>JACCDR011418104.1_pt1 | contig 62565 bp, 82 predicted proteins | sample 7446431 | NCBI WGS metagenome assembly JACCDR01 (sample SAMN15323443, study PRJNA562643) | freshwater metagenome | isolation source: river surface water | place: USA:Blue River Watershed | collected 2017-08-17 | reverse complement strand
CATGGTCGCGCTTCGGCCACAGCGCCCTAACTGGTCGGTCGAGCCGAGAGCCAACGGCCGGCAACTCCTCAGCATTTCTTACAGGTTGGTGCGGGCCGCTGTCTCCGGCTCACCTCCGACGTTAGGCGTCTTCAATCCCAGCCCCGCTCAGGCAGCGGGCCATCGCTGTACAGCGGTTCGCCGCGCTGCAGGCGTTGCGCTCGGGCCAGCACTTCGGCGGGCTCGGCCACCCTGAATGCGTGCGGCGGCTCTAGGCCAATCTCGCGCCGGAACTTGTCAGGCCACGCATGAACGCGGCTCATCCAGTCAGGCGCCAGCGCGGCCAGGTAGCGCGTCGTCAGCGCATCCGCTACCTTGTCGTGCGCCAGCCATCGATGGTCGCCCTCTACCAAGAGGCGCAGGTGCTCAAGCTGGCGCTCTGCCGTCCAGTAGCGGCGGCGTCTCCACGCGCACCACGCTCCGGCTACACGCCTAACTGTGCGCTCAACCAGACCCGCAACGGCTGGTCTGCCGGGCGCGGGTGTCTCGTGTTCGTTCATCGGTTGTCCTCGCGTTGCGGGCTGGTTAGCTCCGCGTTCGGCTTCAGGCGGTACGCCCGTCACCGTTCACAAGCCGGTCGTCTGGCGTCTGCTCTGCCTCGCGCCGCTTCCGTGCCTGATCGTGGGCGATCCACTCTTCGACCGTGGCGCGCGGATAGCGGCAGCCTGGCCAACTTGTCGCGTCTTGCGGCAGCGGCATGTTCAGCGGAGCGGGGCCAATGAAGTCGGCGCTATCCACGCATGCCGCATCGGCTGCTGCCTCTGTGTCAAACACGCCCTGCAAGTCCCAGGCTGGTGTTCCATCGGCGGCGTGCCCGCGCAGCTTGCCGGCAATCCACAGTGTCTGTTCGCTCATGTCGTTCTCCGTTGCGTCTTCCACCAGCCGAACTGGGCGTTGCACCGTACCCGCTACGGCGGGTCCTCGGGTGCGTCTGCGGGCAGCGTCACGGCCGTATCGGGCCGGTGAACTCTGCGTTCGGCTTCAGGGTGCGGGGTGGGCAGCCCTGAATGCTTCGTGCTCGGCCATCTCGCGGTTGAACATGCACTGTGCGCCGCCCTCCTTCTTCGCGGCAGCAAGGTCTGGCAGGTGCCCCGGTCCTTCCAGCGTGTTCTCGATCCACGTCATGCCGGCATCGCTGCCGTTCAGCTTCGCGTCCACGTAGGCGGCGCGCATTGCCAGCACTTGCGTGTGCACGATGTCGCCGAACGTGATTGCGCGGCGCTCGCTCTTGGTGGCCTCTCTGGTCAGCCTTGCCACCTCGCTGCGGATGCGAGGCACGTCCAGCTTCGTGCCTTCCAGCACGTCGAAGATGAACTTCCAGTCGTCTTGCGTCAGCGGCTGGTGCATCTGGGTCACGTTGTCGGTCATCGTCATTCCTTGTCTGTTGCGTCTTCCGCCAGCCGAACTGGTCACTCAACCGGACCAACAACGGCCGGTCACTCTTGCCCGTTTCCCGCAGCGCCGTGCAGCCGTTGTCGGCCGGTTAGCTCTGCGTTAGGTTTCCCGGTGCGCCCACTTCGTCGGGCCTGCGTAGCCCCGCGCGTAGTGGACACATCCGAGTGCGTGGCCGAACGGGAAGCCAGCGGTCGCGCCAGTCCCGATCAGCAGAATCTCTTTGATGCCGCCGTACTTTCTGATGTCGTCCATGAACTCGAAGCTCGCAAACACGCGGTGCAGCGGCATCAGGTACACCACGTTGTCGGCCACCTTGAAGCTGTGGCGAATCCAGCCCAGCAGGCACGAGTAAGGCGGGTTGCCGATCACCCAATCCACGGGCGCGTCCCACGCGAAGAAGTCGCGCCCCTCCGTAGCCTCGCACCATTCCGCGCCAGGCAGCAGCCGGTGGAATGCGCCGTCTCCCCTGCAGGGGTCAAGTACGCGGCCAGTCGGCGCGAAGTGGCGCACCACAAGCTCGGCCAGCCATGCCGGCGTGTAGACCACATCCTTTTCCACGGGCGCGTGAAACAGTGCGGCTTGCGGTGTCAGTAACTTGCCCACATGGTTCCTTTGTTCAACCGAAACCTAACTGACGGTTCAAACGGACCAGCCTACGGCTGGCCGTTTAACCTAGCGTTATGCGTGTCGAACAGCCCAGACTGCGGGCATCCCCGCGATAGCCACAAGCTCTCTACTCGGTCACGCGCTCCATCTGCATGGGCCGCAGCGTCGATGCGCTGCCACCCGTCGAAAAGTTCGTCGTACAGCGGGCAGCGGTAGCCGCTCACCACCACCGCGCCCTGCAAGCTGGACAGCACTTCCGCCAGCTCGCGGTGCTGCTGGTCGTTCATCTCGTGCCGGTAGGCTTGGCTGCGCTCGCGCATGTGCCGCGTCTCGTGCACATAGGGCGGGTCCACGTAGTGCACGGTGTCGGGGCCGTCTTGGTGGCGCATCACGTCCAGCGCATCGCGGTTCTCAATCACCACGCCGCGCAGCCGCTGCACCACGGCGCGCAGGTGGTCCGGGAAGTTCATCCAGTCGTGCGCTGGCGTGGTGCCGCTGCGGTTGCTGTTGGCGCGGAAGCCTGTCACCTGGCCGCTGGCCCCGGCGCTGCCAAAGCCCATGAAGGCCCGTATCAGCGTGCGCCTGGCCTGCTCCATCGGGTCGCCGTCCGGTTCGTAGGCTTCGGCAAACTCTGCGCGGGCAAAGGGCGTCAACTCCGCGGCCCTGGCCAGCGCCTCGCCGTGGTCGCGCGCCACCCGAAACAGGTTCACTATCTCGCCGTCCAAGTCGTTGTAAACCTCGGCATAGCTCCGGGGCTTCTGCAGCAGCACAGACCCGCCGCCGCCGTAGGGCTCCACGTAAACGCGGTGCTGCGGCAGGTGGCGCAGGATCCAGGGCGCCAGCTTCCACTTGCCACCGTGGTAGCGCACAAGGGGTCGCCGTGGCGCGCCAGCAGCGCCACGCATAACACTTCGCTCAACCTGACCCGCCACAGCGGGCCGTGGCTGGGCGTCGGTCGGTGCGTCCTGGGTTGCTTGGTCAGTCATCGCGCTGTGTCGGTCAGGTTAGCTCGGGCGTTAGGCGTCTGCCCATTCCAGCAGTGCCACAGCAAGACTGCGCGCTTGGTCTTTGCTGATCGTGAAGCTACAGCTACGCCCAAACCCATGCTCAGTGTCGCCGGCCCACGGCTCGTCAATTTCAATCCATGCCGTGTTCTCTTGAAATCGAAGCTCCAGCGAGTCGCCGGTTGCGCTTCCAACCTGTTCAAGCCTTAAATCTTCCATTGCCTTCTCCTTTGTTCGTCAGCCTGGGTCACATGCTCCACCAGACGCCTAACCCGTCTGTCAACCGGACCAGCCCCGGCAGGCTTTAGGTACGCGCAGCGCCCGTGCGGGGCTGGCCGGTTACCTCTGCGTTAGACCTCATGGGTACAGCACCAAGTCGTTTTGCTTGCAGTCGTTGCACCCAAGCGTCAACGAAGCGCTGTCCGAACTGTGCTCGCTGTACACCGTCCCACCATCGAAATCAATGACGCAGTTTTCGCTGCCGCACTTGCGGCAAACAAGTTTGAAAGCCTCGTGCAACTTCTTGTCGTTGTAGTCGTCCATCGCTTTCTCCTTTGTCCTCATGCCTGGGTCACGCTTCGGCAGCCCGGTCTAACCGTCACTGAACCGGACCGCCAACGGCCCGGGGCTTCTTCATGCTTCGGCAGCGCCGTGCAGCCGTTGTCGGCCGGTTAGCTCTGCGTTAGATGCTTGGCGCATCTTTGGCTTTCCGTATCAGCGCCTCCAGCCACTCAGTGCCGTTGCGCGCCACCTTCTCGGCAATGTCGGGATAGGTCCGCACGCTAATGCGCGCGGTACGCTTCAGCTCGGGCGGCAGGGCCGGGCGGCCCGGCTTGCGCTTGTCGTCCGTCACTGGCAGTTCACCAAGCGGCGCGCGTCGCTCAGGCTGCGCACCATGCAACCACCGGCCATGATGTATTCGCCACCAACCCAGGTCGGCTGCATGTTGCGCTCGGTCAGCAGCGCAAACGCCGCGCACAGGTCGCTGTGAAGGCGCAGCAGGTGCGCGTGTTCAGCTTCTTCGGCGGGTGTCTGGAACTCCACGCTGTCCAGGTGCTCAAGGCGGGCCAGTTGCTTGCTGTTCATGTTGCTCTCCGGTTAGTTGCTGCGGCGGCTTGCTGCAGTGACTCCAATGTACGCCATAAACTCTGCTCAGGTCAAGCGTTTATGTGCGCCACAATTGTAAAGTTCGCCAGCACGCATCTAACCCTGCGTTGGAGCGGGACCGCCCCTGGCGGGGCGGCCCCTCAACTCTGCGTTAGGCCCGTACAACGCTTCTTGTGCGCGGCGCCAATCACCATCGGTCAAGCATTCGCGCTCAATCGGGCTGTGTGCGTTCGCCAGCGGCAGCAAGGCATCGCGCAGCTTCTGAGCGTAGGCGCCCGCTTCATTCCAAGCGTGGTCTGCGCTTTCGCAGCGGTCGGGCAAGATCCCGCCCAAGCGCGCGCGGTTGTCGCTTCGGCACTCGTCAACGTCTCGCCCGCAATCGGCGCAGTTCATGCGCCACCAGCGGTAGGTGCTGCCTTCGCTCAGGGTGTAGCCTTTGTCGGCGCCGCACATCGGGCATGCCACCAGGCGCGGGCCTAACTGGTCGTTCAACCAAAGAGCCAACGGCTCGGCGGCGGGCCTCTCGGGGCGCGGGTCGGTCTGGTCTGTGGTCATCGCTGTTGGCTCCCGGTTAACGCTGCGTTAGGCGCGGTACTCCACTGGCCGCAGCGTCACTGCGTTGCCGGCAATCGGGTGAATGGCGAAACGGTTGTCGTACACCTTGCCGCCAGCCTTAAACGTGCCGCCTGCGCTTACCTCCAGCGAAATGCCGTCCTTGCCTGGGTACACGTAGAACATGGCGCGCGTTTCGTCGCCTTCGGACAGCACTTCAAAGTGCGTGACTTCCAGAATCTGCTCTGGCTCGCCAAAGCCCCCGATCTTGATCTTCATCTTCATGCTGTGTCTCGCTTCGGCGCCGCGCGCCTAACATCAGGTCAACCGGACGCCCTCCGGCACGGGTTCGCTTCGGCAACTTCAGCTCGGGGCGCCGGTTACCAAAACGTTAGGCGCCAAGTCCCAGCACACGGCGCTGTTCATCGTCCAGCGCGGCAAGCGTCTGAACCCGCAGTTCAGCGTCGCGCTGTGCCTGCGCTGAGTCCACGTCAATCGGATCGCGCTCGGCCAGCAGCCACACCTTGCCGTCAATCTTCAGCGCCGCACGGCGAATCACCGCACCATCGCCGCCATACCACGCCCGGCCTTTGGCCGCCTTCTTGGCCTGCGCCTCGGTGCTGCAGTAGGCAATCACCGGCCCTGTCCCGCGCTCGCCGCCATCACCGTGGGCAAGCCACACCTCGATTCGTTCCATTCCTTCGCTCCGGTTGGTTGGCGCCTAACTCGGCGCTGAACCCGGACCGCCCTACGGGCGGCCGGTTAGCTCTGCGTTACAGCCCAGCCAGATGCCCCATCAGCGCACCCTTGATCTCTGCTCGCTGGCTTTCTCGGTACAGATACGCCATCTTCCGGCGCTCTGCGTGCTCAACACCGATGGATGCCAGGAAGCCGGCGCCGACGGTGAAGCCGAGCCATTCGCAGATGGCGCCGAGGTTCAGCGTAGCCGGCTCTGGCGGCAGGTCGACTTCGGGGCCGTTGGCGGCTTCGATCTCTGCGTCGGTCTGGTCGCGGGGCTCGGCGGCGTCGATGCCGATCACGCCGAACTGCTCGCCGTCGTCAACGAAGCGCAGCGCGCCCACGACAGCGTGCACACCGCCTGAGTAGATGACGTGCTCTTGCTCCGCGGCGGGGCTGGCGACGGGCTGCAGCGCAGCCGCCATGCCCTTGGCTGCGTCGATGGCCTCTTGGCTGCGGCGCTCAGACTCCGCGCGGTGGGCCGCCAGCTCGTCAGCCTGCCGCTTGATCTCGGCCGCCTGCGCGTCCAGCACCCGCTGCCGCTCGGCTTGCTCGGCTGCCACGCGCTCGTTCTCGATGCGCTGCGCTTCCAGGCGGGCCGCTTCCTCCTCGCGCTGCAGGGCCTGCGCGTGCAGGTTTTCCATCACGTCCAGCACCTCGGCCTTGCGGGCTTCGGCGCGGTCCTTGAACTCGGCCCAATCGTCGCCGATGGGCGCCTGAGCCAGCATGTTGATGCCGGTGCGGATGCGCTCGGCCGTGATGCCTGCGACCTTGCAGCGCTCGATCCACACCGACAGGCCGGCAAGGCGCTGCTCCAGGGCCGACACGCGCTCGCGCTCGATGCGGTCGCACTCGGCCTTCTCGGCTGCCTTGCGGGTTTCCTCGGCCGTGATCTGGCCGTCAATCGCGGCTTCGATGTCCTGCGTGATGGCGATCACCTCGTCGCCCCGGGCGTCGATGGTCTTCTTCAGGTCGTTGGCTTCGTCCTTCACGCGCTTGACCAGCCGCTGCACAGCGTAGCGGCCTTCGTCGCGCAGCACCAGGCGCGCGGCCTTGGCCTCGGCCATGCCCTTGGTGGTGGTCACGTCGTAGGCCACGTCCTTGTACCGGGCGGCCAGGGTGCGCATGTGCGCCTCGATGGGCGCGAAGCTCGCCAGCGCGGTTTCCTTCAGCGTGGCAGGCAGCGGGGTGGCGGGCTTCGGGGGCGCGATCTCGCGCAGGGTCAGGGTGTCTTCCATGGTGGTCCTCAAGTGTTGGTCCCGGGCCTTCCATCCCGGGTGGTGCTTGGCACTCGCGCCAGCCCGAGGGCTGTACGCATCAGGGACTTGCGCCCCTCTGTCGAGCGGCTTGCGCCGACGATCACGCCACCGGCGAAACGCCGGCCGCAGCAGTCCATGGCTTGGCACTCCAAGATCCGGCTCACGAGCAACGCCATGGACCACACCGGATTCAAAACGCTGGCGCCAGCAAATCGACCGTCGTCGCGGCCGGGGCGGGTTCGATCTCGCGGGCCGGTGCGTCGACCACCTCGGGGTGCAGCCGGCGGCGCAGCTTGGCGCGCAACTGCTCCACCAGACGGTCAAAGGCCAGCAGGTCGGCTTCCAGCGCGTCTATCTCGTTGTCGTCGCGCTCGATGCGGATGACGTGCAGCACCTTCAGGTCTGGGCACCACAAGGTCAGATCCACCCACTGGCGGCGCAGCAGCCACATGGCGAACACGCACTGGTCGCGGTAGTCGCTGATGTCCTCGTCGACCATGGCTTTGAACAGCGTTGCGCTGCTGACCATGGTTTTGCATTCCCAGACACCATCGCCGCCGATCAGGCCGTCGACCGAACAACCGAATTTGCCGTCGGTCGTGTGGGCGAACCCGACTTCTTCCACGAACTGGCCGGTTTCGGCTTCGTAGGTCAGGCGCGCAACGGGCTCCTCTTGCGTGCCCAGCCGCATGGCTGCGTTGACGTAGGTTTCGGGAGCAGTGCCGCCTTCACGCTCGCGGGCAAGGTCGTAGGCGTAGCCCATCGCTGCGGCGCTCCACGTCGGCTCCAGCGTGCCGGCAATGGCCTTGGCAATCAAGTCGGCGGTTGGGATCTTCTTGTAGCCAGCCCTTGCTGCAGCCGTTGCTTCGTCAACGCCTTCACGCACCGCTTGAACGTAAACGCGCTGCTGATCGGTCAGGCCGTCGCTTCGGTCGCGGGAATCCGAAGCCCGCGATCCGGTGATGGCGCCTCGGCGGGCCGCCTTCCATCCGTCCGTGCCCTGCGGCTCGGTGTTGAAGACGATGGTCACGCGGTCGCTCCTTCCTTGAGCTTGTTGCGGTGGGCCACCACGGCGGCCTTGAACTTGCCCTGCAGCTTCACGTCGCCCAGCTTGGACGTGTTGTTGACGTAGTGCAGCCGCGCTTCCTCGTCGGTCTGCTTCTCGGCCAGGTCGTCCAGCAGCGTCTGCAGCACCTCCGACTGGCCACCATCGGCGCCATCGTCAGCCCCGGCGCCGTCGTCATCGACGCCACGCGCCGCAGTTCCGGTAATGCCCAGCAGCGTGTAGCGCTGCAAGTAGGTGACGGTCGATGCCACCTGCTGGAGCTTGTTCTTCTTGCCGCTGTCGTCGGGCGCTGCGTCCATGGTCAGCGACTCGGAGTGCCCCGACCGATGCGTGACGATGCAGGACACGATCACACGGCCCTGCTCCTGCTTCACGTCCCAGCGATGGCTGAACCCGTTGCGGGCCAGCGCCGGCACCACGACAGCCACCACGTCAGACAACTCCGCGTGCTTGTAGCCCACGAAGTCGCCATCCTTGGTGGTGTAGCCCACCTCCTTGCGCTTGAAGATGTCCAGCGGCTCGCACTTGAAGGCGGCCATGTCGTCCACGAATGCTTTGCGCGCCTCGTTGGCTTCGTGGCGCTCTTGCAGGGCCATCAGGCGCTCCAGCAAGTCCATGTTGGCGCCACGCTCCATGGCGATGCGCAGCAGTTCGGCCGGCGTCGTGCCCCCGCCGGCCATGAGCACACCTTGGGGCCGCGCAACGATGCTGCCGGCTTGTGCTTGCTGTGCGGCACCTTGCGGCATCTGGTCGATCACTTCAGTGGTTTGGTTCATGTTCTCTCTCAGGGCTTGTAGAACGCAGCCACCCACACAGCGCGCAGGTAGCGCTTGATGCGCGTCCAGCGGCTGACGGTGCGGGCGCGCGGCTCGTCGTGGCCGAACTCGCTGACGGCCGATGCGGCTTCGAGGCGCATGGTCGAGGTGTCGTAGGTGTTGGGGAAACCATCCGTCGGCTGAAAGTCGACGTGCTTCGCAAAGTCGTTCGGGCGCATGGTGCTGGTGTTGACGCGGTGCAAGGCATTCATGACGGCGTTGTCTCCCCAGGTTGCGCGCACGTCGGCGAAGGCTTCGCTCAGGGTGCGCGGATGGACTCGGCAGGTCGGGTAGCTCACAGGTACACCACCACGAACAAATTGATGAACGCAACGAAGGCGCCGATGGCGATCAGGCAGCCCTCGGTGTCGATGGGCTGGAGGTCGAGCTTGTCGGTCTTCATTCGCCGGGCCTCCGGCCAATCAGGCTTGCGGCGCCGAACACCATCGCCACAGCAACGCTGATGGCGACCCAGACGGCCGTGATGGCGGCAACAGCGAGGAAGCTCATTGCTTGTCTCCCAGGAGTTTCGATTCCAGCCACATGGCCAGCAGCGCAAAGCCCAACCCAAACAGCAGGCCGCCAATGAATGCAGCGGCTACGCCGTCAGGCACGCAGTTCATGCCGGCACCTCGACGGCTGGCGTGTACTCAATGGCCTGCAGTTCGCTAATCTGGCGGTTGATCTCCATGACCGCAGCGGAGAACTGCTTGTTCAATTCAGCGCGCTTGGCTTCCAGCGCCTTCACCTGCTGGGGCCGCGGGTCGAAGTTGCCGATGTCAACGACAAGGGTGTGCGGGCAGATCGGGATGTAGCTGACAAAGTTCTCTAGGCGCTTGCCGCCAAAGAACCGATACCTGCCAAGTTCCGTAACAAACTTGTCGGTGTCGTAGTACAGCCAGCCTTCGACAGTGATCGTGCTCATGCTGCGTACTCCATGCGGTCGCGTGCGCGGGCCTCGGCGGCGTCATCTGCAGCTACCTGCGCCTGCTCGTCACGGCGCTCGCGGATAGCGTCAAGCCGGCGGTCGATGACCGTCTGGCTGAACACGTCAGCCTCGATCCAGTGGCCGTTGATGAAGGCCCGCAGGACGTTGATTTCCTCCGGGTAGTGCGGCTCGTTCCAGCCGTCGCCTTCCTCGGGTTGCACCTCGTACTCGACCAGCACCTCGGTTTCGTCCAGCAACAGCATCTCGTGCAGCGTGCCGCGGGCCGGCGTTTGGCCGTAGCCCTGCAAGACGTTCAACTCGTCGCAGAGCATGCGGATGGTCTTCTCGTGTGCCGCAGCCACCATGTGCTGCGCGGTGTAGCCCTGCACCGTGTGCGCGGCTACGTTGGCCGTGATCATGGTTGCGGCGCGGTATGCAGCGTCCATGTGCTCTCCTGCCCCGGCTGGTGCCGTTGTCGTGGGCTGTTGGAGAAAGTATCGGCCTTCCGATTGTTGGTGTCAACGGTTTTCCGATAGCCACGCGCAGAAAAAAGCCCGCTCGCGGCGGGCCTGCTGTTGCGGCGCTGTCGGCCTAGAACTCGACTTCAGCCCTGATGGGGTGCGCCGGGTTTGTGCACCGCACCGACTCGCCGCTCAGGCTCTTGACGGTGCCGATGGCTGCGCCGAAGTTGATGCGCTCGCCCACCACTGCGGCGCGGCCTACGCAGTGCTCACCCCTGGCTCCAGTGATCCCGTCGCTTGCCTTCTGGATCAAGCTGCCGGGTATCCAGATGAAGAAGCACCCGCTCAGTTGGGTGCACAGCGCGACAGTGGCAATCAAGCGAATCATGGTTTCTCCCTTCATGGTTTACCCCCCCCCGCAAGTAAGTGGTGTGTAAGTATTTGTCCTGCGCAGCACAATGACTTCAAAAGTTAGGGAGCGTGATTTGGAACGTTGGCAGTACCCCACGGCGATTGCAGTTGCAACGCTGGACAGCGGCATCTCGGTAGTCACGATCACGGGCGTGGTCACGCCCGACGTGGCGGCCAGCATCCTGGCGGACAACGCGGCCTGGCTGGCGCGTTCGGGGGCGGTTGCCCAGGTCGCCAACTACGAAGGCGCGGCCATGGCAATAGACGCCCCTGCCCTGCTGGCGCACGCGGCCGGCATCGCCGCCTTCAACCCTGCGTTGGTTGTGCCTACTGCGCTGCAGGTGCATGCCGATCAGATGGAACTGTGGCACCTTTACTGCTCCCTCATGGCGTACCGCGGGATGGCGCGGGCACCTTTTGAACGGATGGAGCCAGCTCTGAAATGGGCCGCAGATCAGGGATCAGCGCGGGCAGCCCTGCAACTGCACGCCGGATCTGGTCCCGCAGCACTTGGTACAGAACCTCTTTCGCCGGCCCAGCCGGAACTGAGTCGAAGTCTCGGGCCAGCAGCATCGCGGCGCGGCTGAAAGGCTCGTCAAGCGGCGCCGACGCAGCAGCGTTTGGCGCCCTTGGCTCGACGCCATTTGCCAGCCACGCAGCCGACACGTCATACAGGGACGCAAAGCGCACGGTGTGGCTGCTGCCACTGGCCAGCCGCTCGGCCTCTGACAGCGTGCTTTGGCTGATGCCGAGTCTCTTGCACACCTCTACCTGCGACAAACCGGCCGCCGTCCGCGCCTCGTACATGCGCTGACCGAAGTCGGTTCTGCCGCTGGGCCGTGCTGTTGCCATCGAAACCAGTTTGCCGATATTGACTATCGGCTTGCCGAACGGCACACTAGCGGAATTCCGATGCTCAACGAGACTTCCGATGGACTGGCCCACCCTGATCGCAGCACTGCAAGCCGCCGGCATCACGCAGCAGGAGATTGCAGATCGCTGCGGCGTTTCACAGTCGACGATCAGCGAACTGAAGCGCGGCACGATCACATCGCCGTCGTTTGACTTCGGCACCAAGCTGGTTGCCCTGCACAAGTCCCACTGCGGCCGTCGCACCGGCAAGGTCGCCGCGTGAACAGTCTCCTCCCTGCCGGCCCATGGCCGGCTTTGCCTGCTGTCCGTAGCTGCGACACGTCGGGGTGTTCCGACGGCACTACGGCGGCAGGCGCTTTTCTTCATCGCGGTAGCTCAGTCGAGCGCCGCGCGTACTCCAGGCGGATCAGCACGCAGACCCTGCGCAGCATCGCCTGAACTTGTTGCCCCGCCCATTGCGCATCCGACATGACAACTCCTGAATCACCGCTCTGCAGTCGCCAGCCGAACCCGGCGCGCGACATGGTTCCGATCCGGTTCGACCTGACGCTGAACCAGACGGCTGGGTTGGACGGCCTTGCGCGCATTGACGGCAAGCACCGCAAGGATCTGATCGAGGAAGCAGTCAACGAGTACATCAACCGCCGTCTTGCTGAGCTGACTATGGTCCTGCGGATGTCGGGGCGCAATGCAGTCGTTGGGGATTGAACGATGCAGTCCGACTACCGCCGCCAAGCGCCAGGCTTTCCGATGCGTCCGCCGGGCTTGGGCATGGCCCACAACTGGCAGTGCTTTGGCTGCGGCCAAGTGCGGTTCACGACGCTGGGCTCAAAGGGCGTCGGCCTGCGTCGGCGCTGCGCCAAGTGTGTGGAGGCAAAGGCATGAGCCAAGCTGACCTGTTTGAGTCGCTGCGTCTGCCGGTTGTTGTGCTGCCGATGGCGATTGCCAAGGCATCAGCCAACGTCGGCATACAGCGGGCCGCGGATCGGGCAGAACGCACCGAGCCGGGCTGGGTTGATCAGGCGGCAGAAGCGCTGCGGAAGATCGTGCTGGCTTCGTCGTTGCAGCGCACATTCACGATTGACCAAGCGCGGCATTGGTGCAGGCATGACGTTGCAGATCCGCCTGACGGCCGGGCTTGGGGCGCCGTCACCCGCCGTGCGCTGAAGCTGGGTTACATCGTGGCCACTGATGGCTACGCGCCGGCCGCGTCATCGAATGGCAGCCCTAAGCGGCTGTACCGCCGAGGGCCTGGGGCGTGAAGTTTTACAAGCGCTTTCCAGGCGACATCCAGATCAAGACCGGGCACCTGACGCCGGCCGAGTTTGGGTGCTACGACCGGCTGCTTGACCACTACTACGCCACCGAGTCGGCTATCCCGGATGGCCGCGCCTACAGCATTTGCCGGGCCGTGACAAAGGCAGATCGCGGCGCCGTCGATCGCGTGCTGGCCGAGTTCTTCATGTCTACGGGCGATGGCTGGGTTCAGCAACGTGCCGAGGAAATGATCGCCGAGGCGCAACCCAGGATCGAAGCCGCAAAGCAGAACGGGAAGAAGGGCGGAAGACCCAAATCAAAACCCACTGGGTTTTTTGACGAAACCCATGGCAGCGAATCCGGGAAAGCTAGCCAGAGCCAGATACCAGATACCAGAGAAGCAACAGAGGATTACGTCCCCCGCCGTATTGCGGGCGCGGACGCGACTCCGTTGCCTGACGGCTCACCAACGCCTGGCGAGGTGTGCGGCGCGCTGCGACGGGCTGGGCTGGCCAGGGTCAACAGCGAACACCCGGTGTTGCGCGAGTTGCTGGGGGCTGGCGCCACGGTGGCCGAGTTCCTTGGCCACGCCGACAGGGCAATGGGCAAGGAAGACCCGTTTGCCTACCTGCTGGCCACGGTTGCCGGCGAGCGGAAGCGGGCGGCTGCTGTTGGCGGCGAGATCCATCGCGGGCCGTTGAAGGCGGCGAACAAGCAGCAGGCCATCGAAGACGAGAACCGCCGGGTAGCTGCTCGGTGGGCGGCAGAAGCAACGTAGGACGAACGATGCAGACCGAAGACAAAGCGGCGTTTGCCGCGCTCATTTCCGACGTGCTGGCCTTCTACCGCCAGAACGCCAGCGAGTTTGCGCTTGGCGTCTGGTGGCAGGCATGCCAGGGCTTCGACATGGATCAGGTGCGCAAGGCCCTGACGGCGCACTCCATGGACCCGGAGCGCGGAAAGTTCTGTCCCATGCCATCCGACATGGTGCGGGTTCTGCGCGGAACTCAAACCGACCGCAGTCTGATCGCCTGGGGCAAGGCGCTGGACGCCATCCGCCGCGTCGGCGCTTACGCATCGGTGGTGTTCGATGACGGCGCCATCCATGCGGCCATTGAGGACATGGGCGGATGGTCGAAGTTCTGCCGCAGCACGACGGACGAACTGCCGTTCTTGCAGAAGCGGTTCTGCGATCTGCACCGCACCTACTCCAGCCGGCCGGATCTGCCCTACCCGGCCCGCTTGATTGGCGAGCACGAGGCCATCAATGCCCACGGCGGCAAGGAAGTCGCTGCCCCGATGCTGGTTGGCGATCCGGCTCGGGCCCAGCAGGTGCTGGCGTCTGGGTCAACAGGCGGCAAGGTCGCCATCACTGCAGCCGATGCCATGCCGGCTGTCCGGCGAATTGAGCGGGCCGCATGAACTGCGTCGACCTGATTCACAAGTTGGGGCCGATGGAAGCGCCCGCCATCGCCTCATTCATGCACATGCGCATTGAGGCCGTCTACACCGAACTCGTGGCCGCCGAGGCGGCTGGTCGGGTTCGCGTCAGATCGGTGTGCATCAACGGCAACCCTTCGCACTGCGAATGGTGGCCCGCCCATCCCGAGTTCACCCCACAAACCGCATGACGCGACCGCACATCAACATCACTCGCAAGCAGCAGCGCGACCGCAAGAAGCAGGTCGTGTTCGATGCGCTGGCAAAGCGCCAGCCCCTCACGTCTCACGAGCTGGCTGTCGAGCTTGGCCTCAGCCCCCTTTGCACGGCCAAGTTCCTGTTCACGATCAGGCGAAGCGGCGAGATTTCCAACATCCGCAAGAAGCCGCTGGCGCACTGGTATCTGACTGGCTCAAAGCAGCACCTTGAGGCGCAGTTGGAGGTGGACGAGAGGATGGATTCGATGGACCGGCTGTTGCGCAGAGCCAGGGGGCGGGAGGGCCTGGAGCGCGACTACTACATCCATCGGTGGGTGCCTGCGGTTGGGGCGCGGCGGCTGCGCATTCGGGGGCCTCGGTGGGTGTTTGATCTGGCGAGGTCGGCATGACTCGCATCGTCATCGGCATTGACCCAGGCACGACAACAGGCTTGGCTGTGTTTGACATCGTGACGCGCAAGCTCAAAGAGGTGTCATCAATGCCAATCCACGAGGCTCTTTGGCTGGTGGACGGTGAGCACCGGGCCGGCGTGCTGAGGATGGTCGTGTTCGAGGACGCGCGCCTTCGCATGTGGTTCGGCGTGTCCGGCCGCGAGAAGTTGCAGGGCGCCGGCAGCATCAAGCGTGACTGCCAGATTTGGAGCGACTTCCTGCTGTCCAACGACATCCCGCACAAGGCCGTGAGGCCGCAGCCGGGCGCCACCAAATGGACCGCCGAGCGGTTCAACAAGGTGACAGGCTGGGACAAGCGAACCAACGAGCACGCGCGAGACGCGGCGCTGCTGGTGCTGGGGATGTCATGAGCGACCGCACAGACTCAATCCCGCTGCCGCACTCGTGGGACCGATGCGCGCCGGCCAGTTGCACGATGGGCGCGCGGTGCGCTCGCAAGTTGGCCGCACTGCCGCCGCCGCCGCACAAGGCAGCCATGCGCAGTTCGGAATCGTGGATCAGTGGCGGCACTGCTCTGTGTGTCGGGTTCGTGGACGCGGCAGGGCTTCGCAAGCAGGCGATGCCGCAGGCGCCGAGGCGGGTGTTTCCGCCGCTTGGGGGTGGATCGTGAGGGGGCTGACTGCCGCGCTTGAAGCCTATGAGAAGGCCCGACTGATGGCGCAGATGGAGCGCGACATTCGGGGCCACACCGGAGTTCATGGCGCAAGTCTTGGTGAGCCCGCGCTAGAAGGCCGCGGCAAACCGATCCATCTTAACCAGCCGGCCAAGCCATTCAACTGCATCAACTGTGGCGCACCCAGGCCGCGATCCAGCAGCTTGTGCTGCGACTATTGCGGGAGCCCGTGATGGCCGAAAAGCGTCTGTTCGTGCTGGCCCATGCCGAAGCCCGGCGTCGAGCCATGGCGTGCGTTGCTGACGCGCCAGATGGGTTTGTTGTCGAGGTTTGCGAGCCGACTCGCAACCTTGAGCAGAACGCTTTGCTGTGGCGGCTGCTGGAGCGCTTTGCCGATCAACTCGTCTGGCCTGTCAACGGCGCAATGTGCAAGCTGTCGCCTGAAGAATGGAAAGACATCCTGAGCGGAGCCTTCAAGCAGGAGTCGCAGCGCATCGCCATGGGCCTGAGCGGCGGCATGGTGATCCTAGGCATGCGCACCTCGAAGATGGGCAAGCGGCAGTTCGCCGAGTTCATTGAGTTCATCCAGTCTGTCGCAGTCGATCGTGGCGTAGTTCTCAAGGAGTTAGCCGTTGCTATCTGACCACCAAGGCATCTACATGATCACCTGCCTTGCGACGGGGCGCTTCTACATAGGCAGCGCCAAGAACTTTCGCAAACGCGTTTGGGTGCACAAGTCAAGACTGAACCATGGGAAACATCACAACGCCTACCTTCAAGCCGCGTGGCTTCGCTACGGCCCTTCTAGGTTTGCGTTCTATTTGTTGGAGGCGGTTCAGGACGCCGCCACGCTGATTGAGCGCGAGCAGCATTGGATGGACGCGATGCAGGCATGCCAAAGCGGTTTTAACTTTGCGCCGCGCGCTGGCAGCACGTTGGGGCGCGTGTTCTCGCTTGAGTCCAGGCAAAAGATGAGCGCGAAAAAGAAAGGCATTCCACTTAGCCCCGAACACCGAGCTGCGCTTTCGAAGGCTCGCAAGGGTAGGACGGTATCCGAAGAAACGCGAAAGCGAATGAGCGAATGGCAAAAGGGTCGCAGTCCAAGCGCGACTTGTCGCGCCGCTGTTGCGGAGTCCAATCGGCGCCGATCAAAGTCCTGGGCGGCCGAGAACATGCCGACGGAGACGGCCTGATGCTGACCTGCTGCGAGTGTGGCCGCCAGATGCGCCAGGCCGCAGCCTACAAGGCCACGCGGGTGCTCGGCGGCGGCCTGAAGTCAACCGGCCCGCTGGGCCCGAAGTGTGCGCGCAAGGGGCTGCTGATGCTGCCCGTTGACATGCGCACCGCGCAACGTGCGGCGCTGCTGTCGGCCAAGCCGAAGCGGCGCCATGTGGAAGTGACCCGAGATGACCGACAACTTGACTGGCTGGAGAGCATCAGTGCATGAGCAGGCAGATTCGAGCCCTCCGGGCAATCGTATGGTTTGCGTTTCACCCCGACGAGAGCTTGACGGCCCGGGACATGGACATCAAGTTGGGCCTGCCAAGGCGGTCGGTCAACACATTGCTGGCCAATGCGTGCCGGGATGGGCTGTTGCGCAAGCATCGGCCGGAGAAGGGACCGGTGTTGTACTTGGCGGGCCCGCAACTTCGGCTGCTGATCGAAGGGCTGCAGCGCTGGCCATGAAGGCTGCGCCGCCCAATCCATGGGGGCTGACCTACATGCAGATCCTTTCAATGGACGCCATGGTCGACCACGGGAGTCTCAAGCTGGCGGCCCAGGCAATTGGCAAGTCCACCAAGACCCTTGGGTATCACCTCACGAAGACCAATGAGCGGATGGGCTGCAGAACCATGCTGCTGAAGTACCTTGCATATGACCGTTGGCGCAGGGGAGATGCCGAGTGATCCGGCGCAAAGGATGGGCGCCCAAAGAGGCGAGGCAGAGCACGTACACGCCCAGGCCGCGCGCTGCGGCGGTGGCGATGGCGGACACGCGGGCGCGGATGGTGGTGCCGATCCCGAAAGGCGTGAAGGCCAAGCCCGGCAAGGGTGCGCCGACGGTCGATGAGCGACGCTGGCTTGACGCCATCGTGGCCTACGGGTGCGTGGCCTGCCGCATAGACGGCTTTGGCGTGGTGCCGCCGGCCGTGCATCACATCCTGCGTGGCGGCATGCGCATGGGCCACCGATTCACGCTTCCGCTGTGCGATCCAGGCCATCACCAAGGCGGCGAGGCCAGGGGCATGGTCAGCCGCCATCCGTGGAAGGCGCGCTTCGAGGCCAAGTACGGCGGCGAGGACTTCCTGTTGCGCAAGATCGAAGCCGAGATCGGATTGCCTGCATGACAGAAACCCGCGAACTCTCCGAGCGCTACAGCCGCGCCACGCACAGCGCACACCTGCGCGTCGACCCCGAGCGCTGCGATGTGGACTACCTCATTGCCGCTGGGATCGTGAAGGAAGGGCTGGGCGCCCGGCTGTTCCGCCTGCAGTCGGAGTGGGATCTTGCAGCCGGCGAGTACCGGCTGGCGCTGCGCCATGTGCGCGAGGTCGAGATGCAGGCGCTGCAGGTCAAGCGCAACGCAACGCGCTACCCAAGCGATGAGTCGGCCAAGCTGCTGGTTGAAGCCGACGGTCTGATGACTCAGGCGCGCAACGAGGCGCTGACGGCCAAGGTGCTGGCGATGATCCACCTCAAGACCTTGCACGAGGCCAAGGTGGCGGTGGGTGCGTTTGCGCGCCAGAAGGCCAACCGAACCCGCTTTATGGAGCCCGACAGCGTGGTCAACGGCTTGGCGGCGAAAGCCCTGCAGTTGTTCTTGGATGCGACCTGCCCGCGTTGCTCAGGGCGTGGCTTCAGTGGCGGGTTCAACGCGCCGCGCACGCTTTGCACAGCGTGCGGCGCATCGGGCAAGGCGCATTTCCACCTGAGCAAGACAGAGCGACACAGCGCATTCATCCGGTCCTTGCTGGCCGAGATGGATCTGAAGTGCCACCGGGTGCAGCAGCAGATGAGCCGCTGGTTGCGGCAGAGGGCGTGATGAAGCGAACTTTCTACGAGAAGCGCGGCCGGCGCTATGTCCCGGTCTACGAGTACGACAGCGATCTGGTCAGCGCCATGCCACACGGGTCGCACCTTGTGTTCGTGGAACCGGGGTGTCGGACCACGGTCTACAACGTCAAGCCTCTGCGTGCGCCTTTGGTCGCGGCCATCCGACAGCACCGCGAGGCCCTGTGCCACGAGTTGCGCGAGTACAGCGCGCCGCAGCCAATGCGCCCGCTGACGGAGAAAGAGCGCAGGGGATACGAGGCGTGGCGTGAAGTCATGGGTGAAGACGGCAGGCTTGTGCTGACCAGGCCAAGCGTGGCGGCGCTGATCGACAAGCTGGAATCTTTGCTGACGGAATCGGAACTGGGAGACGCTAATGGCAGTTCAACGAATTGAGAACGGCACCGAGAGCGGCTGGCAGGCTCGGCAGTACACCAAGGCGCCGAAGTACCTGAGTGCGTTCTTTGCTGACCGCAAGCACGGCGGGACGCGCAAGGCCAGGGCCAAAGCGAAGGAAGCCGAGGCGGAACTGAAGGCGCAGGCGATGCGCGTTAGGGGGCGGATGTGAGCCAGGCCGAGACGCCAACGAAGAAGCCGCGCGAGTACAAGGTTGCGACCAATGCCGAGCTGGCTCTGGTGCCAGGTCAGTACGTGAGCATTGACCTTGCAGCGGCCATGTTCGGCACCACCCGCAGCAGCATCGAGAACCGCATCGGCAAGGGCGTGTGGCTCGAAGGCAGGCAATACTACCGGGCACCAGACGGAACACGCTGGATCATCGTCGCGGGGGTGAACAAATGGATCGCATCAGGGCAAAGGCGTCGGGCCTAGAGATCCGGCCAGCCAGCATGCGACTGCACTTCACCTGGGCCGGCAAGCGCTACCGCCCGACGTTGACGACGGGCGGGGTGCCGATGCAGCCGACGCCGGCCAACATCCGGTTTGCGGAGCGCCTGGCCGCCGAGGTGCGCGAGCGCATCCGACTGGGCACGTTCAGCTACTTCGACTACTTCGGGGCCGACACGGGCAGCGCGCAGACGCTGGAAAAGGTGTTTGAGCGCTGGATGGGCGGCCTGCTGGTCGAGAAGGCCACACTTCGCTCGTACAAGACTGCCGGCCGGTTTTGGTGCGATGCGGTGGTGGACGGCGCCCGGCTCGGCGATCAGCCGGTGGCGGCCATCCTACCCAGCACTCTGCGCCGCGCGCTGCCCAGCCGGCGCGACTTGAAGGCGTCAAGCCTCAACCAGTACCTTGTGGCGCTGCAGCAGGCGCTGAAGATGGCCGTGCGAGACAAGGCCCTGCGCGAGAGCCCGGCGGCCGACATCCCGATGCTGTCGCACCAGAAGGAACAGCCGGACCCATACACGCCCGACGAGGTGGCGCAGATCCTGGCGCGCATCTACCAGCGCGAGGGTGATGCCACGGGCAACCTGTTCCGGCTCTGGGCTTGGACGGGCATGCGCCCGGGTGAACTGATGGGCTTGCGCTGGCCCAACGTCGATCTGGCCGGCGGATCCATCCTCGTGTGCGAGTCGGTGTCCGTGGGAGAACACAAGCGTCGCACCAAGACTGGGTACGCCCGCACGGTGCTGCTGAACAGCGAAGCCCAGGCCGCGCTGATGGCGCAGAAGAAGCACACCATCCTGGCCGGCGAGTTCGTGTTTCTGGACCCGCGGTACGGCCTGCCGTGGGCCAGCGTGCAGGCGCTTAACTCGCGCGTGTGGGGCCCGGCCCTGAAGTCGATGGGCTGGCGGCACCGCAAGCCCTACGTGCTGCGGCACTCGGCAGCCACGCGGATGCTGATGGACGGCCTCAACCCGGCCTTCTGCGCCCGGCAGCTTGGGCACTCGGTCAGCGAGTTTCTTGGCACCTACTCGCGGTGGACGGACGGGCTGCAGGATGACGGGCAGATGGCGCTGACGGAAGCCGGGATTCGGAAGTTGTCCCCGGAGTGTCCCCAGGAACAGCAGGACACCCCGTAAGTGCCTGTCACGCAACACTATCTCTGGACACCTGATCTTAGGGGGACAAGAATGCTCGGCAGACTACAGAAGACCACAGAATACGCGGCACCCATGGTGAGGCCCGCTGCGGTTCGCTGTGGTGGTGCGGTTTGTCCCCGGATTGTCCCTGTGCAGGAATGAGCCGATGAAACGCTGGAGCCAGTACGACTACCACGCCCCCACGATGACCGTCGGCGAGCTTCGCGCGCTGCTGGCCACGATGCCGGACGATGCCCCGGTAGTGCTCACCTACGAAGGGGTCGAGAACGGGATCAGGCCGAGCGACGTGACGCTGGTGACGCAGGCCGACATCGACGACGACGGGTTCTACTGCCTGCCCGGGTGCGTGGTCATTGACGCGGAGAGGATATGAAGCAGCACAAACAGACCGAAGCCGAAAAGCGTTGGCCATGGTTTGTCAGCGACCTGCAACGAGTGTTCCCGGGCGCCAAGGTCAGGCTCGAAGCATACGATCTTGATCGCTTTGTTGAGGCCCATGTCACCATCAACCGAAAGCGACGATCCTTTAACTTTGCCGCCGGGCGTGGACCTGATGCGCCGCCGCTAACCGACTCCAATTTGCGCCGCCTTGTGCAGATCATCGTCGCCGACATCAAGGGCAAGTCTGCATGAAGCAGCGCCACCGCAAGCACCGCAGGCCGGTGCGCTGGGATGGGTGGGTCTCCATCAAGCATCCAATCCTGGGCCGCACGCGATTCAAGCCGCTTACAAACGGGTGGGTGACGCTGGCTGAAGCTCTGGCCGTTGACCCCGAGGCCAAGCCTGCCTGACAATCCATCTGCCGCTGTAGTTCAGTATTGCGCCAGAATGCCGCGCCAGGGATCCGGGCCCATGCAGCGGATGCGCCGGTTGAAGTCCGGCCAGCGGCATCTTCACGCAGGCGTCGGGGCAAGTGAAAAGCCGGCTATCTTCATGCCCCCGCATGGGATCGGAAACCTTGGTCCGGCGCCGCCGTGAGGGTGAGAGCGCCATCAGCCTGTGGCGCCCAGCAATGTGGATGTCCCCGTCCTGCCGATTGCGCGGGTAGGTGCACGAGTGGAAGCGGAGCCCCCGGGTGAACCTTTCAGCGGGCCGACAGAAGCACGAGATCAGCGCGTGCCACCCTCAGCTTCCAATGGGGAACCGCGCCCGATCAGGCCCTTGCACGGCTGGCGCAAGCCGCGGTGACAGCCGGAGAGACGGCAATCCATAGCATCCCCAAGGGTGACAGCAGAAAGTCTGTTGTCTGGCCCCGCCCAGCCTTCCGGCCCAGCGCCTAGATAGTGCAGCCTGCGTGCAATTTGCGTTTTGCCTCAATGTAGACGGCGTGAGCCTCTTCCGGGCTCCCAAATGAGCCTAAATGAATGCGCTTGCCAAGCACGTCAATTTTTGCGGCGTACCTGCTTAAACACTTTGACATCTTTGATACGCCCAACAAGCCGGTCTCCTTATTCAACGATTTTGCTGCCCTTATGTTTTGCACATTCGTTGATATAGACACGTCGCGCAGGTTGCGTAGCCTATTGTCATCAGTTACTCCGTTGATGTGGTCAACGCAGCCGGTCGGCCAGTTTCCGTTCACATAAAGCAAAGCTAGCCGATGCATTTTGTATTTCTTTTTGTCTAGTTGAACGCAAAGATACCCGCGAGAATTCCGCGACCCCGCTGTACTCCCAGCCGTTGCTCGGCGCCCATTTGAACGCGCCCACGTGAAAACGCCGGTGTCTGGATCGTAGTGAAGAAGCTCGCGCAGCCGCGCAGCCGTAAGATCAGTAGTAGCCATGAAGCACCTCAGTTGCTGATTGGTCAGGGGCCGGTCAGTGGTGACACACTGAATCGGCCCCGCTATTTTGCTGGATGCCCATACAGTTGACAATCGCGCAACCAGATGGTTCTAGCCAATCCAGCGCAACAGGACTGATCCCGCGGACTGGTGGGGCTACAGTCTGGCGATGGAATGGGGCCTGTTGCTTGTCCTGCTGGTTGTGGCCGCCTTCTTGGCGGTCGTCGTGATGGCGCCCCAGCCAGCCACCCAAACCATGCTGTTCGCGGTCTGGGTGGTGCTGGCGGTCGCATCGTTCTGGCCGCTGGTGTCGTGGCTATTCCGCCAGGGCCTCGTCCTCTTGCGGCTGTAGCCTGGCCTTCAGGTTCTCGTTGAAGGTCTTCATGGCCTCGGTGATCTTGGCCTCGATTTCCTTCACCTCGGCGCGCGGCGCGTCGGCCTTGATGAGCCGGCTCTTTTCCTTGCGCAGCGCCTGCACCTGCCGCTGTGCGACGTTGGCTGCCAGCAGCATGGCCGTCTCGGGGTGCTTGGCGCGGTAGGCTTTCAGCTCGGGGCTCTCGTTCGGGTCTGCGTCGTTACCCTTCTCGGTTCGCCACGCATCGGCCAGGCCCTTCATCTCGGCGCGGTGGTACTTGAAGCGGTCCATCGCCTGATAGAACCTGTTGCCCTGCACGCTGTTGGCGTCTGCGTTGCCGTAGAACCGGCCCAGCAGCGGAATCTTGTGCGGCGGCAGGTCTTCGCCCGTGATGCTGGCCGTGATGGTCGTGTCGATCTTGCCAAGCTCGCGGGCAACCCCGCCAAACACCTGCCCGATCAGGTAGTCAATCTGGTCGGGCGTGGCGTTCCAGACCTTGTTGCCCTGGTGGTCGGTGCCGCCAAGCACATGGTTTAGCGCGCGGGCAATGTAGGTCGCGTGCGCCGATGCGGTGTCCTTGGCACTCTTCCAGCCGGCTGACGCCTCATCGAACACGCGGCGGGCAATCGGGCGGCCCTGCCAGTCTCGGTTCTCCACAAGCGCCGTCATCACGTCGGCCGGGATGGGTCCGATGGCGGTCGGCATCAGGGTCTGCCACGAGATGCCGGCGTTGCCCATCGGGTTGAAGGCGTCGGCCACCATGCCGATAAGGTCGACCGCGCGCTCTTGGCCCTTCTCGAATCCGCTCATGGCGTACTCGGTGGCCATCCGCCCGATGTTGGGCAAAACGTGCCAGCCCAGCGGCATGGGGATCGTGATGTAGTCACGGTTGCCGGTCAGCCAGCCAGTCGGGATGATGATGTTGCGCTCGCGCACGAACTTGGGCGGCTCGTCCTCGTCGAACCCGGCCAGAGCCAGGGCCAGGGCTTGCAGGCCACCGAAGGCGATGCTGCCGGCGATGATCTTCACGCCCGCGGGCTTGAGCGTCAGGCCCTGCCCTTCCTTGGTGTCAAACAGCACTTCGCCCATGCGTGCGGTGCCCTGCATGGCGGCGTTGAAGAAGGCGTAAAAGGCGCCGGCCTGTGCGCCAATCTGGCCCTTGCGGTTGAAGTTGACGGTGATGTTCTTTGCCAGGCTCGCCGCGCGCTGCTTGGTCAGGCCCTGCTCAAGCGCCACCTTGTAGACCGACAGCCGCACTGCGGCTTCCATCGCGGTGTTGTAGTGCGACAGGCCGCGGAACACCTTGGTCGCACCCTTCTGAAGCCCTGCCTCGATGGCGCTCAGTGAGCCGCCGGCCGTGATGATCTTGCCGACCGTGGTGTCCATCCACGCAGTCGGGTTCAACACGTACTCAATGTCTTTGGCGCGGTCCTGGCTGGTGCGGTACAGCTCGCGGAAGCCGGTCATCCCGCCCTCGCGCTGCATCTCTTCCCACAGGGCGGCCATTTCCTTGTTGCCGGCTTTGAACCCGCCTTCGACCTTGCCCACCGTCACCAGCGCGGCACGGATGTTCTTCATCACCTCAAGCCGCTTGCCAGCCAGTGGCGTGCCGGTCAGGTTGATGGCTGCACCGCCAACGTCACGCACCAAGTTGACAAAGCCAAAGATCGGGTTGTACTGGGTGTTGATCGCCGCAAACCACCGGGTCAACTTGGCCGACAGCGCAACAAAGCCCTCAAGCTGCGCGGCGTCCAAGTTCTTCAGGGCCATGGCCATCCGGGCGGCGCGCTCGTTGTTCTCGTTGAAGACAACGCCCACCTCTTGGACGTTGCCCTTGTCGTCGCGCACCTTGGCAACCAGCACGTTGTTGGCGTTTCTCCAGTTGCCCTTGATCTGCACTTCAACGGTTTCGGACGCCTTGTTGTAGCGCCGCTCAGTCACCGGGCCAAAGCCCCAGATGTCGGGGTTGGGGTTGGCCTTCACCAGCGCAGCCAGAGACTGCGCAACGCGGTTCTTCTCGCCGCGCACGATGGTCTTCTCGCGCGCCAGGGCGATGTTGGCCAGGATGTCCACCACCTTGGCCGTGCTGCCGGTGCGGCTCTTGGTTTCGGGGCCCTTGATTGAGAAGCCCTGCCCTGTGCCAAGCCCGCCCGGCGCACCGTCCTGCTCGCGGAACAGCGGCACGTAGTGCTTGAACATATCGGCCCAGCCCTTGACCTCTTGCGCCGATGAGATGCCGTAGGCAACGTGCATCAACCGGGTGCGGGCGATGATGGCGTTTACGCGCTGGGCAACAGCTTGGATGTCCTGCAGTTGCTTGCCGCTGGGGCCCTTGACCTTCTTGCCGTTGATCTCGACTTCCTTGCCGGCCAGGTAGTCGTTGGCAACTTCGGTCGCCATGCCAGACAACGCCAGTCGGTCGGACTCCGGCCCGCTGTAGGGCTGGGTGTCGGCAAGCTCTTTCACCTTGTCGCGCGCCTGCTTCAGCGAAGCCTCAAGGCTTTTGGTAGCCGACTCGTTGTTGCGCGACTTCTGCAGTTGCGCCGTCAGGCTGTCCACCAGTTGTTGCGCCTCGGCGCGCATGGCGGTCAGTTGTTCCTCGTTCGGGTTGCGCTCAGCAGCTAGCTTGTTGGCTTCTTCCGCGTGGCGTGCGTGCAGGTACAAGTCCAGCTTCTCGGTGCTGATGCCTTTTGCCTTCATGTCTGCCAGCAGCGGCTCCAGCTCGTCCTTCACGAAGTCCTGGGTTCGCTTGGCCGCCCGGCCGTGGAACAGTTCTTCTTGCAGGTACGCATCAACCGCGTCGGCAATGTCGCCGTAGGTTTTCTTGATGGCGTCAATGCCTCGCTTGAGGTCTATGTTCTTGTTCTGGAACTTGTACAAGAAGTTGTCGAACTTGAACCGTTTTCCAACCTCCGGCATGACCCAGCCGGATTCGGTCTTGGGCTGCTGCGCGGCGGTGGCGATCGGGCCTTGCGTGGGGGGCTGCTGGCTCAGGACCGGCGCTTGTGCTCCGCCCTCAGCCCGTCGATCCGCGCCTTGTCGGCCTCGGTCATCTGCCCCAGCTTTGCCGCGCAGTCCTTGGCCCATTTGCGCCGCTCGGCCATCGTTCGCGGCTTGGGCGTAGGCTTGCCAGTTGAGGGTGCCGTCATAGGCTGCTCCATCTTCAAGGTTCTGCTCGGGCACACCCATTTTGGCCCAGAAGCCCCGGGCCTGGTGGACGATGTTGCTGATGTTCACGTCAGCATCTGGGTTGGCTGCAAGGATGGTTTCGATGACCTTGCGGCCCACACCGGCCCGGCGGCCGGCGCCGCTGATCTCGATGTCCATCAGGGCAGTGACCTTGCCGTTCTCCACCACCAGTTCAACGAAGCCCAGGCTGTCAAAGCCTTCGGCGGGCATGATGGCGTAGTTCAGCAGGCGCTGGCCGGGCTCGGGGATGAACTCGAAGCGCTCGGCAGGCTGGGGGTAGGCGATGACCACGCTGTTGCCGGCAAACTCGGGGTTGCCGTTCTCGTCGGGCTGGACGGTGACGGCCGGGGCGGTGGCGGCAGGAGTGTCGCGGCGGGACAGGGCCGGCGGCGCTTCACCAAGCCCCTGGTTGCGCGCATCGGGCGCCATGCCGCCAGTCTTGGCGATGTAGTCGCGCACCGCATCCGGCGCAAGCGTGAGCACGGGCGAGAAGCCCAGCGCTTCGTACACGCTAGGCTCGAACCAGCGACCAAAGGTGGGGTCGTAGGTTGCCCCGTCACGCTGGACGACGGCATGCCACACGTTGCCGCTGATGCCGGTGGCGCGGCCGATCACCATGTCGCCAAGGCCGGCTGCTGCGGCTTGCGCTGCGGCAGGGAAGCACCAGCCGGCGCGGTCTTCGATTTGTTCCAGGCCCTCGGCCTGCTGCGCCGACTTGATGCTGTCGGCGCGGGCGCTCAGGGTTTCGCGGACGGCCGCGGCACGGCCCACAGAGTCGAGTCTTCCGTCACCCGTTGATTGAATTGGGGCGGCAGGAGTCGGAGTCCACCAGCGGTTATTCTGCCGACCTCCGTAGCCTTTTCGGACTTCGGTGCGCTGGCGCTCGGCTGCTTCATTGGCCTCAGCTTCGCTGCGGTAATAGCCGACGTGCTGCGATCCATTGGGGGCCTTTCGAGAGACAACCCATAGGTCGTCATAGGGAATCTTCTGAACGGTGATGATGCCACTGTCGGCGGGCTTTGCGCTAGACGATGCAACGATGCCCTCCGGCACCTGCTTTAGCGCGTGCGGCTTGCCCTCTGTGATTGCCTTCCTCGCCTGCATCAGCAGCGCATAGGTTTCCGCCTCGGTGCGGTTCTCCAGCCAGTTCGCCAGGTCGTCCATGCCCATCCGGCGCAGAGCCTTCTGGATGGCGGCCATGACGTTCTTCCACACGGCAGGCGGGTCGTTCTTGCCGGCGCGGTCTGCAAGGGCTTCCTCGATGGCCAGCAGGCGCACTTCCCGGCGCGCGGCCTCGGGCGACATGCCGGCTTGGATGCGGGCGTCGATCTGGTCGGCGCCGTAGGCCGCAGTCCAGCGGTCAGCCTCGGCAGCCACGGCCTTGTTGGACAGGCGCACCAGCGTCATCGCGCGGGCGTACTCGTCGCCGGTCAGGATGGCGCGCAGGCCCTCGTGTCCGTAGACCTCGTGGAACAGCACGAACTCGGCTTCAAGTTGGCTGTCGAGCTTGTCGGCCACAAGGAACACCCGGCCGTCAGGCATGCGCAGGCCACGCACGGTGCCCAGGGCGTTCATGCTGCGCAGGCTGTCAACGATGCCTTTGGGCAGGTCGGTGACGGTGGCCACCACCTCAACAGCAGCACGCAGGCCGGGCATCTTGGCCGTGATGGCGTCGATGTGGGGCTTGAGGGTGGACAGGGGGACGCCGCGGCCTCGGCCTTGGCTCAGCAAGGCAACATTGCCGGCGTCGTCCGTGCGCGTCTGCAAGGTGCCGACGAAAGTGTCCAGCGCCTTGTTGATGGCTTTGCGTTCTGCGCCCGCCGGGAACGGCCGCTTGAAGCCCCAAGGGGTTGGAATGCCGACGTTTTCGGGGCCGTAGTTCAGGAATCGACTCACGCCGCCGCGCTCGGCAACCTTGTCCTCGACGTAGCCCTGGAATGCCCGCGCAGCCATCTCGTGCGGGGTGGTCCAGTAGTCGCCGCCGCGGCCCTGGTCCAACTCCTTTGCGTTCATGGCAAAGTCGGTCGGGACCATCTTGGTCTTTTCGGTGCCGCTCTGAGCATCGGCCAGCATCTTCAGGCGCTGGCTGTAGCGGTTCATAGAGCCGCGCAGGCGGTCCAGCACGCCTTTGCCCTCGGCATCAAAGCCGCTGCGCCCGCGCACCTGCTTGTTCAACTCGCTCAGGCGCTCCATGGCGTCGTTGGTCCAGCGGGTTGACAGTCGAGCGCGCTTTTCCGTGCCGCTGGCGAAGGTGCGCCAGTCAGTTTCCAGCAACTCGCCGGCCAGCATCTTGGCCGCAATGGTGTCGAACTCGGCAAGCACCTCGGCGCTGGCTGGGGCGTTGTTTCGCTTCCAGTAGCGCTTGTCTTTCTGCTCTGACCAGTCCTGTCGCAACTTGTCCAGCTCGCGGGCCAAGTCCTCCCGCGCCGTGCCGGTGAACTTGTCCACCTTGGCCGTGTCCTCGACGTAGGACTCGGCCTTCTTGAACATCGTGGTCAGCAGTGCGTTGTACGCCTCGCGCACTTCAGGGCGCACGCCCGAGCGCTCGCCGCGGAACCCGCTGCTGGCCATGTCGGCGCCGTCTCCGGCCACTTTGAGCGTGCGGGTGCCGTCCGGCTCAACCTTCCATGCAGCAGAAGCCTTACCGTCCTGGCGGCCAAAGTAGTGGTCCAAAGCATGGAACCACTCGTGGGCCAGCGAGCCGGCGCCGCGCTCTTTGGTCAAGTTGATGACGGCCCTGTCCAGTTCGTAGTGCGCACGGGCGCTGTTCAGGCCGTGGCCACGGGCGCCAAACGCCAGCGCCAAGTCGCCATTCAGGCCAATGGCCTTGGGCGGGATGCCTAGCACGTCGGACAGGTCCATCAACCCATCCCAGGCATCATTCATCAGGCCTTGGCGCTCGTCCTGGTTGTTCCAGTTGCCAAACTCCACGCCGCGGAAGCCAAAGGTAGTCTTGAAGTCCTCGCCAAACACGTTGCCGGTGCGGCGCTCGGGGCCGGTGCGGGCGCGGTCGGGCGGCAGCGGCATATCCGCTTCGCCAAACGTGGTGTTGGTTTCGATGATGGCTGCCGCGTTGGCAGCCATATAGGCCATTGCCTCGTCGCGCGTGTCAAATTCGCGCTCTACCACCTTGACCCGCTTGCGGTCGGTGATGTCGCGCCAGATTTCGTACTTGTCGCCGCGGGTCGGGACGGCGCGATGCTTCAGGCTCACGGCCGCAATCGGCACGAATGCTTCGGCTTCTTCTTGCGTTGCAAAGGTCGAGCGGCCCACCTGCTTGGGCTGCTTCATCCAATCAAGCGAGCGCGTGTCGCGGATGATCCAGCGACCCTCGTCGCGCATTGCATTGATTTGGCCGCCAGGGCGAACGATCTGGCTGATCTGGAACCGCCGCGCCCAAGCCGGACGGGTGTCTTCCGCCTCGCCGCGTTTGGAGCGCGTGCCGCTACCAACAGCTACGTCCTTGCGGGCGCCGCCGATCTTCTCGCCGATGTCGCTGATTTTGGCCGGCGGATCAAGTTCATTCCCGCCCTGCTTTTCGACAGGTTCCGACGACGTGTCGAAGATGTCGCCCTGCCCTGCCGCCGCACCGACATCGGCCGCGCGATCTGATCCCGTCAGTTGGAAGTCGCCGCGCTCTGCATCAGCCTTGGCTTTGTCTGCAAGGCGCTTCTGCTCCTTGGCGTCTGCGTCGGCTGCGGCCTTTGTGCGGGCTGCGCGGGCCTTCAGGCTGTCGGGCGTTGGCGCTTCAAGCGTCAGCCCTTCTGCGGCTTGCTCAGGTCCACGTTGCGCCGCATCAACTCCAGCCGGGCCAGCCTCTGGCGCTGGTCCAGGGGCAGCTTCAGCATCTTGCGCAGTGCTTGCTTGCGCAGCTTGTCCTTGAGGCTGGGCTTTTCGGGCGAGTTCATCGGCAATCTCCTGTTCGCTGAAGCCCATCGCGCGCATGGCTTCTGCGCCCGTCTGGCCGCCAGCCAAGTTGAAAAGGTCGGCATCGCCAACGGCCTGCACTTCCACGCGGGAAAGCTCAGCCTCTGCCATGATCGCGGCGCGCTCCGCATCGGCCTCTCGGGCGGACTCTTCGTCCAGGGCGTCATAGTACGCCTGTCGGTCGGCCTCTAGGCCCGCCTCCATCTCGGCCTGCTGCTCGGCCAGGGTCTTCGGGATGTTGCGGTCCAGCGCGGCCTTGATCAGATCCTTCGCGCGCTCGCCGGCTTCCTTGTAGTCGTTGGCCACGGCCCCGGGCTCAAGGTAGTCGGCATCCTCCAGAACCTGCGCAATCTCTTGGCGGTCTTGCCGGCCGCCGCGGCGGAACAGCAGACCAATGCCGGGGATCATCGGATTGCGCCAGGCCATCAGCGGAGCCTTGGTCTTCTTGTCGAGCTTGCCCGTGGGCACGTAGACCGAGTATTCGCTGATGAGCGACGGGTCCAGGCCGCCAAGGCGGTCGCTGATGATGGCCAGCAACTCCGAGCCCATCACGGTCTTCGGGTGCTTCACGCGCAACGGCTGCGTGACGGGCTTCTTCGGCTCGCTGGCCTTCAGTTCAGCGCGGATGCCGCTGATCACGTCCTTGACGGCTTCCTTGGCCGCCTCGGTGGCGCCCATGCCGCCGCTGCGCAACTCGCGCGAGCGGTTCAGCACGGCGGCCTTGTCGGCGGGGTCGAGCTTGTCACCGACTTTCTTCAAGCAGACCGTAAGGGAGCCCATCGTCAGTTCCTAGTCATCAAGAGCGCCGGAGACGATGATTGCCGCGCAGATGCGCAGCAAGTCGTCGTCGGTGAGGTCGAAGCGGCGGCGCGGGTCGTAGACGCGATCCGGCCCGCCCAGCAGTTGCGCGGCTTGCTCAGGCTCAGGCGGGATCTCGGCGCCAACGCTGTAGCCGCCGGCCCAGAAGCCCAGCAGGCCGCGGGGGGCCGCAGTCGCAGGTGGCTCGGTGCCGCTGGGCGCCGATGCGCCGCCCATCCATGGCGCCAGCAGGCTGCGGACGCCAACGGTTGTCGCAGGCTCGACGCCGACAACGGCGCCACCAGCCCAGAATGCCAGCAGGCTGCGCGGCGCGGCTTGCGTCGGTGCTGCGCCATCTGCGCCGTACCAGTCGCCGGGCCAGTCACCAAGCCAACGGCCTTGGTTCGCCATGGGTTAGCTACCATCAAGCGCATCAATGCTCCGGGTGCCGGCCGAGTAGGTGCCGTCGATCCGAACCGTTGTGCCGTCCAGGCCAGTGAATTGCGGGTTGGAGCCTTCCAAGCCCGTCGCTGCGCCCGCAGCATGCGCAGCCAGAATGCGCAGGATCTCTGCGGCCGTGTAGCCGGCTTCGATCACTTCGGTCCAGGGGTTTGACCCGCTGCCCGCATCGTTCAGCTTCTCGCCCATGGTGCCGGCGGTGTTGTTCGAGGCAGCCAGCGCAGACCACACGGCTTGACCCACGTTGGCCGTGCTCAGGCCCGTGCCGGTGACGGTGATGTCGGCCAGCAGTTCGCCGATGCCGGTCAGCGTCGGGGATACGGCCCCGCTGCCGGTCAGCGCCGCAATCAACTCGCCCAGGCCGGTCAGTTCCGCGTCAGACAGCGTGCCGCTGCCGGTCAGGTCGGCGGTCGCAGTCAGGAATGCCTGAAGGCTTGCGCTTGAAATGCCGCCCGAGCCAGTCAGCGATGCCAGCAGCGCAACCACCAGCGTGCCCAGCGCGTCGGAGATCGTGCCGCTTCCCGTCAGCCCGGCCGAGGCGTTCTTGCCCAAGCCGCCCGCGGCAGTCAGGGCGCCGTTGCCGGTCACTGCGCCGTAGCTGGACAGTTGACCGGCCTTCTGCGGCATCACCCAAGCGCTTGGGTGGCGGTGGCCGTTGGGGATGCCCGCCAGTTGCGTGGTGATGCCCTGGCCGGCAGTGAAGTTGCGATTCGCTCCTGTGCGCGCAAAGTTGGCCAGCCGCGCCGATGGGTAGGCGTTGTTCAGCACCGTCGCGCCGAAGGTCTGAAAGACCCCGGTTGCGCCGATGAAGCCGTTGGCCAGCACGCCCATGTCAGTTGTACCCGTAGTCGAAATCGACGTTGATCACGCCGGCCGAGGTGGTGGCGCCGGTCTGGAACAGCAGGAACTGGATGTTGGCGCCGTCGGGGATCTTTCGCATGGACGGCAGCGCGTTCACGAAGTCGACCTTGTTGTAGAGGCCGGTCGCGGGCACCGGGATCATCCACAGCGGCTTGCACAGCCCGATGACCACCGTGCCCGAGGCGTGCGCCGTGCCGGCCCACACCAGCGACACGATGTCTGACACGCCCGTGTCGCCCGCCGCCAGGGGCAGGAACGGGTTGTACTTGTTGGCCGCGGCCCCGGTGTTCAGAAGCTGGCCAATGCCCATGCTGGCCGTGCTCGTGAACGTGGTTGTCGCGCCCGCTGCGCCGCCCGTGTCAAGGTAGTTCACGATGCACGTCGGGGCGTTGGCGCCCATTGCTGTATCAGCCGCCACGAACATGCGCAGGCCCTCGCCGTTGGGGTAGCGGTCGCCCTTGCTGCCGCTGGAGCCCAGCGCGGTCATGGTCACGGTCTTGGTGCCGGTCGTGCTGACGTTGGTGCCGGACAGCGGGACGAAGCCCACCAAGTCGATGGCCATCACGTACCAGGGCGCACCCGCCGCAGCGACGACAGCGGCGCCACCAGACAGGAAGTGCTTGGTCGCCGGGGACACGTCGCCGCCGGTGTAGATCGTGCCCTCAGACCATGTGTCGTCGGTCGGCACGTAGGTCAGGTCAGTTCCGGTGAACGTGGCCGCAGGCGGATAACCGGCATGGCCCGCAAGCAAGGTCCACGCGCCCGCGCTGCCGGCGCTGGAGAGGGTCTTGGTCGTGACGACCGTATCGCCCTTGCCGTTGTTCGTCAGTTCGTTGATCAATTCGTCTTGCGAAGTCCAGCCCATGGCTACCCCCAAACAGTTTCAAGTGCGCCGACGAGGATCGAGGACGCGAGTGAGCCGGCGTATCCGCTGGCCAGAAGTCCGAGCACGGCGCCGTCGATCACCTGCGGCGCGCGGGACTGATGGATCAGGCTGGTCAGCTCGGTGCACGAGCCAAACGCCGCGTTGTTGGTCCGGCATTCCTCGGTGATGACCGACTTCAGCAGCGGCTTCACGATCACCAGGCACATCAGCCCGCCGCCGGCAGCGCTCATGGTCACGCTCTGAATCGACTGCACGCCAGAGTCGCCGGCTTGCAGGTAGCAGAACGGGTTGAACGAGGCGCCCGCGCCGGATGCGGCCACCACCTGCCCGCCGCCGGCCACCGCAAAGGTGAAGTTGTTCTGCGACACCCGGCCCGACACGCCGTCTTGGTTCGTGTAGGTGAACGTGAACTGGCCGATGGTCGACGCGGCGGACTGCGCCACCGCAACCACCTTCCCGCTGGTGTAGCGCGGGATGGTCACGGTGTTATCCAGCACCTGTTCTTCACCAATGGCATCGGTGTCGATGAACGGGTAATACAGCAGGTAGTCGCATAGCGCGATCTCCTGCCGGCCGTTGGTCACTGACGCGGTGCCGGACGCGGCCGACATCAGCATCAGGTTCTTGATGTGCTTGGTGGCCGGCGCGACGTTGCCGCCCGTGTAGATGCCCTTGTCCGACTCGATCAGCGCCGCGGTCAGCGGGGTGCTGGCGTAGAAGTTGGCAACGGGCGAGCCTGCGAAGTAGGTGTAGTCGATCCACGCATTGGTGGTTGTCGCGGCGCTGGCCACGGCTTTGCGGAACGTGCTCACCCACACCTGGCCGGCGTCATCGGCCAGGGCGTATTCGGAGACGTTGGCAAAGCCCATCAGACGCTCCGGCCCGTCAGCGCAGCAGCCAACTGCCACCACGCCACCTTGGCCCTGTCCTTCATGTTCAGGCCGCCCTCGCCTGCCAGGATGGACTTGCGCGGCGCGATGATCTGGTGCCCGCACTGCTGGCCGCAAGGGCGCTCGATCAACGGCTCGGCGCCGGGAACAGCAGTCACCGACACCGCGAGCTTGCAGTCGTCGCAGTAGTACAGCGGCGGGCCGACCTTCTCGTCAAGCGCGCGCTGGAGTGGGCTGCGCTGATCCGGCATCAGGACTCCGTGATAGTCAGGCCGCTGGCCGCAAACTGCGGGGTGATGCCTGACGACACCACCAGCGAAGCGTTCAACGCGCCGTAGTGCCACACGGCCGTTGCGCCGCTGGCGCCGGGGCCGGTGGAGACGTGGGTCAACGTCGCGCCGGTCACGCCGCATTGCGGAAACTGGATCAGCGCCGCATTGCTGGTGGCGCCGCCAGAAGCCGCCGCCCACCCGGTTGATCGCGCCACGGCCACACGCGCATAGTCGGTGTAGGCGGTTTCGTTCTGCGCTTGGCTGTTGGTGCCGGCCGTCAGGTCCGCGGTGTGCAGCCCGACGTAGGTGTTGGTGAACGGCGAAGTCCCTGCGTTGTCCGCCACGTTGGCCCAGGCCGTGGCCCGGTACATCAGGTTGACGATGCTGTTGCAGGTTGCGGTGCTTTTGGGCATGGGTGCCTCCAAGTCAGGTGGGGTCGTTGCCGGAAATCGGGTCCGCGCCCGGCGCAGCGGTGACGGTGGCCGTCCAGGCGGACGTGCTGTCGTTCTCTTTGGTCACGGTCAGGGTCGTGCCCGAGATCGACCACTTGTTGCGCAGGAACCGGAGTGCGTTCAGCGGGCTGCGCGCGTTGGTGTCGCTGACTGCGCTCATGTCGCGGTTCAGCAGGGCATCGGCGTTCTGTGTGGCGGTGGGGATGTCGCTGACCGCTGCAGGGCTTGCCGGCAGGTTGTCGGTCTTGGCCTTGATGGCTGCCACCTCGGTGTCGACGTAGCCCGCCAGCGTGGCAAGGTTGGTCGCCGAGGCAAGGGCTGTCAGCCCGGCGCCTGCCGCTCCAATCTCCGCGGTGTCCACCAGCACCGCATCAACCACGGTGTCGATGGCGGACAGTTGCGTGTCGAGGTTGGCCGATGCCAAACCCAGCGCCGTGCGCGTGCCGGCGGCATCTAGCGGCGCGGTGTATCCGGCCGTGGCCAGTCTGCTGCTGACGGTGGCGTTCAGGTTCGTGCCGACGATGTAGCCGGCCTGTCCCGACGTGTAGCTGCCCGGCAGTGTCGTAATCCACGGATCGCCCGCCGCTCCGGCTGCGTTCAGGGCCTCGCCCGTGCTGCCGGCCGAGACGTGACCGGCCAGCGCCTCATCCCACACCGCATCGGCAATGGCGCCGGCCGTGAGGGCCGAGCCGCCCGCGTTGTCGGCGATCTCCTTGACCACCGAGCCGGCCACCGCGCTGGCGTAGGTCGTCCCGCTGTTGGTGTCGAAGAAGTCGGCCAGGGCGGCTGCGCTCATGCCGCCGATGGTGCCCACCAAGTTGCCCCCGACGTTGCCCGTCACGCTGCCCACCGAGCCCGTCACGCTGGCGATGGTCACATCGCTGGCCACCTTGGCGTCGGTGATGGCGTCGGCAGCGATGGCCGCCGCGTTGATCGCGCCCGCCGCAAAGGTCGCTGCGTCGATGGCGCCGTCCGCGATCTTGGCGGCCGTGATTGCGTCTGCCGCGATGGCGGTAGCCGTCAGCACGCCCGATGCCATGGCGCCCACGCTGGCGTCAATGCGTCCCGACACCAGGGCGGCCGGCAGACGTGACTGGATGTCTTGCGTGTCCACCTCGATCGCCGCGGTCTGGGTCTTCACGGCGGCCACGTCGGCACTCACGCTGGCGCCGGCAGGGGCGCCCAGGCGCGCAAACGCATCGCCGGTCTGCGCGGTGTGGCCCGTCAGCGTGGTGACAGTCGGGATCACTGCGCTGGTGTGCGTCACTGGGGCCAGCAGCACCGTGCCGGGCGTTGCTGATGCGGTCGTCACCACCGTCGTCGCCACCGGGATGCACCCGGTCTTGTAGGCGATGACCTCGAAGCTGGTGTAGTTCGTCTCGGCCTGAGTCGGGACGTACTCAACGATGCCTTCTTCGTAGCTCGTCGTGCCGCCGCCCGCGCTGGCCGTTGCGCCTTGTGGCTTGACCTTGATGCTGACGCCGGAGGTCTGCACCGCGCCGTCAGAAATCTGAACGACGGCGCCAATGGCAATCCGCTCGGGTGATGCTGCATTGCGTGGGTACACGGCTTACCTCATTCCTGCGCCAATGACTTGGCTTCTGTTGCGGGCCCATGCCGCTTGAAAACCGCCCCCGCCGCCGCCAGACGCCACCGGAACCCAGATACGCCGCCGGAACATCGACCACAGCTCTGCCTCGGGGTTTGCCGTGATCCGCAGCAGGTCTTCGTCCGACATGGACGCGCCAGAGCCGAAGCCGGTGAACCACAGGCCGCCGTTGATCGTGTCTCCAGGCGGATACATCCGATCCAGCGAGACGAAGGTTCCGGGGCTCAGCGTCCCGTTCTGCTGCTGGCCGTTGGCAAAGAAGCGGTAGTCGCTGGACGAGTACGCCACCAGCGCCATGCAGATCGGCGTGTTCAGCGTTGTCGGCAGCGTGATCGTGAGGGTGCGAGACGTGCCGAAGTTCCATCGGACATCGGCGGAAACCGTGGTTGATGACGCGAGCGCCAGCCGGCTTTCGTAGCCGCCAGCGGAGCTGCCAAGCCTGGACAGTTGCCATGCGCCGCCGGCCGTGTTGAAGTACCCGTACCCGATCTGGACGTATGGAAGTGACGCCTCGCCAGGCACGGCGACAAGAGAGCCGGCCGTCCCCGTGTGCGTGAACGCATTGCCGCGCGTCGTGCGGCCGATCGTGGTGGCCGACAGCAAGGCCACCTTGTGGCCCTTGAGAACGTCCGTCCCGCCCAGGTCGTTGCCGATCCAGGCGATGTCCAGCGCCCGCCCTAGCGGGTGGTCCGGATCAACCGGGGCCAGCTCCTGCGGCTGGCAGTCCCAGGGCAGAGCAATCAGGCGTTGCGCCACGTCACACCGTGTAGCTGTCGCCCGTGCATTCGACCGTCACGCTCTGGCCGGTGTTGCCGGTGAACTCGATTTCGACGTATGCCACCTCGGGGCCGAACCGATAGCTGCCGCGCGTCGATGCGTTGGCAGTGGTGCCGCCGCCTTGGACGTACACCTGCTTCCAGTCGTCGTCACCAGTGCCTTCAGCGGCGGCCGTTGGCATGCTTGCCTGCTTGCGAGCCAGCAGCACGCGCGCTTCACATTGAACAGTGGGGCCGGTGCCGCCGTTGGTCATGCGCCAGCGGATCATCCCGCCGTCAGCGGACGACACATCAAGCCGGCCGCGCTGGGTGCTGCCGGCTGTGTTGGCTACGCTGCTGAGTAGGACTTGGCCGGTGATGGTCTTCGCCATGGCTTACCCCTGGGCTGTCCACAGATCGCCGTTGTCCTTGAACATCAGCGCGACCGCTTCTTGTTCTGACACTTCGCCCTCGAAGGTCAGAACGCGGGCCGTGACGGAGCCTGTCGTGTCGCTGCCTTGCGACGCGGCAGCCAGCATCACTTCGGCCCTCAGAGCAGGCCGCGTGCAGTTGTTCAGCACCGTGGACCCGCTGGCGCCGCCGGGCGACGTGTTGGCGCCACCATCGCCTGTCGGCACTTGGATCACGGCGTCGCGCAGGCCCGCGCGCACGTTGACTTTTGAGGCGTTGATCGTGGCCCGGCCCTGCAGCATCAACTGCAGGTTCATCTGCTTTGTTTGCGCCGTCAGCAGCCAGCCGATCTTGCGCGTCAGCGTCGGGTCAGCGTCGCCGCTGACAACGGCGTCGTTTGGCGTGTAGTTGCTGAACGTGATCGCGTCAAGGATGGCTTCGACAGGCGCATCGGTGCGCCACGCACTCGAAGCGCTGGCGCCGTTCAGGTAGCTGCGCAGGCCGGCGGCATTCCCAGGCGCAGCAAAGAAGGCCGCAGCAGTCGGGTCGGCAAAGCACGCAGCACGAAGGGCAGTCAGTTGAGCGGGGGTCATGGGTACTCCTAGATGCCGGCCATCGGGCCGATGCGGGATTCGGCGACGACAACGCCGGTGAAGTCGAGATAGCGGCGCACGCTGTCAGGCGTCACGCCGCCGTGGAACACGTTCATGCCCGCGTAGACGTGGCCCAGCGGGTGGATCGGCCGGCTGTAGCCGTGGCGGTACGGGGCCTGCGCAACGGGGACGGTGCGAAACACCATGCCGGTGCGCTCGAAGCAGAGCCGGCCGTCGATCCACGTCCGAAGCTCGCCATCGGAGGCCCAGCTCGTCTCGGTGACATCGTTCAGCAGGCACTCGGTTTCGATGCAGTACCAGTGCCCGGCGTAGATCACTGAGCCCAGGCCGCCGCGCTGGCCCCATGCCGTTTGATGGGTCAGGGCGTTGGCATAGTTGTGGCCGGGCGGGTTGCGCGAGCCGTAGTCAAACAGGTGCCAGCCGACATACCAGCCGCCCTCGCCTGGCCCGTCGATGCCCTCGGCGCACTCGGTCCATGAGTGGCGGAACTGCGTGCCGAAGCCGCCGCCCGCGGTGCCGCTGAACCCTCCAAGCGTGTTGTTATGGCCGCCCGGGGTCAGGCCGAACTTTCCGCCCAGGTCAGTCCACTTGGACATGCCGCCCACCTTGTCCGACCACACCTGGCGGCGGCTGGCAGGGGTTGGGCGCCCATCGGGGTAGCTCAGGCGCATGTACAGGCGCGAGAACAGCCGGCGCTGCCGATAGATCTTGTCTGCTGGCAGGTACAGGAAGCAGTGGCTTGAGAGCGTGCCGCCGTAGCCTGCCACGTCGCCGTGCTGCACGTCGCGCAGCGCACCATCGGCGCCGCGGTACTGGTGCGGCCTCATGTGCACGCGGATCGCGCCGAGCGTCGGGTGCAGCGGCTCGAACAGGTCGTCACCCGGGCGCGCGTAGCTGAAGCTCTGCGTCTGGCCGACCCACAGCCCTTGCCCCAGGTGCGGCAGATTGGTCAGGTCGGATGGGCCGGTGTTGGCAATTAGGCCCGGGTCGAACTCGCTTTCGTTGTCGGTGTTGCCGCGGAACGGGCTCACGAAGTCAGACAGCGCCCCGCCGGCCGGATACTGGTGCGCGTGGATCACGTCCGGGTGCGCCTTGATGCCGGCGTCCAGCGGGTAGGCGCTGGCCAGGCCGTGCGTCACCGGGTCGCTGTTCAGCGGAGGCACAAGCGGGAAGACCTCGAAGCGCGCCGGGCCTCCCGCGGCCGCCCACTCGCCGCCGGTCATCTGGATGAACAGCGAGGCAGAGCGAACGGGCTTGGTGGCGCGGGGGAACTCCACCATCACCGGGCATGCCACCTCAACCGCCCGCAAGCTCGGGATGGTCGTGCCTGTGCTGCACAGCGCAACGACGGTGGCAGCCTGCGTCTCGCTGGTGCCGTCCTCGTACTCGTAGTTCACGCTCGGCCGCGCGTTGCCAGTGCCCAGCAGTCGGCGCTGTGCGTTGGGGCAACGGATGATCCATGCCGCCCAGCCTTCGCGTCTGGCGAGCTGCGTCACGTCCAGCAGCAGCGGCGCGACTTCGCCCGCGCGCATGGCGCCCGGCTGCGTGGCCACGGCCCACGGGTTCAGGCCCTGCGGCTTGCCGTCGATGTCCACCCAGTCGCCGCCCCGGTTGAGCCAGCGCCAGCCAGACAAGGCGTCAACGTAGTCGGCGGTCGGCCCGAAGCGGTGGCCCTCGCTGTACGTGCCGCGCCCAGCAATGCCCGCGACGCCCTGGCCAAAGCCCTGGAATAGCAGCGGCTGCTCATGGCGGTACTTGCCCCGCGGCTGCTCGGGCGCAGGAGGCGGCGGGGGCGGCGGCGGGGTCAGGCTCGTGTCAAGGATGTAGACCGTGGCCCACTGGTCGGCCACGTTGACGGCCAGCGTCTCGGTGCCCTCGGTGATCTCGTCGGCCGCGATCTGGATGACGACACTTGCGGAGCCGTCATCGGTCACCACCAAGTCGCCGTGCATCATGGCCAGCAGGTCGGCCTGGCCGACGCCACTGAGCACGTAAGGCACTGCCGTGCCGGCCGGAACGCCCGTCGTCTGCAGCGTGATCGTGACCGAACCGCCTTCGTTGACCGTCTCGGGGCTGACCGTCAGGCTGTAGGTCGGCGGCGGTGGCTCGGCCACCTCAAGCGACGACTCAAGCACGCGCAACGACTCAGTGACGGCCACAAGGCCAGCCTCTGCCGCAATGAAAGCTGAGCGCTGTTCTGGCGTCATGTCATGCCTCGATGGTCATTCGCCGGTCGGGCGTGTAGTTGTCGCCGTGCAGGGTCACGGTCCACTTGCGCGGGCCGCGCCGCTCCAGCAGCAGCGATTCGATGTGCGACAGGTCCACGGGCGGCACGTTCACTTGCACCACGGGTGCGGGCATGGCCTTGATGGCAGCGACCAGCGGGCTCAGGTCCGTGCCTTTGCTGGCGGCCAGCGCCTCCAAGATGTCGGCCATGGCCTGCTCAACAGCAGCCGGGTCAAAGCGCTCGCCCAGGTTGCCCAGCGTCTCGGCAATGTCCGCAAGGCCGGACTCAACCGACGAGAGCACGGCTTTCAGGTCGGCGCTCACTTGCTCAGGCATGACAGCAGGGCCTTCAGGCCGTCGATGCGCTTGCGCGCGGCTGCAACTTGCTGCTCCTGGGTCGGCGCAGGTGCTTCGGCATCTGCTTGAACAGGGTCAGCGTCCGCAACGGTATCGGGTTGGGCCGTTGGCGCGGCATCGCCTTTACTGGCGCCCTTCAGGCCAAAGAACTTGTCCTTGGGCACCACGGCCTTGGCGGCGCGGATGGCGTCCACGGCCTCGGCATCGCTAGCGTCGGCCGGGATGACGATGGGGTCGCCCGACTCGTGATCGAGCATCGGGTACTTGCCGTTCCACGGGGTCAGCGTGCCGTCAGCGTTGGGGCGAAGCTCAATCGGGGTGGCGTTGCCTGGGGTGCGGCCGTAGCTGCCAAGCTGGCGTGCAGCGGGTGCGGTGGGCGCGGCAGCATCGGGGGTTGCCGCAGTCGCCGCATTCAGTGCAGCGTCGGGTCCGCCTCCATCTCCCACAGCGCCAGCCGTTCCGCTGCCGGGTACAGGTGCGGTGGCAGCGGGGTCACTTCGTCCGTCGACTGCAGCAGCAGGTCGTTGATCTCCACTGCTTCGTGGGCCAGCAGCACCCCCTGCATCAGCGGTTCCAGCAGCCACTGCGGGAGCGACTGGTACGACAGACTGGTCATCGGCGGCCTTTCGGGCGGGGCCCTTGGCGGTCGTGCTGCTGGGGAACTGGTGAGCCAGGCGCAGCAGGTCTTGGATGTCGGCGTCCAGGCGCACCACGCGCACGAGCTCGCCCTTCTCTCGTGCAGCGAGCCATTGGTGGTGGCCGTCAAGGATGTGGCCGTCAGCCGACACCAGCAGGCTCCGGCCGCTGGGCTTCTCGGCAATGGCCGCCACCTTCTTGGGCTCGAACTCGGCCTGCGTGGGCTTGAGTTCGGCCGGGTCCACGGTCGCCATCTCGTGGGCCACGCCGCGGGCGTTCAGGAAGTTGACCAGCGCGCCGCGGTGCTCGGCCGCAACCTGCGGCATCTGCGACCGCGGGATGTTCAGCGTGCCGCTCTCGGGGCTGAAGGCCGTCCAGTTGCGGTTGATCTGCTCGCCTTCGACGGGCGCGGGCTCTGCGGGCGTTTCAGCCAGCCCCGGCGTCGCAAGCGTCTCGTCAACCAGCCCGGCGTTCTTCAGGATGGCCGCGATGTTGTCGACGGCTTCGGTCTGCTGGGTTGCGTCTGCTGGTTTCTCGACAGGGGCCTCAGCCGGGCCGTCAATGGCCGCCTGCAGCTCGGTGATTGCCTGCGGCTCCAGCGGCTTGGCAAACATACCGCGCTCGTTGTAAACGTCCGCAAGGTCCGCCAGAAACTTCGGGACATTTCCTGCCGGCATGTTGGCCGCGGCTTCTCGGGCCCTTGTGAGCGCCCTTTCCGGCAAGCCGAAACCTGCCGCCAATTCTCCGAATCGGTCGATGCTGGCGGCGCGCGCTTGGCTGGGCGGTAAAGCGGGCTCGTTGGCCTTGGGGCGCGCAGTCAAAAATGCCGTTGCAACTTCAACAAGACTGCCCGGCGCTCCGGCTGCCCCCTCAACCAAAACTTCAAGCGGCTTGTATTCGCCAACCCCGCGCTGGGCGACCAACTCGCCGGCCATGTCTCCGCCAATGCCTGTGGCGGCGGCGCCAGACGCCCCCGCTACGGCGCGCCCTTTGGTCAGTTGACCGGCGCCCTTCAGTCTGGCCATGGTGCGCCCGATAGCGCCAGCGGCCCCCATGGTGACGGCCCCAAAGACGCCGACTGCCGCGCCTCGGATGCGCCCGCGCTGATCAATGGCCTCCAGCACATCCTTGTCAGCCAGCGCCGCGGCAACCCTGGCGGGGTCGCTTGCGTCAATGCCGCGCTTGCCAAGTTCTTCGGCAACGGCCGCCGTGTACTCCTGGGCAAATGTTGTCGCCGCGGCGGTAGGCATGGCCGGAAGCCCGCGCGCCAAGCCTTGCGCAATGCCGTTGGCAACAATCACTGGCGCCGTAGCCGTGGCTGACTCAAGCAACAGCGAGCCAAGCGCCCGCCAGTTGCGAGGCTCTGCGGCAGCCGCAAGCACAACGCCCATGTCTCCAGTGGCGTCGGCCTCTTGCAGCCGGTCAAGGCCCGCTTGCGTCGCGTCTGACGGCGCCATCGCGCCCATCCGGCGTTGGCTCGTGCGCATCCGCTCGGCCATGTCCGAGGCGCCAATGCCGCCGCTTTGGAACTGCGCCGCGTCAATCGACTGCTTGAACTGCTCGGCGCCGCGGCCAACGGTGTTGGCAACATCGCGCACGATGCCGATGTCGTCGGGCTTGATGCTGTCGCTGCCGCTTTGCCCGGCCAGCAACTCGTTGTTGGCTGGCCGCGTCGTCTGCGGCGCGAAGAACGGGGAGCCACGGGCAACGCCGCGGGCCTCAATCTCGGGTCGCGTGATCTGGAAGCCGGACGTTCGGAACGAGTCGTAGACTTTCTGTGGGTCGACGCCTTCGTCCAGCAGGTTGACGGCTTCGTCAATGGCTTCGCGCCGATCCCGGAACGGCTGCGATCCACTGCTGAATGCCTGACGTGCGCCGCCGCTCTCGCGCACGTAGCCCCGTCCGCCGCCCGCATTGCTGGGCTGCACGCCATCAGGCAGCGGGCGCTGGCCCTTTGCCATGCCGCCAACAGCGGCCAGCCCCTGCGGATCGCTCACTGCCGCGGTCATCTCGTCCGATACTGACCCAAGCCCAGGCGTCGCTGGGTTGATGGGCTCTTGCTTTGCGCTGGTGGCTGCAATGCTGTCGCCAATGCGCTTGAACAGCCCCGGCTTCTCGGGCGCCTTTGGCGGCGCAGGCGGCGGCATGAGGTCTGCAAAGTATTCGTCTGCCGACCGCGGCCTCTTCTCTGCTGGCTTTGTTTCTGGCGCCGGCTGCGCCGATTGCTTGGGGGCGCCATTTTTCAGTCGCTTGCTTTCGGCCCACGCTGCAATCTCTGCCTCGGCCGCGTTGACTTCAGCCAGCCTCGCATCAGCCTCGTCGGCCGTCTTCGGCGCTGGCGCATAGCGCGGCTTGGCCTCGGTGACGGCGCCACCAGCCGTCAGGTCTGCAAAGTAGTCGTCCGGGTTGCGGGCCATTACTTGGTCGGCTTGGCCTTGGCTCGGGCCGCCTTGATGGCTTCGGACGCCTTGCGGACTGCCTCAGACATGGGCACGCCATCAGCCACCAGATCGCGGGCGTATGCGGCACCTCGAAGGGTAAACTCGTCGCCCACTCGCTGCCCGTTGATGTTGACGACGCCGTAGCTGCGGATCAGTTCGTCGTGCGCCTGGTCCAGCATGTTGTCGCGCTTGTTGCCGGCACCGTCTTTGCCTGCCGCCGTCTCGGCCGCCTTGACTCGATAGCCGCCGGACGCATGGGCCTGCGCCAGACCTCCCTGCACCGTGCGCTCGTTGCGCTTGTCGGCTGCTGCGTTGTTCATGTCGGCCAGGTCGCGGTCTGCCTTGGCCTTGGCGGCGATGTTCTCTGCTTCCCGGGCTGCGCGCCGCGCGTCGCGGTCGGCCTCAAACCCTGACTTGGCCTTTTCGACTGCAATCTGCCCAGTCGTTTGGGCCATGCGCTTGGCCATCTCAAGCTCCATCGCGGCCTCGCGCTTGAGCGATTCGCCCGGGTTGACAAAAGTGCCGCGGATGCGCTGCACCAAGTCGTCCTCACCAAGTTCGACGGTTTTGCCGCCGCTGAGCTTGAGCTTTACGAAGGCAGGCACCTTGCCGGCGCCAGGGATCACTTCGCTGCCGACGATGGTCTGGCCGTCAAACATCGTTGGGTAGACGGCGCGGGCCAGCTTCTCGGGGTCTTTGTCCAAGTCGTACTGCTGCAGGGCCTGTTGCCGGCGCTGCAACTTCATGGGCGCCACTTGGGCCTGGGCTTGCATGGCCTCATCCAGCAGCCCAGCCTGCGCCAGTGCTGTGCTGTACGTTTCGGCAGCGCGAAACATCAGGTCTTCGGGCGGCTTGTATGCGGCCGGATCACCGCCTTCAAGGATGTGGCGCTCCCGGTCCTTGCCAATGATGCCGGACGCAGATTGCTTGGCAGCCTCAATCTTGGCTTGGCGCTCCTGTTGCTTTGCCTGCAACGCGCGCTGCTGTGCGGCCTGTTCCTTTTGCTGGGCAAACTGCTGCCCGGCCATGTAGCCCTCGACAGCGCCAGCGAGCCCAAGTCCTGCCATGGTCAAGTCCCCGTCTTCTTGGCCGGAGCGTCGCTCAGGCCGTAGAGATAGCCGCCCGTCTTGAACAGGTCGCCAATGACGGCGTTGCGGTTTGCGGTGTTCTGGTTCTGGATGCCGGCCTGAGCGTTCAGCAACCCGCCAGCCGCAGTTGTCGTGCCGGTGGCCACCTGAGATTGCTGCGTGGCTTGGTTCTGCACCACGTTGCCTTGGTCAACAACGCCTTTCAGCAAGTTCAGCCCGGTCTTCTCCACGTTGTCGCGCGCTGCGTTCTGCGCGCCGGCTCGGTCCTTGGCCTCCCAGGCTTGGCTTGCCGCGCCAAGCGCAGAAATAGTGCTCGGGTCCACGCCGGCCATCTGCATGTCGCGCGTGGCCGCGCTGCGCTTTTGGTCGTACTCGGTGGCGACAAGGCCCGATGCGTTCTGCGCCGCCTGCTCGCGTCGGCCGGCGGTGTCGTAGTTCATCGCCGTGTCGGCAAACTTCTGCTGCGCGGGCTTCCAGATGTTGGTGTAGTCCGCCCACAGATCCTTGCCGCGCTGGCTGGCCAAGGCCTGCTCGTTCAGCAGGTTGTCGAACAGCTTGTCGTAGCGGCTTGTGTCAACTGGATTGCTCAGGGCGTCGCCGGCCAGGGTCGCGCCGACAACGCCGGTCCCGAGCTTGACGAGTTGGTCGAAGCCGTTGGATGCGACCGCGGTCTTGGCCGCGTCGGCGCCAGTCTTGGCGGCGCTGCTCAGTCCGCTTGTTGCTGCCGTTCCGCCGGCCGTGGCTGCAGTTCCGCCACTGACGGGAGTTGTCCCGCCCAAAGCCTCCATCAAGCCGCCGGCCTGCAATCCACCGCCGGTAGCGGCAGTTCCGCCGCCCGTTGTTACTCCGCCAATGCCGATATCGCTGGTGGCCAACGATGCGGCATCAATGCCGCCAGTAGCGGTTGCGCCAGATCCGGCCGCAGCTCCTGCAATGCCAGCAATTGCAGGGGCGGCCATCAGCAGACCCTGATTGAAGTCTCTGCCGCCGCCGCTGTTGAGTTCGACCGTGCCGAGGTAGTTGCCATCGGTGTCCCATCGGTCGCCCAACTTGCCGCCGGTGTCGGGGCGCAGCTTGGTGATGAAGTTCTGATCCAGAGACGGGTCCGCAACCGACGAGCCGGCGTCGCCGCCTTCCCACCGCTGCCCGGCATAGCTTTGCAGCATGTAGGCATTGGGATCGTCGGTCTTCAGGTTGGGGTCGTACCAGACCTGACCGCCGCCGCTGGCCGTGCCCTGGCCCTTGCGCATTGCCAGGATCTTCGCCAGCGTCTGCGGGTCTAGCTTCATCCCTGCGTTGACATCGGAGAGTCCGGCCATGGAGAGTCTTTCGAGGTGGTGCGGCTCGTGAAGGGCGAGCCTATGCGCGCCGCTCGCTCAGGCGAGAAAACAGCGCAAAGGGTTTGCGTCAAGCGTCTGGGTACGGAGCGGTTGGCGGCGTGAAACCGGCCGTGTGGAGGCACTGGTTCTTCAGCACCAAAATCTCGCCCATGTAGACCTCGGTCCCATCTGGCGTCGATGTCGGAGAGGCGTCGCCGCCCAAGTAGAACGTCGCGGTAGACGCGGAAGACCGACTGCGCGCAATCGTGGTCACCAGCGTTCCGTTCTTGAACACGTAGACGTTGGTTCCGTCAAAGCCAACTTCTAGGTGCGTCCATGTCCCGGTCGTGTAAGAGTTTGGAGCCATCTCGTCGCCAAACACCTCGTTGTTGTACTGAAAGCTGGCGGTGCTGGAGTAGTTCCAAAGGTCTTCGGTGTTTGGTCCGTTGTCAGACCAACGGAAGAAATGTGCGGCACTGATAACGCTGAACGTCGTTGTGTGAAAGACCCACACGGCAACCGTGAACGGCTCTGTCGGGCCAAGCACGAACTCAGACGATGAGATGCTTGCAAATGTGCAGTTGTCGGCGCTCCACCTTAATGATGTCGTGCCCCACTTGGACTGGCCGTTGCTCAGTTTCAGCGTGGCCCCGCCGGTCAACGTGCGAGCGTAGGAAGACGTGTCGGCCCAAGTCGTTGAGCCGTCCGCCCCTTCAAAGGTGCAGTGCAGAAGCACGGTCCCTGTGAAAGTTGTTGGCGGCGGGAACTCAACCGGCGCCTCGCCAAGGTTGAACCGGATTGCGTGCAGCCGTGCCGCCACGTTCAGGTCGTCGTGTGCGCTGCCTGTTCTGTTGCGCGTGATGCGCAAGAAGATCAGATCCCCGGCTTTGGCGTTGACGCCGCTGATGGTGATCGGGCTTGACTCCGGGGTGATGTACAGCGTGTCCGTCGTGCCGCCGTCGTCATCCACGTAGCCGCCGTCTGCGAAGTCGCTGCCGATGGCCTCTTGATCGGTCGCACTGTGCGCCTGGAGCTTCCAAGACACGCCGTAGGTCGTCGCGCCTGTCGGGTGGGACCAGTAGCACCTGAACTGGAAGGCGTTGCCTGGCCAGCCGAAAGGCATGATCAGTTGAAACTCGGCCGACGAATCGCCAACAGCCGAGAACTCGATGTACTGGATGTTGGGCTTGGCGCTGGTGATCTCCGCCGACGTGGGCCCCGTGGCGCCGGCTGTGGCGCTGGGGTACATCTCGCGGGCGTGCACTACCACGTACTCGGGCTCTACCGCATCATCGTCCGTGTCTTGATCTTCGTCGTCGCCAAGCACGGCTTTCTCGGTCACAACGCCAAGCTGCACCAGTCGGCCCATGGTGGCGAACTTGGTGAACGGGTCGCCCGGTGTCACGGGCTCGCGCTGCCGCAGCCATCGCACCAGATCAAAGATCCATTCGATGATGCGCGTCAGGCCCGAGCCGTATTCGGGTTCGCTGATGTCCCCGACATCCTTGTTGCCGCGAGGGTCGAAGTCGGGGCGGCTCATGGCAGGTCCACAAACTCTTCAGCCACAAACACGCCTTCGACCGGGCCTGTCCCGCTGATCTGGTACTGGAACTCTTCGGCCGTGTAGCCAGAAGGCAGCCGGAAGGCGTTGTCGCTGGTCACGCTCAGGGCGTTGACCTTGAGGTCGCCGTCAGACCACAGGCTGAACGTCACCGGGTAGGTGCTGGCGATGATCCGCGCAGCGCCTGGCGTCACGCCTCGCGGGTGGCGGAACACGCGGCTCTTGAATGTGGCGCTGGCCACCGAACCCGCGTCCCACTTCTGGATGATGTTGCCGGCGCCCAGGATGTAGAGCGTGCCGCTCAGGGGGTCGCTGTAGGTCGCAAACGCACCCTGGGTCAGCCAGATGATCCCGCTCGGGTCATCGACGGGGATCATGAAGCCCTTGCGGGTGCCGTCGTTGTAGAACCCGATGTAGTAGCCCTGCCAGAAGGCGCCAAGGATCGTGCTTGGGGCCAGAGCTTGCCACTGCGCTTCGGTCAGGATGTTGCGGGTCAGGACTGCCGCGCCGTTTTGCCCGTAGTAGCACAAACCTCTGTTGCTGGCCCAGCACACGCCATGCCCCACGCTGACCACGGAGCGCTTGGCAACGCAGCCCTCCTGCAACGGAATGGGCCGGTCAAGCATGCCCTCGGGCGATGAGCCGCGCACCACGCGCGGAATGCCGGAGGTCGCCAGCACCCACGAGTCACCGAACTTCGCGGTGCCGATGATGCGGTCAGGCACCTGCCGGCGGTACACCACGGGCCAGGCGTGCGGCTTGTAGGGGACGCAGGTGCCGTACTGGTTCTTGTAGAACCCGCCATGCATGCCGTTCCACAACTCGATGAGCCCGATCATGTTGTCGTCGGGCGCCACCCAGTCGGGCTTGGCTGTGCTGCCGCCGGTCTGCAGGATCTCGCCGCGCGTGCCGGTGTCGGTCAGCGTGGCCGTGGCCAGGACCGTGGAGTCCACGCACAGACGAAAGTCGCCGCCCGTGGACACGTAGATCCGCCTCCGATCAACCCCGTGTGTGCTGGCCGGGTTGCTCGGGAATGCGCTCAGGTCAACCGTTGAGCCGGCCGGGCAGATGATGGTGACGGGCTGGCTCGGCGGCCCTTCGTCATCGTTGTAGCGGATGTAGGTCGAGACGTAGACCCGCGTCTCGTTGTTGCCTGTGCCGGTGGTGTTGACCGCTGCCGTCATGCCATCCCCAGGCGCGGGGATGCCCATGAAGTAGTAGCCGGTCGGGTACGGTGTCGAGCCAAGGAACGTGTTGTCCGTGTAGCTCGGCTTTGTGAAACTGCCGGCCGTGCCGTAGGTGCGCTCCAGCGTGTCGTTGGCCAGTAGGCTGCGCGCAAAGTCCACGTCGACCGTGAAGGCCAGCCAATACTGCGTGTCGCTGGCCGTCTCCCGACCCATGCGGTAGATGCTGTGCTGTTGCGTCGGGCCGGCCCCGTAGCCTGTCAGCGTGTGGACGGTCGTTGCTGCGCGCCGGCCCCGGAAGTCGCCCTGGCTGGTGTCCAAGTTGATGGCATCGACGCCAAGGCCCTGGCCGAGCTGCTTCTGGTTGACCAGCGTGTTCGCCCCGATGGGCCGCTGGTCGGCGATGATCATCGTCATACCGGCGTGACCCTCAGCGGCCGGCGCATCACCGGGCCGGCGCTGTTGCTGGCCTCCCTGATGCCGTCCTCAAACATGCCGCGCAGGAACTGGTAGGCGTTCGGCTGCGACCACGGCTTGAGCGGTTCCGTCACCAGCATGGCCGCGGCGCCGCAGGCAATCTGCTCGCCCCAGCGGTTCCATGCTTGAGTCGGGATGCCGACAGCCGCAGCCGATGGCTTGAAGCACAGCACGCCAGCAATGACGTTGCCGGCCGAGCGAGGCAGTTGGGTGAGGTAGAGCGTGTCCGTCTGCCGCGCGCCAACCTTGAACTCGTCGGTGGTCGTTGTCTGGTCGGCGTCGTCCTGCTCGCCGGGCAGCGCCACGTCCAGCTCGTCGTCGCCATCCCATGCGCTCACCACGCAATGCACCTCGGCATTGGTCGGTGCAGTGAAGGCGTAGTCCAGCGTGTCGGCAACGGTGGTCAGCAGCGTGTCGCGCGATGACCGCCAGACCTTCGATGTCTCGAAGAACTCCTGCGCGGCTTCCTTCAGCGCATCGTCCAGCCGGAAGCCGGGGCACTCAGGCGCTTTGCGAAGCACGCGGCTGCGCATGTCCATCCACGTCGTGAAGGTGCTCGGGTCAATGATCATGCGCCCTGCTCCTTGGCGTTGCCCTCTTGTGCGGTGCGGGCCAGCGAGGCGTCGCCCAGGCCCAGCGAACGCTCAAACATCTGCAGGTACTGCGCGGCGTACTGCGCGCTCTTGAGCTTGGTGATGTCCTTGGAGAACATCGAGTGCAGCAGGTGGTACTGCGCGGCTTCGGCGTAGATGTCGTCCAGGCCGAAGTTGCCCGACAGCGAGCCCAGGTCAGCCGGCGGCGCGGCGTAGATCACTTCGAGCTTGTTCGTTCCCGAAGCCGGCTGCGGGTAGATGTAGAAGGCCAGCGGGTCGCGCTCGTCGGCCACCCAATACTCAGGCGTGCCGGCGGTCGTGTGCCACGCAGGCACCTCGTCATCGAGCCAGGCACGCGAGGTGCGCCGGATGGGCGTGCCGCGGGTGGAGCCCGACACGTTGCACACCACGTCGATGAAGGCGATCCCGCGCGTCAGCGACAGCCCGCTCATGGTCTGCCGCGACGAAGCGTTGACGATGGTCGGCTGCGCAGCGGTGGCGCCGGCCTTGTGCAGCACGCGGACGATGGCGCGCTGCGCGTCGTTGATCCACAGCAGCGCCTCGGCGTCCGTCCATGTGTAGGTCGAGCTGGTGCTGTCGTTGGCCTTGTGCCGGGCGCGGTCGAGGATCTGCTGAGCAGTGAATGCCACGTCAGCCCCCGGCGGCCTGCACTGCGGCGCGCAGGGCCTGGCCCTTCAGCGTCAGGTCAACGCCGTAGCCCTTGCTGGCTGCGTACTCGCGCAGCGCAGCGGTGTTCATGGTGTAGAGGTCGGGCGCGGAACTCTCAGGCGGCACGACGGATTGCGTCATGGCCTTAAGGTCGGCGTCGTCAACTTCCTGCGGCACTTTGGCCGGCGGCGCGATATCGCTCAGGCCGGGCCGATCAGTCGGCGCCTTGCCCGGCTCAGGCGGAACGTCAACCCACACGTCGGGGTGCTTGGCCAAGATGGGCCACGCCCAATCTGGCACGTCCTGAATGTCGCCGTGGCCGGTCCAGACAATGCCTGTCTTGGCCTTCTTGTTGTCAATCTCGCGGGGCTTGCTTCCCACGTACATGACTCGGATGGTGCCCATGCGATCCCCAGAAAAAAGGGGCGGACCCGCGAAGGCCCGCCCCATGGCAACTGCGCCCGAAGGCACAGCGGAGACAACTTACTTGATGCCGCGCATCACGCCCTGCGCAAAGCAGGTCACGTTGGCCGAAGCCGACAGCGCATTGCCAGCGGTCGTCACGGTCGCGTAGATGATCACGTCTTCGTTGAAGTTGATCGGCGTGAACGCCCAGCGGGTGCGGGCGCTGCCAAGCACTGCGGCCTGCCAGGTGGTCAGCGACGAACCGAAGTAGTCGTCGTCGTCCGTCAGCACGCCGGCCGAGTTGGCCTTGCGGTAGCCCAGCTTGAACACCAGCGATGCCGTGCCCGTGTCAAGGTCGCCGTTGAAGGTTTCCAGCGAGAACAGGTAGGTGCCGCCAGCCACGCGAACGAGGTCGATGGTGTCGTTCAACGCCAGGTTGGCGGTGACGGTGACGATGCCGACTTCGGTGACGGTGTTGCCGAACGATTGGTGGTGAGCCGTCTTGTTGGACAAGCTCGTTGCCGAGTAAACAGCCATGATGGTTTCCTTGTGAGGTTGATGAAGCGGAGCGCAGTGCGCCCCGCGTCAGGTTCAGTTGGCCACTGCGCAGTCGATGACCATGCAGTTGTCGGTCGGCTCGGCGTCGCCGGCTTCGTTCGGGAACGAGAAGCGGAACTTCGCTTCGCCGCCCATGAACTCAGCCAGGTACTCGTAGTTGCGGCCGGCGTTGTAGGTGTTCTCGATCAGCGAGGCGATGGTCCCCGCGTTCGATGCACCCTCAGCGCGGGCAATGGACTGAGCGCCGAACAGGATGGAGCGCTCGACGTGGTGGGTGCCGCCCAGGGCCGCAACCGTCACGTTGGTTTCCGTCGCCGTCAGCTTGTTGGCCGCCGTCACATGCGCCACCGCAGCGCCCGGGGCGAAGCGGATGGTGTGCTCCATCTTCTTCACCAGGATGCCGCGCCAAATGCCGCACTCGCCCATGAACACAGCCGAGTCCTTGGTGTACTTCTGGCGGTCCTGCACCGCGGCCTGGAAGGCGCGCAGGTTGCTGGTGCTCGAAGACACGTCGGTGATCAACTGGTTGTAGGCGCCCGGGGGCATCATCAGGATGCCCTTCAGGGGTGCGTCGTAGGCTTGCATGTCACCAGTGATCCGCGGGGGCGGAATCTTGGTTTCCATGTTGTCAAGCACCAGTGCCAGGTTGTCGAGGTTGGCCAGCGTCCAGTCGTCGGTGGTGGCGATGGACGACAGTTGCGCGCCGCCTTGGGTCAGGCCGGTGCCGTTGACCACGTAGTGGCGGTTGTAGGTCGGCGCCTTCACGCTGTTGACCATGATGTCGGCGTAGTCGGCATCAGAGTCCAGCGGCACGTCCCACGAGCTGCCCACCTGCGAGCCACGGGCGCCAGCGGCATGCACAAGGCAGCGCTGCCACACGAAGCGCGGGAAGTAGGCCAGGGCTTCCGCCTTGGCCATGCTGCGCAGGTTGTGCCGCGTGCGCTGACGCGACATCTTGCCGCCAGCGTCGACGTTGAACGTGGCCAAGTCGATCAGCACGTTGAACGAAGACGAGGACAGCGGCTTGCCCAGGCCCTCGGCGTTGCGGTCGCCCATGATGGGCTTGCCGCCCACCACGTTGAACGCATCGACCGTCACCTTGTCGCCCTTGGGGTCGGACGACAGATCGGTGATTCGGACAAAAGGCATGCCGGCGTCCGTCTGCAGCTTGATGGTCGCTTCCGCGTCCGCCTGCTTCGGGGCCGGGCCGGTCATGGCCGACAGGTTGCCGGGGGCTCGGATCATCTGCGCCGACAGCGCAACCGAGAACTGAGTGAGGGCCAGGTTCGAGCCGGCCGCGACTGAGGTTCCAGACATGGGTGAAAAGTCCTTGGATCAGATGTGTGTAGTCATCCGACCTTGGCGAGCCATGCGTCGATCTCTGCGTCCGACCGCCCAGACAGCGCTGCCATTGCCTTCATGGGCGGCAGGCTCTCGATGCGTGAGTCGGTCTGATCGACCGCACCACCCTTGAAGTCGCTCAGCGTCGAAGGCGGTACGCGCTTCGCGTTGCTGATGGCTTCCTTGGGATTCGCCTTGGCCGGCGTTGGTGTGGTGCGAGGTGCTTGCTCAAACGGAACGTCGAACTCGTCGGCAACCAGTGCAGTGACGTGCAAGAACCGCTCGTACTGGGGCTTGTCAGCCCACTTGCGAGAGTTCTTCAGCACGTTGTCCAGCTCTTGCGCGCGGGCAAACTTCTCGGCGTCGGCGGCTTGCCATTCCAGTAGCAGAGGGATCTGGTCGATGTCCTCTTGCACTGCTTCGGCCGCCGCTTGTCGCGGGTCAATGGGTTCTGCTTCGGGCTCAGGCTTGGCAGTCGAGAGCTTGCTCAGCTTCTCTTCTGCCTCTTTCAGCCTAGCCACAGCCTTTGCGCCAGCCGGACCAATGAGCTTCAGGTCTTCGAGGTCTTCGTCGGTCAGGGTTTCGGCGTCCGGTTCGGGCTCCTTGCCTGCCTTCAATTCCTCAAGCCTGCGGAGTGCTTCGTCGCGCTCCCGCTCGGCGGTCTCACGTAGCTTTCGCTCGTGCGATGCGTTGCGCCGCTCGGCTTTCAGGGCGACGTAGGGCAAGACACGCTTGCCGTCCGCGCTCAAGACGCCTGCGATGGGGCCCGCATCGGGCTCTGCTGCTGGTTCTGCTGGTTCTGACGCGGCTTCCGCTGCCGGCTCGGCGGCTTCCTCGGTGACTGCGACTGGCGCTTCACCCTCGGTCTGCTCATCCTCGCTTGATGCCTCGGTGTTGCCGATGGCCCTGTCTTCCTCTGCCTGGGCCGCCTCAAGGGCGGCTTCGTACTCGGGGGAGTCGGGGTCAAGTTCGTTCAGGTTGGGCAATGCTTCCTCGTCCCAGTTGTCGGATGGGTCCGAAAACGACAAAGCCCGCCTGGACTGCTCCTAGGCGGGCTTTGTGCGTTGCCATCGCGGGTGATACCGCAGCGGCCCGTGCGATGTGGATCGGGCCGAAGGGGGTGCCGGCTGCTACTCCATCGCGCAGGGCCGGCGCCTGCGCTGGAGATTTGTTGTCAGGTCACTGTCATCCGATGACAGTGAGAAGGTCGCGGGCGCTGGCCTCGGCAATCGCGTCGTTGATCAGCGCGTCCTCGTCGTTGGCGGCCGGCTGCTCGGGCGGTTTGGCCAACTCCAGCGCGCGGAGCCTGGTTTCGTCGCCCAGTTGCTTGGCGCGGGCCATGTTGAGGATGGCCGTCGATTCGTTGACCTTGACCTTGGACGCCTGCTCGGCCTGTTCTGCGGCTTGCTTGGCTTGGATGGCCTGCTGCTGCATCTTCTGGGCCTCGGCCTGCTGGTTGCGGTCGCCGCTGACGGGCTGGCCAGTGGCGCGGCGCACGTCGTCTGCGATGCGCTTGCGGTCGGTGAGGCTGGAACCCTCGATATAGGCCGGGGCCAGCACCGCCATGGCCTGCGGGTTGGTGGCCAGCGCCTGGATCATCGTGGCCAGTTGCTGCTGCTCCTGCATACGGAAGGCCGGGCTGCTCGGCACCTCAGACAAGCCGACCTTGATCGGCGCGTCCTTCACGCGGTTGATCGGGGCGCCGGTATTGGTGTCCCACGCATTGAGGATGATCACGCGCTTGGATTCGCCGGAGCCCATCACCACGCGCATGTTCTCTTCGAGGTGATCCTCAATGATCAGGTCCAGCATCTGCTCGTGCACCAAGCGCCTGGCATAGCGGTAGTTGTCGTTCAACTCGCCCATGGCCACGGCGCCGGCTTCGGTCAGGCTGTTGATGGCGATACCAGACGTGACCCCGCTCGGCGCATTGCCAAGCTGCGTGCTGTAGATTCGCGGCACCTCTTGGATGAGCTGCTTGGCGTCCTGCATCACGTCGACCTGCTCCTTCTGGAGCGTCATGTCGTTCTTGATGACAAGGCCGTTGGCATTGCGGCGGTTCGGGTTCAGGATGGCCCGGAAGTCGGGGCGCATGGCGTCGCGCGCCACGTCGTGGATGTTGTTGAACTCCGGGTCCAGCGCGTCGGAGTCCATGTAGATCTGCCGCGCCTTGAGCATCCAGTTGATCATCTGGCGCCGCTCGTTGTACTCGTCCTGCGGGCTGATCATCCCTTCGATCAAGCCGTAGGGGCTGCGGTCGTAGTCGTCCTTGAAGCCGAAGAACGGCACATACGGAAAGTTGCGCCGCGTGGTGCCTACGTCCAGCAGCCGGTGCGGGCCAGCAAACAAGGCCATGCGCACCTGCCGGGTGACGGTGCGGCTGATCTTCACGATGCCGCGGCTGACGGCCTGCACATGCAGCGGGTTCGTCTCGTCGTACTGAACGCGCCGGTTCGGCCCGGTGTGCAGCACGGCCACCATGGCGGGCACCCGATACCAGACCTCGAACAGCTTGATGCGCTTGCGAGTCGTGTCCAGCCATTCGTCGCGCCGAATCGTGGTCTTGCGCTGGTTGGTGTAGGCCCGGTACATCGGGTTGGCTTCGTCCTCGGGCAGCATCGTCAGATCCCACCCGTTGACAGCCCGAGTCAGCAACTCCTTGTGCTCGGGCATCCACGCCACGGCTTCGTCGGTGTCCATCCACTTCTTGCGGATGAGCCAGCGGGCGTCTGACAGGCCCAGGTTCAGTGACTCCCAGTCGTACCAGATGCTGCGTCGGTCGACTTCCTGCACGCGGATCGGGTAGTCCAGCGGGTCGACAGCCCGGCTGACTTCGACCCAGCCGATGCCGCACTTGACCTGGCCGGCGTAGCCGTTGCTGACTGCCATGTCGCTGTTGCTCTCGCGCTGGGCTTCCTTCATGCCCTTGCTAAGCACATCCGACACGTCCTGATAGTCGTCGTCGTCAGCGTCAATGGTCACGTCCGACCGGGCTTTGGCTTCTTGGCCAAGCACGCCGTTGATCACGCCGTGGATTAGGTTTGTCTGCCGCGGCTCAATCTGCCAATCGACGCGGATCTTGTGCTCCTGCTCGGGCGTGAGCTGCTTGCCCATGTCGTAGTACGCACAGGCGCGGTCGGCCCTGTAGCGCCAGTCGCTGGGCTGGTTGTTGCAGGTGTCGACAAGCGCCTCAAGCGCGCCGAGGCTAAACCCGCCCTTGGCGTGATCGCGGTCGTCGCGCCCGAATTGCTCGATGGGCGGCAGTGGCTTGGCTTTGGTGTCCATCAGTCGTAGCCCATGAGCTTGCGATAGGCGGATGCGGAACCGCCGACATTGACCTTGGCCACGTCGATCCCACTCACCACCAGATAGCGCGTTGCGTCCATGGCGTGGTCCTTCTCTTTGACAACGTGGCCCTTCTCGTCGCGCCGGTAGATCCGGTACTCGGCCAGCCAGGGCTTGAGGCTGCGAAACACCTTCAAGCGGCCGGTTGCCAGGCGCTGGTGCACCTCGTACAAGCCCGACTCGCGGCTGTTGTTGGCCGGGATCAGGTTCAGACCCAGCTCGCGGTAGTTCACCAGCAGTTGCTCGCCGTCCTTCTGGCTGCGACCACGGGATGCCGGGTCGATGACGCCTGGAATCCAGTCGCCGCGGCCTCGAATGCCCGCAACGTGGGTGCTGGGCTCCTGCTGGCCCTGGTAGTGCAGGCTGTAGAGGTACAGACAGTCAGCGTCGCGGTCGATGGCGCCAAACACCGCAGCGGTGCAGTTCCAGCCCACGTCAAGCCCATATGCCTTGGGCCAGTGACCTGGGATGGCAAAGTCATCGCACACGATCTCGTCTTCGGCCACCGGGTAGATGGCGCCTGACCCGATGCTTGGGATGCCCTTGGACCGCGCGTCTCGAAGGTGGACTTCGGCCTCAGCCAGCATCCGGGCCTTCTGCTCGGCGCTCAGGTGCGGAACATCGTCCCAGCCGGCCATCACAATGCCGCGGTCGCTGTTGCTCGACACCCGGTCGGCGGGCACCTCGGCGCCGTCGCCCAGGTACTTCAACACGATGGGCGTCAGACCCCGCAGCGGCGTGAACGTCTCGATCAGCGAGCCGTTGGTGGTCATCAAACGCATCACGCACTCGCTGCGGATGTCCTCGCGCGCTTCCTCGTCCAGCCAGATCAGGTCTTTCTCGGTGCCCTGGAATGCCTCGCGGCCTTGGTCGTAGGACTTGAACCCGAGCCGGCTGATCTTGCCGCTGACGTGGCGCACCTCGGCATAGTCCAGCGCCCCGTTGCCGTTGGGCCGGCGCACCACCTTGACCAGATCGTCGCCCGGGATCATCCCGGTGCCGTAGGCGTTCTCTGGGCCCACCATCTTGGCCTGGATGATGTCGCGCACCGTTTCCTTGGTGTCGCCCGCCGCCCAGGCGTCGATGGCCCGGCTGAATCGCTTGCCTTCCCACCAGTCTGGGTAGCGGCCGGTCAGGTGCAGGGCTGTTTCGTAGCCGCCGCCGCCTTCCGTCTTGCCCACCCGGTTGGCAGCCATGAAGCACCGCGTCGATGTCTGCGCACCCATCTTGAAGAACGCCAGGTGCTGCGGGTACAGCTCGCGGCGCAGCGGGCCGGTGTCGGGGAAGTAGGTCCACAGCCGCTTGCGAGCCTTGCGCCGCTCCAACTCGCGCAGGATCGCAACTTCCGCGGCCAAATCGGCGCGGCGATTGGCTACCGCAGCAGTCACTGCCCGCGCGCCTTCTTCAGCCGCTCGGCTTCCGCCTCAAGCTCGGCCTCGCTCATGGCTTCCAGCGGGTTGGCCGGCGCAACGTCCTCCAGCCCAAACGCCTGGCGCTCCTTCTCGACCACGGTCTTGGTGATCCGGGCCCACGATTCAATGGCGCCCATCGCAGTTGCTGCTTCTCGGATGTCGGACACGCCTTCCAGCAGTTCCAGCACCTTTGCACGCGCCCGGTCAGCACCTGCAGTGACCTCGGCCAGCTTGGCGCGGTGCTGTCGGATGACCTGCGCACCGACCTCGGCAGCCGCCTTGACCGTCAAATTGACTTGATCTTGACCTTCCTTGACCTCTGACTTGACCAGATCGGCCATGAGCATTGCGTTGGTCGCTTGGCGGACAACCTCGCTCAGATCCTTTTGCCAGCGGCTGTCGTCACGCGCTCGGTCGGCCTTGATCTTCCTCGACAGCGTGGCCGGGTCGAGCTTGAACCTGTCGGCCAACTCGACGTTGGTGAACTTCCCGGTGCGGAACTCGCGCTCGACTGCTTCCCAGTCAACGCGAACCCGGCCTCCAGGCCGCTTCTCAGCCATGCTTGCGAACCTGTTGTTTATGCGCTACATTGCGCGCACAGAGTGAAACCCGCGCACGGGGTGCGCAGAAGGGCTTAGCGGCCCGGGTCATCCTCGACGCCAAGCAGGGGATAAGGTGGCGTCCACTCGACAAAGCGCTGGACGGGCCTCCGGGGTTGATCGCCTCGGGGGCCTTTGTCTTTTCAGGCGTCATCGCGCAACCCCTTTGACCTTCTCAAAGGTGCGGTTGGTGGCCAGGCCAAGAATGCCGGTCAGAAGCACCATCAGGGCCTCGATGTCCAGCAGCGGCGGCGGCTTGAGGTTGTCTGGAACCCAGCCCTGGGCCTGTCCGAGCGCCCAGCCCCAGACCATGAACGGGTAGAGCACGAACTGGTACGCCATGCCGGCCACGCCGACCCAGCCCAGCGCGGGGCGCCATCCAGCCACGAAGCGCGACGAGTGCTTGGCTTCCTCGCGGTTGATGTCTTGCTGGCCTTTGATCAGGTCCGCGTCAATGCGCGCAGCCTCAAGGCCGAGTTTGTCGGACTCAATCTGAGCTTTCAGCCGTTCTTCGTCACTGGTGAACAGGTCATCTGCGACTTTGCCCACTGCGTCAACGATGCCGCCGACCAGTAGCGGGCTCATGCGGCTTCCTTGAGTGTGCGGTTGATCCAACCAAGCAAGAACTTGATCTGGCTTCGGTCCTTGGTCACGATGTCCCGATACCTAGCGATCTTGGCCAGGGCATACGCAAGTGCGAACCTGTCGGGGTCTGCGAAGTTCAGCGCCTCAATCGTGCGCGGGCCGAGCTTGCCGTCTGGCGTGGTGCCGACGACGATCTGAGCCAGCTTTGCCGCGGTCGATGTCCCCGCGTTGACAGCAAAGTCAAAGATGGTCTGTGCAGTGCGCTGCTGGGTCACTTCGGACAGCCGCAGGGGCTCCCAGAAGTTGGCGAAGTAAAAGCCGCGCACGAGCTTTGCGTCAGGGGTGTTGCCCGCGTCAATGTCGATCCAGCCGGCCCAATTCGGCCAGTTCCTGCGGCTGATGCCGGCGTATGTCTGCCCCCCGGTGTCGCCCTGCACCTTGTGGAGCTTGTAGCCGCCTTCGTTGATCAGCATCCGCTCAAAGGCGGGCAAAAACTCGCTCACGGCTTCAGCAGGGTGAAGAACTTGTCGACCAAGCCCAGTTTGACGGATCCAAGCAGGATCAGCGCGACGAAGAAGTACCAAGCCGCACGGCGCAGGCCGCGCCCAATGGTGCGATCCACCTCGCCACCCCATACGTCCATGACACGCTGCGCAGTTTCCTTGTCTTGCGCGGCAGCCAGCACGCGAGCGACCACCTCAGACGCCACCAGCCGGGCCATGCGCCTGTCCTGCTGAGTCATCTGATAGTCCTCGTCGTCAGCGTCTGGCACGGCCGCACTCCTGAACGACGGACAGCGCAACCAGCACAACGGCAGCCATCACGCCAGCCACAGGAAAGCCAGCAGCGACATCACAGATGCCACCAAAAGCCGGTGCGACAGGAGGCGAGCCGCCAATAGGAAGCGCGAGCCGGCATAGTGCGGTTTGGGCGCTTTCGATGGCTCCCCAGACGCATGCGACCACCAATGCTGGCGATCGTCCACGCGCCAGGATAAGGACGGCGCACCAGAGCGCCACGCCCTCGAAGCCTCGAAGGATGTAGAAGATGGCCTTGCCGGCTGCGACGCGCGCATCGGGATAAAGCCAAGCGGCGGCAGGCTCATAGCCAAGATGCACCGTTGCAACCAAGATCAAGGCCCATGCGCTACTCCTCACCGGGGCCGCCGCCGCCCTGGTCCGACACGTTGCGCGCACGAATGGCCGCAGCCAACTCGCGGTTGGACGCAGCCAAGTCTCGGATGGCGTCAATCAGGGCGCGGATGAGTTGCATGTGGCCACCAAAGCAAAACGCCCGCGAGGTGCGGGCGTCAGAATCGTAGGGACGAGCTTATCCATCAGCGGATGTGCGGGTCGGAACCGCAATCAGGCGCGATCTGCGCCGGCTGAAGGATGGCCAGCGCCATCTCGTCGGAGTCGCCCGGCCGCTGTGTCCTGCACGGGCGCGCGTAGCCTAGCACCCGAGTCAATGCCTTTGGCATCGCCCGCGCAAACGGTTTGCGCTACTGCCAAGGCCTCATAGCCATACACCTTGCCTGCTGGTCTGCAATCCAGTGAAGGCACTGCTTGAGTGACGCGCAGTGCTGAACCTTGCCGTCTGCGACGACCCGCCAGGCCACGTAACCGCGCCGGGGCTCCAGCACGTACAAAGGCCCGCCAGAACCGCGCAGATCAATCGTGCAACTTGTGCGAAAGTCTTCGCTGATCCTGTCGGGAATGCCTGCGGCTCGCTCCGCTTCGGCGCGGGCGTCTCGTGCGGCAGACGACATCAAGCGGTAGTGGCGTGGCATTGCTGAAATGTTGAGCAGGTATTTGACTAAGCGCGCCTAAAACACGTTCGGCTTCAAGTCGTTACTCGGTCTCGTCCACATAGGGCTGCCTGCCGGTGACTTGGTAGGCAAAGGCTTTCCACTTTGCTTGTCCCGCCTCGTCCATGTCACGCCAGCGAGGCGCAATGTCTTGTTCAACCATCTGCCCGGCCTTCAACGTGAACGTGCCACAGTTGCTGCCGATGTCCTCGTCCGCGTAGGTCACGGTGATGGCGTCATCTGGGAAGCGCTCCGACACCTTCACCAGCACGCCCATCGGGCAAGACCACGCCGTGTCGAACTGGCACGTACCGGCTTCCGGGTCTGCCTTCGGTTCGCAAGCGTTCCACTTCGTGCCCCACACCTTTCGGTTGAAGTCCATCGGGTGCAGGTAGCCGCACGCGCGCCAGTTGCGCACCATGCCGATGAACTGCTCGAACGATTCTTCTGACAGTTTCTTGATGTCGAATCGCTCGCGGTTGCTGGCCTGCAGCGCGGCAAGCAACGGATGGTCGTCGACCGGCACGCCGCAGATGATGTTTGCCGCCTCTTCTGCATCGCAGGAGTAGCCGCCCCAGTCCTTCCCGCAGGGGCCAGGAAACGGCGCTGCCGTCTCAAAGTCGACGCGCCCTTCGGCATTCAGCATGGCCCGAATCACATGGCTCGGGGCCTGCACCTTGTTCGTTACCCAGTTGGGCATATTCACTGTCCTTTCTGTTGCGTCTGCGCCCAGCCGAACTAGGCACTCAACCGGACCAACAACGGCCGGTCACTCTTGCTCGTTTGTCGCAGCGCCGTGCAGCCGTTGTCGGCCGGTTAGCTCTGCGTTCGGCTTCGGGTTGTTCGCCACAAGCTTCTGGCACTTCTTGCACGTCACCGGCAGCGTCAGCGACACGCGGTGCGTCGGCCTGCCGCGCAGGTCCACCGTGCCGCACAGCGGGTAGCGCTCGCTGCGGTTCGGGTGCTGGGCGTGCCAGGCCGGCACGCGGAATCCGTCTTCGCTCATGCCGCGCTTTCGAACAAGTCCGCTGTGTGCTCACAGCGCGGCGTCGGTATCTTCTCGCCCATCGGCACGAAGGCCGTGCACATGGGCCAGCCATCCGGCCCGAACTTCCATTCCGCCAGCTCATCCTCGCGGAAGGACCGGCCCAGGATCTCACACAGCATGGTCATGTCGCCGTCCGCTTCCTCAATGGTCGCGGTGCCGTTCATTACCTTGTCGCGCTCGCAATGCGCGCAGTGCATCTCGTGGAAGCAGGCGCCCTCCGTGCCGTTGCTCGGCATGTAGGGCTGCCCGGCGGCTTCCTTAATCCACAGTGGCATGGTCTTTCCTTTCGCTTCGGCTACAGCCGAACTGGCGGATGCAGCCGACCGCCTACGGCGTCGGCTGATCCTGGTCGTTAGGGCGCTTCAGCACCTCATACAGCGGAACCGCCCGCAGCCCCAGGGCTTCCAGCGTTTCCGCACTCGGGGCCACCTTGTGGCCGTTCATCAGGCGGCTGATGAAGCTCTTGTCCACGCCCGTTGCACGCTCGGCCGCACGCACGCCACCGTGCTGGGCAACCACTGCGCGCACGGCGGCATCCAGGGTCACAAGCCGCTGCACTCTGTTCAGTGCCGCCGTTGTTTCTTCAAGGTGCTTTCGCAATGCGGCGCTCACAGCCACTCCCGCAGCGTCAGCCACCGTTGCGCACCAGCGCACGCGGCCAAGTAGCCCGCGAGCATCAGCGCAGCAGCAGCGCCCAGGCATATCAGCAGTGTCGTCATGCAAAGTCCTTCTCGTTTCTCAACCAGCGCCCTAACCCGTCGCTCAACCGGAGGTCAGCGGCAAGCCGCTTCCCCCGGTTAGCTCTGCGTTAGGCAGCACAACCCGTCGCCTTCGCAATCGCGTCACGGGCCTGCTGCACCACATACTTCATGCCGGGGTTTGTGCTCGGGCTGTCCATGTCGAATCGGTCAGCGTAGTCGTCAGCAATCTCCCGCAGCGCCAGCAGCAAATCAGGCGCGGCGCCGATCAGCTTCGCGTTCGCTTGGTTTTGGTCCGAGTTGTTCACATTGCTGACACTGGCAATTCGGTAGTAGTTCTCTGCGCTCGGGTCGTTGCTGCCGGCGCTGATGTCGAAGCGTCCCCATTGCGCGTGCTCGCCGCTCGCGCTGCGCCATTCGTCGGCAGTGGCTGCATGCCAAGGCCCTGGTGTGTGGTTGTTCATGCGATCCCTCGTTGTTCAACAGTGCTGCCTAACACTTCGCTCAACGCGACGGCCTACGGCCGCGCGTTAGCTCGATCGTTAGGGCGCACGCGGCGGGCGCAGCTTGTGCGCCTTCAGCAGTGCGGCTTCTATCAACTCCGCAGGCGTCGCGGCCTGCTCTGCCATCCACTGCACCAGCCATTCCGGCAGGCGCAGCGGTACGTT
>JACCDR010114517.1_pt1 | contig 62634 bp, 51 predicted proteins | sample 7446431 | NCBI WGS metagenome assembly JACCDR01 (sample SAMN15323443, study PRJNA562643) | freshwater metagenome | isolation source: river surface water | place: USA:Blue River Watershed | collected 2017-08-17 | reverse complement strand
GGAGCTTACTCCTAAAGACATTCTTTCCAGAACCTGGACAAGTCGCTATCAGCAAGTGAGTCTGACAGGCAAAGTAGTCAACACTCACACGGGAAAAGCCGCTGCCAACATGGAACTTCCGCTGGTAAACGCCACAGGTGAAGTATGCACGAGCACCAAAACCAATCCAGATGGCACCTTTCAATACCTGAACCTGCCCTTGAAAGAAAACCTCCGTTTACGTATCCAAACCCCACCTGTATTCCTGACTCAGGCTCCTTCGTTATACCTAGAAAAGCTGGAATTAATGGCCTACCGCAAAGCTACTGTACCCAAAGTATTTGAACCTGTGTATTTCGACTTTGACAGTTTTATACTCAAAGAAGAAGCCACCCAACCACTGGACAAACTGGTAGTCTACTACCGTGAAAATCCTGAAATACAGATAGAACTGAATGGGTTTGCAGATGGGGTCGGCAGTGATGAATATAATCTAAGCTTAAGCCTGAAACGAAGCATGAGCATACAACGATACCTGATAGCCAAAGGAATAGCCCCTGCGGGTATTGTGATACATGCCCGTGGCGAAATCAAAAAAACGCAAACTGATAAAGAAACCCGAAATCCCCAGGCCCGTAAGGTCGAAATCACCTTGCAAAGTCCAGATCCGGAATCATTGAAAGAAGTATTCATCATCACAGCCGAAACCAGTCTGGAAGTTATTGCAGAAAAAACAGGTATACCCATAGCAACCCTACGTACCCTGAACAGCTTTCAGGGTGATACCATCGAAGCCTACCGCCCTGTTCGAATCCGGTAGGATTGCTTTACAGGTTTTATGCATTGATAGATATTCTGAAAGGAGAATTTAAAGATTCTACCACCAAACTTCTTTGGGTGTTGGTAGTATTCTTCTTGCATTTTCTGGAAGCCTTGGTATACCTGTTGGTAGGCAAACATCAGAAAACGGCCTCTCACTAACAGCTACATTTGTAAGAGCTTTACCCTTTCCTCAGCAAGCATAGGCCAAAGCAGACTAAAAAAATCCGTTTGAAAACAATTCGCTGTATGTTCCAACAAACTCTATTATAGGCTTTTCAAGGCTTTCAATGGCATGATATTGATACGTGGTGAGTTTCGGAGGAGAAACCGTTCAAAACGCCCCGAAAATGCGTCATTCAGAGCGAAGCGAAGAATCCCCTAGGCGCAGGCTCGGAAAAAAGCAGTTTTCCTATAGGCTTGACCACACTTATTTGAAACTTGACGAGGCTTATTTGCAACTCAACAGTGCTCATTCGTAACCCAACCGCACCTATTTGCAACTCAACTATGGTTATTCGTAATCCAACTACACCTATTTGCAACTCAACCATGCTTATTTGCAACTCAACTATGGTTATTTGCAACTCAACTACGACCATTTGCAACTCAACTACGCTTATTTGCAAACTGACTATGCTCATTTGCAGTTCAACCAAACTTATTTGTAACCCGACTGTAGTTCCGACATGCAATCTACCTTTGGCAAAGTTTTAAAACTTTGTCAAAGATAGATTGTACAGAAAATAAGCAGGTGCTTTTAGTCATAGCTTCTAAAAGTTATTTTACGCACCCGTTTGTATTCAGGGCTAGTGGCGTCATACACAGATTTGACATAATTCTTAACTGCCTCTGCTATATCTAGCAGATTGGTGTTTTCGTTGGTATACATGATTTTTTGCCGTTCAGATCGAGCCTCCGCTTCGACAGATAAGGCAGTGGCTATTTCCGCATTGGCCTTTTCCAGGGTTGTATGCAAGGCTCGCAGCGAAGTTAGTTTGAGGTCTTCTTCATTGGGAGCATACTGACCTGTGGCTGTCAGGGTTTCAATGAGTTGGCTCAGGTGCTTGCGTTTGTCTTCAAAGCCTGTCTGGGCAGATGACCGCTCGTCTACCTTTTCTCCCGTAGCTTCCAAGGCTGTCTTTTGCTCTTTAGACATCCGGGCAGAAATACGTGTGCCCTGTAGCTTGTCTATATTGGACTTAATTGTATCCTTGATTTCCTGTGGCATGTCTGAGGCCTGTACTGCTCCATACACACGGGTAGCAAGTTTGTTCAAACCTGCGAAATCCTTTTTTCGTTTGGCGATGGTAATGGCCAGTTCGCCTTTGGATGTTTGCAAGGTATTGAGCAGGGTGCGAACGGTTGTGGCTAGTTCGCTGAGAGCTGTAAGTTTTAATCGTTCATTAGACGGATTGTATTGGGTAAAGGTGCGACAATCCTTGATGAGTTGTTCAAGATTAGCCACGTTGGTCACATGGCCGCTTCCAGTAGACGATCCCATTGGTATAGATTTTTTTAGTGAATAACTACAGGTAAAATTAACAAGTTTATTTACAGAACATAAGTTGATTTTTTTAATTCCTAGCACATAGGTACTTTTTAGAGGCAAAAAATAGCATTTTAAAAGCTGCTGTATGCAGATGTATAAATGGCTTTCGTGGCATAACATATAAGTAGGTCTGTAGACAATTGAGAGAGATAAAATTAACTGGATGATATTTCAAACGTATTCAGAATCCATGTAAACCGTTCACAGGGATTCACCCTCCCCGCAAGCGGGAACAAGTCGTGCTACTATACTTCACCCCCCGCAAGTGGGACACGCCTTCGGGGCTTTTATCGGGACAGACTTCGGGGCTTAGTGGGTTTGCTCCAAAAATCCTTGGTTGAGCTTCCATACAATAAACGTAAAGAGCTTCTAAATGAGTGGAGGCAAATTTTTCCCTTCATATATACTACACCCTTACCGATAATAACACCTTCTGCATAGAAGATGGGGCTTTCTGTCCTTTATTTGTGGAGTCTCTTATGAAAGCATGTAGCTTTCTTGCAGATAAATTAGCTAACTTCTTGCAGGCTGCCAAAAAGCAGAAGAATGGGGTAGGTAGGTTTTGGAGAGATTGGCTTTTACGAATCGGTTTTCTTGGAAACAATCCTATCTTTGATCAATTCAAAAAAAGCCTCCCGGTAGGTGTTGCCTAGGGGAATGGAGCCATCAGAAGTCCGGATTTCGCCGCCTTCGATGCTTACAATCTCGGATAATGCCACTATATACGAACGATGTACCCGTACAAACTGGTTGGCGGGTAGCTTGTCTTCAATGTCTTTGATGGTGAGCATCGTAATCACTCGATCATCCGAACGGGTGTAGATAGATAAGTAATTTTTCAGTCCTTCTACATACTTTATATCCGAGATAACAACCTTGACCATCTTGCCTTTTACTTCCGTTTTGACCATAATAAAATCATCGGCTGGCGGTGTGGCTCTGGGGGCAGGTGTAGCTACAGGTGTTACAGCTTGTGGCTGAACTGGAAAAAACACACGGATTTTCTGTACTGCTCCCAGAAACCGCTCAAACGTGATGGGCTTGACCAGATAGTCTATCACACCATGTTCATATCCATCCAATGCATATTCGGTATGAGCAGTAGTAAACACAAACTTGCTGCGCCCCTTGGTGAGCCTGAGTAACTCCATACCACTGAGTTTGGGCATGTTGATGTCCAGAAAAACCACATCTACCACATTTTGTTGTAGGTATTGCAGAGCTTCTAGAGGATTTCTGGTGGCAAAGACCAGGGTAAAATCAGGTATATCTTCAATATGCGAAGTGACAAGATCCACCGCTTCGGGTCGGTCATCCACAATCATGCAGGTAATAGCCATAAATAGGGTGCAGGTTAGTCGTAAATGTGCAAATGTGTGATATAGTGTTTGGGTTCGTCCTGAGCCGTCAGCGAATAGTTTTCGCCATAGGTCAGGTCGAGCCGTTTTTTGATGTTTTGTATTCCAATGCCTGTAGAAGGATACTGTCTTTGCTCTGCTTTTCGGTTGCGAATCATAAAATCAATATGTCCATTCAGGGCAGATAGCTGGATGGTGAGTGGGTCTTCGGGATCGGTCAGGTCGCCGTGCTTGAAGGCATTTTCCACAAACGAAATCAGTGTCAGTGGCAGTATCTGTTTCTGATCTGTATCACCTTGAGTTTCAAACACAATCTGCAAGCTATTGTGTGCCTTGAGTTGGTGAATATCCATGTAATTGTGCAGATACTGTATTTCTTTGGTCAGGGTCACTTTATTGTCTTTGTGGTTTTTTACCGAATACTGCATGATGTCGGAAAGTTTCGCAATTACCTGGGTGGTTTGCTTGTATTCGGGAACGGTACGGGAGGCTCGCAACGCACGGGAATAAATGAAATTCAGCGTATTGTATAAAAAATGAGGGTTAAATTGCAACCACAGAAAAGCCAGTTGTGCCTGGATGGTTTCGGTTTCCAGTATGATTTTCTCATTCTCAATACGAGCGTTTTCTTTGGTTTTCAGAATAGAGTATTCTACAAACCAGTAGCCCCAGGCAAAAATGGTGTATTCCATGAACATCCAGATACGGCTAAGAAAAAAATCGTGTGTATTAAAAGGTACATACTCCGATCCAGGTCTTAATGCTAGTTGAAGTGGATAGCTCTGTATATAGCTTATACCTCCGAAAATAATAAACAAAAAAAGACTAAGTACTAATAAAATAAGTCTTTTCTTTTGGGCAATTGTATAAGGAAAAACAAAAATAAGATACCCATAGAAAATCCCAACCAATGTTAAATAATAAGTGATTGTATCCAATGGATATGCGTGTATATCCTCTTGTTTTGATCGGGAGTATAGATAGAAAATTTTATACCCAATATAAAGGCACCAAAATATAGCATGAAGTACTTTCTTCTTGGGTTTCCATTCTATTTTTAATATCTTAGGAGATTGTTGTAGGGTGTTTTTCATAACTCAGGAGGCTGCGTAATTAATCTAGGATAGAAAGATGTACAGTATAGTGGGTATCATTTTGACTTTCTCTCAGGATATACTTTTCACCATAGGTCAAATCCAGTCTTTTACGAATGTTCTCTGACCCAATACCCGTAGAGGGATAGTTTCTTTGTTCCGCTTTTCGGTTACGTACCATAAAATCAATGTGTCCGTTCAGGGCAGATAGCTGAATGATAAGTGGGTCTGTGGGGTCGGTCAGGTCACCGTGCTTGAAGGCATTCTCCACAAAGGAAATCAGTGTAAGTGGTAAAATCCGCTTCTGGTCTGTGTCGCCTTGTGTCTCAAATACAACATGCATTTCATTTCTGAATTGCATCTGGTGGATGTCAATATAGTTTTGCAGGTAGTAGATTTCATCCGAAAGTTCTACCTTTTCCTTGCGGGTATCGTTGACAGCATACTGCATAATCTCAGACAGTCTCATAATAGCTTCCGGAATTTCGTTGTAGTCGGTATGCGTTTGAGCTGTTTTGAGGGTATGGGAATACAGGAAGTTCAGCGTATCATATAGGAAGTGTGGATTAAACTGGATTCTCAGGAAGGCAAGCTGGGCTTGCAGGTGTTCCTTTTCAAGAAGTAATTTTTCTTGTTCCAGCCGTATATTCTCTTTGGTTTTCAGGATGGAATATTCTACAAACCAGTAGCCCCAAGCGAAAATACTATATTCAATAAATATAGATAGCCGATCTCTTAAGAATATTTCCCAAGTGAAAGGAATAAAACTAGCACCTGGTTGTAATACAGAGTGTAAAGAATATCTAAAAATATATGCTAAGCTAAGAAAGGTTACTAGTAATAACAGTGTACGAATAATAAAGAGAGTAATTTTTTTTTGAGGTAATGTATAAGGAAAAATGAAAATTAAATAGCTATATACTAGCAATAATATAGTAAATGCATTTGCTAACGTTTTGAAGGGATAAAAATGTTTGTTTGCATTTGCGGAAGCACCAAAGGCAACCAAAAGCATAAACCCAAAATAGAGTATCCAAAATATACTATGAATTATGCGCCTTTTTTGAGTCCATTTTATCTTAATAATGGAACCAGATATTAGTACTTGATTTTGCATGCGAATGTAGATGTAAACTGAACGGTACTCAAAAATAAAGTGATTTATTTTTGTAGCCAAATTATATAGATAAATAGTGGTTTTCTCTATACGAAAATAAGTATGCTCAATATGGCATCAATAAAACTAAAAAAAAAACAGACTATTTATACTAGCTGGATTTCATTTAGTATTGAGTATATCGACTTTCATATAACGAATACTTTAATTCGTCCGAAAGGCATTGTTAAATAAAAAAAGCTTCCTATTTTTGAATTATGTATAATTTATAATTATCATTTTCTCATGAATCCTGTAGAACAACCTATCAAACTTTCTTTAAAGAAGGGAAAAGTATCATTATTGACTCCTGTAGAATTAGCTGAAATCCAAGGTGGTAGTCCACCCGCTCCCCCTACAACTCCTGTCTGGGGATGCGTTAGTGACTTTATTGAGGATCTTGTAGATGATCCACAGAATCCCTCACCCCATGCAGGAACCTGCTAGAAAAAAAGTAGTTCTTCCGACTTTTTAGCGCAAAAACAGGATTTCAATTTTGAGATTATTGCAAATCCCTATTAATCAAGTATTTAAAAATGAATTATTCAACTTAAATACTCCTTTGCGCTAAAAAGTCGGAAGAGCCAAAAAAATTAGGTTGTCTGACAATTTTTGTGGAGAATACATATTTTCAAAGAATTGTAACATATATTTATTTGATAATGAGAAGATTAAGCAATTTAAATGTACCAAAACTCTCATTTACCACAAAAATTGTCAGACAACCAAAATATTTTGTATATCCTAATTAGCTGTTTTTGATGCGGTATATAATATTTCTTCTTTTTTTTCTTCCTTTCTTTGCTAACAGTCAGGTTAAAAATGAACCTTTTTCCTGTCAGTGTGCTGACAATTTTGATTCTCTGATCAGTAAGGTAAAAGAAAACTATGTGGATTATAGCTTCCGCATCCATGACGGCAACTACGTAGCCTTTCAGAAACATACCGATAGCTTACGTACAAAAGCTCAAATCGCCCAAAAACCTTCTGAGTGTTTTCGTATTCTATCTGCGTGGGTGGCGTTCTTTCAAGATCCTCATTTTTATTTAAGCCCCAATACACATTCCCCAGAAGAGGTGAGACTTTTGTTTCCAGATACAGAAAAAACAACACTGTCTCAAGATCAAATAAGCAATTATTTAGAGAAAAGCAAGCTAGACCCCATTGAAGGAATATGGCAATATGAAAGCCAAACCAAGTCAAGAACGTTTCGGCTTACCATCATTAAAGATAAAAAGAAAAAAGGACGTGATTTTGTGGGTATTATGTCCAATACCCATGGTTTCTGGGCTGAGAATGATATTCGACTGGAAATCCAGAAAGTGAATGAAACTTATCAGGCTACTTATTATAATGAGTATCACGTACCTGTACAAACCTCTCTTCATCTCATTACAGAGGGACTAAGACTCAAGCATGTAGGCACACTGAAAAAGGTATATCCAACTAATACTACACCCTCAGCCACTCCTATTGCACTGGTAAAATATAATGGATTTCTTGATCATTTGAATAGACAGTCCTTAGATTCTTCTACGCTCTATTTGCGTATTTCTCACCTTCTTCATGAACTCGCCAACGAGACCAAACAATTTATAGAAGAATCAAAACCGTTTATATCTCGTTCCAAATACTTGATTGTAGACTTACGAGATAATCCGGGTGGAGCTTATGCTTGGATAGAAGAATTATACCCGTATTTATATACTCGTCCTATTATTATACCAGGCGGAGTTAGATTAGCCTCTACTGAAAATGTAGAGAAATTTGCGGCTGCTTCTGTGCGTGCAGCAGGACTTTGGGATGAGAAAAAATATGGAACATTTGCTGATTTTATTGCAAGGTTACGTAATCATCCCAATGAATTAGTAGGAGATATAGAAGGAGATGATACGTTACATCTGGATACAATAGCCCGTTTTCCGGAGAAAATAGCCTTTCTGGTCAATGAAAATACTGTAAGTGCGGCAGAAATGTTTCTTATCTATGCTTCACAAAGTGAAAAAGTACAGGTATTCGGACAACCTACAAGGGGCGGAACATTTTCAGGTGAAATCCATACCATAGAAATCCCTTGCTCCTTAGTGAAGTTTACCTATCCAATGACTCGTGGTAGATGGTATCCTCCTATCGTGAGCAAAGAAGGAAAGATTATTCCTGACGTTATCATACCCTATACTGAACCAGACTGGATACAGTTTATACGAAACTACTGGCAAAAGCAGAAATAGCTTCATACACAAGTCATAAACAGGCTATCCCAATGGGTATATTCTGGTTTTTGTTGAGACAACAGTGTCATAATCACACCCGCTGTGCCTATAATCAGAGAACTATCCACATGCCATGCTTGGGCATTTTGTCAAGGAAGGTTTCGCTTGAAGCGACGGACGACTTACCTGATCACTGTTTTCTTGGTAGATTTTTCACGTCTTATCTTTACAGGTGTATCAGACACTGTTTTGGGTATTCTCATTTTTCGTCCAGTTGCTTTATAGTAGGCAATAACTTCGCTTATTCTTTTCTTCTCTGTTTCTGTTAATGGTATCGGATCAACTATAAAATCCACTCCAACAGGTTCTTTTATATATCCCATTTGTATAAATTTTTAGATTGGAAAATATTTTCTGATAAGTTTCAGTGCTTCCTGTGGGAATATTATCATTTTGTGTCCACCAATATGAGTAGCACCTATTGTTTTTTCGTAATGCTCTATAAGCAAGGTTTTGGATGTAAAAGAAACAAAACCCTGATATCCTTTGTCCCAAGAGGTTTTACACGCAAACGCAAATAAGTTTCCAGGAACGCCTTCATAAAGTTTATTTTTTCCAAGATTGAAAGGAGAACTTTCTATCAAATGGAGGTAGAAGTGATCGTTGAGGTCACTAATGCTGACAAGTCCCTGAATTATATCAGGATTCAGACTACTGGACAAATTTAAAAAAACACCGTCATTGCGAGCGGAGCGAAGCAATCCTCCCAGACCAACGGCTCGGTTTCAGTGGATTTTTTCTCCGAACCGAGCCGTTGGATAGATACTTTTTGCCGAGCCTGTGCCTACGGGATTGCTTCGCAGGCTCGCAATGACGCATCATTTTGGACGTTTTTTAAATTTGTCCAGTAGTCTGATCAGGATTATCTCGGATTGTTAATTTATAGGTTTGTCTGTCTGGTAATTTGTATTCTTGTGCCCAATTAAATTGCCAACCTTTCGACTTTGTGATGTACTTCAGGTTTGTTTTTGAAAGTGGATGTATGTTTGTTGGAAAACTATCACCTGAAATAGTATTCACAATACTATTTGTTAGTTTGTCTATTTCTATCCCAATAGAATGCTCAGAATTTGATTGTGTAGTCACGTATCAAAAGTACGTTTTTATTGTCGGGTTGTCAAGATAAAAATTATATACCCTAGTTTCTCTGATAACCTCACAATGAAGTCATAAACGCACTATCCCAATGGGTATATTCCCGTTTTTGTTGGGACAGTAGCGTCATAATCATACCCGCTGTGCCTATAATCAGAGAACTATCCACATGCCATGCGTGGGCATCTTGACCGTGTGGAAAGATGTACCCGTTTGGATCATTGGCGGGGTTGTTCAGTAATTGGGTAAGCCAATACTGGGATACATCCTGAAAAGCAGTCATCCCTGTGTGCTGATAGATTCGGTAAAAGATATGGCTTATTCCGCACATGCCATGACAAAAGCCTCCGTCCAGATAGCCTTTTTGTGGGTCTTCACCAAGGTCGGCATTGTGTATGGTTCGGTTACTGGCAACAGTAGCCAGTATTACAGCCTGTTGATACCAGTCTGTTTTCCCCAATGCCTTCGCTGCCATAAAGATAGCCATAATTGGCCCCAGATCTCCATAACACCAGGCTAGTCTGCTTTCTTCCTTCACCCCAATCATCACAGGAAATCTACTGATACCAGACTGTCTTTGCTGGTTTAGCAGCCAGCCGACAGACTGCTCCACTAATTCCTTAACCGTTTCCCTTTCAATATCTTTTGCATACACCTGTGCCAGAAAACCAATAATAGAAGGTATGCCATGGGCCATGCCCAGACTAAGCACAGCCTTTTGTTTTGTTGTATCAAAGTGATAATCGTTCCAAGCTATACCTCCATCAACAGGCACAGCCCAATCTTTCAGCAGATGTACTACCTGAGTCAGTATCTGGTGGCTGACAGGCTTGTGGTAACTTTCCAGAAAGTATTGACTCTTGCCTAGCAATCCATGCAAAAAATCATAGTTACGAGTCGTTATGTCCTTCTCCAAAGAGGCAATGAGTTGCCTTTCCCATATGTCCAGCAGTTCTTCATTTTCATCACTGAGCAAATCCATTGTGATCAAATGCCTCAGCAGCCACATCATTCCCGCCAGTCCACCTGAAAAAGTATCAGATACAGCTTTCTGAGATACTAAAGCCAAACATTCATCCAGCAAATCGGAGTACCGATGAAAGTAGTACTCATTTCCAAAGCTTTTGTACAAGTAAGCGTAGAGCAATACCAGCCCCCCTTTTCCATTCATCAGAGATATGGTATCAGGTATAGAGTCAGGCTGGATACTTTGTTCCAGTAGTTGTATTTGTTGGGTATAATCTGGAGGCTGATGCATAGATATTTTCATGGGTGACAATCTACTAATTTTTAACTAAGTTCTTCTCACGGGCTAATCTGGAGGTATAGTACTGGAAAAGAAAATCATAGATCATCATTTCCTGTTTACGTGGCTGAGACCGAAACATACGGTTGGCAAACATGTGTATATAGCTACCGATCAGACTGTCCATAGGCAGGTTTCTGGCTTTCCTTTTCTGACGAATGGCGGCTATGAGTGGTTGCAGATGTTGACTTCGACAGGCAAGAATCTGAACGGCAACTTCCTTTTTACCTGTCAGTGACCAACCCAGTATTTCTTCAATGACAGTCTTTTCCTGCCGGTATTTGTGAGCCATTGCTTTCTTAATGGTTGTAGACTGCACTTGAAATTCTTTTTTGCTGGCTTTTTGTAACTGATCCATATGGTCTTTTTTCTCTGACAATGAAAGTCCAAAGTCGTCTAGCAGCAGATCAATGCCTTTGAGCACCAACAGCCAACGGAGTTTTTCGTCGTCGTCGTCCAGCATGGCTAGAATCTGGATAGCGGCGGCACTGTCATAGTAAAAAAACTGTTCAGACGCTACCATCGTGTCTGTGCCATATCTTTCCAACTCCCGATGGTAAGTATCGGTCTGAATACTACTGACGAGTTCCTCTGCCAAGTAAGGGCTTAAGGCTTGGTACAACTGTGTGATAACCGTTGAGAAAAAAGCATCTTGTTCGTGAAATCTAACCCGAATATGGTGGGTAGGCACATTGTAACGAACAAAAAACCAGGAATCAATCGTTTGGTCTGCCAGTAACCGAGTGGTTAGTGGTTCTATTACTTCTCTCAAAATTTTGTCAGTAGTCTTTACACCACCATATATCTTAAAGAACAACCACTCTGAACCAATACTAAACGACCGAGTGACGGATACGTCTGACTCTGTTTCTGGATTTTGGCTAGGTACTCTCTCTTTTTCTGCATAGGAACAGTGCCAGGGTATTATACACTCATGGGTATGTTTTCCAGCCGGGCTTTGGACAAACAGGTTGTTTTCCTGCAATAGATTTTCTTTTAACACCAGTTGGGTTTTATGCAGACTAAGCGTTTGAAGTAGTTCTAACAGAAACAGATTTTCCAAATCTATGGGTAGTTCATAGTCATACTCAGCTACAGTTATAAAGCGGGGTATATTTCTTTGTTCTCGTATCTTCCGAATAGCAGCCAGCAGTTCATGGGCCTGAGTGGTTTTGACAATTGTAGTTTCTTCTTTGCTGAGGGTCCATTGGGCCACAGACAGAATGACTTTTCCGTATACAACCCTTGGCAGAAAAGGAGCATTTTGCAACATGCCCCAGTCCCATTGCAAACCGTTTATTTTATTTTGTACCTGTAAGTCGCATAGAAAATGGTAATGTGGCAATGACCGAAACTGGTAGTTATGGGCCGTGCCCAGCCGGGGAATAACTTCTTTCCTTAGTTTTTGGGAAAACACCACAATAGACTGGTTTCGAATCCCAATCAACAAGTCATTCAAAGGAATCGTATGCGCATCGTCCACACCCGATCGAGCGGCAATGGGTATTTCATACGCCCGTAGGCTAGGACGCACAGACACATTTCCGGCCCGAGTCTGATTCAAGTGGATAATTTCTGCCAGCACTACATCTGGGTAGCGGCTCTGTTCAAGATCCAGTGCCTGTCTGATTTTTTGATGCAACTCCTCATCCAGGTAGCAAAAACGGCTCAACAGGTTTGCCATCGAGGCTCCTGCAGTTCCTTTATGATACACCAGAAAGTTTCCGTTGGTGATTTGAACTGAATTTTCGGCCAGTACACTGCATAGAGTATACAACGAGTCTGGCAAGGGGGCAGTATTGGTTGGAGCTGAAAACTGAGACAGATCCGCTGCTGAAAAGGTAATTTCTGTACCCTGCGCATAGATACATTTCCAGTATTGATCTAAAAGAAATTGCTGCCAGGCTGACCATGGGTAATGTATGACCGACTCGGTTGCCCGTTGCACGGGTATATGAGCCAGTAAATCACTGGTTTCTGTTCTACTGGTTTCTGTTCTAGAAGAAGCATATCCAATGCCCGTTTCCGCATCTAACACTTCCATCAAAGGAACAAACCTGCCCTCGTATCGTTCCTGAAAGGCTTCTTTGAATCGTCTCAGGTTTTCTGGTTGGGTATATGTTTGAGTAGTCGCCAAAAAGACAAGAGCTTCTTTCAACGCCTCTGCTACGCTATGCGTCAACTGGTTGGAACAGGTTATATGCAGGGTATCTACCTGAAGTAGCTGTCCGGATTCGGGTTTAATAGTACCCAGTCTGGAAAGAATACCTTCAAAAGCTGTGCGGTGCTGGGATGAACTTTCTGTGTTTAGATATGTCAACTCGGATGCTACTTCCCGTAGAAGAGACACAATTGGGTGGTGTATGTTCCGTTTGCTGAACGTATCCAGAATGGTCGAGAAATAGTATGAGCCTGTGAGATTACATTCTAGCTCACTCACCAACACCTGATTGTCAATGACTTCATGGATAAAAGCTGACGCTTCTTCGACGGCAATCCCTTCTTGAGTGAGTAGTTCGGTAAGGGCATCAATGGTAGCTCCATGGGTTGCTTTTTGAAGCAATAGTTCCACATAAACAGAGGCTTCTACATGTACCAGCTCATAGATACGGTACTTTTTCTGGAGGCCATATTCCAAGTATCGTAGCTGGTCACCAATTTTGTAAAGAGTCGTATTGGGATAATACAGAAGCTTGCTGCGGATCTCTGGCAAACGATGCATATAGGCAACCAGTGAACACAGGTAATCTATATCGAGCCGAACATTCGGTTTATGGGCTACTGCTTCTGCTAGTTCTATCGCCGTTTCTGTAGCCCATTTCCCGATGGATACCCCAGCAAACCTACCAAAAGGTGTACATCGGTAGCCCATACGCAACAGATATTTGGCAGCTGTATAAGCTATCTTTTTTCTGCTTTTGGCATCGGAGATCTCATCATTAAGCCATTGTAACAACACAGGATAAAATGCAGGACTAGCCACCCATACAGCTTCAAGAAGACCTGCATCTTTCAATATCATTTTTATTTTTTCTGGTGAAATCTCTGTCAGGGAGTGGTAGGGAAGCAACGGGGTACGAAGCAAATAGAAATCAGGAACAGAGAGAGAATATTTCATGGTGAGTAGACAAAAGGGGTATCCTACATGTCTGCAAATAAGCAATAAAACCATTGAAAGCTGTGTTCTAAGGCACATTTTTTTCTAAAATTCCTGAGCAAACCCACTTTCGTCGTTAGCATAACAGCCTCCATCCTTTTTCTTTTTTTAGCTAAAATTTTCCTCCCACTTTTGTAACATACTTCTACGCAATGCAGTAAAGTAAACGGTAAAAGAAGTATCGTAATTATTTGATCCATTATTTCAATAGCCATTCTACTACTTATGAAAATACATTCATTACCTCTGGTACTCATCCTAATTTTTGTGGAATATGGCTGTATGCCAGAAGCCCCATCTCCTTCAAAAGATTCTGATACTGTCACTATTGATGAGCCTAAAAACTATCTGGACGAAAATCCGGTATACGATACGCCATTCACTGGCGATCCAACCCAGAAAAGCCTTCATCCGGCTCGTCAGTCACATCCCGACAGCAAACATTACTTCTGACTGGAACAGCACCGAAAGCATACCATGTACCAAAGAAAAAGGCAATAGTTTGGATAATGCACCCAAAAATAATATTCAGAGAAAATAGGTACTTCACTAAGGTACGTTGGTAGTTTCTTGTGCTTATCATGGCTTGATATGTGCTAGGCACAAGCAGATGCTTACACCTGAGGAATCGAAGAAACTACACTATGAAAACCATGTATTCAGTATTGGGTAGGGTAAATGTCTGAATGATTTCTATTATGTTTGCCAACAAAAAAAAAGCGATGCTTATAGAGATAAAAACATACAAAGCCTAAGAAAGACGATGTGCTTGAGTTAGATAAACTTTGGTCTTTTGTTGGTAAAGAAAGTGGACAAACAGCGCATGTAGAACAATGGAACAATACACTCCGACAATACATGGGTGGACTTATCAGGAAAACACTTTCCTTTTCAAAATCAGACTATATACATCAATTGTACCTAAAACTTTGGTTGTGATTCAAAATGTATGATAGATTTTCAGTCTGACTATCAGTATTTTATATGTTTAATTATTCTTTTGTCTTCCCGCAGGGATCTTCGCACACAGACGATGGCCGCTGTATTTGCGCGAAGATCCCTGCGGGAAGACAAAAAAAAGGCGTTCAAACAGAAAGGAAGCTTTTTTACTCATCATACATTTTGAAACACAGCCAAAACTTTTATTTACAACTACAACACACCATTCAATATTTGACACTACAACTATGATTCAAGACATTCCTGGCCAGAATTGCGAGAGATTTATCCGTCTTCACTCAAAGAAAAAGAAAGCGGGTGTTTGTCTGAAAAGACAGGCAGGGTGAGAGCATGGGAACACTACACAACACATGCCGCTGAACATCCACCCCACGGCGACAGACAAGGGTGGGCTATTCCTAATCAAACAAATCAAATGATTACGTTAGAAAAATTAGCTGCCGAACTTACAGTTGAAAACATGAAATTGATTGTAGCTGGTGATGGAGCCGGAGAACACATTGGCGCAGATGGCAACCCAACAGGAAGCGGTTCATGGACTATCACAGGTCCAGGCAAAAGCCTGAGTGACTTGGGATGGTGGTAATAACCAATCAAAACAGGGGCTTCCCGCCCCTGTTTACCTCACACTATTCTTGCATGGGTTTTGGATATTGTTAAAAAAGGCAAAAAAAGCTCTCCTCCCTAGCAATGGGAAATTTTGCTCCCTTTTTTATACTCTTCTCAAACCCACTAAACGCATAGATACCGTTACAAGGTGGATTCATGAAACACTTTATACCATTCATGACGCAGAAGATCCGCTTTGTGGCGAAGGAAAGAAACAATACTAAACTATACAATTCCATGCTAACCTTAGAAAAAATAACACGAGACATACACATTGACAATCTGGAACTGATTGTAGCCGGAGACAAAATGTCAGATGAGCAGCCTACAGGAAGCGGCTCCTGGACAATATCTGGGCCTGGTGGCAGTTTCAGTGACCTACATGATCTTATACGTCTGTGGTAAACCCTACTCACTCAATATCTGGGGGCATTTGCCCCCTCTTTTATCATGAAAAAAATAGCACTATCACAGGGTACTCGTATTCTTGACACCAACAACAAAAACTATATAGCCTATAATGGCAAGCTTTTCAGGGTCAATCAGACTATTGCTATCCTTTTAAAAGAACTACAGTTGCCTGTATATCTAGATGATGTGCTGGCTAACAATCCACTGGATGCCTCGATGACTGATGAAGGCAAAAAGCTGGTAAAAGACTTTTTTAAAGACTTGTTGAAAATGGGCATTCTGACCTACGAAGACAACCAAGATTGTTATATAAAAGACCGTATCTTTCAGGCAGACACAATCATTCAAGGTTTGCACATTGGGGAAATTCTTTCCAATGACGACCCTTTTATACAGGTATATAAGGTATACAATACCACTCGCCAGATACCCAGTGTCATAAAAATGTTTCAGTATCCACCAGCAGGCATTATCAATAAAAAAATCCAGTACCACTATGAGTTATTCTGTCAGGAAATAGAAGTGACCCGATCAATTCCTGCCCATAAACATATATGCCAATACATAGCCGATGGCGAACTGGACGGCTACAGGTATCTGGAACTTGAATATATAGATGGTACAACCCTATCCCGGTTTCTTCAAACCAACCAGACCGCTTCGTTTGAAGAAAAACTTTTCATTGCTCAGCAGGTTCTGAAAGCCATGGCGTTTATCCATGTGCAGGATATGATACATGGCGATATTCATACCCGCAATTTTATGGTCAATGCCCAGTTGCACACTACTCTCATTGACTTTGGGTTTTCGTTTCACTTGCAGCAGCCACACCACATCCGCAACAAAGGCGGGCTGGCTCACTATCTGCCTCCTGAACGTGTCCATATGCATGCGTTTATGTTCTCCAAAGGGCATGCCACCAAATCTGCCGAGGTATACCAGATAGGACTGGTGCTACTAAAACTCTTTACAGGAAAGAACCCGTTTTTGACGGATCAAGAATCTACCTGGCAGGAAATGGCTGGGCGTATTCTGGCTTATAGCCCCACCAGCGGACTGGTAGCAGATGCTCATCTGGATAGAATTCTTTGCAAAGCACTGGCAAACGACCCTGCCCAACGCTATGCTTCATGCCAAGAGATGTTTATTGATTTTACAAACCCCTGTTAAACACACCCATACCTATGACATTCAAAAAGATACTTTACTGGCTTATCGGATTGCCTGTTGCTTATTTCGGAATTGGTTTTTTACTTGTATGGCTAGGCATACTACCTTACCTTCCGGTTGCTCCTGATCTTACTATTTCATATGGAGGTAGCCACATCCCTGAAAACACCATTGAAGGTCCTATTTTACGCTATCAACAAGGTCAACTCTGGCAATATGCGATCCACAAAACCGCCAATGGAAAGTTGCACCCAGAAGTAAAACACATAGCAGCACAAGACACCCTGACATGCAATACCCAACAAAATCAGTTCTCTTTTGTCCTGAAACCGCACCCCGATAGCATTCAAGCCGACCAGTTTATCATTCGCCCCAACCAAAAGATGTTTGTAGTATCCGACATTGAGGGAAACTTTCCTTTCTTTACCAGACTGCTGCAAGCTCAGAAGGTAATAGATGCACAGTTGCACTGGACATTTGGTGATGGGCAACTAATTTTGCTGGGCGACTACTTTGACAGGGGGTATGAAGTAACAGCCTGCCTATGGCTGGTATACAAGCTAGAAGCAGAAGCCAACGCACAAGGCGGCAAGGTACATTTTGTATTGGGCAATCATGATGTGGCTAATTTATGTTATGTATACAACGATGTTGCTGGCAAATATTTTGTCAATGCAGATTCACTAAAACTTCCCTACCACAAGTGGTACGACGAACAATCAGTACTGGGTCAGTGGCTGCGTACCAAACCTGCTATCCTGAAAATCAACAACTACCTGTTTTGTCATGGTGGATATAATGCCGCTCATCTTGCCTACAAACGTTCCATTCCGCAAATCAATGCGGCTGTACGGACTGTACTGGGCAAAGAAGTTAGCTTTATCAAATCAACGGTCAATGATACGATCAGATCTATTACAGGTATAAACGGTATTTTGTGGTATAGAGGCTATTTTATCGCACACGATGACTACGAACTAGCCGCACAAGCAGAGGTAGATGCCGTATGTACATACTATGGCGTAGACAAAATCATTGTAGGTCATACCTTTGTAGATCATATCGGAACACGCTACAATGGCCGAGTGATCGGGATAGATGTGGCCCGAGACAAACCCCTTGGCAAAAACAAGCCGTCGGCGTTACTCATTGAAAACCAGCAGTTTTATGCCATAGATGAACAAGGTCTAAAATTTTCTATCCAATAGCCCATGAGCCACCTTGATCCTCAACTCAAAAGCAATGACTGCGGTATCAGTGCCATTAAAACCATCTGTAACCTGCTAGACAGACCCATAGACCGCGCCTATATTCAGCAACACATCCACCTGGATCAGCAGGGTTCACGGATGTCAGACATCAAGACATTTCTGGACACGCACCAGTTTACGGCACGTTTTCAGTTACTGGATGTAAATCACCTCCATTCCGATGTGTCGGCCATTGCACACCTGTGTCCGTTTATTGTACCCATTGAACACAAACAGGCGTTGCATTATGTGGTTATCAGCGGTATCAAAGGCTGTAAGCTACGGGTACTAGACCCTGCCAAAGGACAACCCTATTACCTGACGCTACAGGAACTAAAAAAGATAGCTCATTTCAGTTCCAGCTACTGGGATATGGTAGCGATGGAGCAAAAACTAGCGATGCTTTGCACTGAAGAACTTACTACTTATGCCATTCCATTGGAACAGGCTTTGTCTGTCCACGACTACAGCAGCCTGTTCAATAAACTCACTTACTTTTCTTATCTGAAAGATAACTTTGGTTTTAAAAATGAAACTGCCGAAAAAGCTTTTCTCACAGACTTGCTTTTCAACCAGCAGATTAACACAGTACCCAGGCATTTCCGGACTCTGAAATATGAACACAACAAAATTAAAATCAAATCGCCCTTGATTCTGAGTGTACAGGTCGATAAAAACACCTACTCATCACCCCCCAAACCAGCAGCGCCGTCTACCAATCCCTATCTGAGCCTTCTCCAAAGTCTGGGTACACAACGGAAAATGTGGCATATCTATGTGGTAGCAGCCTTGTTTTCGTCCTTTGTAACTCAGTTTGGGGTATTTACCAATCAGATTCTCATAGACCATATTCTACCTGCCTATCAGATACAAACGCTGATTGTATTTGTCATTGGGCTAGGGGTTTTCAAGCTATTTGACCTATGCACGTCTTTGTATAAATCCTTTGTGGGCATACATGTAGGTAACCTGCTGGATAGGTATTTTCTGGGTTCATTTGATGAAAAACTCAATACCTATTCACTGCCCTATATTCAGTCATTCAAAAGAGGCGATCTCAGCGAACGTCTCAGTGATGTTCTCAAGCTAAAGGCATTTTTCCTTCGTTTCTTTACCCGCATCATTGTGGACATATGCATAGCCGCATATTCTATAGCAGTGCTGTTTTTTATCCACTGGAAATTAACACTGGTTGTTTGCGGAGTAATGGTGCTTTTTTATGGCTGGTTCCGTATTATTACACCCTACCTGAAACAGAATGAACGGATACGCTTTGTCCGAAAAGCTGATTTCTTTTCTCGTATGATCGAAAAACTGGATGGATTACAGGTACTGAAAAGCTTTCGGGCAGAAAAAAACTACTCCTATAAACTTGCTCATACCATCACTGATCTGTTATCCATTCAGGTCAGAAGCCGATACATAGACATGCTCAATAGCCTGGTCGTAGCGAGTATCACAATTGGGGCATCTTTACTGATTCTGTTTGTACTTTCCCGCAACGCTATTCAGGAAGCAACAGTTACGCTGGGACAGTTGGTAACATTTATTGCCCTTACTGACCGGGTATTTTCGTCACTCCGGGGCATTCTCGAAGAAAACCTGACCTTACAGGAAAATGAAGTCATTCTTTCCCGCTATATGGATTTTAAAGATACCATTCCTGTTCCTTCCACACATACCATACACGAATTCACGATTCAGAAACTGGTCTTTACCGACCTCTCTTTTGGCTATTTCCCCAATGAACCGATTTTAAAAAACATTCATTTTAACTTACACGCCGGCGAAAAAATCCGCATTGAGGGGCACAATGGGTCAGGAAAATCTACATTAAGCCGACTATTGACCAGCCTGTACAAACCTTCTTCGGGGCATATTCAGATCAATGACTACGAGCATATTTTCTATGACCCAGACAGGATACAGGAAAAAATTGTACTGGTCAGCAATGAAGACATCCTCTTCAATGACACACTGATGTCAAATATTACCTTTGGCAGAGAGGTATCTACACACAAAATACTAGAGGTGGCCCGAAAGATTGGCTTCTATGATTTTATTGCATCCAAAGAAGAAGGGCTTGCATTTATGGTCAATGAAAACGGCCGCAACCTTTCTACTGGGCAACGCAAAAAAATTCTATTGTTGCGGGGGCTGTTTTCCAAAGCTGAAATACTGATTCTCGACGAGGTACTTTCAGGCATAGATGCCAACACACGCACACAGGTAGAGCTGTTTTTGAACCAACAAACCGACAAATCCCTGATTATTGTTTCACACGAACCTATTACACACATTCACTTTCACAAACAATATATACTTGATCATGGAAAATTGGATGTCGTATACTAACCCACAGGCTTTTTTTCTGATTCGGCTTTTTTACCGTTTACTGCTGGCTTTTATAGTCCTGTTGGTACTATTGTTTTTGTTCCTTTCCATTCAGGATACAGTTTCATTTAAAGAAGGTGAAATCTATTCGACACAGCCACAAATCAAGTTGGCTACACCACAAGATGTACAAGTACACCTCATTCGGGTCAAGGAAGGACAGCAGGTACGGACAGGAGATACTTTGTTTGTATTGGAACACAAGAAATATCAATCCGATTTTCTGTCTATGGAGCAAGAAATTGTTATGTTAAAAGAAAAAATCACCTTGCTGAGACAGGTATATCAAACCTCAGGCTTACGCAAACAAGCCTTGCAGCAATCCTGCACCACACAACAGCACATTTTTCAGGTAGATACCCAGAAACTTACCTATGAAAAAGCTACCATACACACAAAAATGCAACTGCTGCACACACAAAGTAGCCTCACTACCGACAAATTTCGCATGGATTCGGTACTCTACCTTCGCAAAGCTATTTCTAAAACTGAGTGGGAAGAAACCCGTCATAAAAAGATAGCAGACATGCGTGAACAACTAGACATACAAGCGGCTTTTGCCCAAAAAACATATGACCTACTACATCTGAAAACCACGCATCAGAAAGCCATGCAAACCCTTGCCATGGAACTGTATAGCATAGAAAATCAGATGCAGAATTACCAGAAAGAAATACTGGAACTCCAGACACAGCTACATACCAAACAATACCAACGCAACTACCTAACAAACGAACTACAAAAACTAGTCATTGTAGCTCCCGTAGACGGCACAGTATCTAGCCTCTATAATACCCACCAAACAAATCCACTCCTCAACAAGGGTGAATTACTGGCTATTATTGCCCCCCTGAAAGAATCCTTTTATGCCAAAATCACCCTTTCTGAACAAGATTTAGCCTATGTCAGCGAAGGGCAAGATGTACATCTGAAAATGGCAGCCTATGAATACTATACCTATGGCATTGTCAAAGGAAAAGTAGCCTATATATCACCTTCAGATGTCAATAAAACCTTTTATACGCTGGTTAAAATTACAGTTCTCAATCCACATATTCGCCTGAAAGCTGGATATAAACTCAAAGGAGAAGTTATTGTAGAGCAGATGAAACTATACCAGTATACATTTAAAAAACTCTTCCAGAAACTTGATAAAGGAATACATGGATAAGATACGTTTCTGGTACATGATAAGTATATTGGGGTGGCTAACCTTCCCTACCTTTGCACAAGACACCTTATCTATACAAGGCTGCATAGAGCGGGCACTCAGCCATAATCCATCTATTAAAAATGCAGAACTTACGCTGCAATTGTCCCATCTGCAACACAAAGCCCGAAAAGCGGACAGGCTTCCAACCTTAACAGCTACTATGGGCAATCAGTACGCCTGGGGCCGGAGCATTGATCCGTCTACCAATGGGTTTGTAGACCAGCAGTTTCAGTCTGTACGAGGCGGCTTGGCAACCCAAGCCACACTTTTTTCTGGGTTGCGAAACTGGTATAGCATAGCCCTGGCACGGAAAGAGTTTGAGATCAATCAGACCGAGCTACAAAAAGTACAAAATGAAATACAAGCAGCCGTCCTAACTCAATGTAGTCGGGTATTGTATCTACAGGAAATTCTGCGAGCCAATCAGGAGCAACTCATCAATACAACCGAGCTAGCACAAATTGCAGAACTCAAATGGCAGGTAGAGAAAATCGCAGAAGGTGACTTGCTCAAAGTCAAGCTACAACAGGCTACTGAGCAAGCAGACCTTTTCAATACCGAAAAAATGGTGACAGATGCATACCTGGAACTCAAACAACTGCTGGCTTTACCTCTGGAAACGACTCTTTACATACGAAATGATTCCGCACCCATCACTTTTGCACCGCCTACACCGTCTTTCTTACCAGCCTATGCCTACCAGCATCCAGCCTATCAAACCAGTGTACTTCGTATGGAAAAAACCAAACTAGCCATTCAATACGCCCAAGCAGGCCGCTATCCTACCCTTGGTTGGTCTACTTCATACCACTCAAACTATAGCAATGCCAACACCCAACAATCTTGGGAAGAACAGGTTCGCACCAATCGTTCGTATGGGTTAGGTTTGAGTTTTTCAATACCTTTGTTTTCAAATGGAAAAACAACCTTAGCTATTCAAGAAAGTAAGCTATTATACAGACAGTCGCTGCACATACAGAATATAGAATATGCCCGTATTGCACGCATAATCATACAAGCTGGATATACCCAACAAACTGCCTATGCCCGGTGGCAGTCTACAGAACAAGCCTGGATGCTTGCCAAAAAGAATTACGAACTGGAATCACTACGCTATCAGGCAGGCCGTACATCGAGTACAGAATGGTTAGTCGCCAAGAACCTCTATATAAAAGCACAGGCAGATAAAATACAAGGTTATTACGAACTTTTTCTGGCAATACATCTGCTAGGCTTCTATCAAAACCAAGAGATTACATTCTAAAACAAAAAACACCTTCTCTGAAAAACAACAAACAATCAAATTCTTTTATCAACCCATTTAAAACTCAGCTATACTCTCAGGTATTGGGGGTAGCAAGTCCGACTGAACAACCACTACCTATTGTCCAGTCGGTTATGTTTTATTCCCCCTGATCCAGAGAATAGCCTCGTTGCCCGTCAAAAGTATACAAATGCTCAGTCTGGATAAAATCCAGTCCCTTCTGGCGGATACGTTCCAGCAAAGCCAGCACATGAGCATGCGTGACTGTACTGCCTACGATACCCTGATAGCGGCATCGCCAGTGATCGGAACAGAACGTTTCGGGCAAGCCGTCAGGATATACTTTTACGCCCCGGTTGGAAATCATACCCAACTTCATCGTCTCGTCACTCAAGGTTTCCATAATTGCACCTAGGTCATTGGCAGAGCCTGCACTCCAGTCCAGAAATACATCTACACCTACCAGTTGCTTGGTTTTCTTTTGACGTGCGTGTGAGTCTGCTGGTGGTATGATGTTGGGGGTAGACAGGTAGGAAACCGCCTTAAAGTGATGCGGCAGATGGCCCAGCCGTTCAATCACAGCATCCGCAAACTCTTCGGTTCCTACTCGTTTCTTACTGACCTTCTCTTTATAAATATCTCCTGTGTGAATACCTGATTCTATGGTACATAGCCAGGCATTGTGTACAGCTGCCGCCACATCCGTCTGTCCGATGTGTACCAGCATCATAATAGCTCCGTTCAACAAACCAGACGGATTAGCAATGCCACGACCCGCAATGTCTGGTGCCGAACCATGAATAGCTTCAAACATGGCACACTGGTCGCCGATATTGGACGAGCCACCCATACCTACCGAACCTGCAATCTGGGCCGCAATATCCGAAATAATGTCTCCATACAGGTTTAGTGTCACAATAACCCCAAATCGTTCGGGTTCATCAGCCAGTAGGGCTGAGCCAATGTCAATAATCCAGTGCTCCCGTTGAATATCTGGATACTCCGCTCCTACCTCATCAAAAACTTTCCGAAACAGCCCATCGGTCATTTTCATGATGTTGTCTTTGGTAAAACAGGTCACCTTGGGTCGTCCATAGGCCCGGGCATATTCAAAGGCATATCGGATGATCTTTTCACTGCCAGGGCGGCTGATTAGTTTTAAGCATTGTACTACCTGATCGGTTTGCTGGTATTCAATGCCTGCATATAAGTCTTCTTCGTTTTCCCGCACAATCACCAGATCCATCGTTGGATGCAAGGTATCCACAAACGGATGATACGCCTGGCATGGACGTACATTGGCATACAAGCCTAGGGTTTTGCGGGTGGTGACATTCAAGCTTTTATAGCCTCCTCCTTGCGGGGTAGAAATAGGGGCTTTTAGGAAAACTTTGGTCCGCAGTAGAGATTCCCAGGAAGAAGGTTCAATCCCAGCAGTCACACCACGTGTATATACTTTTTCACCAATTTCGATTACTTCTGGTTCAATCCGAGCTCCGGCAGCATCCAGAATCCGTAATACGGCCCGCATAATTTCTGGGCCAATACCATCTCCGTACGCAACTGTGATAGGTGTCTTTTTAGTCATCTTGAAAAAAAGTTTTAGTGAAGGCCTCTCCAACCTCCCCCCAACCGGGGAGGTCTTCCAAATTACTCATTCCTTTTTGGGAAAAGCAATGGATTTTATTTCCTTTGAGAAACTTTTATCCAACCATCGGCCCACACAGGTATAACTGCACGGACGAAACGGACAAATACACAGAAAAAAACGATAAAAAAAACAGTTTCCAACCTGTCATTATATAACTTTTATTTCTTTGACTAGCAACCGATATGAAAGAACTTACAAACCTTGTCCTTACACAAAAAGGGGCCATCCTGCTTGTCACCATCAATCGTCCTGACAAACTCAATGCCCTGAATATAAAAACCCTGGACGAACTCCGAACCGTATTTCAGTATGTTTATGACTCGCCTCAGGTACGGGGAGTGATTCTGACAGGAGCCGGCCCGAAATCCTTTGTTGCTGGAGCAGATATTTCTGAATTTCAGGAAATGAATGAGGTCAATAGCCGTAAATTTGCAGAAAACGGCCAAGAAATCTTTGCCATGATTGAAAACAGTCCTAAACCTGTGATTGCAGCCGTCAACGGATTTGCTCTGGGTGGGGGCTGTGAACTGGCTATGGCCTGCCATATGCGGGTAGCCGTCGAAACAGCCCGTTTTGGTCAGCCAGAGGTAAATCTAGGTATTATTCCTGGTTATGGCGGTACGCAACGCATGACTCAACTGGTAGGCAAAGGCAAAGCCATGGAATGGATGATGACAGCCGATATGATTCCCGCACCAGAAGCTTTTCAGTATGGACTAGTTAATCACTTGGTGGCTACCCAAGAAGAACTCCTAGCCAAAGCCGAAGAAATCCTGACCAAAATCGTAGCTAAAGCACCTGTAGCTATTGAAATGGTGATACAGTGTGTCAATGCCGTGTTTGCCAAAGGCGAAAATGGCTACCTGACTGAAGCCAATGCCTTTAGCATTTGCACCAAAACGGACGACTTTAAAGAAGGAACCAAAGCTTTTCTAGAAAAACGTCCAGCCGCTTTTTCCGGAAAATAAAAATACATAGAAAAATGGTTGAATGGTTTATTGTCTACTAGATGGATGAAGAATCATTCTAGCATTTAACAATCAACCTTTTAACCATTTAACCATTTAACCTCACTTGTCTATTCTTAAAAAACTTGCCGGAGAAACTGCCCTGTACGGATTACCTACCATTGCTGGACGGGCTATCTATTTTCTACTCGTAAGTGTCCATACCATTGCCTTTACCGAATCAGAAACCAGCATCCAAGTTGAGCTGTTTAGCTATGTGGCTTTTTTGCAGGTTCTGTATACGTTTGGCATGGAAACTTCTTTCTTCAGATTTGCCAGTCGAGATGACTTCAAAACATATTACAATCTGATTTTCAGTGCAGTTATCAGTGTATCTCTGGGGTTCACATTGTTGTTTATCCTCCTTGCAACTCCTATCACGCAAGCATTAGACTATCCGGGCAAAGAATCTTATATCATCATGTTGGCACTGGTAGTAGCCATAGATGGGTTGGTAGCCATTCCGTTTGCCCGGTTGCGGATCCAGCGTCGTCCGCGGCGGTTTGCCTTCGTACGAATGGTTAATATTTTGCTCAATGTACTGCTCAATGTCTTCTTTCTGATTTTCTGTAAAGATATCTACGAAGGCAAATACCTGTCTTTTCTGCAACCGGTCATTCAGTGGATTTACTATCCTTCGTTTAATGTTGGGTACGTATTTCTGGCAAACCTACTGGCAAACCTGGCTTTGCTGCCTTTGCTGTGGGATTTGTTTCGCGACTTTCGGTTTTATCTCAGTCAGAAGCTTTTTGGCCCAGTCTGGAAATATGGCTATCCCATTCTGATTATGGGACTAGCAGGTACGATTACGATCATGTTTGACCGCCTGACACTCAAATGGCTACTGCCCGAAGGTTTTTATCCAGGACGCACATCTAAAGAAGCTTTGGGTATCTATGGAACCTGCTACAAGTTAGCTATTTTGATGAATGTGGTTATACAAGCCTTTCGCTATGCAGCAGAACCGTTTTTCTTCAGCCAAAGCTCCGACAAAAATGCCCCCACTACTTTTGCACTGGTGATGAAGTGGTTTGTTATTGCCTGTTGCCTGATCTGGGTCACCATCAGCGTCAATCTGAACTGGATCAGCCCGTTGTTCCTGCGTCGGCCTGGGTTTCGGGAAGGGTTAGCAGTGGTTCCATATCTGCTGCTAGGCAATCTATTTCTGGGTGTGTACTACAACCTGACGGTATGGTTCAAACTCACCGACCGTACCTATTATGGCACTTGGCTTACCTTTCTGGGGGCAGGTGTCAATATCATCCTGAACATCCTGCTGATTCCCTTTATTGGGTACATGGGTTGTGCCATTGCCTTTATGCTTTCCTGTGCAGCCATGATGGTAGCCTGCTATATGCTCGGACAAAAATATTTTCCAGTACCTTACCAGCTTGCATCTGCCACAGGCTATGTATTGGGTGCGGGTATACTCATCTGTTTGGTTCATTATCTTTCATTTACACCTACGTGGCTATCTACGCTGTTTCAAGTCATTGTCACATTGGCCTATGCAAGTGGCATTGGATATATAGAAAAAATTCCACTAAACCGATTGCCATTTCTCAGAAAAACCCGGTAGCAATATTAAAAGGTTATAGTTTGAATATCATAAGTTAAAAGTCCAGCTTACCATCTAATAATCAGAAACTTACATTTCTTACATAACCATCAAAGTAGACTTTTCTAATCTAAAACTTGTAACCATCCATCTAAAACCTATAATTTTGTAATCTATAACCTATCGCCCTTTATATGCAATCTGTTTCTGTAAAAATCATCAATCAGTCCCCTCATGCCCTACCAGCTTACCAGACCATACACGCCGCAGGCATGGATTTGCGGGCAAATCTGACCGAAGCTATTCTTCTGACACCTGGCCAACGTACACTCATCCCGACAGGTTTGTATATAGAACTGCCCGAAGGCTATGAAGCCCAGATTCGTCCCCGCAGCGGCCTGGCTCTGAAACATGGCATTACAGTATTGAACAGTCCTGGCACCATAGACGCAGACTACCGAGGTGAAATCATGGTACTACTCATTAACCACTCAGATACCCTTTTTTCTATTGAAAACGGCGAACGCATTGCACAGATGATTGTATCTCCCTACCAGCAGGTTCAGTGGCAACCCGTAGAATCACTCACAGAAACTACCCGTGGCACAGGTGGCTATGGAAGTACTGGAAAAGGTTAAGAAGCTGTTTATATTCATTTTATGAAGTGGAAAACTCCCTAGAGACGTAACTTGTTACATCTCTAGGGAGTTAAAAAAAATAGGCGAAGGCACCACTCTTTGCAGATCCTCATAAGTAACTTAACCAGCTTTTAAATATCTAACCAGTAAACCCTATTTTTCTCTTATTCACCTGTTTCCAGCGGCGTAGAATCTCTACTAAAGGATATATGCCCATTTTTCCGAGCAGAATGGGCAGACAGGTAGTTGCTCATCCGAACGTAGATAAAAAAACAGGTTAGGTACAGAGGAAAATAAAATAAAACACTACATCGTTCTTTATACACGTCTTTTCCTGTGGTGGTTGTTTCTTTCTTTCAGGCAAATAGTGTATATTTGAGAAAAAACCCGCTTAATCAAAAGTTCGACAATAGTTTGATATACAAAAGATTAGGTAATCTATAAAGCAAATTCTTCAGATGTTTGTGTACATATTCAGGAACTGTGTGTTGGTAACAGGTGCCATGCTGATTCTGTTTTCAGCTGCTGCGCAGAAAAACCGTCGTAATAAAGATAATACACAACGGCAAAGTGAACTTGCCCAAGCAGAATATTACTTTACCGAAGGAATGAAGTACTTTGTGCTGGAAAATTATACCAAAGCAGCAGATTATTTTCAGAAATCCTTAGAAATCAACAACGAAAATGCTGGAGCCAACTATGCCATTGCCCAAGCCATGTCTAAAACCAACGGCTTTGCCAATGGCATTCCCTATGCAGAGAAAGCTGTAAAGCTAACTGCTACCAATAAATACTATACAACCCTACTAGCAGAGCTGTATCTGCGGGATAAAAAAATGCCGCAGGCTATTAAAACCTATCAGGAACTAACCAAACTCACACCCACAGACCCACAACCCTATCTGGAACTGGCAAATCTGTACATTCAACAAAACAAGTTTGACGATGCCATCAAAGCCTATGATCAAATAGAAAAGCAACTAGGTATTACCGAAGAAGTCAGTCGCCAGAAACAGGAAATCTACCTGAAAACCAATCAAGTCGAACAAGCTATTTCCGAAGGGAAAAAGCTGGTAGCTGCCTTTCCTAATGATGTTCGGTACACATTGTTGCTAGCTGAAATTTATACCATCCACAAACGCACGGATGATGCAGTGCCACTGCTGCAAAAAATAGCTTCTGGAACCGAAGCCAGTCCGCAGGCTCGTCTGCGTCTGTCAGATATTTATCGCCGTCAAGGTAAAATTCAGGAAGCAGATCATGAAATTGAACAGGCTTTTGCCAATTCTACACTCGATGCCTCTGTCAAAGTACAGATCCTAGTCAACTACATTCAGTTGCAACGTGACGAAGCCTCTCGGAAAACAGCCTTGAAACTAGCCAATCTCATTATTCAGGCCCATCCCAGTGATGCCAAGGCATATGCCGTCTATGGCGATCTACTAGCCTTGTCTGACCAGAAAGAGAATGCCCGAAACAACTACCTGAAAGCCGCCCGCCTAGACAATTCTATTTATGAAGTCTGGACCAGTCTGCTACACCTTGATGCCGATCTAAACCAGCTCGATAGTCTGATCAAACACTCTGACCGTGCCCTGGAATATTTTCCCAATCAAGGCGAAATCTGGTATTTCAATGGCTATGGTTATTTGTTGAAAAAAAATTACCAGAAAGCTGTAGATGCCCTTGAAGAAGGCAAACGCTTGGCTATAGGCAACCCCAAGCTCCTGACAGACTATAATATTATGTTGGGAGATGCCTACCATGGCAATGGTGAATATGCCCGTTCAGATGCGGCCTACGAAGCCGTACTGGCAGATGATCCTAATAATGCCTCTGCACTGAATAACTATAGCTACTACCTCTCGCTACGCAAGCAAAACCTGGAAAAAGCCAAAGAAATGGGCAAACGGCTGGTAGAAAAAAATCCAACAAATGCCAGTTACCTCGATACATATGCCTGGGTGCTGTATATGTTGAAAGAGTACAAAGAAGCTCGTAAATACCTGGAAATTGCCTCCAAAGATACCAACAATGGAACCATACTAGAACATTATGGTGATGTACTATACAAAATGAACGAAACAGAACTAGCAGTGGAAATGTGGATGAAAGCCAAAAAAGCAGGTGAAACCACTGAGACCTTGGACAAAAAAATTGCTCAACGAAAACTGGTAGAATAACCCAGCCAACGTAAAACCTTTCACCTGACGTACATTTCTCTAGCCATTGGCAGTCAGACTAGATTAGTTGCTGGATTATTGCAGGTTCTACAAAAATCTACAGGTAATTCTTATTTTAATTAGCATAAAGCATTGACTACCAGCCAATAGAGCAAGAATTTTAAATATTGAGATATACTAGTAACTTATCTACCTATTATTGTTTTTATTCAAGAATGACTATTTACCTTAAAAACCTTTTATTTTTTTGCTTGTGCATGCTGCTTATGCCAGCCTGTCACAAACGTGTCGTCCCTACAAAAATTGCAACCGACTCTACCTCTATGCAGGAAGAAGTGTCACAGGTGGATGTGCGGGAGATTGATTTTCAGTACTTTAAAGCCAAAGCCAAGATTAATTACATAGACGCAGCAGCCAATCAGGTGGCCAATGTAGATGTTCGCATGAAAAAAGATAGCATTATCTGGTTATCTATCAGCAAGTTAGGCATTGAAGGCGTACGTTGCCAAATCACCCGTGACTCTGCTTATATCATTGACCGCCTCAATGGAGGCTACGAAGTATATGATTTCAAGGCCTTAGGGAAACGGTTCAATTTTAATCTTTCTTTTGAGATTATACAGGCAGCCATTCTGGGTAACCTCCCCGTATCTAAACTTTACAAAGATAAACTGAAAGTGACCCGGGATAAAGATTACTACCGGGTGCGACAAAAACAGGATTCTATTATTGTGGACAATTATATCAGTGCAGGTGATATGAAACTAAAAAAGGCTTTATTCGTTGAGCCCAAAACCAATAATTCATTGACCCTTACCTACGAAAATTTTGAGCTAATCAACGATGTTTTGTTTCCATTTAATAGTAATATATCTTTGCGATACAAATCCCCTCAGGGAACGTATAATACTATTGTGACGATCCAATATACAAAGGCAGAAGTGGGAGACAAGGAACTGAAATTTCCTTTTAATCCACCTGCCAAGCGAAAAGATGAGAAAAAATAGTATATCTTTCAGAGACCGAAACCTTTCTTTTTTTCCATTGCCTCTGGCAATCAAAATACTCGTCTCCTTATTCGTTGGTATCGTCTTTGTTTCTAATCTGGCGTGGGCACAAAAATCACGTAGCCAATTGGAGCGTGAAAAACGCAACAACATGGCCCGGATTGCAGAAACCAATCGCATTCTGAAAGAAACTGGAGAGAAAAAAGAAGTCAGCCTAGGCCAACTCAAAGCCCTAACAGAACAGATTAGCACCCACACTGGGCTCATTGACAGAATCTCTGAAGAAGTCGGTCTGCTGGATCGGGAGATTCGCGAACTAGGGCAAATCGTAACCGCCATGGAAAATGATTTGTCGGCTTTGCAAAACGAATACGCAGCCATGCTACATGCAGCCTCTAAAAGCAGTGCAGGCTATAATAAACTATTGTTTCTTTTCTCTTCCAATAGCTTCACAGAAATGTTGATGCGTATCAAATATATGCAACAATACTCCGAGATACGCAAGCAACAGCTCAAGCATATTACCACCATGCGGAATATTCTGAATAAACAACGCATAGCCCTAAATCAGAAAAAACAAGAAAAAAATGGCCTTCTAGCCTCTCAGGTTCGGGAAAACCAGAATCTGACTGTACTCAAAGATAAGCAAAACCGGATTGTACAAAAACTCAGTGCCCAAGAACAAGAACTGATGACTGAGCTGGAAAACTCACGCCGTTCCATTGAAAAACTGGACAAACTTATTGCCGATGTCATTGCCGAAGAAGCTCGACGAATCGTAGACCGGGAAAAAGCAGCCAAAGAAGCTATTGCCAAAAATACTAGAAAAAAAGACATTCGGACTCCTGTAGCAACCAATACCTTTGAAGGAGCTAAATCACAACTGGAATGGCCCGTCAATTCAGGTTTTATCTCCAGTCGTTTTGGCAGACAGTCGCACCCTGTACTGAGAGGGGTCATTATAGACAATCATGGGGTAGATATCCAAACCAAGCAAGGCGAAGAAGTTCGGGCGGTATATGATGGAGAAGTAGCTACAGTAGCCAACATACCCGGCATGCATAAACTGATTATCATTCGTCATGGTACTGAATACATGACTGTTTATGCCAAACTAGCCCGTGTAAGTGTCGAAACTGGGCAAAAAGTAAAAGCACATCAGGTTATCGGAGAGGTATATACAGACAAAGAAGGTACTTCTGAGGTACAGTTTCAAATCTGGCGTAACCAAGAAAAACTTAATCCAGAAGCCTGGCTTGAAAATAAATAAGGCTATCTATTCATTTTTTTTGCATGCGAACGTTTTTCCTTCTTCTTTTTTGGACAGCTGTTTATTCTCAAAATCTCTTTTCTCAGCCTACTGCTTCAGAGACAGATAAGTCTGTAGCAATTAAAACAGACAGTCTGCTGACAGGTACTTGGATTTACTTGGAAGACAAAAGTAGTGGCTCAGGGCATACCTTTGTAGATCATGTACAAAAAACCAAATGGATACTAAGGTCTGATGGCACCTATGAAAAAGGGGCACAACAGATTCGTAACGCAGGTCAAACAAACAGTGGCTGGTCAGAAGCTACCGAAAAAGGCACCTGGCGAAGCAAAGAGGGAAAAATATACCTGTATATGCGAGATGGGCAGATAATTCTACCCGAAAAACGTCTACTCGGAACGTATTACATCGAAGGCACAACCATGATTTTTACAGATACTCATGGCAAAAAGCTCATCTGGCGCAGAAGTGACGAAAAATAAATCCCTATTCAAAATGGTTTGAGCAAATTGAGTTTCTCTTTGTCAACTCTTTTTTCAAAAAACGAATGGGCAACACAGTTGCCCATTCAACATCTCACATACATTTCTATTTGGCACTGGCGTTTACAATCTGATAGACAGAAGTTTCTCTGGATTTCTCATCCAATACAGCAGAGTACACCAATTTCTCTGTAGCATCTTTGAGGGTATTAATCATTTTGGGCATCTGGTCATCCAGTTGTCGTTTAATATCTTTCCATACCATGTCATACCAAGGTTTCTCGACTACATTAATTTTATAGGGAAAACTATGTGCAGTGGTCAACGTATGAAACTTGATTTTAGCTTCATGTCGAAAATTTGTCAATTTATATTGAAACCCTTTGTCTGTCGCCACAATTTTAAAATCATATACAATATATCCCTTGGTCAGGTCATTGGCTGCATGTATCTTGCTATCATACCAGACAAAGGCAGTACCTGTTAGTTCACTGGTGTGTTCATTATATTTTAGAATGGCATCCTTTGGCAAATGCTTTCTTTGCCAATCTAAAACATATTGTACAATTTGCTGTTTGTTTAATTCACCCACAGAAACCTCACCTGTGTAATTGAATAATTCTACTTTTTGGGCCATCACAGATAAGCTAGCTACTAATGCCACCCATAAACTGAAGATAATTTTTCTCATAGCTGTAAAAGAATAAGATTAATAGTATTGCCCATAAATTTAACTATTATTACTCGTAAATGCCTGAAAGGGTTAGAAGAGTAAGAGAGGGCAGAAGACAGAAAAGGTACTAAATGCATGGAATAAAAACTACCCAATCCCAAATGTGCTTCTTTTACCCAATACATGATTACTTTGTACGCAGGGGTTCACCCATGAAAAGAAATATTTTTCACAAAATACATCGTTTTTAAGAGAAACATTTATACAAAAAACAAAATATTATCTATCGAATAAAACAATAATCACACAATTAATGTAAAAAATACATAAATTGTGTGATTTGACAGGACTAAAATCCACCTAACTACGATCAGAAAAAGACAAAGTTTTAAAAAAAATATTTGTATTTTCCTGACAAAAAACATTACATGTGCGACAAAACAGGTGGAGTAGCATGAATTTAGATACTGTCTCTTGCGAAATTTTCGGTTTCTTTGGGCTTTCAAAACCACCGAAGCATGGAAAGCAGACAGACTCAGACTCTCTTTGTGCAACCATTCGTCGAAGTCTATACACTTTTCATACCCATTTGTCATCGTTTGAACTATTTTGAGGAGGTCTTTACGTATTTTATGTGTGATAGATTTTCATTCACGTTATCGAAGGAAAAAACCACCCGTCGTTTTTCGGTGAAGGTAACAGAACCTATTCCTTTGCAGTACAACATTTCGCCAGGGCATACCGTAGCCATTGTTACCCAAACACAGCCCCGTAAGCTTGTGTGGGCTAGCTGGGGCATACAGACCAGCCGACAAACGCCTGTTCATCGTATTTTTATACAGACAGGCACCAGCAAGCTGTCTGCTCAAACCAAAGAACTTCTAGGACAGCGTTGCCTGATTCTGGCAGATGGGTTTTATGTGTGGAAAAAAGTTTCGCAACGAAGTCGGGTGCCCCATCGGGTGATACTCAAATGGAACGTACCCTTTGCGATAGCTGGTGTATACACCATTGACCCAGACACCAATGCCATACACTGTGCCCTACTCACCACCACAGCCAATATTGTGTTGGAGCCTTTTGTCAAACAGATGCCAGTTATTGTGCCACTGGAGAAAGAAAAAAACTGGTTAGGAGCATTGCCAGATGAAGGCTTTCGAGACTTTATTGAACCCTATGCAGTGGAACAGATGCGTATATTCCCGATTTCGAACCAGATCAACGACAAGGAGGCAAACACCCTCGAACTCACGCAGCCAACACAACCCGCAGACCAGTTTGGAAACTACGTATTATTTGAATAACAGGCGGGTATAAACACCAAACGCCACCCAAATAGGTGGCGTTTGGTAAAATCTTTGGTTGCTTCTTAGTGAGCTGTTGTGTCAGCATGCACAGTAGTGTCAGCAGCAGGAGCGATAGTGGTTGTGTCTGTAGGCATAGACTCAGGAGTAGTCATGGTAGAAGTAGAATCAACAACAGTACCTTCTTCTGTTGTTTTAGTTTCAGTACAAGCGGTAAAAGAGATAGTTCCAAGAACGATAGCGGCAGCAACAAATACTTTTTTCATGGGTAAAAAGAGTTAAAGGTTTAAGGTTAAAATTATAATTCGGTTTTAATAAGTCAGGATAAGAAATGTAACCCAACACGAAAAAGAGAAAAATGACATAGGCAAACATTACCTTTGAAAACCAGGCAACGTTTGCCTACACATATTAATGACTAACAGCAGAATCAATTTTCTGAACAGTAGTATCAACAGCAGCTGCAGTAGCATCTACAGCAGAATCAACAGCTCCTACAGTTTCAGTAGCAGCAGAATCAACAGCTTCTACAACAGCGTCAGCAGCAGGTTTGCTGTCACAAGCAGAGAAAGAGATAGTTCCAAGAACAATAGCGGCAGCAACAAATACTTTTTTCATGGTTTCGTTTTTTGGGTTAAGTTTAGGATTAAATCCGGCTTTTATACCGGTAACCCAACAAGGTAACCCAGCGAAATAAAAAAAAATTTTAGGGGTTACGTTTATTTTGTTTCTGTATTAAGAGGGCATTGCATGAATAAAGTTCAGTTTCAGACCGAAGAAGAGTTAGTTTCAGCCATTCGTCAGGGAGACGAATCTGCACTGGGAAGTGTCTACAAGACGTACTTTCCTATGGTGCTGCATTTTATTACCCACAATACAGGTACCGAACCTGAAGCAAAAGATATTTATCAGGAGGCAATGGTGGTGTTTTATGAAAATATGCAGAATCCAGCTTTTGAGCTGTCCTGCAAAATCAAAACCTACCTGTACTCCATTTGCCGACGGCTATGGTTGAAAAAACTGACACATAAAAACCGCTATGTAGGAAAAATAGAAGACTTTGAAAGCTTTATTCCCTTTGTGAAAGAAGAAGAAAGCTGGGAAGACCAGGATGCTCAGTTTGGTGCCATGCAGGAATCATTGGCTCAACTAGGCGAACCCTGCCGTACCATACTGGAAGATTTCTTTATCCATGAGTTTTCTATGCAACAGATTACCGAAAAAATGGGTTATACCAATGCAGACAATGCCAAAAATCAGAAATATAAATGTCTGATGCGGCTAAAAAAGATTTTCTTTTCAAAATACAGGCTAGAATAAAGGTGCAGGAAAGTAGCTAGCGGCACATGTAGTGGCTTGTGGCTTATAGCTCACATTTTATTACTATAAAAATATGATTACCAAAGAAGTATACGAACAGATCGAAAGCTACCTGAATGGGCAGATGTCCGCTCCAGATAAAAAAGCTTTTGAATATATGCTCTTACAGGATACACACCTGGCAGCAGAAGTACAACACCACCACACACTGAAAACAGGTTTTGCGGTTTATGGCAACCGGAATCGGCTGAAAAATCAGATGGAGGCGTTTCATCATGAATGGAAAGAGGAGAATAAGCACCAGCCGTTTATCTATACCTATGGTGTGCAGGCATTCTGGCGTCGGCATGTGTCTACCATGGCTGTAGCCGCCTCTGTAGCTGTTATTACTGTTTTTAGTACGGTTTGGGTAACCAATTACCTGCGTTCGTTGGAAAAGAAACAGATTAGCTACTATGCCCAGCTTCGCAAAGAAAATACCAGTATCAAGAAAACCCTAAACGACATATCAGCAGCTGTATCACAACAGCAAAATGAAAGACAAGCTCGTTTTACGGCTACTGGATTTATGATTACATCCAGTGGTTATATTGTCACCAATCGCCACGTAGTGGAAGAAGCTGATTCTATATATGTAGAAGCACAAACAGCCGATCATACCCAGTATCGGTATAAAGTAAAAGTAATTCCATTTGTGAATCCAGACGACAATGTAGATCTGGCTCTGTTGAAAATTACCGACCCATCGTTCAAGCCATTGGCTCGCCTGCCATATGCCATTCAGATGCGGGAAGCAGACTTGGGCGAAAAAGTATATACCCTAGCCTACCCACGGGAAGATATGGTGTATGGAGAGGGCTCGGTCAGTGCGCATACAGGTTATGAAGGCGATACAGTTAAGTATCAGATATCTATCCCTGTCAATCCCGGTAATAGTGGAGCTCCACTGCTAGACGAGCACGGCAATCTAATTGGCATTATCAGCGGTAAAAACATCAATGAAGATGGAGCGGCCTTTGCCGTCAAAGCCAAGCATCTACTGGCAATGATTAAGGCTATCCCTACTGATTCTCTGACAGAACAGATCATATTGCCCAGAAAAAACAGCATTCATACCTTACGTCGTCCAGAACAGATTCATAAACTTCAAGAGCTTGTTTTTAATGTAAAAGTCTACAAGTCAGATAAATAAACACTATCTCTCTAGTAGTTCCCTGGACGGAAAAAGTACTTCCGAAAGTTCCACCGTGACCGATATAGGAGGTAATCCAAGTCATATTCTTTGTCGTAGGCCTCTTTCTCAAAGCAAATGCTATGATAGGCCTGCTTGTGCTTCATCCCCTTGAGACGATAAAAAAAGTATTCGCTGAAATACCAGACATAAAACGGCACAACCAGTAATTCACGTTGCTGCTTCAGATGAATTCTCTCGTGATTCAGGAGGCGTTCGTTGGTGATATCTTTTTTATCTTGAATCAGAATAAAAGGAAACACAGCCATCCCCCTGATATGCAGCCGGTGAAGCGAAGATATATGTAAAATAACCAAAGCAATAAATGATAAAATAGGTTTCGATTGGAAAAATGAGCAAGGATTATTTACTCATTTACTCATTTTTTCTGTCCCATCCGCTTCGTTGAGCCAGAGACTGAATGTGTGTATAATGGTGTTCACCATGCCAAGCATACAACGCCAGCACCTGCCTCAATGGATAGGTACGTTGGTTTTCTGGATGAAAAAACTTGCGTTCAAAATCTGCCTGTGTCATGGATTTCAATAGAATTTCCCACCGCTGATGCAAGGCTGTCAGCAAAGTTAGTGATATATCTATTGGAGCAGTTTTGCTATCGGCGAGTTCTGTCCAGAGGTTTTCTATGTACGGTTTGATGGTTGGATTGTTTTCGGTCAGGGCTAATTTGAATCGAATGAAGCCATTGGCATGGCTGTCTGCCAGGTGGTGAATAACCTGACGAACCGTCCAGCCCTCCGGACGATACTGTGTATCGAGCTGGGCTTCTGTAAAGTTGGCCACTAGTTGGCTTAGTTTGGCTGGCAGGGCTACAATCGTTTGAATATAGCTACCTAAATCAGCAAACGATACAACATGTGAATAGTCAAATTTTCCAATGGGATATTTTAACTGGTCAAGTGACACGGCTTCCATGTGCATACAGGGAAAATTTAGGATGTACGAAATAATTAGTCAGGTTCAGGTTTCTACAACTTGGGTGCACAAACCAGCCCACTTGCCTGTGGGTGTTTTGCCTACAATAAAGACATCTATTGTTGTTTTCCCCACCTTGTAGACCTGCACATCGGTCATGTTTTGTAGGATCGTTTCTTTCAACGCTACAAACCGTTTCATCTCAGCCAGCTCAGTGTCCTGGTACCAATCCCGGACGGTGGTCACGGGTGCAAAGAAACTGTCCAGTGACTGTGATTGGAGAGAGGCCGTACGACCTTTTTGCGTATACTTACGTACTACCTCATCAGTAAGTGGCTGACTATCAGACAACATCCATTCAAAATACTCAAACGGCTTATCGGTTTCGCTTGGATAGAGCAAACCTTCAGCCGCTTGTAAAAGGACTTGTTTCAGGCTATTTTCTGCAAAAACCATTTCGTTGAACAACAGATGAAAAAGATGTACCACGATTTTTGTCAATAATAACCCATGTTTGGCAGGAAGTCAAACGAATACGGGATTTTGTGAAATTATTTCTCTCATTTGATTCATTAGTCCCAACGAATGCGTAAGTTTGTATCCTTTCTTTAAAAACCTGCCATGCGTTTGTACCTAACTGCAAGGTGTTCGTTTAGCTGGAATTTTTCTGGAAAGAGTCAGTTTTTTTGTATAAGTTTTATTCCCATTTATAGTTATGACAGCAGAAATCCATACCGACAAAGGGGTGATGAAAGTGGTGTTTTTTGCAGAAGATGCCCCAAAAACCGTAGAAAACTTTGTTAAACTTGCCAAATCAGGCTATTATGACGGAATCGTTTTTCACCGCGTAATTCCTAACTTTATGGTTCAGACAGGCGACCCAACCGGAACTGGTTCAGGGGGTCCAGGCTACACCATTCCCTGCGAGCTAACGGCCAACAATCAATACCATGACCGTGGCGTTTTGTCTATGGCACATCGGGGATTGAACACCGGAGGTTCTCAGTTCTTTATCTGCCACAACCGAACCAATACCCAACATCTAGACCGCAAACACACTGTATTTGGGAAAGTAGTGGAAGGACTAGACGTAATAGACCAGATTCGTCAGGGAGACCGCATGACTAAAGTGGTGGTCATCGAAGAATAATATATCATTTGCCTGGTATCTACACAAAAAGGATTTGTTAATTTTCACCTATTAACAAATCCTCTTTTCTTGTATATTTGTTAGACTTACACGACAAACAAACCCTATCCTTTGCCAAGGTTTGGTGTAAGCTCTATTTGCTTGTATCCCTTCTGCTTTAGGCAGACACAGGATCATACACACTATCTGAACACACTACAGACTGCAGAATCACTATGTTGGATCGTCCAGGTAAACCCATCAAAAAAGCTTTTAATGAAAATCCTCGTTTGAACCGAAATGGGTCACCCCGTTTTCTGGATACAGATCTCGGCAAATTACCACCACAGGCTTTAGAACTGGAAGAAGCAGTGCTGGGTGCGTTGATGCTGGAAAAAGATGCATTGACAACCGTGATTGACATGCTCAAGCCGGATAGCTTTTACAAAGATTCCCATAAGGAAATCTACCGGGCTATTCTAGACTTGTTTTCCCAATCCGAACCCGTTGACTTACTCACTGTGACCGAAAAACTTCGGGAAATGGGTAAGTTAGAAGTGATTGGAGGGGTTGGGCAGGTAGCTCAACTAACCAATCGTGTCAACTCGGCAGCCAATATTGAAGCCCATGCCCGTATCATTGCCGAAAAAGCTATTAAACGAGAACTGATTTCACAAGCCAGTGAAATCTTACGGCATGCCTTCGAAGATACCACAGATGTATTTAATCTGCTGGACTTTGCCGAACAAGGACTTTTCCAGATTTCGGAATCAAATATTCGTAAAAAAGTAGCCAACATGCGTGACCTGATGCAGGTGGCTATTAAAGAACTAGAAGCCAAAAAAGACCATAAAGATGGCCTAACAGGTATTCCAACAGGGTTCACGCTGCTAGATCGGGTTACCTCTGGCTGGCAACGTTCGGATCTGATTATCCTGGCGGCACGCCCAGCTATGGGGAAATGCCTCGGCAAAGGCACTAAAGTAGTGATGTATGACGGAACCCTAAAGAAAGTAGAAGACGTGCAAACCGGAGATTTGCTCATGGGCGACGACTCTACACCCCGTCGGGTACTTTCTATTGCCCGTGGTCGTGAACAAATGTACTGGGTTCGTCAACAGAAAGGCATGAACTACCGGGTCAACGAAAGTCATATTCTTTCGCTGAAATATAGCCAGACAGTAGGCTCCCATACGGCAGGCGAAGTAGTAAATATTTCCATTACAGACTATTTAGCACAATCTCCCAGCTTTAAATTTGTATGTAAAGGTTATAAAACAGGCATTGACTTTCCAGAACAAGAAGTTTCTATTCATCCCTATCTGTTTGGACGATGGTTGGGTGAAGGGTATATCTATCATGATTCTCTTCCAGCCAGAGAAACTGAAATGATTCCATCTATGCCCGGCTATGCCGAAGATATGGGACTTTCAATGACAGAATACCGGTCGCAAAACGTGATTCCGGCTTATACCCTCACAAAAGACTTGCAGGGCGAACAAAATTTCTTTTCTATTCAGAATGAATTGCGAAAGCTCGATGTATTGCATAACAAGCATATTCCGCAAGCCTATTTGTCTAACTCTATCCAAAACCGTTTACATCTACTTGCTGGACTGATAGATGCCAGTGGAACTTACCAGAACCAATGGAATGGGTACGAGATTATCCAGAATAGTCGCCAGTTAGCCAAAAACCTCAAGTTTTTATGTGATTCACTGGGCTTCCGTACGTCATTGGTACTTCGGAAGGCATGTGTGACTCCTACAGGCTATCAGCCAGAGGCGTATCGGGTGCGTATATGCGGTGATGTAGCCGCTATTCCGGTTCGCACCGAATCCAAAAAAGCCAAAGCCTGGGTTTCTAGTCAGGACTGGACACTCACAGACATTCAGGTTGAAGCAGATACAGTAGATGACTATTACGGCTTTACAATTGATGGCAACCATCTGTTTTTGCTGGAAGACATGACAGTGACACACAACACAGCCTTTGTCGTGTCTGCCATGCGAAATGCTGCCGTTATGTTTAACATGCCAGTTGCTATTTTTTCGCTGGAAATGTCCGCCGTACAGTTGGTTAATCGTCTGATTTCAGCAGAGGCTGAGCTAGAAAGTGAGAAAATCAAGAAAGGAAACCTAGCAGCCTACGAATGGGAGCAACTACACGCCAAGATCCGAAATCTGGAAGCTGCCCCCATTTTCATTGATGATACGCCTGCCCTTTCTATTCTGGAGCTACGGGCCAAATGCCGCCGTCTGAAAGCCCAGCATGACATTCAGTGTATCATCATTGACTACCTGCAGCTGATGAGTGGCGACTCGGGTGGCCGCAGTGGAGGAAACCGGGAGCAAGAAGTAGCCCAAATTTCACGGGCATTGAAAGGTTTAGCCAAAGAACTAAACGTACCTGTCATAGCCCTGTCACAGTTGAGTCGGGCAGTAGAGACGCGAGGTGGTGACAAACGTCCACAATTGTCTGACTTACGGGAATCTGGATCTATTGAGCAGGATGCCGATATGGTTATATTCCTGTATCGTCCCGAATACTATGGCATTACCCAGGATGAAAACGGAAATTCAACCACCAACATGGGTGAGGTCATTATTGCTAAACACCGGAATGGTTCACTGGAAAATGTACCACTGAAGTTTATTGGTAAATATACCAAGTTTTCAGATTGGGATGGGGCAGAGTCCTATACTAACCTGACTGCCTTACCATCTACAGGCTTGATTCCAGCAGAATTTGACAATGACCAGCCACCAAGTGGAACTATTCGTCTGGGTAGCAAGGCTAATAATCTGCCACCACAACCACCACCTGAGCTACTAGACGACAATCCGCCTTTCTAAGAAAGAATGTATTTCATCTGATTATCTCTACAAGGTCGGCTATCACCGACCTTGTTTTTTTGAGGAAATTGTAGAACCATTGGTAGAAAATGATCATACATTTGATTTTCCATCCAAAAAATTCCCTACTGCTGAAAATATAGTATAGGATAATTCATTTACAATAAGTACATTAGCTGTACTGTGGAAAGTACTTATACTTATTTTTATCCACTTTTTTATAACAAACCCGAACATACTGTTGGTGAATAGTCACATACCTGACTAAAATCATCTGCTACAATATGTAGCAGACGTTTCTTACCGTTTACCACCTACCCGATATTCTTATCACACAAGTAAAAGATTTGCTAAAAGACAGATATATGAGTCCCTACATAAACAAACTAGAATCCTTCGGTTTGGTTGCTACTGACAAATCCACTGTAGATAGTACAGAACCTATTATAATCATGGGAGGAGCCGAGTCAACGGTGACGGCTACGATACCAGGTATTGGTGATATTGTGTGTTATTTGCGTCCATTTCGGATCAGTCAGGAAGGTACACATTGGCTGCTAGACTGCTCAACGAATACGGGCACAGACTATGAAGTGATCTGCCATACCTTCGACGAGGCAGTGAATAAACTGGTAGCAGCGTACCATAAATTTGGTTTTCTGCCTAAAGAAGCCTCTGCTACCTGACACGCAGATCTACAGGCAACCATCCATTGCTGGCTGTACCCAAAAGTAGCTCATTCCTACGGTTCAACGTTCTGTCATACAGATTTGTGGGCTTTTTTCAGAAAAATAACAATAAATAGCTACTGTAGATACGTTAGCTAAGCAAATTCACTGAAATTATTCTTATTATTGTATGAAAAGTTAAAATTCTGGCATTTTCAAAGATATCTTGTTGAAACAGTATCTATCTTGGTTAAAAAAGGTTCTACTCTATGGCTTGGCAGGCTTGGCAGGAATCTTTCTTCTACTGGCGTTGGTGGTGGCAGTCTACCAGGACGAAATCATTCAGAAAGTCATTACAGAAGTCAACACAACCATCCGAACCAAAATTGTGGTTGGAAAACTGGAAGTGTCTATGTGGCAGAAATTTCCACACCTTTCAGTCTATGGCCAGCAAATTACAGTAGAAGGCACCTTGCCTGATCGAAAAATTCCTTTAGCTAAAGCCGAAAAACTTTACCTCACCTTCCGGATATGGGACTTGCTCAGCAAAGACTTTTCTATTGATCAGGTATTTCTGGAAAATGCCCAGATACAGCTTTTTCTGGACAAGACCGGTGAAGAAAACTACAACATTATTCGCAAAGACAGCACCCGTTCCCCATCAGCCACTCCACAAGATGTACGGTTTGCCATCCGCCGCATTCGACTCAAAAATGTACAGGTTCGTTATACTGATACACAAATTGCCCAGGATCATCAGCTACAAGCCAATGATGTAGATGCCCGGCTGTCGGTCAATAATGACGACTACCTAATCTTCCTCAAAGGAGACCTGCTCAGCCAGTTTATCCGGATAGACAACGCCGTATATTTTGCTAATAAAGCATTGAAAATCAACAGTGAAATGCAATATGACAACCTCAAACGCAAGTTACTGATTCAGCCGTCTACGGTACAGGTCAATCAGTCAGAGTTTCAGGTAATGGGTTATCATGCTGCCAAACCCTCCTCATTTATAGATTTGCAGATAGATGGAAAAAATACAGATATACAAACCTTATTTTCGATATTGCCAGAGTCTTTTTCCAAGGCGTATGCCTCCTATGAAAGTCAGGGAGAGGTGTATTTCAAGAGTTCTGTGATCGGTTATACCAGTCAGGGACATATGCCAAAAACCGATGTGCAGTTTGGCTGCAAGAATGCTTCTTTTTATGAAACCCGTTTAAAAAAACGCATCTCAAACGCCTATCTGACAGGCACATTCAGCAATGGTACGCATCAGAACCGGTCTACTTCTTCACTCATCCTGCAAAACATCCGAGGAACAGTAGATGGCCAGAAGTTTTCAGGCAATCTGACACTCAAAAATTTTGACAATCCCTACCTAAGGTTCGGCTTGAATGGTACACTAGACATGGCTGCAGTATCGGCGTTTATTCCCTATGGCATTCGGAATGGATCTGGGCTACTCACAGCCCAGATGACCTTCGAAGGAAACCTGAATCAGTTACGTACCCGTGCCACCCGTCGGTTTATTCGTACCACAGGTACTTTACAAGCCCGAAATGTAGCTTTTACACTAACCCGCCGACCCTTGCGACTCAGCAAGCTCACAGGTGATTTTTCGTTCAACCAAACCGACCTAATCGTCAGCCAATTCTCAGGCTATGCGGGAAGTTCTGACTTTACACTGCATGGTACATTTGAAAACTTTCTTCCGTATTTGTTGCTGGATGCCCAAGCCTTGCATGTAGTAGCTGATTTCCAGTCTAAGCACCTCAATGTGGACGAACTGCTGGCCGAGAATCCATCTCAAGTAGGCAATAGCCAGGAAAAATACCGTTTTCGTCTATCTCCCCTACTCGACTGCAACCTGACCTGCCAAATTAACTCGTTGCAATTCAGACGTTTTCAGGCAGCTCATATCCACGGCGACCTGGATATTCATCACAGCATTGCCCGTAGCCGTGACATTAGTATGGATGTAGCCAATGGCAATATGCACCTGAGTGTAGGCATGGATGCCCGTGAACCGAACCTGATTCAGGTGAGCTGCAATGCAGAAATGTCAGATATACAGATAGATAAGGCATTTTATATGTTTGAGGATTTTGGGCAGGATTTTATCCGTTCTGAGCATGTGCGGGGTCAGGTAACGGCCCGTGTACAAACCTATATGACCTTTGACGAGCATCTTGAATCGGATCATAGCAAACTGGTGGCTGAAATTTCTACAACCATTCGGGATGGACAACTGATTCATTTTGAGCCGATGCAGAAATTGTCTCGATTTATCAAACAAAGTGAACTGGCCAATATGCGTTTCGGAGAAATGCAAAACAATATCCACATTGAGAAACGAACCATTTTTATTCCATTGATGGAAATTACCTCTAATGTAGCCAACATCTCGGCCCAAGGTACCCACACCTTTGACAATAGGATGGATTATCATCTACGTATTCCCATAAAAACATTTTTCCAACGCAACACCCTCAAAACCCATACGCAGTCTACTGGAAGTGAACCTAACTTGTTTGTAAAAATTATAGGAACAGCGGATCATTACAAGATTGGATATGATAGCCAAGCTGTGCGGGCTAAAATCCGCCAGGATATGCAACAGCCTAGGCAAAGCCCCTCCCAAGCATTGCAGCAGACTCCGGTTCGCCGACAAACGCCCACACAATCTCTGACACAACCCGCAGAGACTGAATATTTTGACTTCTGTCCCTGAGTTTCTAAACCACTCAATATTCACAAAATTGACCAGAGACAGAATGAAATCTACTTATTGTGTGTTATTTTTGGCAAAACTATACAGGCATCTGGAGAAACAACCAAGATCAGACATATGTTTTTATGGCTTTTTTAATAGATTTCTCGTTATAGTATAACAATCAACCATATTCTGAATTTATAATGGACATAGACATACTTTTTACCACACAGGGTCTGATTAGCCTGTTGACACTGACGGCTTTAGAAATTGTGCTGGGTATTGATAATATTATTTTTATTTCTATTCTGGCCGACCGTCTTCCACTAGAACAACAGAAAAAAGCCCGTTCTATTGGGATTATACTTGCCTTGTTTGTACGCATAGCCCTGTTATTTGCTATTTCCTGGCTGGTTAGCTTGAAAGCCTCTTTGTTTGTATTACCAGACTGGGGGCTGGGTCTATCGGAAGAAGCCCTAGGCATCAGTGGTCGTGACCTGATTCTGTTTTTAGGAGGCCTATTTCTTTTATACAAGAGTACAGCCGAGATCCATGAAAAACTGGAAGGTGCAGAAGAAACAGAAGCAGAAAGCAAACGCCGCATGAGCCTGCAATCGGCTATTATTCAGATTGTTTTGATAGATATTGTCTTTTCTTTTGACTCTATCCTCACGGCTATAGGCTTGGTAGAACAAGTGGTTATCATGGTAGTAGCAGTAGTGATTGCCTTGATTATCATGCTGGTATTTTCAGGAAAAATCAGTGATTTTGTCAACCAACGACCCACAATCAAAATGTTGGCCTTAGCTTTTCTGGTCATGATTGGCGTGCTGCTGGTTGCTGAAGCTTTTGATTCTCATGTACCCAAAGGCTATGTGTACTTTGCCATGGTATTTGCACTAGGTGTAGAAGTTTTGAACCTGAAAATGGCAAAAAAAGGACAACCTGTACGTCTGCACAGCCCCTATCATCGGCCTGAAGATTTTAAACCCGTGGACAAACCTACAGAAGCAGATTCTTTGACAAAATAGCTGGATTAGAAGGTTGGCAGGTTACAGGTTTTGAACTTATCAATCTGTAACCTGTTAACTAAGTACTTACTCTTATTTGTTTTAGTGTATTTAAAAATTAATAAACTACTGGTTACTAGATTTTTAACCTATTTTTCTTTATAGGTTAGCTGGATTGATGCCGATAGCCTGATAATCACGCACAAAAGTCTGTGCTGCACCGCCACGTCCGGTAGCCGTAAAGACACTACCTTCATTCTGAGCCATACAGATTCCTGTTTGCATTCCCAGGAGGCATAGTAGTAGAGTTTTTTTCATGGATGAAAGTGGATAGGGTGCTATTATTTTGTTAGTCGCTTTCCAATCTAAAAGCAAACACAAGTAGCTGGATATTTTTTTACCTTTAACGTGGTTTAATCCCACAAGTTTTCTTTGGCATTTGATTCGTCCTTACAGGCTATTCTGTACTTATAGGCACCTATTAAACCTTTCCAGTGTTGGTGATTCTAAGTCTGTATCCTTGTCACATTGAACGAAAAATGATATATTCGGAAGATTTTTTATTCAGCCAATCAAACCCAAAATCACAACAAACATATGAAACGCATTTTCGCAAGTATTGCCTTTTTGTTGGTAGCCCAAATACTTTTTGCTCAAGGTATTGTATTTGAGCATGGTACATGGGATGAAGTGTTAGCAAAGGCTCAGAAGGAGAACAAACCTATCTTTATGGATGTGTACACCTCGTGGTGTGGTCCATGTAAGAAGATGGCCAACGAAATATTTCCTCAAGCAGAAGTAGGAAATATCTATAATACCTCCTATATCAACTACAAGATTGATGCGGAAAAAGGCGAAGGAATTGATATTGCCAAAAAATATGCAGTGTCTGCTTATCCTACCCTGATTTACCTAAATCCAGATGGAGAAATGCTGTACAAACAAGTTGGCACCATGAATGTCAAAGAATCTGTTGCAATCGCACAAAAAGTACTCAACGACCGCCAGAAACACAAACCTATGGCTGTATGGGAAAAAGAATATGCTGCCAATTCAACCAATCCGGCATTTTTGCTCAACTACCTGACCGTCCGTTCTGAACTAAAAATGAATAACACAGAACTACTAGAGCAGTACTTTACACTGACAGGCGAAGATGCGTCTCAGGTCACCCAAAAGGTTAATATGATTACAAATAATGCCCGCAACCTGACCCTAGATAGTAAAGCCTTTGCCTATCTGCTCCAGCACAAAGATAGTGTGACTCAGAAAGGCATGTACGTATATACAGTAGACCGTGCAACTGAAAATACCCGTAGCAAGGCTTTTAAAAACAAGGATGAAAAACTAATGGCTCAGACACTAGCCTTCAATACTGTTAAAAGCCCATCCTATCCTCGACGAACAGCAGAAGAGGAATGGATTAGCTTTTATGGGCATACCAACCAATCGGATAAATTAAAAACGCTGCTAATTTCGTTTATGGAACAAACGTTTCTGCCTACATACAAAGAAGTGTCTCAGGCAAAAACCGAACAGGACGTTATGAACAAAGAAACGCCTTTAGGCGCACAGAAAAACATTCTGCAAAGCAAAGCACAGCAGATTATCCTGATGGTTATCAAAGATTCGGTTGATAAAAAACTGCTAAAAAAAGGCATTGAATGGCAACAACAGTTACTTACCTATGTGCCTACCAATGTGACCAGTATGTCGCATCTGGCCAGTCTGTACTACAAAGCCGGAGACAAGAAAAAAGCTCTTTCTACACAGGAAGAAGCCATAGCCAAGTCTAAAGACGAAAAAACCAAAACCCGCCTAACTGAGAAATATAACCATATGAAAGCTGGAGACCTAGATGACAAAATGCTGTATATGTAAAAGAGTCAAGGCTTGATTATAGAATGGCTTACTACTAATCTAGGCATTCAAGCTTACCGCTGTTCCAGATTTGCAATCTGGAACAGCGGTAAAAAGCAACGAAGTTGTACCATTCAATCAATAGCCGTTTTTAGAAAATCGTTGAGGGGCTTCAGGGCACGAAAGGCCGAAATACAGTAGTCTTTAAATTCAGGTGAAGAAAGCTGTGGGTCTGTCACTGGATGCGAAACCGTAAAACTTTTCAGTTTGAGTAGTTCAATATCTACATGGTCTGCTGGATAGTCTTTGGGAGCTTTCTTTAACTTTTCTTCTTCCGAAAATCCTTTGTAAAACTTTTGAAAATCAGGATTCTGCAAAATGGCATGTACCTGACTACCATTGTAATCAATTTCCTGACGGATTTTTTTGAGTTCTTCTGCTGGAGGCATCCACAGGCCACCTGCCACAAACGACTCACCCGGCTGAATATGCACGTAATATCCAGGCACCACCAGACTCCGGTTGGGGTCGGCAAACCAGGCACTGAAGTTACTCTTGTACGGCCGTTTGTCTTTGGAAAACCGTACATCCCGGTAAATTCGAAACAGACAGTTTTTTACTTCCAGTCCTTCCAGTCTGGGATCCAAGATGGCCATATCGGTGAGTAGGTCTTTCACAAAGTCCACAAAATCAGCTCTGCGGGTATCGTATTCATCTTTATGGGCTTGAAACCACTCACGGTTGTTGTTGGCAGCAAGCTGGGTTAGAAAATTAAGAATAGATTGCATGGTTGCTAAACGTCTTTTTGACAAATTTTTGAACATTGCTAAAGATAAGCTCCTGATTTTCAAACTAAATCTTTTTCAACCCTTGATTCACATTTCAAAGAATCAGCTATAGGTTTCTACCGCATCGGCATCTATCCAGCGGCCATCTTCCCGGATGAGTTCGATGAGTTCATCCAAAGCTTTTTCGGAAGGGACGCTGCGTTTGACTACATTCTGGCCACGGTAGAGGGTAATTTTGCCTACACCAGAGCCTACATAGCCATAGTCGGCATCAGCCATTTCGCCAGGGCCATTGACAATGCAGCCCATGATACCAATTTTGAGTCCTTTCAGGTGATCCGTGCGTTTGCGGATCATGGCTGTCACGTCTTGTAAGTCAAACAGGGTTCGTCCACAGGATGGGCAAGAGATGTATTCGGTTTTGCTCATGCGGGTACGTGCCGCCTGCAGGATGCCAAAGGCTGTCTGATTCAGGAAAGTGAGTTTTGACAAGGCATTTTCTTTGGTTTTCCAGGAAAGTTGGTCAGTGCCTAGAATAATCCCGTCGCCTAGGCCGTCGAGGAGCAGCCCACCTGCATCGGTAGAGGCGTACAGCAGGGTGTGTTCATCAGAGACTGAGGGGGCATAGTCACGCCAGATCACGACCGGGCAGGTAATGGATTCTTCCATCAAGAAGAAAAACAACCGTCGCAAGGCTGCCATGGCATGTTCATTGCCTGTTTTAATCCACAAAACTATGGTTGTGTCTGTCTGGAGTCGTTTGATGAATTCAGGTTGCCATTCTTTGTAGGTCAGCGAAACAAAGTTCATCTGTGGATGCCTCTCGGTGGCGGTGAGGTAGTCGAGTCCGTTGAAAAGCGGATAGGTGTTTTGTTTGTCCGTAGCAGCTTGCCATACCTGTGCATCCATGATTTCACGAGATCCATTGGCAATCATAAACGGGATAGGCTGTTTGCCTGAATACACATAATCGGCACCGGTATCGTTTAGTTTCCACTTATCCAGCAGAGGCAGGTAAAAATGTCCGATGGCTTTCAGGTCTGCCATTTCTACATCCGAAATTTTCGAAAAATCAGCAATAACTCGTGGCACGTTTTGTCCACCAAAGTTTACCACCTCATGCGTGATGCGGCGGTGGTATTGATAGGGATTGATGGGCACCATCCAGACAGGCTTGATAGGCTTGGCTTTTTCGGTGCGTTGGGTATATCGTTGGATCAGGGCCTGAGCAACAGGAGCTTCCAGTTCCGGAGCTTCGGTTAGGGAAACCCGCACGGTGTCACCGAGGCCATCTTCCAGTAGGGTTCCGATTCCAACTGCCGACTTGATGCGTCCGTCTTCAGCTTCTCCAGCTTCAGTTACACCCAAATGCAGTGGATATGGTTTGAGTCCTTCTTCGGCTAGTTTTTGCACCAGCAGCCGATAAGCTTGTACCATTACCTGCGTATTGGATGCTTTCATGGAAATGACAATATTGTAGTAATTTTCGTCTTCGCAGATCCGCAGAAACTCCAGTGCCGACTCAACCATTCCCAGCGGCGTATCTCCATAGCGGCTCAGAATCCGGTCTGACAGTGACCCGTGGTTGGTACCAATCCGCATGGCAGTACCATATTCTTTACAGATTTTGATGAGTGGCAAAAATTTTTCCCGGATACGTCCCAGCTCTGCCTGATACGAGGCATCGGTATAGTCAATGGTTTCAAATCGTTTTTTATCGGCATAGTTACCGGGATTGATCCGAACTTTTTCTACCAGTCGGGCGGCTAGTTCGGCGGCATTAGGGGTAAAATGAATATCTGCAATCAGTGGCACATTAAAGCCTCGCAGCCGTAATTCTCGCCGGATATTTTCCAGGTTTTCTGCTTCTTTGATACTAGGAGCTGTGATTCGTACATACTCACAGCCCGACTCTACCATACGAATAGTCTGTTCGACAGATCCTTGGGTATCCAAGGTATCAATGGTTGTCATTGACTGCACCCGTATGGGATATTCGCTGCCCATAGGAATATCACCTATCTTGACGGTAATGGTCTGCCGGCGTTTGTATTCGGTCAGTGATGTACAATAGCCGGGATTAAACAGAAGCGGATTGGAAACAGTATCCATATATGTAAGATGAAAAACAGGTATGTTGGTTTAGCACTACAAAAGTACGTATTATTTTGTCTGAACCTTGATTCAAAGGATTAAAAGATTGCCTTGATTTGTTTCCCTTAAAGTGAAAGGATTCCAAGATTTGACATCCATGTGGAGAAAAAACATCTCAAAAAACAAACCTGTAATCAAGGTAATCCTAAAATCCTACGAATCAAGGTTCAGGTAATATCACCTAGTTGCGGACGTAGCAGGAGTTCTTCTAGTACTGTGTGGTCAGAAAGTGTGTAGGCTCCGTACATAGCTTCAGCTACATCTTCTGGCCGCATAAAACGTTCGGGAGGCAGGGGGCTTCCATCCCAGCTGGGAGTTAGGGTGGCTCCAGGTAAAACAGCTGTGACACGTATACCTTTGGTTTTCAATTCTTCCCGTAATACCTTTGTCATACCATACAAGGCAAATTTGCTGATGCAATACGAGCCACCATTGGAATAAGGCATAATACTGGCTGTAGAACAAAGGGTAAAAATATGTCCTTTTTTTCGTTCCAACATCGGTGGCAGCAACTGGCGGGTCAGGTGATAGGCCGAATATAGGTTGGTTTCGATCTGAGCTTCCAAGGCTCCTTCGGGTTCGTTATGGGCTTGCCCTGGCACAAAAAAACCTGCATTATTAATCAACACATCTACTGGACGGTTCTGCTGGGCAACAAAATCACCAAACTGCCGAACTTGTTCTCTCTTAGACAAATCGGCCATCTGCCAGAGTAGGCGTTGCTGGGGATACATAATCTCAAATTCACCCTGCATAAGCAACAGGTCTTTTTTGTGGCGGGCACAGGTAATGATGTCAAAGCCCTGTGAGGCAAATTTCCAGATCAGGGCCTTGCCAATGCCTTTGCTGCCGCCTGTAATTACTAGTAATTTATGCATAAAACGTACAACGTAAATGATATACGAAAGAGATATTATTGAAAACCTGTGAAAAGTTGTATTTTAGCCCGAAAATAACTGGCTTTCACGGGAATACAAGTATCTTTCCAAAAAAGCCCGTATCAGGTAGTAAAATTTCTTCACTGAGAGAAGTGAAGAAATTTTCTAATTTTACCAGAAAATTTCTATTCCGCCCAGCGGACATGCCTTAACTAAACGCAGCTATGTATTTACTTGCCCAATTTGGAAAGTATTGTTTGTTTATCTCAACGATGTTTCGCAACCGCGAAAAATTCAGTGTCTATGTGTCTCGGGTACTAGATGAATGTATGCTGATAGGAATTGATTCTATCTTTATTGTGGTCATTGTAAGTACGTTTATTGGAGCTGTGACTGCCTTGCAAACTGTTTATAACTTGGTTAGTCCACTGATTCCGATGACCATTGTTGGGCTTCTGGTACGGGATACGACTATTCTGGAACTATCTCCAACCATTATCAGTGTTGTACTGGCAGGTAAAGTAGGTTCGAATATTGCAGGTGGTTTGGGTACCATGCGTATCACCGAACAGATTGATGCCCTGGAGGTAATGGGCATTAACTCAGCTAGTTATCTGGTACTGCCTAAGATTATTGCAGCCTTGATTACGTTTCCAATGCTAGTAATCCTAGCCTCTTTTCTTTCTATTTATGGCGGCTATCTGTCCAGTACGTTGTCAGGTCTGGTCACTCCTTCCGAATATATCAGTGGTATCCGGCAAGATTTCAATCCGGCCAATGTACGTTTTGCCTTAATCAAAGCATTTGCCTTTGCCTTTCTGATTTCTTCTATTTCTGCCTTTCAGGGATACTACACCCGTGGCGGAGCTTTGGAAGTAGGACAGTCGAGTACCAAAGCCGTTACCAACAGTTGTATCTCTGTGCTACTGGCAGACTATCTGTTGGCACAGTTGCTGTTATAATCTACCTTTGCGATGGCTATTCAAACCTGTAACTCTCTGTATCCCCTGCTTCTATGATAGAAATTAAAGGAATTACCAAGACATTCGGTGAAAAAGTTGTACTGGATAATGTTAGTGGAAAATTTGAAAAAAGCAACAATAGTCTGATTATCGGACAAAGTGGTCACGGCAAGTCAGTGTTGCTCAAGTGTATTGTGGGTCTGATTCAGCCAGATTCTGGCAGTGTCTTGTATGACGGGCGAGATTTTGTTAGCGGTGATGTAGATACCAAACGTGCCATTCGCCGCGAAATCGGCATGTTATTTCAGGGAAACGCCTTATTTGACTCCAAAAATGTGGAGCAGAATGTCATGTTTCCCCTGAATATGCTCACAGATATGCCAAAAGACGAAAAGCTAGATCGGGTACATTTCTGTCTCAAACGTGTTGGACTGGATCAGGCCAGTAAACTCATGCCTTCGGAAATCAGTGGAGGTATGCAGAAACGGGTCGGCATTGCACGGGCTATTGTCCTCAACCCCCGCTACCTGTTCTGCGATGAACCTAACTCTGGGTTAGATCCGCTCACAGGTATAAAAATTGACGAGCTGATTGCCGAAATTACAGACGAATACAAAATCACGACGGTAGTTGTTACCCATGACATGAATTCGGTGATGACAATCGGAGAATATATTATGTATATTTTTAAAGGAAAAAAAGTCTGGGAAGGCAACAGTGAGAATATCATCCAAACAGAATCTCCTGAATTACAGGAGTTTCTGTTTGCCAACCGCCTCATCCGGGATTTAAAGAAACGAACAGCCTGATACAACTGGTCTGAACCCTGATTCGTAGGATTACAGGATTACCTTGACTGTCTAGAGTTGCTCTGAATTGATTATCAAATGCTTGCTCCCTATCTTATCCAAAATTCACGTTAAGTTAAATATAGTTATCTAAAAAAAGAACGTATTGTAATCAAGAATGCCTATAATCAAGGTAATCCTAAAATCCGACGAATCAAGGTTCAGACACTATTCAATAGCCAGCCGGACACGCACCCCTGTCTGGACATACTTGCCATCCTGAAAGGTAGTCACTACCTCTGCTCCAAACAGTTTTACTAAGCCTTTAAAGCCATAACCTACTTCATAGAGTTGGGTTTGGTTACTAAAGAGGGTGTTGACAAAGATATTTTCCTGAATTCCATACAACCGTAGCGGTGTAAAATAAGTAAAAAGAAGCCGCTGAGGCTGCCAAGAGGCATGTGCTTCTAGATATGACTGAGTGGTAGAATATTTGTAGTATTCCAGCAGTCGGAAGTTTTCCAGCCCACCAGTTTGAAAAATGGTCTGATTTCCGTTAAAATTTTTGAAATCCATCAGATACTGAGGCTTTTCTGGGCCATAAAAAGTTCCTCCTTTGACCAAGTATTCAAAATCTGCCTTGAGTAACCGAGCCCGATCTGAAAGCCGTAGTTCCAACTGGTTGAATCGGGTATCTCCAAAGCCAGACCGATTGTACAAGGTAAGGATTGGCGAGTTGTTATTGACTCGGTACCGACGACCGTTGTAGATGGCAGCTTTGGCAAAGGGTTGAAAGTTAATAGCTGTTGTCCAGAGCCATACCTGATGGTCAGGAAAAGCTGTTTGGTTGTTTAGTTCTTGGTTTTCAGGATCATTGCTGCTAAATGCTCGACTCTCCCGGTCTACCCAACCACGTGTAGCATAGTTAGTTAGGTGGGTACGTTGTTCATAAGAAACCGCTGTAGTCAGAGTCAATGGTTCTATAAACCGATGGTACCACTGTATGCCAACAGCGGTTTTCTCATAGAGTTTCAGGTAATTTTCTTCCCGCAGCAAGGTATATACCGTGTTAACAGCTTCTGAAATCGGATTGGCGGCATTGAACTGAAACACATTTCGCAAGGCAACTACCTGAAAAGAATTTTTCAGATTGCCTCGATAAAACGTCAGTCCACCATTGAGGTGGTTTCGGGCAAAGGAATACCGGGCATTGGCCTCTAGTGACCATCGCAGGTCTTTTTCAATGCGGTGGGTATACTTGGCACGGCTTCGCAGCACATACCCTTCTACGGTATTAAAAAAGCCTAGATTGTTGATATGAAAGATGGGTGAGTCAAATTCCAGGCGTGTTGGGTAGCCTTCGTTTTCGGTTTCTTTGCCATACAAATAGGTTTTACCAAAAATCAGGTGCCGAACCCGAAAGGCAGGAAGGTTACGGATAGAATCTTTTTTAATTTTTTCTCCATTGGCTTTATAGAGGCTATCGGCCTGTTTGTAGCCTTTCACTTCTATGTCTGTGAGCGGCACCTGCCGTTCTTCCTCCCAAAATGAGGCTGTTTTTTTACGGGCCAGTGTATCTATGTCAAACGCATAATCTCGGACTACATGCACATCTTCTCCTTTCTCCTTGCGGTCTTTGCGGTCTTCTTTTTCCATATTCTTGACTAGCTTACGCAATTGCTTGCGCGTCAGTTCTTTTTGCTGCAAAGCTAGGGACGGATCTATGGTTTGTTTTTTGGCAGCCGCTGCTTTTTCTTTGTCTATTTTCTCGTCTACAACTACTGGCTGTTGGTGGTATTTGGGATTTACTTTCAGTTGGTAATTCCGTGCGGAGGTCACGTAGCGGGCTTCGCCTTTGGCACCAAAGAGGTTGGCACTGACCTTGGCTTCTGATTGAATGGGCATCCAGACATCCTGCACAGGCGAATAAATCTGCTGTACCTGGTAGTTGATACTATTTTCGTCTATGTACGAGAAGTGAAAGCTATGAATGCTCCACAGATTATCTACAATATAAAGTGTTCCCTCGAACGTATCCTGCCCACGGGTACGTGGAATGACCCGAATACGGTTAATCCAATGCCCTCTGTCTTCAAAACCACCTTCATACGCAAATCGGTAATAGGCAAAAGCTTTGGGAGAAAGAGGTGAAACAACTTCCAGAAAATTAGGACGATAGAGGTTTAGTTGTGCAAAATTGATGGCAGGCTTCGTGCCAGGCGGTAGATTAGACCGTATAGAAACTACTTTTTCTCGAATGGTGTTGGGCTGTTTAAACGAGATTTCATTGATAGATTCCAGTACATAAGTGGTTCCTACTTCAATATTATTCTTCTTCAAAGTTCCTTTCAGTAAAAACGGAATGTCCAATACCTGAAAAGTCCCCTTCACATACGTACGTGCCGACCAGCTATCTACTTCCAACATATGAAACCGAGCCATGCTGATGGATTTTCGCATAATGGTATAGGCAGGATCTTCATTGCCTGTACCTACTTTTACTTCATTGAGTTGTACGACTTCTTCGGCCAGGGTTACATCTAGGGTTATGATAGCTGTACCTATCTCTACCACCTTGACTAATGTCTGATAGCCTACATACTGAAACTGGATTTCGTATGATCCGGTATTTAGGTTAATTTCATATTGGCCGTCGGCATTGGCCATGGTACCAAAACTGGTGTTTTTAACCAAAATAGATGCATAGGGCATGGGTTCGCCTTTGGCTGTACGGATAGTACCCTGGACACCTCCAGCAAGTACCATAGAAACACCCGTCAAAAAAAATAGAATGATCAGGAATCCAGACTTCAAAGTGGTAAAAAATTAGAGCCTTTTAAAAATAGAGAAATCAATCCCATATGTTCCGTAAGATGCAAAAAAAGTCAGAGACGTTGCGTAGCGGATAAAAAAATATGTCTGGCTACTTTTCAATTAAGAAACTGTTTTAAAACCTATCTGGGATAAGGGATGCCAACAACGGCAGTTCCATATGTTTTAAAACAGTTTCTAAGAACCAGACAAGCCAGATGACTTGCGGTCATTTATTATTTTTGGTGGTTTTATTGCCTTTATTTCCTTGGTCTGCTTCTATGTCTTCAGCAGGAACAGTTCCTGTACCATCCCGATCACGGTCGTAAAGGACTTTGCCTTTTTCATCCCATTCCCGAACTACCAGTGGTGGGGTGGAATCAAAGGGTTTACGAGGGTAGCGGGTTTCTTTTTTTCGCACACGTTTAAACTGGTAATATTCCCACCAAGTACCTACAGGTTGTCCGAACTCATATTTTCCCCGTACTTGCACCTGTCCTCCCTCATAAAAAGAGTAGTACATGCCGTTTTTCTCCCCATAATGAACTGGAATCACTTCTTTAATTTTCTTTCTATCTACATCGTAGTAAGTAATTTCGGCATCTTTGGCCCAGCCATGATAGTATTTTTCTTTATTGTTGAGTACAAAATTGGCATCATAGTATTCCCAACGGCCATGCTTTCCGCCCATGTAGTAATACCCTTCCTCCATGACTTTGCCATCTAGTAGTCTTTTGTATGACCCATGCAGCAGTCTCATGTCTTCTTTATTTGCGTCTGGATTAGCCTGTAAGGTTTTTTTGCGAAGATTAATCCAGGTCACCGCTCCTACGTTTTGCAAATAGGGATTGGGTTCAACGAATTCTTGGGTATAATAAAATATAATTGTTTCAACACCGCCAGAGGTATAAGTTTTGATAAAATTCTTTTTTACTTTGACGTTGTAGAAAATATTCTTGGGCTTCTTGAGTTCCTTTTTCTCAGATGGTTCTTTTTTCTTCTTAGATTGGCTTAATTCTTCGATCAACATAGCTTCTGGATCGGTTTCACGAGCCAGACTGTCTTCAGTAACCTGAGCCCATAGCAGCGGAGTAGCAAAGAAGCTACAAAGAAATAGAATAATATATCTACTTTTGTGTGAAAACATATAGGAAAGATACAAGACTGAAACAAAGTTGTATAGGCAAAGATATTCTATTCAAGAGAAACGTAAAAGAATGATTTTTATTTTGTGTACATGAACATTACTCAGCTATTGAGGGTTAGAAAGAATATAGGTCATACCTGTCTCTAATACAGGGCTTTTTTTTTGATAGAATCCACAAAAACATTTATTTTTGAAAAAATAAAACTTTGCTCCTTATGCTTACATCTAGGGGTGATTTTGTAATTAATAGCGAAAACCATACAAACATACTTTATTCGCATCCATTTTATCACATACAAACATTGGAAAAGAACGCTAAGATTTATGTGGCTGGTCACCGGGGAATGGTCGGCTCAGCAATTGTCAGAAAACTTCAGGCTGATGGCTATCAGAATCTGGTGACACGTACCTCCTCTGAACTGGACTTACGCAACCAGGCTGCGGTACAACAGTTTTTTGCGGACGAAAAACTAGATTACGTGTTTCTGGCAGCAGCAAAAGTAGGCGGTATTTATGCCAATAATACCTACCGTGCCGATTTTATCTATGACAATATGATGATTCAAAACAATATTATCTCTGAGTCGCATAAAAATGGTGTCAAAAAGCTATTGTTTCTGGGATCTTCCTGCATTTATCCAAAAATGGCTCCACAGCCACTGAAAGAAGACTATCTGCTCACAGGCGAGCTAGAACCTACCAACGAACCCTACGCCATTGCGAAGATTGCAGGTATCAAAATGTGTGATGCTTATCGTAGCCAGTATGGATGTAACTTTATCTCGGTCATGCCTACCAACCTCTACGGTCCGAACGACAACTACGATCTGAACAACTCACACGTATTGCCTGCCTTGATTCGTAAGTTTCACGAAGCCAAACTGTCTGGTTCTCCTACTGTCGAAGTATGGGGCAGTGGTTCGCCACGTCGGGAATTCCTGCATGCCGACGACCTGGCTGCTGCTTGTATATACCTGATGGAAACCTACAACGAACCAGGTCTGGTCAACATCGGTACTGGTGAAGATGTGACCATCAAGGAATTGGCAGAGCTGGTGAAGAAAACTGTAGGTTATTCAGGCGAAATTGTCTGGAACACCTCTAAACCCGATGGCACCCCCCGCAAGCTGATGGATGTAAGTAAACTAGCTGACTTTGGCTGGAAATACAGCATTAATCTCGAAGATGGCCTACGTGAAGTATACAAGGAATATGCTCAAAAAGCTGTAACTGCCTAAATTATACGATATGATTATTGAAAAGGGAGCCTTCATAGCTCCCTTTTTGTTTTCGTAGATGACTCATTCTGATCGATTGCGCCCCGTTGGGTTCACAGGATCACAGGGCTTTACCCTGTGCTGATTGATGTCGCCCCTTCAGGGCTTGAATTAGGCGGCATTTCAGGTTCACTGCACCTGTGCTGATGGATTACGCCCCGTTGGGGCTTGTTGTTTGCTCCAGAAATCCACTATCTTTTCCCGAACCATTTCAGTATCTGTGGTTTGTAGAAAATTTTCAAAGTCTGTAAATTGATTCTTAAAGGCTACAATAAAACTTCCTAATACCTTGCCTTCTAGTCCGGTAAGTTCCATAATCAGATTTCCATTAAACTTCAGGCTCATCTGCCGTACTTCTTCTTCCCGAATCTGCTCCTGTTCTATTTGCTTTGGCAGGTTACTATCTGGAAAATGAGCGGCAATCTGAGGCAGGTATTCGTCCCGGTTTTCGAGGTACGTATAGGATTGAGTGATTTGGTGGGTTTGCAGCCATTCTACAAATCGTTCCATAGTTTTTCGGTGTTCAATGCGTTGTTCAGTGGTTTTAGAAGGATCTAAAAATGGTTTGACTGAAAAATAAGGTGATGTAAGGACCCAGAAAAACATTTCATCGAGGGTATCAAAACCTTTTTCCCAAGGTGTATAATCAAGTTTCAGAAAGCTTAGTATCTGCCGCATGTCCTGTGACACAGGCAAATCTCGTTTGTAATGTCCATTTTCTCTACGGTACACATAGGCAAGACCTTCTGCGCCATATTTGAGGTTAAACCGCCGGAACATCTTTCCCAGAATATTGCCTAGGTCATTGAAAGACATAAAGTTGTAGGTAGTCTCAAAATACTGGTGACTAACCACAAAATAGTCTACCTGAAAATGCATATACTGTGTTGAAAATACGTGTCCAACAGATTTCCAAGTAGTCAGGTTCAGTTCTTCAATCAGTTGGGTACGGGTTTGCTCCCAATAGTTCCCAATGGCATCGGATGAGACAATAATGTCCATGTCTCCAAAATCAGGTTTGGAGGCATAGTACCTCGGAATGCGGTACAGGTCGCCAAATGTGGCATCCAACACTGGCTTTAAGGTAGCTTCTACCTTGAGGTAGTCTGCTTTGGGCAACCTACCGAGTTTAAAAAGATTTCCACCCATGATCGAACTAAATTATCAAAAAAACATGTATTTCCCATAGCCCCTATTAACTTTCATTACTTTTTGTTTTTGGAAAGAAAATTGAATTAAATATACTAGGTTCAGAAAACAAATACGTATAACTAGTATGTTTGTACTAAATATACATTTTTATGCAACCTTTGGTGAAATATTTTCTATGTATGCTAGGGTTATTGATGGGTTTAGGTCATATCCAAAACTCTCTGGCACAATCAGTTATCGAGGCATCTATTGAGGTTCACAAAAAAATAGTACCCAACTGGACAGGCTGGGGAACCTCTTTATGCTGGTGGGCCAAACAGGTAGGTGACACCTATCCAAATCCCAATGACCCCTACTATCAGGCTCTGACAGACAAACTTTATCATCCAAAAACTGGCTTAGGACTGACTATTTTTCGGTACAACATAGGCGGTGGAGCCAATCCAGCTTCTGCCCTGGACAGTGGCCGGTTTCGTGCTGGAGGCGAGATTGAAGGATGGGCTACGCTAGTGTCTAAAAGTACATCTGCCATTGAGATGCATTTTAAACCCCATGCAGACGAACCACAGATGCGTGTATTGAAAGCCATTACCTCCCGCCATCCGGATATTATCTTGGAAGCCTTTTCCAATGCCCCACCTTATTTTCTGACCAACAGTGGCAGTGTACGTGGGGGCGTGAATGGAGCTTATAATTTTTTGGGAGATGAGGCAGCCTCAGTTGCAGACAAACCGTATTACAAAGCTGCAGTAGATGCTTTTGCCACGTATCTGATCTATGCCAGCAAACAGATAGAAGCCCGGTCTGGACATGTAGTCAATTACCTGGAACCGTTCAATGAACCGGATGGAAATTGGTGGAAAGTAGAAAAGTCAACCCAGGAAGGATGTGCCTTATCTCATGCCACACAGAAAGACATTCTGGCCCGTCTGAAGGCTTCGACCTCCTACCCTTTGGCAGCAAACGATGCGAATAATATAGACCAGGCTGCGGCGTTTATGCACTACATGCAAAGCCAACAATCTCTCCAGCTTGTAGACAAAGTGAATACACACTCCTATTTCGGCACCCAACGAACTGAACTTGCCAAGGTGACAGCCCAAAAACCTTTGTGGCAAAGTGAATCAGGACCTTTGCAGGTATCAGGTTCTGTTTATGATGTAGCCTTGAAAATGGCCAGCCGGATAACCACAGACATTACACACCTAAAACCCAACGCCTGGCTAATGTGGCAGGTACTAGACAACTCGGAGCAGTGGTGTTCATTCAAGCAAAAAGAGGCCATGCAAGGCAATTTTTTGCTTACACCTTGGGGGACCATGTTTTGTCATTTCAGTCGATTCATCCGTCCCGGAGATGCCATTGTAGACAGTGGTAGTCGTGAAAATATACTGGCTTCTGTCAATGCTGAGGGTACTACCCTGACTGTCGTAGTGGTCAATCCGGATATGAAACCCCATACCATTCGCCTGCATCACATACAAGAGTCTTTTGGCAAACCGTTCCAGATAGAAGGCTATAAAACCACTCCCAAAGTCTCCATGCAGTACCACGACTATCCAGATACATTAACCAAAGATGGCAGCTATCAGCTATCTGTAGAACCACAGTCGGTGGTTACGTTGCAGTTTTTCCGAAAGTAATCTCAGATTCACGTTAATCTCACATGAATCTGAGATTAAGTAGTTTTTAACTATTTGATAATCTGTTATTTTCTGGCGCAAGCATCCGCTTGTGCCTACTTTCCTACCCGTATCCACACGGGTCAGCGTCTCCTATAGGCCTGCGCGCATTGCAAGCGGATGCTGACACCTAGCGAGCACAAGCAGACGCTTGCGCCAGAGATCTCAAATTCACGTGAGTTTAGCGTAAACTTGGGATTAAATAATTTTTAACTCTCTGATAATCTGCTACTTTCTGGCGCAAGCATCCGCTTGTGCCTACTTTCCTACCCATATCCACATCTCCTATAGGCCGCATTGCAAGCGGATGCTTGACACCTAGCGAGCACAAGCGGACGCTTGCGCCAGAGATCTCAAATTCACGTGAGTTTAGCGTAAACTTGGGATTAAATAATTTTTAACTCTCTGATAATCTGCTACTTTCTGGCGCAAGCGTC
>JACCDR010757245.1_pt1 | contig 62691 bp, 106 predicted proteins | sample 7446431 | NCBI WGS metagenome assembly JACCDR01 (sample SAMN15323443, study PRJNA562643) | freshwater metagenome | isolation source: river surface water | place: USA:Blue River Watershed | collected 2017-08-17 | reverse complement strand
GATGCGATCAATGATGCATTGGCTGGTAAAGGCATATCGGATGCCGCCAAAGCAGCCAAGAAAGCATTCAATTCTAATGGAAGTTTTCCGAATAAGGAAGTGCCGGAAACTCCAGAGGAAGGTGATTAGTGTCAAATCCTAGCACTTTACCGTCGAAGGTAATTGTTGATCTACTCAACGCACATGCTTCACTGACGGCAGGTACAAATCTTTTTAGCACGCCTCCAAGACCTCCAAGCAATTTAATTCCACGTAACTGTGTGTTTGTTTGGGAGCAGTTTAGTTTCTTGCCACATACTTACATTGGAGTAAGTAAGGACGATAGGCAGTTTATTGTTGACACCTACATTCGTTATGCGGAGGTATTTGATACAGGACGCACCTTGGCGTATGAATGCTGGGCATTGATTCAGCGAGCTAATCTATCCAGCTATACTGGGTATATATCAGCACTGACTCGAGACTCTGGACCGCGATATATCGGTGTCGATGATGCTGATAATCATCGCTTTGTAATTACAACAAATCTACGTTACGTAGGATAGGAGTGAAAGATGGCGTACGCTGCTCATGCATCTAAGATTGAATACAGTGCCGATGGCATCACTTGGTACGAAATCGACGGTATTAATGATGCGTCTTTTGAGGTTAGCCGCGATGTACTAGAGACCACTGACTTTAAGGACACTTCGGGTGCTAAGACTCGTATCATGGGTCTCCAGGATACTTCTCTTAGCATCAAGGGTGACTATGAGGATACCGATACCAACGGTCAGAACGCTATTCGTACTGCATTCCTTAACGGCACCGCTGTTTACATGGGCTTTAAGCTCGACGGGACCGATGGTTACAAGGTGCAGTGTTACTGCACTAAGTTCAGCACTTCGGTGTCTGTCGATGGTAAGGTCGAGTTTGAGGCGGAGTTTATTTCCACCGGTGCTGTCGCTACCCATAGCTAATAGGAGCTTGACATGGCTTCCGCTGGTTATCTTGCAAGTATCATTGTGACAGGTAGTACAGCCGTCACAATGACTGCTGAGGCTATGTCCGGTTCTGGGGCAGGGCCTTACACAATTAGTACTGCTACTAAGGATGTCTGGGATCCGACTGCGACTTTTACCTTTTATGATAACGGTGTAGCTATTTCTTCGGCAGATATTCTGTCTATTGATTATCTGCTTGGAAAAGTTACATTCACTGCCTCGAAGACTGGTCCCATTACTGTCACAGGTAAGTATTACGTCAAGTATACCGTCACTGACGGTAGTGAGATCAGCTTCGAGCTTACTCGCGATGTTTTGGATACTACTGTATTCGATCCTACTACTGGTGGCCCGCGTACTCGTATGATGGGCCTTATCGATTGCAGCGGCACCATTCATTTAAAGAACCGCATCGATATTGATTACAATAGTGGCGGCAACGTCCGAGCGTTTTTAACCGATCTGTTAGATGGAAATACGTTTGTGCTTAGTATGCGTCCTAAGGGATCAGGTACGGCGCCCGTATTACGTATGTGGGTTTATGTAACAAAGGGAGCACAGGATTTGAAGATTGATCAGCTTGTTGAAGGTGATGTGGATTTCCAGCTGTACTCGCAGACAGCGGCTAGTGGATTTGGTGTTTCTGTTTCTTACTCTGATACATAAGAGGTTTCTCATGACTCGGGACATGATTCGTGATCGCATTTTTGCGAAGAAGGCTTCGGTCGTTACTGTAACGCTCGGCGGCGCCCCTGTGGTCGTTCGCTCTCCTACTGTCGCAGAGCGCAGTATGATTATTGAGAAGGCTACTACTGTCCTCGCGGATGGTACTCCTAAGATGGACTTTAGTAAGCTTCAGCTGTATGCAGTAATCTATCTTGCGCACGATTCCACAGGCGCGCGGCTCTTTGAGCCAATGGATTACGAGCCTCTTAGTCAGACTCCTGTTGATGATGAGCTTGATGAGCTGATCAATACCTGCGTTAAGTCTCTCCGAGTCAAGAAGGAAGAGGCTGACGACGTGGGAAACGGCTAGAAAATAATCCGGAGCGTCTTTCTCTGTTCGTTATCGCAACAGAGATTGGCGCTCCGGTTTTTTGGCTTGAAGAACATATGCCGTACGATGAACTTATCGAATGGTGTAAGTTTCTTGAGCTACGTCGTAAACAAGAAGAAAAAGCTCACGAGGACGCTAAGCGTAAGGCTAAAGCTAATCGTGGTGAACGCAGACCAGCTAAACGTGGTAGGGCAACAGTATGAGCCTAAATCTAGGAACCCTCTTTGCTGCGATTAAGCTCGAGACGAAGGATTTCGTCAACGAGATGGATGATATTACCCGCCGCTTTGATAGGTTTCTAGAGGCGGGCGCCGATGTTGCTAAGGGCCTTACTAAGGCTTTTACTGGCTGGGTGCAAATGGGTATCGAGACCGAGTCTATGCTCGACTCGAATACCCGCGCTTTCCGCCGGTTAGCCGGTGGTCAGGCGGAAGCTGAAGCATTCATGGGTAAGCTTAGGAGTTTTGCGGTAGCTACTCCATTCGAGTTTGAGGGAGTCGCTGATACCGTTAAGAATATGCAAGCGATGGGTGTCGAGCTCGACAATACCATTCCGCTTATGCAGATTTTCGGTGACAAGGCTTCTAGCGCTGGTAAGGGTGCTGAAAACGTGAAGCTCATTGCCAATGCCTTTACTCAGGTAATGGGTGCTGGTAAGCTAATGGGCCAGGAAATGAAGCAGTTTATTGATAATGGCATTTCTATGATTCCTATTCTTACCAAAGCTTATGGTAAGACTCCGGGCGAAATCCGTTCGATGATGGAAGCTGGGCAGTTAGATGCTAAAACATCTATGACCGCTGTTTTACGGGACATGGTAGCTACATCACAGGACGCTATGCAGGAAATGAATAATACTTTCGGCGGACGCTGGAATAGTATTATGGAGAGCTTCAAGCTGGCTTCGGCTGATGCTTTAAAGCCGCTATATGATCAGTTGACTGCTTTACTGCCTATCGCTGGTGCTTTTGGTACGGCGTTACTAAATGTAGCGACACAGCTTGTACCATATATGATGGTAGTAGTAGATATTATTGGTAAGCTTATGCTAGGCTTTGTTAGCCTAGATGAGAATGTGCAAAAGTGGATTGTGAGTCTTACTCTTGCCGCTTTAGGTGCATTTATTGTTACTACTGCAGTTGCTAGTATCATCTTTGCAGTGGCTTCTGCTACAGCAGCGTTCGCAACATTTGCGCTATTTGTTGGTACTACAGGGCTGGGTGTAATTGCTATTGTATCGGGTATTGCTATCTACTTCCTGGCGGCTTTAGCTGGATTAGCTGCGTTTGGTGTTATTCTTTTTGGTATTTGGAATGCTGAATGGTTCCAGCCCGTAATTCGTTTGATTAAGACTCTTAATGGATATTTCGTAGCGCTAGTAACTGATCTCGGCGATCTGTTCTCGCAGTTTTTCCAAGATTTACTTTCCCTCTCGCGTTCCACATTTAGTACAATTGCACAAGGGCTAGCTACATTAGTAAAAGGATCCGCTGAAACATATCAGTCCTTTTTGAAGTTGGCTACCAATCTTCCAATGCCAGGATTCCTCAAGGAGGGCATGGAAGCCAGTATCAAAAATCTGGACGTACTGATCGCTAAAGCTGAACAGCTGCAATATACAGATATTCCTAAACTGATTACAGAAGGTATCGACGCAGGATCTGCGGCCTTACCTAAATTAGTGCAGGATGGCGTGAGTACGCTTGTTGATCATTATACTAATGCTCTTACAAGCCTTCTACCGGAAGACATTCGTACTAGCGGTGCTAGTATTATCGAGGCGTTTACCAAGTCTACCGAGCTCGCCCCTGTGGACCTGGATAAATTGCTCGAGAGTCTGTTCAAAGATTTTACACCTCCGCCTCCTAAGGGTAGTAGCGACTGGATGAAGGATCTGATCAATAACGATGTCGCCATTGAGTGGGAGAAACTCAAGGACGACCTCGACAACATGGATAAAAATATCCGTGCTGAGATTGCTCAGATTCATGCAGAAGAATGGTTCCAGAGCATGATTGATCGTTTGGCTGGAATCAATTTTGATCCAGTCAATCACATGGTAGATGAATTAACGAATAGTCTAGAGAACGTAGTTAAGTCTTTCGAGGATTTCTTAAAGGCACAGAAAGAAGCTCGTGACAATTTTGCGAACAAAATTACTGGCGGGCTTGGACTAGATGGTATCTTTTCGTCCTTCAAGGATGGAAAGATGGCATTTGGTGGTGCACTAGGTGGCTTACTGAAAACCGGTGCCGACGGTGCCTTAGGTATTGGTGGTCTTGGCGGTGCTCTAGGTGGAATCATTGGTGTGATCATTGAACTGGTTACCAAAACTGAAGCTTTTGCCTATGTATTAGAAAATGTAAATAAAATCATTGGCTTCGCTGTCGGTCTTCTGGATAAGTTGCTTATTGGTGTGAAGCCATTAGTTGCCGTTATTGCCCAGATCAATGAGGTATTCTTCAATACTCTTGCACCCCTATTCAGCATTCTTGGGCAAGCTTTGCAGCCGATTGGTGCAGTTCTTATTCCAATGATTGCTATGTTTAAGTCATTTGGTATCATTATTACTAGCTTTACTGAAATTCTGCGCCCACTAATCGATATGCTAGATATTGCTTTTGCGGGTCTATACTATGCGTTAATGGGTGTAGCACTTGTTATGATGGCCCAGGCTTGGGCTGTTGGACAAGTGTGGAATCTTATGGTTAATGCTCTAGTTGGTGTACTTGAGCTTATTGGTAAGATTCCAGGCGTTGGTAAGGCGGTCGACAAGGCTATCTCTGCGCTGGAAGACACGTTAGTAAATACGCAGCTGCTAGAAGACCAGATGACTAGTATGTTGAATACGTCTTGGGATGAGGCAAAAAACCAAGCCAATGCACAAGCAGAGGCTACTGCCGCTGTAGAGGAGACTACGGAAGCTATGCATCAAATGCGTGAGGAAATGATCAATGTTCCGGAAGGATACAAGGTCGCTCTCGCACGCTTTACTGCTATGGCTGCCGATACTACGCAGATCACCACAGGCGGCGCGGTTACTAGGCTAGCTCGTGGAGGCATTGTTACTAAACCTACATATGCACTGGTTGGAGAGGCGGGTCCCGAGGCCGTTATCCCTCTTAGTCGTATGGGTGTTGGTGGCAATGCCTCCACCATTCACATTGAAACGGTAATCATTCAGACGGACAATATCGAAGATATGGCTCGTCAGATTGAGCAGATTGCAGACCGTAACGCTTTCTTGAATAAGGGTACTCCCGTTCGAGTGAGCAAATTCCGAGGTAGGTAATAATGTCTTTCTTAACTATCCATGGCCACGAGATTCCTGTCGAGCATGAGAATGCGGATGTTGAGAAGGAATTGATTGGTGATGCACGGAGGGCATTTAGTGGCAAGATGCTTTCCACGCATCGCAATAATCTTTACAAGTGGTCTTTCACTACTTCCTGGCTTGTTGAATTAGAATGGCGATTTCTAATTGCGTTGCTACACGGCGAAGGACATCATTGGAGCTTTGATAGCTCGAGTGAGTGGAAGTATTCTAGTAAAGGTCTCGGGCCCACTAGCGGTACGGCAGCGAATGGATCTAGGTACACTGGATCTACCAAATTCGGTGCCGCCGCTGTGGGCATCACTGCTGGTGCACAGTTACAATTCAATCTTGGCTACACGGCTAAGTGGACCGTAATGGTATGGAAGTATAGTGGTTCTGTATGGAATCATTATGCTGTGAATAACGCAGGAAATAAGTGGGTCGATGGTGTACAGAATGATGCCACATCGACTCCTTTTATTACCGTGAATGGATCTGGTAATCTTCTGCTTGGAGATACTGGATCTGGTGCTACGCAATACTTTGATGATCTTGTCGTCATTCCAGAGAAGATCAATGATTCGTGGGCTTCGGATTTAGGTGTAGCTACTTATGCGTTTAGTGATTTGCCGTTGATTCGTGTCAATGGTAATCTGACGCTAAGTGATGCGTTTTATGTTCGTGGCTTTGACGCTAAGGTTAGTCTTACTCAAGCATACGTATCTGGTACTTGGGAACCAAATCTAGGTAAAGTTACGGCTACGTTAATTGAAGATTCTCGGGTGTAAATTATGCGCACTATTGATGCTGACCATGAAGCTATTATCGGTCCTGGACGTGGTGATCGTCGAGTCGATCTAAAGGTAGAGATCGAGGATGGCGATGGTACGTTTCAAGATATGCGCACATTTAAGGGTAAGGACTGGATTCTTGGTGTAGAGTGGGGAGAGAATATTGACACGGATTGTATGACTGCTACAGTCGAATTGATTCGTGAGCAGTATAACGATTCGCTTTCTCCACTACACCAGACCAGTCGTACTAATCTTAATGCTGGCGGCACATATGATCGTCTGATTGATCTACGCCGCCGCATTAAGATTAGCACTCGCTATGCTCCAGCAGATCCTAATGCAGAGGCTCTTGCTTGGATGCTAATGTTTGATGGTTATGTAGACATCATTGATTGGGCTACAGAAACACTCAAGATTACAGCGCGAGATAAATATAGTACACTTCAGGATACATTTATCGAAAGCCGTACAGAATACAGTATCTCTGCTGGTACTGCTATTCAGACTGTAATTCAGGACATTCTAGACGATTGGATCGCTGTACCCCCTACACTGCTTGTGCCAGTCTCTCCAGGCTGGAATATCAAGAACTTCAATGCCCAGCTTCAATCTGTAGCCGACCAAATTACAGGTCTGGTTGATCAGATTGGCTGGCGTTGTCGTTATAAGTGGTACGAGGCAGGCAGTGAATTTCGTCTCACTTTGTACGAGCCAGATCGTGCTAAGGTAACCAACGACCGCGATTTCACTTCGGACGAATACTACGATATTCCGCAGATCGAAGTGAGTACGAAAGATATTCGTAATGTCGTAGTTATCAAGTATCCAGATCCGGCAGATTTACGTGAGGACGGTACACCTAAGCGTAAATCGGTAACCCGTACAGATACTACATCGAGCACTGCTTATGGTCGTCGCTGGATGCTTATTGCCGAGGATGGATCTAGTCACATTGATACATTAGCCGAGGCGCAGGACTTTGCTGATATCATTCTTACTGACCTAGCTTATCCGCTGGTTAGTAAGCGTGTGTCGATGCCATATTTCGCATTCACAGAACTAGATGATCTCTACCTATTCGAATCGAATGATATTCACTACACAGATAATCTATCATTCGCTGTAGTGGGTTACCGACATCGCATTAGTGATGGAGAGTGTACTACAGAGTTAGATTTGCATGAGGAAACTGTAGTAGGAAAGCATACTAGTTGGTTCATGTTGGATGGTGGTCCTGGTATGGGACTAACACCAGACCTGAATGATCCAATTCCTGTTAGTGGGCTTTCTTGTACAGATACTCATGTTGGTATTCTGGCTACCTGGGAATTTACAGATACAGGAACCAACGAAAGCTATAATAGCTCGAAGCGGCGTAATGAGCTAGTCTACGAGATTTATGTAACTGACGTTGGAGGTACCCCTGATGCATCGGATCTAGTAGGAACAACACGTTCTAACTCGTTCCATATTAGCACCAGTGATACAGGTATTCCGGTAGGAACACCAGTCGATGTACACGTACGTTGCGTGTCTCCAAATGGAGCTAGCTCGTACTCTGTGTCTAGCAATAGGACTCCACAACCTATTGGTAGTGCTGCTCTAGCTCCAGAATCATTTGGTGATGGTGTATCCACTACCTTTAATGAGCAAACTAACGGTACTTTGTATCCTCCCGATGGAACGGATATGGACGTTGGCACTTGGGGCACTGACGCAGAGATGCACGATGGTAGCACTAATCTAGACACGTCTCCATCCGGTAATTATTTCCTCCTATTGAACTAGGTAAGTAAATGGCTGCCACCTCGGTAAAAACTAAAGTCTATCCTGTTTCAGAAGTGAAGCGTTATCGCTTCCTTATTGAATGGGCATGTACTGCCACAAGTAGCGCATTTACCGTAACGGCGCGTTGGTATAACTTCGATAAAAGTAGCTACGCTGACGTTACAATTATTAGTGAGAATGCACAGACTGCCGATACGTGGCAGATCAATACAGCTACTTTAATTCCTCCAAGTGATGCACGTTGGGTACAGTTCTTCTTCACTAAGCCCAACGTGTCTGCAAAATTCGGTGTGTCGCGTTTTGAATTTAAGGCACATGATACAGCAATGTCCAGGCGCAATATGTCTGTACTATTCTTTGAGGATTTCCTTGGAGATATGGGACAGTATACTTGGACTAAGACTAATACTAGCGCTGACGGCATTACTCTTGGTTGGGGTGACAGTACAACACATACATTTGGCCAGTGGTCAGAAACTGGAATTGTTAAACTGACCACTGGATCTGGTATTGGTTCTGCTGGTACTTATCATGTATCACATCTAATGTTCGGTGGAAAGGCTCCGGCCGGAACAGAATTTACGTGTAAAGTACAAGCCGATTCCACTAATCGCCGTTGTTGGATTGGTTTATGGTCATCTACTACAGACCCTGATCTAGCTCTTTCTAACTCTGTGTATGGTGTTGGATTTCGTGCATCTAATACAGGTGTGGCAGCTAACTGGTATGGAGTCTGTCGCAATGGTACAGCAGAAACTACAGTCGATCTTGGGGTAGGTTCTGGCACTACTTGGCGCACATTAGGCTGGGCACGTACCTCCGGAGGAATCCAATTCCTAGTAAGAGGCCGCCCTGTGGGCTCCGTTGTAACAACCAATATTCCAGGCAGTACGCAGTCACTAGGTCCATTAATGGGTATTGGTACATTAACGTCCTCCGCGAAAGTCTTTCAATGTGACTTCATGGGGCTAGAAACCAGCAGCAATCGGTACCTTTAAACGTTCGTGGGGACGTTTAATCTCGGGGGACGGGTCCTAGCCCCGGTCCAACCGGTAAACCTTTCAGGGAGGGTTCTGTGTCTTACTTCGACGCCGCGATTACACAGATGAATGGTAATTACGGAGATTTGATTAAAATCTCTTTGCCTGAAGAAATTGATTATAAAACTGTGCTGGCAATTTTCGCTGTAGAATCTCCCGGCGCGCCGTTTGGAGCTAGTGGTAAACCTATCATTCGTGTAGAACTTCACTGGTTTTGGGATCTGTACGGTAAGAATTGCCAAGATAAGTTTTTCCAGTTTTTTAATTTCGATAGTGGAAAACGTTGGCAGGGACATGTTTACCGCAACAACCCTCGAGGACCCTACGTCACACTGCACACCACAGCGCCGGATCAACAGGCGCGAGAGTATGAGGCGCTGGACATTATTGCTCGGAATTTCGGCCAGCAGGCTGTTGAAATGGCCCTCCGAGGCACTAGTGTAGGCATGGGGCAGATTATGGGATTCCACTATGGGATCCTCGGATACCATAGTGCGGGTGAAATGCATCTAGCCAGTCACAGTTTATCTGTGCAGATTGCGGATTTCATCAAGTTTATCCTCCACGATCCTCGTCTTGTTGGTGCGATCGATAAGCGGGATTGGGAAGGTTTTGCTCGTATCTATAATGGCTCTGGTCAGGTACCTATTTATAGCAAGCGTCTATCGGATGCTTATGCAGCCGCTACCAGGGTGGTAAAGAATGCATAAAGTAGAGACCGAGCAGGAAGACGAAAACAATAAAACAGTAACTTCCAAGAGCAAACGTATCAAAACGCTTGACCAGTTACTCAAGGCAGCAAAGACTAACCTTGAGGAATGGGAAGTTGTTAGCCACAAAGTAAATGCATGGGAGATTGGGGCTAAGGGTCCAAATGGTAGCATTATCACCGAAACTCTTTTCCAAGTTACAGCCAATCTCACAAGGCGATTCAATCCTGGTCAATTGCAGACTGTACTCGTCTGCATTGACATTGACAGTACAACAGATGTTCGGGAATCGCAGGTTACCGCAGTCATTCCAGACTTACAGATTGGTTTCCGCTGGAAAGACAATTACTCCTACCTAGAGCCAATGCATGATCGCGTCGCAATGGATGTTGCGTGGACAGCTATTGCGGCACAGCAACCAGACGAGATTTTACTTATCGGCGATTGCTTAGATTACGCAGCGTGGTCAAAATTTGATCACACTCCGGACCTGAAACAGACTACGCAGCCTGCTCTAAATGAGTTATATTGGTGGCTAGCTAGACTACGTCAATCGTGCCCGAAAGCTAAAATCAAATTCTTTTCGGGTAATCACGACGAAAGACCAGCTAAGTTAGCCGCCCGCGCTGTGGAGGAGCTATTTTTTATCAAGCGTGTAGATGCAACGACTGGCGTTATGTCACACGCTGAATTGCTCAATCTTGATGCACTTCATATCAGGATGGTAGAGCCGTATAACAGCGAATACTGGTTATGGAATCAGGTTCGTTGTCATCATGGCCGAGAGCATAGAACAGATAAGATTCTCCGAGAATTGCAGCATCATTCGGAGATTCAAGGACATACACATCGACTTGCTGTAAATTACCAAACTGTCTACGGTCCACAGGGCGCGAAGGTTATTTTCAGTTTACAGCCTGGGTGTCTGTGTCGTCTGGATGGACCACCTAGTTACGGAGATCGAAACGATTGGCAGCAGGGATTCGGTATCGTCCGCATGATTGACGACCAAATCATTCCACAGGTCCATGCTATCCAGAATGGAAGAGCTTACATCGACGGTGTAATGTACATCGGTCAGGACCTGTCTACACAAATCGCACGAGACATTGGTTGGAGGCAGATTGCGCGCTAAACGTCAGGATCCCATTACATCCGTTATCTACTCTGCTATGCCTGATATCGAGGAGGCAGTGAGTCAGGCACTTAAGGGAGGCGTTACCAAGGAAGAAGTAGTCAACATGTTTGTTGATATCCTCGACTCGGCCATTGTATGGTCGGTTGTGTTACCTGCACCTTGGGGCCTTATTGTAGATGCTGGCGACGGGCCGTTACTCAAGTTAATCGTTCGCGGCATTGTGAATCGTTTGGACAAGAAGTAAAAACGACAAGAGCCTAGTAGGAAAACCCTACTAGGCTCTTTTTATTTTCTTATCGCGAACGTGCTAGACCGGCGATCGGACAGTGCCGCAAAGGTGCCTCGTAGAACCCTCTCCGTGACGTTTGGGAAAGCCTTTCCAGGAAGGCTAGGGCAGGGTAGCCCCCGGGATCCCAACGTGCCCAGGGACCTGGGATCCCCCGCGATAAGGGTGTGTTTTGCAAACAAAACGAGCCGAGAGTGTAACTCCCGGCCCGCTTGATTACAGCTTAATCTCTCGGATATCTGATTCGGTCAACTCATACTCTACAATCTCCGCATCTACATATGGATTCTTCCACACTGCGTCGTGATTTCTATACCATTGTCCACGCCCGCGCTCAAAGCGCTGTTTAGCGTCTTCAAGCATAGCCAAATGCTGGTTCAAATTCTTCAATGAGGACCAAGTCTTACCGTTCTTACTCCACTTTGGAGAAGAAGTCCCACGAGAGAATAGGCCAGTCACCTTATGACGAATACGATAGAACTTCATTAGTGCACGTGAGGGTCTTTGATATGCTTACGTCGATTACGCAGAAAACTTTCAAGGATAGTAATATCGTCCTTCTTGATATCTACAACCTTGCTGCCGTGCTGCGTAATGATGTGAAAACGAAACTGATCCTCGAGATCCTCTACCTGCAAAACGCGGAGAGGATCATCGGCATCATATAGACAAATCTGTTGGATACGCATCATGCGAACCATCCAAAGTCAATGGCAAAACGGATAGCGAACATAATACCGAGGAGGAATAGCGTACTAAACAACTTCTCACCGGCGCGTCCCTTTTGACGTGCTTCCTTCGCTTTCTCGATTCGCTTATTTGTATCAGATACGATAGCAAGCATATCTGCTGGCTTATGTCCTGGGCGCATCATATCTACAAATAGATCACTAATCATATCCTTAAATGCATCATACTTCGGCATCATGTCTTCAAGATTTACTCTTGTCCACACGGCGTTTGTGTTAAAGATGAACATAATTGTAGTGATGCAGAAAATGGCATCCCACTTAATCGGGATTCCGTAAGCCTGTCCCAGAAGCCAGATGATATAGAAACGCAGAACCCAGATTAGACAACCGAATAGAAGATCAATTGCTGCGATCACTTTAGCTCCAAAACCTTAAGGAAGGCTTCAATCTCGCGCCGCGTGCAATCATTTTCGAGCGTATTCTCAAAGAATTCACGCGCATTAGAATGCTGCCTCAAAAACGCGCGCAATGCATCAAGCTCATCAACAGAGAATGTGTAAGCATTGAGAATGTAATCGTCAAACGCATCCATAACATTTGGATACAGCTTCTTAAGGATATCGTACATAGCCTCGCTAAATTCACGAATTTCTAGCTGAGCGTGTGCGTCAAGACGAAGCTTACTGAAATGCATAAGATTATGCAAATCAATCTTCCAGATAGCTTCGGTGTAATTGCTCAACGGCAGATCCTTACGAGCCTGCTCACGAGCAACGTTGTAACTAAGCCGTTCCTCGTACAGTTCGCGTGCCGCCCTGTGGAAATCGAGCTCGCGCTGTGAGAGTAAAACTCCAATCTCACGCGGCAGAAATCCACCAGATCCCTGCTTGTTGTTATCAGACTGAATACGCCAATCATCAACACCGGTCATTGCCATAGAGTTAATAGCTTCGCTATAGCGCGTGCTGTACTCATTGACATTCGCTGTACGGTGACGAACCCACTGACGCCAGGTATCCATAGGACAGCGAATATAAAACTTCAATTCACACATTTCAAATGGCGAAGTATGCTTGTGACGAAGAAGATAACGAATGAGTCCTACATCACTCCGCGACTTTTTAGTGCCCTTACCGTAAGAAATACGTGCAGCGTCTACGATCGCACTCTCGTCGCCCATAACATCAACAAGCTCAATAAAACCATCCGATCCAGCGTAATACTTATGGTAACGAAGCTGTTCAACAATCTCATTGAATTCGGTATTCATTAGTCAATCCAACTGATGTATTCGGGATGAGTGAGCCACATACCATTGTGGTAGCGCCAAACAATAAAATCGTATTCAGTGCCGTCCGTACGTCCATCACCAGTAAAACTAGGGCGTCGACGAATAGCATGAACACTATGCACGGGATGCTTATCAAAAAGAAACTTACGCTTCTTAGTATGACGAAAACCGCAACGCAGCAAAAAGCCAGCAGTGCAATTAACTCCAAGCCGCTCCACCTCACTAAACATCATAAGTAGGTGCGCCTCTGCCTCGTTGTATGGTGGATTACCTACAATGAAGTCGTAAGGCCGCCGAAACTTATATGCCTTAGTATCTGCCTCGATACTATTAAATTCAAACTTACTTTCTGGCGACAGAATTAGTGTCATTGAGCGGTGGGTTGCAATATCTACGCCGTCAACAGATACACGACGCTGCTCATTGAAAGCAATCTTCTCGATTGCCCGTACAAAAGAACCGCCGCCGTAGGACGGTTCAAGCCCTACTAACGAATTGCCAGGAAGGTAGTGGAATAACTTAGCTACACACCTTTCTGCTACTGCATCAACTGTGTAGTAGGCATCATTCTGCTTTCGTGTCATAATGGACTCCAGGATGATAATCTACAACCAATTTACCTTCGAAGAAAAGACCTTCATAAAACTCATGTTGCCAAAACTTACGCAGCCATTCAATCACACTATCACGTACCTGCTCATTCGTAGAGTTACGTGCAACGTACATGATAATAGTTAGCTGCGTTGGTTCTTTAGTGATTCGGTCAGGTACCTGTAAAAATCCCTCGACCTTTAAATCAGATCCGTTGCTGACTTTAAAGACAGGATTCGTAGTAGACCACAGGCCGCCGAACGAAAAACTATCTAAGATAGCTTGTACTCTCTGTACGTCATCCTGCATCTGGATCTCGCGTATTGATTACGTCACGATTCACTGGAGGAGCTGGAGCCATTCGATAACGTACTAGCGAAAAGAAATTAATTGGTCGTGCCTCGATAGCAACATTCATAGCCTTAAATCCCCAGCCATTGTGGTCCTCAAATACCATTTCCATAGGTAGCCACAATCCGGGAACAGTGTTGACGTTATCCGTAATAAATACGCACTCGTGCTTAGCTCGAGCATTAATAGCCTCTAACTGACGAACATGTACGCCGCAATACAAATGTCCTGGCGTACACTTGAATTTACAACGCCGCCCCTGTGGAGTCATGCCTTTACACTGCTTACGTGTGTCAACTGTCTTAGGCATTGGTATTCACCAGGCGCATGGTAAGTGTATTCAGTTCATAATAATATAGATTGGATACAAGCTGAGCATACTTCTCATTCAAGATCCAATCCTTGATAATCATCATTTCGGTAAACCTATACGCAACCTGATAGGGACGCAACGAATGCACAGGTGGAGCCTTCAAATACCTCCTAACATACCAGAGTGCCTTGTTGAGATCTTGTACCTCATTTCCCTTATACGGGGCACGCGCAATGTACTTAAGCGCATTCCCTAAATGGAAACCTAGCCGCCAATCCTCAATCACATCGATTACTTCGACAGTCCCAAAGTTATAATGCTTGGGATTATTAACTGCGTCAGACATACGAACCTCGTTTAAGACGTTGGAATTTGAGGGCGTGCCCTACCCTTGACCGGAGCGGATCGGACGCTCCAAACCTTCCCTAGAGGGTTCTAAGGCGCGTCGGCAAGGCGCTATCCTGGGCCAGATCGCGATTTAGGCGCTCATTCAAAAAAGCGAACGTATCTGTTAGAACCAAGTGTGGAAAATTAGCATTCGCCAATTCCAGCTTAGTTACAGTGCGCGCAGCAAAATACTTGTTATAGCTGAAGATGATTCGATAGGCATCAGAGTAATCAATTACTTCAACACCGAGCGGGAGAAAGCAATTCTGCTTCTCTGCCCAATTCAGCCAGTTAGCAAGAGAAAGAAACACTTCACTCTGCTTCATATCCAAGCTCCTTCAAATAGACTTCAACATCCATCTGCTTACCATAACTAGGACCGATTGACTGATCAATCTCAAACTTAACGTCAACGTCCACAGGGCGGATAGTGTTTTCCATGTGGTGACGAATTAGCTCAAGTGCCGGACGAATTGTAGTGAGCTTAAGCGAACCAGCGATCGCGTCATGCACCGGAAACTTAACAGAGCCGTAGTTATGCTCTCGAAGTGCTGGTGAAAGATTAACGTAGCTCTGCAAGCAAATGTCATTTGCGGCAGACTGGATCTCGAAATTGATAGTCTGCTTGAGTACGCGATTCTCCATTTCCGGAGTCATAAATGGGAATCGGCGTCTACGTCCAAAAGGAGTCTCGAGGAATCCTTTAGTCTGCACAAGCTTCTTGCGTCCTTCGAGGTAATTGTACAGCAGATTGTACTCCTCGAAAAACAGATTGATATATCTCTGCGCCTCTTTCTCACTGCATCGAAGTACCTGAGAAAGAGAGAAAGCTTCTCGTCCGTACATAACGCCGAATGTAATCTTCTTACACTCGTCACGCAGATACTTAATGCAGAACTTAATCAGATCCGCAACAACAGGGAACTTGTCCTGGTTGTTACGATAATAGTCATACGCGCCGGCTAGAATCATATGCCGACGAGTAACCTCCTGCACATGATTGATAGAATCGCAAGCCTTTAGCTCGTCAATCTGAAAGCGAAAGACTCGATTGTTAACCGTCGTATGAATATCACCCTTACAGGCTTCGATAAGCTTAGGATCTCGACTGAGCCAAGCAGCAACACGCACCTCTAGCTGCTTGTAGTCACAGTTAAAGAAAACCGCGCTAGGCACATCCTTAGGATAAACTTTCTCAAGCAAAATTACTCCACTTACAGCCCTTCAATGCTAGAAGCTCCTCACCGCTTTCCTCTTCTAGCATCCGTACTTGGCTGAAATTAAGCAACCAACCAATCTCGTCGCAGTCAATGATAGAACGGCGCCGAGGATTTGGATCATGCACAACCACTCCTCGATAGGCTACCACCATATGACCGATACCATCAGGATTATTACCTGCTGCCCAATGATGCATATTAGAGAGCTCTGTATGCAGTTTATTAGGCAGAATATTTAGAGCGGCATAGTACGCACGCACAGTATTCTCATGCTTGCCAGTATACACTTGGAAGTAAAAACGCTCTCGAGCATTAAGCCAGTCTAGAAAAACAGTAAAATTTTCTGTAGGACGTGCTAGCTTCCAATCTTGTCCTACCTCAATCTCTACACCATTCCACAGATCCGGAACATCTTCTAGCCTGCACTCTAGCAGTGAAGCCATAGATGCCTCTGTGCATTGTCCTCTACCATAACCAACGCGGATCTGATCAACAGGAATCATCCTTCACCTTCATCGAAGTCGCACGGCGTAATAAACAGGATCGTAGTTTCTAGCCTAACGCGAGGAAATCCATCGGCAAAGTCCGCGTCACACTGTTCGCAATAACACCTACAATCCAATACCACTACTGTAAAATCTGTCAACTGCTGATACATATTCACTCCGCATCGGGAATGTAAACTTCCTTGATATCCTTAGTAAGATTCTGGAGATTTGGATTCTTACTAGCAGTACGACTCGTACGAGTAGCCGCAAGCATGATATCGGTATGAATGTGTTGCCGCTTATCCATATGTCGAACAAGTGGCTTCACATAAGTACCGTAGCGCTTACTTACCAGCTTGTACTGAATCAAGCATTCGAAGATAGGATGCTTGTCACGCAGCTTAAGCAAAACCGACCGCCCTGTGGGCCACTTGCTTTTACTCGGCTTTCCTTTCTCATCTGTCTTGAGATCCTTAGTAAGCGGGATCTTAAGAGTATCGTAAATCAGCTTCTTGAGATCAGCGTTACTGTTCGGATTAAACTCGAGAGGCTGATCCTTAGCCATCTTTCCAGACTTAGTAATTCGCGGAGGCTTAGGTCCTGTACGACCTTCAAGCGAACGCACGTACATTACCATCTTCTCGTAAAGCTCGTTGATCTGCTTACGGTAATCAGTAGAAAGCTTACGACGCTTCTTCTCGTCGATATGAACACCATCAAATGTGTCACGAGTGATAGCATTCTGCGCCGGAATGAGAATACGTCGGTAAGCCTCCATAGGATGCCAATATCCTGGTGTTTCTACCTGCTCGTCAGTAGTAGAAATCTCATGGATCTTATCTACCAACTGCAAACAGTAGACAACATCGAAACCAAGATATACATGCAGACGCTTACGTGGAATATGCGAATACTTGGTCTTCTTAGACTTAAGGTACTTCTTGATATCACCTTCCCAATCGGGAATGAGTAGATACTTCTTAGCGATTACCTTAAGACGATGCGAACCAATCTTAGCACCAGAACTAATACCCTCAATACCTCCGCCTCCACCTCGCTCATCTACACAGTGATGCCCTAGCATCGTATCTTCATCGATACGGAAAAAGATACCAGTATTCTGCGCGATAAGTTTAACGTCAAAGTCTCCGTTATGAAAACAGAAACGCAGATTAGGATTCTCTGAGACGCGCTTTAAGGCCTCGGTCATTTCTGGAGTTACAAAGAAATCCCAATCACTCGCAATCTCGGGAGGATTGTTTTCATAAATCCAGGGGATCGTAGCAGATTCATATTCGCCAACGATATTCTTATTTTTAACTGCGAATCCAATTGCCAGCATTGGAGTACGTACCCAATCGGAATCATCAGCTTCACAGTCTACAGCAATGTTCGTCGGTGTAGTAATCGCTGCAAGTGAATTAAGAATCTCTACAGCTTGTTCTACAGTTTCGGCACGTCGCGTTAGATGCTTGGTAGGCTCAATCGCGCCGGTTCGATTTTCGTCGTTAAAACGCTTGGCAGTCTGAAACACCCAAGCGATATCCTCGAATGCCTCGATATCACGCAAAACGAATGCAGGATGGTACGACGGGATAATGTATGCATTAAACCGCTCGGACCAATAAACGTTGTAAAGCTCCTCAGTAATCTTCTCCTTTCCTAGAAGAGACTGTAGAGCCATACGCCCACATGCAATGATAACTCGAAGCCTACGAAGATTGCGAAGCTCATAATCGAGGCGTCCCTTACATGCGTCAATGACAAACTTCCCAGGCTTCGAATCACTCGGATAATTGCAGAGTAGAGCGTTTGCAAAATAAACCTCATGCTTGCGAATACCACAGGCGGCGAGCATTTGTGCAATAAACTGACCGGACGGCGCGCGATCATACCAGACAGTCTTACGCGCAACGTCCATGTTAGTAGGAGACTCACCAACAATAGCTAGCCAAGCATCTGACGTGCCTCGACTAAACACAAACTTATCAGGCACACCATTCTTAGCTAGCGAGCATTGCGCACACTTGGCATGATCAAGGCACGACATGACGAGTGTAATCCAAAAAGCTAAAATTTTTCAGATTTCCGTACGCTGCATATGTATCGGTCATCATACGCAGAATATCTGGACTGACAATACGGTCGCAATAGACAATGGCATCGTACGCGGTTGTAGACTGCTTACGAAGCTGCATTGAATGAATAACTTCCGCGGCGTGAAAACCTAGATCAATCTCACCATAACCGTGCCCGCCTGTGGACAGCACAGTGTAATTTTCTAGACCTTCGATTGTTTTAGCACCTGGCTTCATAAAAGCAAAATCGCTATACATTCGAGAATGCTTTAATGCGCGTGCTAGATCCTGCTCGTCGGTAATCATATAAACTGGCTTCTGGCTCACATTGCGCCAGGACATTACTCGTCCGTTACATGAAATACTGTATGGACGCACCAAACGCACATCATTCAGTTTATCCATGTACATTGGATGAGTAATCAGTGCTGTGCTAAGATGATGACCTAAAGCCAATGGCGTACTATTAACAAGCACCAACCGATTGTTGGACCACAGGGCGGCGCCGAAATTACCATCAACATGATCTCGTAGCATTTCTCGAAAGAGAAGTAGATCATGCCCGGCACGAGCAAGTAGAGCAGGTAGAAGAAACATTGAGCTACGTTGCGCTACCATTAGCTTGAGCGACTTTGCTACCTTATCAACATTCTCAATGTATCCATGACCGACCCCGGTAACAGTGAAGTCATTGCTATACAATGGCTGTCCGTATCCGAGAATGGCAAATGTGTCGTACCCGGCCTTTGTCATTTCGAGTCTTTCGGCCTTCTTGAGTACGACCAGCTTATCCATACTATCGACGAATAGCTCCACATTAAAGATGGAGCGCATGAAGCTAATTACCGGATGAATCTCGGACTTATCAAGAGTACAGAAAAACATGTATCACCTAATCTGCACGGGTCGGACACTCTTTTGTGTACGAAGCGCGTTAATTAACTCGAAAGGCAAGTCACCTTCATATTGAGGAAGGTACATAAGATAGTCTAGCTCTACTTCCTGACAATAGTAAACCGCCCGCTGGAGGTGGTGCCGTGTAAATGTGCTCATATTATTTAGTAATGTGCTGTCAGGAGGTTTACAATGAATAAATTCGATTCTTCCATCTGGATGGACGTGTGTAGTCATCCATGGAAAATGCTGTCCTGGAAAATTTACATAGACAATCTGTAGACCTAACAAAGTCTCTGTATCGACGGACCAAAGTGGAAACTTGATAAATGTTCCGTTCTTTAGTGCAATAAGCTTGCTACTGTACTTCAATAAGTCATCAATCTTAAGGATCACTAGGTCCTCCTAAAATAAAAAGGCCCTAGAGAATTCAATCCCTAGGGCCGTAAAATTCTATTTACTCGGCATCAAATGCTGCAACAAACTTCTCGATAGTGTTAGACTCCTTACCCTGGTACTCCTTGGTACCAATGCGCGCGGTAACGAGCTTACCAATCACATCATCGGTATCGAACTCGATCTCTGGGCCATTCTCACCCTCAACCTCATTATACGGAGCATCTGCCGCTTCGATTAGGGCCTTAAGTGCGAAGGTGGCCTTAGGATTGAGCGAGGTGATATGCCAGATACGCATATCGTTGTACTCGTCAGTATCGCTGCCGTCCTCGAGAGTAGCACCCTCAACAATCATAGTCCAGTTAATGTACTGGAACTCGCTGGACTTGCTGTCCTTAACTTCGAACTCGAAGATGCGAAGCTGAGCAACAGCGCCAGCGGGAATGATCTTGTTCTTGGGAGCCTTAAAACCAATCTTAGCCATTGTCTACCTCACTTACCAATCTGGGGCTTCTTAATATTCACACGCGCATCGATCTTAGGCGCAACGCCTGGATCATTGTTCTTCATCATCTCAACTAGCAACGGTAGTGTAGGATCTTCGATCGTCTCTCCAAGCCGGTTACTACGGTCCTTAGCCTGAATCAATTCGGTAGACTGTACGCGAAGAATACGTGGCGCACCCGTATCCTTCTTATACTCACCAACAGAAAGGTGCCCGATAATATCAAAGTAGGCACCGAAACTGTTTACCATTTGACCGGGGACCTGCGGACGAATGTAAGTCTTACCAATCTTATCGTCCTTACGCTCAAACTCAAGTGCTGTCCAAATTACGTGCATTGGAAGGTCACGCAACAGACGCACACCCTTAGTGGCGATAATCTGCTGCTCCTTATAATGCGCAATATCTGGACTATACTTAGGACGCTTACTATCCGCCTTGTTAGCACGCTCAAGAGTCTCAAGCAATGCAAGCTCAGCGAAATCAGTAGCACCCTCGATAATAACTGTACCGTATTCCTTAGTCTTAGGATTCTCGGTCTCTAGCCAATCCTGCCACTTCTCGAGCTTATCAACAGAAGTGATATCGTCGATATCAATATTCTCGACGTTGAACGTCTTCTGATTGATAGTGAGATCGCCAGGATCAACGGCAAGCAAAAGAACCTTACCGAAGACCTCGGGATTGTTCGCAGCCGTTGCAGCCAGATACGTCTTTCCTACACCAGTCATACCGTACAGCAGAATCTTTAGTCGATCATCGAAAGCCTTAGGCTTTCTAACTCCCGGCTTTTGCATTTACTCGTCTCCAAAATCCATATCCTCGAAGGCACTATCATCGAGGTAGTAAGTGCGATCGCTGGTATCCATTGCTTCACGCAAGATATACTCAGCATCACCGCCATAATTGGCAGCATAACACGCTTGCCTAAACTGGCACTTCCATGCGCAATCTTTAGTCGGCGTCGGATAAATCGCAGGATTCCGAATGTCAGGATTAAGAGCATGAATGCGCATCATGGCTTCATACTCATAATACAAACGGTCGCCGACTAAATCAATCTCATTCTGCGAACGAAGGATACGATAACGCTTGAAAAACTTTTCCTCGTTGTTATCAAGCTTATCGAGAATATCCTTATACTCGGCAGGATTATGCCCGCGCTGCTTTAGAGTAGCAAGAAACTTCTCGCGCGTTGTTGTAATCTTAGCGGTAGAGGTTTTGCCATTCTTGAGCAAATCAGGCGCTTTTGGAGCTTTCTTGATAATGATGTTATAGTACACTCCGCGGATTCTCGCCGCATCCTGTACTACATTCCACCATCCGTTAGCGTGCGCAATCTTAGCCGCCCAAATGTACTTACTAGTCTGTTCATCAATAAGCAGCGTTTCTTCACTCAAAGTCCGACGCAAAAACTTATGATCAATGACGTAGTACGTACTCGGATCGTCTAACATCTGCACGATACCGTCAAGACGCCCAACGAACAACGCGGGGATAGAGTTATCATTAAGAAGCTCGCGATCAATGTAGGTCTTCTTAAAGTCCTCATTCTCTAAGTAGTTTTCACCCCACGTCTTAACAACCCAATTAGCCAGCCGCCCTGTGGAATCCAGCAGTGAGATTCGCACATACGGAATAGGTACAGAGAATTCAAATTCTCGTGCAACCATCCTAAATGGATCATTCTTTTGTGCCCATCGACTATAATGCGATAGGACTTCCTTACCCATATCAACTGCTTTCTGTAGCTCATTCCAAGTTTGCTCAGCAATCGCGCCACCAAGCAAGTCTTGGATTCGCATATACTCACTTTCGACCCATTTATCGAAAGCTTCTAGAATTCCGTACTCTCCGCCATAATGTGTCCAATGCTCTAGCGCATAGTGTCCACCTGTGCCGATCCACAGGGCGGTGGAGGGTTTACGTGGAACAAGGTTTCTCCGGTTAAATGACTGGAGATTCCACTTACGTAAGCACTCCTTGAATACGGAAATGTCCGAGTTACTAACTTTCAGTAATGGTCGGACATTATCCGAGACTACTAACATTTAGCGACTCGGATAAGACTGCTGACTACGCTTCACCTTGTTCGCCTCGTAATCAGGCTTAAGACGACGCGAACCCTTAAGCGGCTCCGGATTCACAACAACAGGAGTCAGACCAGGATCACCGATAAACGCCATACGGACAATCGGCGAACCCTTACCAGCCTTAACAGGATTACGGACGGACATTCTTTTCCTCCAGAAGCTTAATGTACTTAATCTGTAGATTCATTAGCATGGCGCGCAGATTATAATTTTCCTCCTTAAGAGACTCGACCTCATTATAAATCTGTTCATAAACCTTCTTGTTTTCGATCTCTTCTACTTGAAGCCGAGAAATCGTGCACCGCTGTCTTTCAAGGTGTTCCGTAAGCAATCGAATCTGATTCTCGAGACTAGAAATCGTCTTACGCGGCATTTGGAACCTTATTAGCAAAGCTCACCTTTGCATCAAATGGAGCATCAATCTTACACACCCATCGTCCGTCATAAACCATCGTAGCACGAACGATATTGTTTCCCATATCGATCTCTACTTCAAACGGACGATATGCCTCGCCAGGATTCATGTAATCGCCACGATTCTTAATTTCGAGAGTGTGGCAATCGTCCGAATATCCACCAAGTTCAATCTCCACTAGCAACCTCCAGCTTCGATCCGTCAACATCATAGCCAAGCGTTGCGAGATAAGCAGTACGCGCCTCAATCACAGTAGGCTTGTAACTATTCGCCCAGCCACGCTTTTCTCCGAAATGCCGTCGATGGGCAACAGCAACAGCGCGCATATGCTTAATACGATCTCGCCGCATCCTACGATTCATCTGCATCATTCACCTCTTTTTTATTATCGTATCCATGATCTTCGCAAATCTGATCAATCTGCTCATTAAGCTTCGATGCCCAGCGACTATCAGAATGTGCCTCAAGCATATTCTGTAGTGCGTCCATAGCTTCGAGCCACCAGACATTATCGAAATTCTGTCCAATCTTATGATTGTACTTCGCGGCGTAGTTCTTAGCGTACTCACGCAGACTCATTACCGCACTTTCAATCATAGCAACCTGGGTATCGTCAAACGACGCGCCTTCCGACATTACTTCTCCTGTTAAATGCTGGCTACGGGAATCGAACCCATAACCCCTTGATTACAAATCAAGAGCTCTGCCAATTGAGCTAAGCCAGCTTATTATTCCAATATCTATACAAGCGCCGCACAGCATTCATATATTGATCGCTATACAAGCGCCGCACAGCATTCATATATCGATCGATATCGGAATCATTCATATTCTCAAAGTGATTAGGATCTAGTCCGAATGCGGCATTATTTTTATCGACAATCTTCTTAGCGAGCCTGCGGCGCATAGAAAATATCCTTTAGTTCGGCACAAACTAATTGCCAACCTTTAGCTGAACTAATCATATCAGGCATTGCTGATATATTGCTTGGTTTCTTTTTAGGATTTGTTTCTTTCTTCTCCCATGGAGGAGCGCTCTGTTTAAAATTAATCTTCATCGTCTTCGAAAATAGGCCAATTTTCTGAAATCATCAATTCACGCGCCCCCTTAAAATCTCCAGGATTATCAATCAAGTACGTGGTAGTGATTGAAATGAGATTCTTAAGGTAAGACAAATCAGCGTGCGAAAGATTGCGGCGAGTACGAGGATTCAACATATCCAACCAAACAAGAGTCAGTCGAATTGTAGTCTCTCGGATCTCGCTAGCTGTATCTAGCACCTCATCATTAGTCTTGCTATGAATCGAAAACACCTGCTTCTCTGTATCATCCATTACTCACCCCACACAAAAAGAGTCAGAGTGATTGGACTCGAACCAACGACCACTAGTTCCCAAAACTAGCGCTCTACCAACTGAGCTACACTCTGAAAATAGGATGCTTGCCGAACACAAACACCCTATTAAAATGCTCCGAGAGGGACTCGAACCCTCACTCCCTAAGGAACAGGATTTTAAATCCCGCGCGTCTACCATTCCACCATCGGAGCGAATTGTACTAGCTATTATACGGCTTCCAGCGCGAAAAGGTTGATTTCTAATAGCTAGTACAAACTTCTAATCAGGGCAAACGAGAATATAAGTATGCGTACGCTTGATACGCTTATTATCATTCTCACTCAATCCCTGCATCAACTTATCAAAACGATCGGAAAGCTTAGGAGCGAAACGAACCTTGAACAAGTTATAAGTAGTGGGAAAGTGATGCGCACCATTATCGCACGCAATCACATGATCCGCATTACCGTTCAGATCCGTACAAAAAATCATTGGTGCTTATCCCATCCAACGAGTAGAGTATTAGGATGCCGCTTAATTACTGCATCTTTAACTGCATTATGAATCTCGTCGTATGTAAAATTTGCTGGAACCATAATGAAATCGTTACGGGTTCTAATTCGGCGCCCCTTACGATCTTTCCAGCTAACACCGAAATTCACTCTAATAGTATCTGCGTCCACCTTGCCTCTCCGTCCATCATTGCCTGCGCGGGAGGGCCCCCGCACGTCTCCACCTAGCCTAGCGTGCGTGAGGAACCTTGTCTAGAGGCTTTGGGGCCTTTGAAACTTGGGATCCTTGAGAGGACCCTACCCGATCCGACAAACCTACCCAGGAAGGTTATGAGTTACTTGTCAGCAAGACAATCATTATTAGTATTGTAAGTATCCCAAGCAAACTCACAGCAAATACGATCTACGCAATTATTACAAGTAAAATCTTCTGCCTTGTGTCCGAGACCTGGATAACTCAATTGCCATTCACGATATTTATCTGCCTGTTCCGAAGTCATTGGTTTCTCTGGAGTAAATTCATAAAAACCACTCTTATAGAAATCGGGACGCGCTTCCCACCAATCTTCCCAAGACATGTTAAATTCCCACCAATCTGGATAGGTCATGTTGTGCTTTCCAAGAGCAATACGTCTTCTGCTACTTCTTGCTTTTTAGTGAACACTGCATGGATACGTGCTTCAATGGTATTGCGTGCGAATGGGAAGTATACGAATCGTGTACTCTTAGAACCAATACGATATACTCGACGCCATCCCTGCTCGATCATAGCAGGCGTCCAATCTGCCTCTGCAAAGATTGCAACATCTACCATGTAGAGGTCAACACCTACCCCGAGCGTCGGTAAAGTAGCTACCAAGACCTTAATCTTTCCAGACTTCATACGGGATACAATACTCTCCCGCGCCTGTGGCTTCACGTCACCATTGATATAATCAACCTGCCCTGTAAACTCTTCTGCAAGAGTATTAGACAGGTATTCACAATAGGTACGAAACCAAGTAAAGATCAGGATTTGTCTTCCTGCTTCCAAGTGTTCACGTACTGTGTCAATGATGATTTGAGTTTTCGGAGTGTCGAAATCGTATCCAATAGAAGCAGGATAAGAGCATAGCTTACGCATATGTGTAAGTACAGTCGCAGAATCTGTGTAATGCTTATCCCGTCCGCCATAGGTGACATGCTTTTTCTTCATCTCACGTAGGACTTGATACATATCAGGAGTAAGCTCATATTCCATAGGTGTAAATACAACTTCTGGGAGATCAGAGAATACATCCTGTGTAGTACGACGTAGCATGTAAGGATTCAACTCTTTCTGAATTGCTTCCAACATACTAGGCTTAAGATCACCGACCTTTTCACCAAATGGTGTCCAGGTAATCTTGCAATACTTACGTACGAATGTCCAGTAAGACGAGTATGTTTTAGGTGCAAGGAGATGTAAAAGATTCCAACACGATTGAACGCGATTCCACAGGGGCGTGCCTGTTAGTAGGAACAAATAGTCAGATCGCAAACGAGCGGCATTCTTTGCGCGCTTTGAATCTTTATTTTGTAGATTGTGAGCCTCGTCAATAATTACCGCATCCCATTTCTCATGGAACAGCACTTCATGATACACATTCTGATCTCCCTTTCCACTTTGCTTTCTATCAGCGAGAATGTGGAAGGAAATGATCTTTACTCTTGCGTCAGTACGGAGTGCCGCAAGCTTTTGTAACTGTGTTCCTTCAGCGACAACAGCAGTACACTTAAGCCATCGTTCTGCTTGTGCTTTCCACTGCTGCTGCACAATTCCTGGAAGTGTGATAACGAGAATCTTTTTGGCGCCAGCGAGATCGGCGGCAGCAAGGGCGGTGATAGTTTTTCCGAGGCCCGGTTCGTCAGCGAGAATTCCTCGCTTAATATCGACGAGCCACTTTGCTCCAACCGTCTGAAAGTTATAAAGCTCGTCATCATAAGGCAATCCAAGCGCAATTCGCTTTGTAGCCTTGTCACCAGACTTGGTGTCATTTGCCTTCAGAAATGTGCTGGTTGTCTTTAAATACCACTCGCGCGCCTTCTCCTCAATCCGCACATTTGGAATGTAGTCAATAATCGCATTGTAGATATCGACTGACAGAGGAAAAGACACAAACGAGGCAGATACAATACCACCTTCAATTGTCTCGATGGCAGCCTTATCCGCCTCGTTATCCCATGTGTACATCAATCGCCAAGGTGCATTAGTAATCTGGCGAACTTTAACAGCAAGTGTACCCATACTAATCCTCGAGATTGATGTACATTGTTTCCTCGTTTACGAGAAGACAGTCAACGCATACAACTTCACTGTCATATGCGTTGTCCATCTGTGTGCTGCAATTCTCGCAAACAAGCTCACCACAAAATTTGCACCAGAGAAATTCTGTCTGCCTACTTGGCTTTCTACAATTACGGCAGAGAAAGTTTCCTGGTGAGGTAAAATTAATCTTCGCCATAAAGACGCCATTCCACACCCTTATCTACATCCGCCATAGAAAGGGCATGAGCCAATGCATCTACCTGATGTGGAGTATGCTTGACATTAAGCGACTTGAGAATACGCTTAGCCTCATCAATCCAAGGAGTACGACGAATATTTTCCTGAGCACAATAAACAAACCGATTGGTCTTAGCCAAAGCCAGACAGGCACCGATGATCTGATTCACAGTAGACTGTAGCTTGCCACCCGCTCCACCGTGATAGTCCTCGACTACAAATCGAATATTACATTCATCAATACAATAAGGACCGTAGAAACCGTGGCAGATAAGATCATGCAACCTTTCTGTGACGCTATTCCAATCACAGGCTTCCATCGTAAATGAAAGGAAGATCATAGCCGCCCTGGGATCGATTACTGCAACACCAGTGCTCAAACCAGGGTCAATACCAAAAATCAGTTCAGGCATCGTTGTTCCATAGGTCAGTGAAAAAAAGATCGTCGAGGCTTACATCGTACTCCTCTCGAATCTTTAGCATAGCTTTAAGGGAAGGAGCGTAACGGACATCGGAGTTTTCTTCACGCTCCCAATTATACACAGTATTTTCGGACACTCCAATGAGATCCGCAAATTCTTTTTGCGTCAAACTCTTTTGTGTTCGTAAATACTTGATATTCTTACGGAAACACCAGACGTTCACGATGCACCTCCCGTTTCTTTCATAAGCGAGAGGGCACGGATAAGCTTCATCTTATCTTCTGGCGTTCCCGTGTTCTTACTAATCAATTCCTGCAAGGCGTTGATAAGAGTGTTTACAGTGTGTTCCTGCTTAGGTGCAGTAGTAAACACTTGCTCAACTTTAGCAACTTGCTTCTCATGTGCCAGAATAGTATCCACCAATGGATACCAAAATCTCCATGCCGATCCCCGCCCTGTGGCATCGATACCATGGAGATACTGCACATAGATATTAGAACCCGCCATCTGATACAGCTTTGAATGTCGACCTCGCCACGGACAATCATACTCAAGCATGGCATTGAGGTTATTACATCCAATGCTTTCCTTCACATACTTTGAGAAAGCCTGACCTAGAGACTTTACTTGTCCATGATTAAACAGTCCCTTGTGACCAATGTTCATAAGCTTAATGGCAAATGCGGAGGGCAACCCGCCTAGAACAACACAATCTTTCGGCTCGAACCACACGGCGGCAGACTTAACATACAGATCAGGTTGTTCTAGGTACACACCATCGCCAATATTTCCATACGTCTTGATACCGGTAGAAGAACGGCCTCGAGATTCCTCGTCCTTTTTCTTCTTAGAACCTAACAGACAAAGCTGTGTAAGCGGCTCGATGATAGCATTGCTGCCCTCAAAAACAATGTTTGAGGAGATACCAAGACTGTCAATCAGACGAGGAATAACCTCGAAATGGGAGAAGTCCTGAAATCTGCTATCAAACTTGCTAAGTGCGTGACCGATCTCATAGATGAGAGTAATGAAAGGCGAAAGAGGTTTAAACTCCTGCGTCTTAATCATACTGCCCACAGCGGCAGCTTTCTGGTTTAGAGTGTTAGCATTCAGATATGGAAGAATCCGTTCACACATGAAATGAATGTAAGCATTCCAGAAGTAACTGCGCTTATTGATAATCCGTTCCTTATGAGTCTCATCATAGTTCGGAGTACCAAAAGTGCTACTGGACACGTTAACCTGAATAGCACGTCGGCGTAGAGTAATGATATCCAGGTCACCGATACTAGTAAGAGCCAGCATCAAATGCGCACGCTGCGATGCTACCGTATCAGCTTCAATGTCCTTGACCTTATGACGAACAGCGCCAGAGGCATTAGTGAGAATGAATTGCTGGAGGAAATCGGGCAGAGTCTCATAATCGTCAAACGGAATAAAGAAATCCCGTTCTGCGATAATGTTAATCGCGGCCCCTGTGGTACCAGACTCAAGAGACGTTGTACCGTGAATGAACGCGGAAATCGTCTTTAGAGTTCCAGTCTTACCTTGACCGGATCCGCCAGTAAGATGCAGCAACGGAAGTGTACCGTTGTGAATCAATCCAGCAGCAATAGGAATAGCCAGCATAAAGCAGACAAGAAACTGCTTGTCAAGCTCACTACAAGGAAACATGTCATGAGTATTGTCAATAAGCTCTCCAATTGCAGCCTCCCAATTTTCTTCTGGATTCCAGAAAATTTGCTTACCGCCGCAACGGATCGAGGAAGTGAGAATCACTCCGTCGCTGCCATTAACAATCTGCTTGATTTCCTTCTCTTTGTTGGGAATGAAGGAAATAACGTCTCGCGCTGATGCATGATCAAGTAGAACACGCCATTCATTCGTCTTATGATCAATCCAAGACCATGGATGCATTTGACCATCGATAGCGATGGTAGATGCATACGCAATGATACCGGTCTGAAACATACGATGCGCACGACTATCCGGAGTAAACTCCGTCATATTACAAATCAGTGCGCTAAACTCTTTGCTGTTTCCGGTAGCACGAATAACGGTTCCCTGATCAGTAACGAGATATGGAATTCGATCTCCCTTGTCAGCGAGAAAACGATATCCATGCTTCATCATCATTTCGCAGGCTTCTTTGATCACAGGCAAAGACTGTGCAGGAAGTACCAGAGACACCTTACCATGCTTATCGTAATGAAGTAGATGCTTCTCGATAACGGGCTGCAAGAATGCCTTAGGACGAGTAACAGAGACTACCTTGTGTTCCTTCCAAGCCTTGTGGATAGTACGAACAATGTAGCTGTTATTGTTACGTCCCTTAGCACCTACCTCCCATTCCATGTTCATAAAGACAGCGTAGAGCTGCCCGGGATTGTAACCGATTTCTACTAGTTTTCTGGCGACGTACCAATCATTCGCAGAACGATCAGACTCTCCAGCAGGACCATTAACAATACGATCTTTAAGATCACGTGGAAGCGTTTCAAGAAAATCATCTGGTAGATTCTCCTCCTGAATCTCAAATCCGGTTTCCTGCTCCTCAGAATCTACCTCAATCTGGAAGTCAGTAAGCTTCCAATCCTTGCCAGAATAATGCGCTAGATAAACATCGGGAGGCAGCTTCCAAAATGGCTTGAAGTTCTTGGTACCAGGAATACGCATGATGTGATCTGCGCTAAAGCAGTCATCGCCATCAAGCTGTGTACGTAACCAACGATTACGATTTTCGATCTCCTTAATGTCAGTTACGAAACTATCAAGTTTCCAGAAAAGATGGAAACCTCGACCAGAAGAAATAATAGAAGTGGGTGGAATTTCCCAATGCTTATACTTCTCGGTAAAGTAATCCTTCTTATCCCAATCCTTTTCTGGAAGATCAATATCCGTCCAAAGAACAGAACCTCCAGCAATTAGATCCTTACCGCCACGCATTCCTCGCTTTTCAGGAGGAGAGCGAAACAGCGTCGGCATTACATAAAGATTCCACTTATCCATCACACCAAGTGTGATAGCATCAATAATCGACTTAGGATTCTCCAGAAAATCCGCTACCTTAATGAACCGAAAACGGCGACGATCTTCGGCCTTAACCGCCCCCATCTTAATGAAAGTGATGGCAATATACAGACTCGGATCTGCTCCATCAATAATCATACGCAGAAAATTCTCTGCGCTATCATTCTTTAGAGCAGCGAGCTTCTGGAGACTAATCTTTGCCATTTTTCATTCCGATGTAGAATTCAAAAACTTTTCACAAAGCGTATCGAAAGTACCAGGATCTGTACGACGTAGATCCTCAAGATCCTCTACACTAAGCCCCATATTCTCTGCGAGCTTACGAATCTTGAAATTCGTTACCGGATCGACTTCTGGATGCTCTGTAATATGACCAGTGATATCAAAATCAACGTCATTGTCTACAGTCTTATATCCAGGACGCTTGATAATTGCCTTACCAGTATCCATGTCAACGGCGGATGGGCCACCATTGTACTTCTTACGAATATGGAGCATGTGTGCCGCAGTACCTAGCATCTTCTCCATACTATCAGTAAGGAATCCTTCCTCAATACCTTGCAGCACGTCCACAGCGGCGCGCTCGAAAATCATCTGCTTACGCTTATAGATTTCGGCTCGACGTTCAGCGGCAGACATACGTGGACCAGTATGCTGCTCAAGCTTTTCAGGCTTACCGTTATCGGCAGCACGTCGCAGAAACATCATAAAGACATTACGTGCAGAGATACGAGTGTGCGTGGTAGAATTCGCAAACTGCTGAATGTACTCACGGTAAGCAAGATCGTTACGAATGTCGACCTTGCGAATAGCACCAGAAACGAAATCCTTGTACAGCCGGCGCGTTGAAATACTGTAGCCAGCCAGAGTAAGATAATTATCGAAGTCAGACAGAAGCTCCTGCAAGTGCGTCTTAAGCAGACTATGCGGAGCCTTTTCCCAGAAATCGCTGGTCTTTTCCATATTTATTCTCCAAAGAAAATCCCCAACGGATTAGGGCTCTTAACCTCAATCCGTTGGGGACGCAAGACATTATGAGTTAGGACTCAAGACTATTTAGTACGACGTTATTGACGGCTTCGCGATACTGCTTCAATACTTCCTTATCATTCTTGCTACCTTCGGTTGCAGGAAGACTAACCTTGTCCTCATTCAACCAACGATAAGCCTCAAGGAAGTTATGGATCTGTGGACGCATAAATGCTCCCATTAAATGAGGATAGCATCGCTGCTTCTTACGATCCATGATCCATTCAGCATTTGCATACTGACGAGCAGTCACTAGACGATTAAGTGCAATCTCCAAGCGCTGGTGACGCTCATAACTGGCGAACTCATACTTTTCCTTAACAGCTTGGTTGAGTACCTCAATAGCTCGAGAGTACGTCAAATAAGCTGCCGCCCCCTGTGGAAAATGCTTGGAGTTAACAAGCATTTCCATATGCAGGCGCTCAAGATTTTTGAAAATCTGCTCAACACTGTTATCGGTAATCCAGCCGATAATTCGCTTTGGAGTGATTGTATGGCAGACTCGAAAACCAAAGATATGCGATGTATTACCCCAGGTCAGATCAGTAGGACTCCAGAAACTAGACTCTAGGGTATGGTCGTCTACCTCTACTTCAATGACTGCATCAATAGAAATAAATAGCGACCAGAACAACGACAAACGGAAACCTTCGCTAAACCTATCTCGAATGCTAGCCTTGGGATGAGTAATTGGCTTAAACTGGATCCAATCATCGCCAGCATTCCAGTAAGGATCAGGACACCACAGGCGGGTCGCCATTACTATACTCCATGATTTCTTCGATCACCATGTCCCGTAAATCCTGCGCCAGATCCGAATCTCCGGCAAGAAACATAAATAAAATAGGAAAGTTAACTGGATCATTAAAATCCACCAGTCCTTCATTATCCATAGCTTTAATGATACCAGTATGATTTCCATTCTCTCGATAAACAAACAAAGAATCATTTTCACTGAATTCTTCAACATGCCCATCATCAAAGATGATCTTCGCCACTTCTTAGCCTCGGTCGCTGATGACAGCGGGATTCAATAATATTAACTGTTCCTTCAAGGATGCCGTAAGGACTTTTAGAAATATATGTATACTTCTCTGGAACATCTAGGGCAGTGAATGGCTTAATAAGATACCAGAATTCCATATCTTTCCAGCTAGCATTAACTAACTTGGTATCGCATGGCAACTCCACAACCATGGTACCACCACTAGCACGTACACGTTCATTCTCAGTACATCCCTGACCGAGACCGAGAATAAGAAGCGCACCAATCATTGCCAGAAATGCTGCCCAAATAGTAATATGGATACGCATCATTCACCTACCATTCCAAGATATTCACTGTAGAACCTTTCCTGTACCATATCGGTACAAGCTAGCATCATAGAACGATACTTATTCCAATACTTCATAGCACGGTCAAGAGTAGTGTCCTTCATATCTCGGATAATGATGTTTCCAGTCAACCAAGCACGCCAGGCATCATAGTAGAAAACAATATCATTTCCACTAATGTATACCTGAGAGTTAATCAAATCAAAGGTACCAATGATATCCGACACTGAATTGTAACGAGTATCGCAAATCAAATCCATTGGTACATGCCAATGGGGCGAGGAAATATTCATATTCAAATCATTTCGATACTCCGATTGCTGCTCCAAGCTGGGCCGGTTCGGAGTAGTACAATCACATTCGCGCATAAACTCACGGACCCGATTATAATACTCCTCATTATGATTCAGAATTACACAATCAATATCCTTCATCTTATTCAAACCACTATCAGTAAGCTGAAACATAAACTGGCAAATGGCTGCACCGCCACAAATCACATAATCAACACCGCTCTCTCCAGGAAAATCCGTAGGAATAATCAACTTAGAAAGATTCAACGGGATCCGAATACGATCATCCACGACGACCTCCAACGATAGAAGCAATGTCAACAGGATTCGGCAACATCGGACGATTACCAAGACTATGCAGCATACGCTCAAACTCATCGAATGGAATTGGAGAAATAAACGTCTCTCCACCGCAACTAATCATCACTCCACGAAAGATAGAAGGAACACCACTTTCCATCTTAGTAAGAGATACAGGACCATATCCATTAAGCTGCTCAACGATAAGCCGCCAATCAGGCATAACATCCTGCTGACCGTCAGACTTACTAAAGATACGAGGAATAACCATCGCAGTCATTTGTTTCTCCGCTTCATACGCTTTGCGTGATTACGCGCCTTACTCAACTTACTATTACCTACACGCTTCTTAGTACCGTCAGTGAAATGCCAGTAATCTCCAATACGCTCCGCAATAGTTTCGCCACGGTATACTAGATAACGTGATCCAACACATTGCGGATTATCGTGGCGCAAATTATTGCAGTCTCCACAGGAGGCGGCTACATTGTCGATAGTACGCTTGCCACCACATGCGGCAGGAAGTAGATGCTCTAGTGTAGCGTACTTAATACCTTGAGCATCGAAGATTTCTGGTGCTAGTTCATATAGCGCACGCAATGTGAGAGGCACTTGACAATAATGACAGATCCATTTCTGTAAATTAAGCGCGCGCACTAGCACATATCGATTACGCTTAGAGTTCATACTACACTAATCACACATTCTGATCCAAGTACATAGGTGCCACAATCGAGCTTCACAATGGTATAGAAAGGCATTGCATGATCATTTCTAACGACAAACCCGTAACGAGGAGAAGGCTCCTTACCATCATCACGATGCATTACTACACTTACTCGCTTATTAAGCAAATGTCCTTGCTTTGGCAGAATCAATGGATTCATCACAACTCCTTAATTGCGTTAATAATATTGATACAAGCTGCAATACTTACACCTTCAAACCTACACACATTACGAATACCTTCTGCCTTACGATACCACAAACTATGTGTGAATTGATCCCAATTCCCATTCTCATAGTACCAACCACATCCGTCCGTATGATTACCGCCACAGAAGCGCGTATGCAAATGAGTAGCAAGATTCTGCGTAATCTTATCATTGTTAATCACAGATGCACCTCAACAGCAACATTCATGTGTCGCAGAAAGTTAATACCCTGTGTATCGTAATCGTTATGCACCACATGTACCTTAACAATTCCAGATTGATACAATAGCTTGGCACACATCAAGCACGGATACCCGTTTACATAAGCATGTGCGCCTGCTGTGGAAATGCCGTCATAAGCGGCATTACAGATCGCATTCATTTCAGCATGAATACAACCAATTTGAATTTCTGTGCCGGACTTAATCATCTCTCGAGCGCAGACATGATCTCCACCGCACAGTTTAGTACCATTACGTGGTGCGCCGTTGTATCCGTGAGCAATAAGCGAATTGCGCTCGGGATTAACAAGCACACAACCAAACTTACGTCGAGGACAATTTGAAAGCTTGTTAGAGCTATCCCGACAGAAATCAAGCCACACAAAATCATGCTTAGTCATGCTGTAGCCTCTCCTTAGTTACACTCACACCCTCGAACACAAGTTCTCCATCCTTATCAAGGATCCAGGGAGAGTTACAACATCCGCACCCACTAATATTGATTTCGTACTTGGCACACAATGCGACCAATTCCTTCTTAAGCATTTCCTTATTAAGTGCCTTAGTAATATCCTGAATAAACTCTTCCTTCATCTTCTTATCAACGTCCCAAACCATCCTGCTCCCCGTGATCCGTAGGATCATCTTCTTCAGGAATATACTCATCGTATCCGAGTAGAATATCTGAGTAACTAGAAGCTTTTATTCTGTATGTATGTGTTACGAACCACTCGCCCGGGACAGCATCACTAGGATACCATCCTCGATGCCTTTTTAAATCCGGCATTTTGCATGGTGTTCCGGATGGAACACCGCAAATTATGCAGCTAGCGCGCAACCACCAATTCATTAACGCTTCCCAAAGTTAGGAGTCTTTCGAGCAACACACTCAATCTTAACACTAATGGAAGCCGGTGCGTAAGGTTCACGAGGATCGTTATTTCCAGTATGATGATGAATTGTAATCTTCTTAACTTCCATACTAGTGGAAGCTTCGATTCCAGACTTAATTAAGTCCTTAACCTGGGCTTCAGTGAGATCGATGCTAAAAGCCAAATCACTGAGGTTCATTGTGTTTCCTTAGCTCCTCTTTGCACTTACTGTGGATCAGGTAGCGAATACCATCGTCAACGAAATAGTCACCTTCGCCCACCTTGACTAGAAAGTAGCAATGCATACATCTACCAAGGTACTGCTTATTACTTTTCCTTGCTTTCACTTTCACTAATCAAATCCTCATAAGCTTTAGCAGAACGAATAAGTGTATCGACTGCGACATCATAGCCAGAAACTTCAATTACAATGTTCGTAACGGTATAATGAAAATTACCTGGTTTTTGATAAACCGCACGCCACAGATGTTCATCTGTATCGTATTGAACATACCAATTTGGGATATGTTGCTTAATCTGCTCTCGAACAGAAAAAATAAAAGACGAATCTTCAAATCTATCAATATCCATACTCACCTCACGATAATCCCCACAATAAACTCCGGCCCGTTAGGATGATTGTACATGATCGTACGAATCTTCACCTTATAATCCTTACCGTGCAGAACATCCTCATAATAGTTATCTGCTTCATGGCGAGTGTCGAAGCTTTCGAAAGTAACCTTACCATCTTCCCAAAAGATGGCATACTCATAAATCGTACGCTCACTGAACATGCTGCACCTCACAACAAAATAGGCGTGGAGAGAATCAAACTCTCGACCTTCTCTGTGTAAAAGAGACGTTCTATCACTGAACTACACGCCTGAAATAACCACTACTTACGATGGGTAACGCCCATCAAGTAGAAATCGTACTCACGCTGCGTAACCTCAGTACCGATCAACATGGCTCCGGGCTTAAGCAGAGAAAAATCAGCAGGCAGTACGACGTAAACCTCACTCTGATCAGGATTGAGGAACAACATCGGCAACTTACTAACCTGCACAGATTCCTGCTTTTCCTCTGCCTTAGCCAGCGCATTCGCCTGCTTACGGTACTGGTCCACTGGGGGCGCTGTGTCATTAGCGCAGTAGACAGGAATACCGCGATGGATTCGAGCCGCGCGCACAGCACTACTAGTGAGACCGAGCTTAGCCGCCAACACTGTATCAGGCATCTTACCGAGCGGTTGATTTGCCCAATCAATTCCCTTAGGACGCCGATCCGTTGCATGTGCAAACGGAGGAATATTACGCTTGTGCCGCTGATACGTAACAGACGATCGCCCGACCTGCAAACGCTTAGCGAGCACGTTATCGGGGTACTTACCGAGCCCGACGCTATCCCAATCAATTGCCGAGTTATTGCTGACGATCATTTTGCCACCTCTTATTCGGTACAGTCAAGTGATAGAAACTAGTATCATCTTCTGGACGAATTTCTACCTGACATGCCTCGCGTACAATCCGCGTAAGAACGTGAAGTAGAAACGCTTCAATAGTGTTACGATCCTTCAAGCTACAGCAAACAGTCCATCTACCATTCTCCAGTTTGTTTTCGTTAATCCATTCAGACGGCATGTACATCACGGCGCCGAATGGAATAAAGTTACAACGCCAGTCACTAAGGAAACGATGGTCAACCTGCATAGCTCGCACAAGTGACCAGTCATGTAGCGCGTTTAGTTCCTCAATAACAGCCGCGCCCTGTGGAGTCAAATCGGCAGTGAATCGCAAACCATAATAGTATCCCATTAGCCACACCAGTAAAGGTATTCATAAGTAGGAGCAATGGCTTCTCCAAGCTCCAACATTTCCGAAATTTCGATGTCACGATCCAGGCCCCAACTCCAGGCAATAAACATCTGATCCCAAAAACCATACCGGGCAATAAACATCTGATCCCGAAAACCATACGGAAGATCACAGAACGGATTATCCATTAGCTGCTGTTCCTCGCTGCAATATGGTTATACCAAACGTGGACTAGTGCTTGACAAACATCGAAAAAGATGCGCATAAACGCATACGCCACACATACACTCTCAACCGCTTCCCACATAATTACCTCACGAAAATAGAACGCATGGGGCTCGAACCCATAACCGTCAGCTTAAATGGGTGGTATGGGATTTGAACCCACATCTTGCGAATTAAAAGTTCGATGCTTGACCATTAAGCTAACCACCCGACGCAAATCACTTTACGTACATCTTCATATAATCTGATTTAGCTTTACAGCATAAGGCACATTTGCAATATCGATAGCTTGATAGTGTTCCATGCGTATCAGTGGCAGGAAAATGGCCCCGCTCTAATATTGTCTTCAATCTATGACATGCTTTGCAGCGCAAAACACATTTAGCCAATTCTAGTTGTAATTTAGCCTCGCTGGCAGAGGTAAACATTTTACCAATAAGTTTTTTATCTTCATTAATAATATGATCAAATTCTAAATTTGTTTCAGTACCACAATCGATACATACACCACCTAATTGTTTAATAGCTTTTAAACGCCGTGCATGATATCTGCGTAACATGTATTCACGCATATATTTATTATATTCTTGCTTATTAGATTGTGGCATAAACTACACTCCTGAATTTAAATAGGACGCGTAGGATTCGAACCTACATACTATGCAAAGCAATTGCTCTACCAATTGAGCTAGCGTCCTAAATGCGCCCGACAGGACTCGAACCTGCACGAGTTAAACTCACAAGAGCCTAAATCTTGCGTGTCTACCAATTCCACCACAGGCGCCGATGAACTAAACGAACAAATCTTCCCATTCTTCTGGCGAAATACCAGTCATAAGAAACTCACGCTGGTCTGCGCTAAAATTCGGCATTACATCCTGAATCTTAGTACCAGACTTCCACTCCATCACTGCATGTTGAAAGGTATCGAGATCGCAATGAAAATCCATATTGGACTCCATCTGCTTGTTATAGACACCACAGATATTGGTCACTCGGTCATAGAAAACAGTATACTCATGACCAAGCCTGTTGTAAAACTTAAACACTAGTCACCTCCCGCAGTAGCTCCAACTCACGACGCATTTCATACTGCTGCTTAGCCCGCTGAATAAACTTATGATCAATCCTATTCATCCACGCACAATCCTTAACAAGTCGCAAGTGAGTGTGGACACTAAACTTGTACTTATGGAACCAGGAAGGCAAACGCGAGTAAGTAAGCAAGTATCCGGGAAGATCAAAATTAAATCCGCGCCGCGTCACATTTGAATCGATAACAATTTCCTCATTCCATTCCTTACTGAGCAGATTATGCCGCGCCAGCTTACGATTGTAATGAGGAAGATCAATAGGATTGCAGAAACTCAAACGGAACGAAATCTTGTAATCGTAGTAGGACCGCCCGTGTGCCTCAAAATGAGTAATCTCATCGATCACATATCCACAGGCGCCGGCCATGACTGCAAGATCATCGTCGTTAGTGAATCCGACAAAGTGAATGACGTTAGGATCCTCTCGAGTAGCACGTACAATATTGGGGAAAGGATGCCATTCGGGCAGCAGATGATTATTGTTCCTGGTCCAAGTGTTAAGCGGATGCATTAGTTATCTCCAAATTCCGAATCAGGAATAGTGCGGCGGCCGTTACGGTATGTGTCGTAAAACTCAATTACTCGGGACAGTAACTCGTAATTTTTAAAGGCATCTACCAGAAATTCATAAATAACTCCCAGCTTCAATACCTCTTGATCTTCATACTCCGGAGCATCCAAAGCATTTGATCTAGGTGGCTGCATAATGAAACGACCATTGTACTTTAAGACTAGAATGAGAGCATCATCGGGTGGAGCGATGTAGTCCACTCGCAAGCCCTCATCATCTAATACACATCCCATTTCAGAGTAAAACTTGTCGTTATTGTCACTCATCGTCCACATCCTCAACAAGCTTCTTCTGACGCTGATTATTAACACGCTCCTGCCAAATCAGCCGATCCTCGGGAGTAACATCATAGAATCGAATTACACGGTACTTCCGAGAGAAGAAAACACTCTTGTTGAGAGTAATAGCCGCACGTAGACCGGGAGAAGTACCAGACCAATATGCAGGGTTTGTAGCACTATCTGGCAATCCCGCCGCAACAAGCTGGTCTAGTGTAAACTCCACAAATTCCTTGCCGCGATCATCTTCCTGGACTCGCGCACTAGCAAACAATTCCCGTAGAATACTAATACGCTGCTTCAAACTAAGTAGACGCTTCATAGCCATTGTGCACCAAAAGAAAAACGCGCACCTGGATTAGTGCGCGCTACTTACTACTTATTTTCTAGTCTACGAATACGCTCTTCAAGAGCAGAAATTCTATAATGCAGTTTACTAATTAGTTTGTGCAGTTCATGCGTCGGATTATCAATTTTTGCTTTTGCTAGTGCCTCACATTTATCGCAACGCTCCAGAGGAATCTCCTTATCATGCGGACAAATACAATAAGTAATGTCTTCTTTGTACATTTATTTAAACCATTCTGGTGGTTTAGTTTTTGTCCACTTGAGAATTCGTCGAGTCTGCCAATCTTTGTACTTTGCAGTTAGATAGGCTCGATAATTATCTACTGCATTACCAGTTTTGAATTCGTCAGGCATTGCACAAGGGAAACGATCTACGATGCTGGCGTCCACAGGGCGGTTGTGGTATCGTTTCCATTGCGGGAGATAGTCGATATCGCACTTGTGTACTCGAGTGTATCGCCGGAAGTATTCGTCACACAGTGCGAAAGCATGATCGACTAGCCAGAGGTAATATGCGTCGTTCTGTACTGCTTTGATTGTGCAGGGATGATGTGCGTGCGTCGGCCGCATTAATACCGCGCTTTGTACATCAATAAAATTCCGCGCGCTTTTACGTCTTTCAATCTCCGCTGTGGAGAGAATCTGTACACTCTCCACAATCATCTTGACTACGTGTTTGTCGGCGAGACATTTTGCAGCAACGGCAGGATTGTAATCACAGACAAAAACGTTCACTTTGTTATCCTGGTAAATAAGTATTAGATACTTATTCGGTCGGAAGGTTATAAATGGCTGTGTAGTCAATGTACCGATTTCTCAACCAAATAAGAAATCGATCTCCGTATTCCTCGCCGCTCATTTCAAAAATGAATTGGGGACAATTAAGATTGACTCCCCACAAATGGTCTTCGATTGACTGTGCAGTGAGCGCCACAGACTCACTAAATGCAATTCGGCCGACAATATTATGTTCTTGATTGTACAGGTAATACGTGATTACCGTTCTCAGTAGAGGATCATAATCGGCTTGCCCGACGTAATGATTAGCGTCTGGAATGCAAAGAGTGAGGAAGGAAGCGAGGTTATCGAGGATCTGATTAAAGGTCATTTCAGCGCTCCAAACCGAGAATCTTAAGCTCGTCGTCAGTAAGGCGGTTAATGAGATCAGCACGCTTAATTTCGTTCAACTGTTCAAGAGAATTGATTGGAGTATAGAAACACCAACGTGCAGCAACAGAGGATTGCGCATCGTAATAACACTTAATCGCGTCAAGAAAATCAGGATCGGAATTAGTGGTAGTAGCGACGACGACCGTGTTACCGCTAGACATCGGACGAATGAGTACATAAATAAAACGGTCGATCATGTTTTAACTCCGTATCGCGGGCGGCCCGGAGAGGATCCCCCGGACCTGCAACCCGTAACCAGCATGGCACAAGTGTGCATCCCTGCACAGGGGAGTTTCTAGCCGCACGGGATATGGTCGGGCCTTCCTGGCCTTTCCGCAGATCCCCCGTGCGATCCTGCACTTGGCACGGTTCTTGCTACGTGTGCGCCCGTGTCTCCCCTTACGTCGCGATACCAGCTACTACCACAAATTCGCTTTGATCAGCAAAATTTTCTCGCGCCCTGTGGAGTCAAGTACGAGCTCAATATAAATTGGAGCAGGTTTGCATATTTTTGCATTGCGTTCATATCTCCAATTAAGCTTTTGAATCAAAGAGAGATACCACAATGACGTTAATTCATCCGCAGTAATCCAATTCATTTGCTGGCCCACAGGGCGGGATGCGCATTGTATACGGCCACCCAATCAATGAGGATAATGGGCTCTTTAAGAATGTCTGTCGTGGCAATTAGAAGCCGATCAGGACACGATCCAAGCAACACGGGCCCGTGATGTGGTGTGTGTAGATAGAATTCTGTTGTGCAGTTCACCGGATTGCGAATGGTTTCGATTTGACAATTGGGTGGTGGGACAATACTTAGCGTCTCGTTATACACTTTGTCTCTCCGCGCCGTTTAGATAGGCATGTTGTTGGGGTCGGGTTGTTCAACGAACGCCTCGAAAATGAGTACGTCGTTAACGGTATGAGTGAGAGTGTATGGTGTGCGGCAAATCTCGAGATAGAGATTTAGTTCTGCCTGCTGTTCTGGTGCTAGATTAGTGAATAAACTCACCTGCTCGTCCACAGGGCGGGATTGGGTGTGGAGTAAAAAACGGTTCGCAGCGTAAAAGGCGTCGATCTGCATCACTCGATAGGATTTTACACATTTAATCGGCGCGCGCATTGCCTCTCCTCGGTTGCTGATTACAGGCTTAACATGCCTCGATTGACTGTGTTAGGACCTGTCAAGGGGAATCGGGTCATAGGTTACGGCTTGTCAGTCTAGAGGATTATGGGAGTAATCTGGAATTCGTGGCGTTCAACCTACACAAGTGGTCGATTTTGCTGATAAAGTTAGGTGTCGCAACCCTAGAATTGCTGACTTTTTTTTTTTCATTAAATGTACGTACTGAAATCTGCATGGACCAACCTCGAGTTTCGTAGGACCTAAGAGTCTTGAAGTACAGAGGTTAATGGTTGCGGTACCTTAGAGTTATCTATGACCTCTGTTACACACAAGTAGGGATACAAATGGGGCGGTCTTAGAGCTATTGGATCGAGAGTACCCCTGGCTTTTCGAGGACTCAAAAAATAAGAGTTTTCCTCAGGAGATTTGGTTAGGTTAATGGTAAGCAAAATTAAGCTCGATTGAACCCTTAACCTGCTAACCCGATTTGTAAAAGGCAGTTTAATCCTGGGCAGGGGAGCACATGAGGTTAGGAGTTTTAGAAACTATCGTTTACAGTTAACCAGCGACGTAACTGCGTGGTCGTAACTTTGAGAAAGGTCGGAGTAACCTAGGGAATCGGGGATAATTCGTGGAGTATTTTGTGAAGCTGCTAATAAGAGTACGAAAATAGGGGGGCCTATTTAAGGGGTATTTTTGCCTCGAAATTTTTTTCCTGGGATATGATAGGTTTCCCCTGGGAGATGGAGGAGAATTGACCAATTTGGTCAAAAGTTAGTATAGAAATAGGGATTTTATTGAGTAAAAATCGGTGGAAACTAGGAAAAAATTGAGAAAAAATTGGTTTTTTACAAAAAATTAATAAACTCCCCCACAGACAATAAGCTCTACTCTAACATACCTTAAGTATAATAGATTATGATCTTAGATTGGATAGTCCAGGTACCCCCTTCACTTTCAGAGAGCGTATGGTGGTTATGAGTTACGTTACATAACCTCGGTTAACCTGATGGTTGTTCCGGTGAATTCAGTAAAATGTAACAAAATCTATAAGGTGTTTAAGAGGAAAACCGAGAGTACCCCTGGGTTTTCAGATTGTTTCGGCTAGTCGCTCATCGGTTAATGGTTACGACCAATAGTCAACGGGCCGGGCACAACATCCCTAGGAACGTTTTACGGCGCCTTCCACAACGATCCGTCTCTCGGGTAGGGTACCCCGGATCAAACATTCCCAGGAACCTTTTAACCATACTAGCGGGGCATCCTGGGTCGACGATCGAGCAGCGGATCGCACCCTCGCGCTGGATTTTTATTACAGAAATACCGGCATGACCTACACCGTAGCCCCCGCCCCGCCTGTGGACATGCCACCCCTTAATTCTAAACTTCCAGATATTAGGCTGGGGTACCCTTTTAGGTCATTTTAAAGTCAGTTTTCCAGCTTCGAGAAATTTTCGGAAATTTTCGGGGAAATTTCTGGCAAAATTTGGTGGGAATTTGGTGGGAATTTGGGCAGAAATGGGTAGAAAATAGCTGGGAATTGTGGTAGAAAATCGTGGGAGATTGGCTGGAAATCCTCGAGGAAGTGCTGGTAAAATGTGGGAGAAACTCAACGAAAAACACCAAAAATAGCTGCGAAAAGTCTGTGTCGAGTGTGGAAAACGGGGAGCGAGCTCGAGTTTAATTTTTAAAAATAAATTATTTAAATTATAGAGAGAATCCCCGAGGAAATATAAGTTCGAGCTCGAGATTTCGTTCGAGAAAGCAAGTGAGAATATGAACAAAAATGAACAAGAAAATTTTATAAATTTGTCCAAAAATGACATAAATTTGTGAGAAAATGAGTGAAAATTTGTGCAAAAACTTCAAATTTCGAGCTCGAGTCTACCCTCCCCTATATAGTAGGTACCCCACACCGCGTATATAAGGCGAGTTTGCCGAAAAAAGCTCACCTCACGGGGCCCCGATAGTTTGAGCTCAAACGGTACCGTACCGTATGTGCTCAAATCGTGGCAATTCGTGACAAATCGTGACAAATCGTGACATATCGTGAAAGTGACGGTTCTAAGCCCATTTTCGCGATATTACACATTTTGCGGTACTCCGGTTGGCACGATCCTCGCTATTGCGAGAATCATGCCATGCTGCAATGCGACATAGTATGACCCCCAACGATGTTGCAACGCAACATGGGTACTAGTATGTACACCAACGGTACGGTACCATTGGTGTACGTAGGAATGGTTCCTGCTATTGCAAGAATCGTGCCAATGTTGCTGCGCAACATCGTACGCACACCAACTATGCTGTAGTGCAGCACTGGCACGCTTCCTGCTATAGCAAGAGCCGATCCTACGTACACCAACGAATTTTGGAGACGTTGGCACGCCTCTTGCTATTGCAATCGCCGTGCCATGTTGCGACGCAATACGGGATGCTGCGATGCAGTGGCACGGTACTTGCAGGTAGTACCCGGCTACTGGTACCGTTGTACTCGAGGATGCGTAAAAACACGCTTAGTAGGCTGTTCTGCGGGGTTTCCTGTATAGGGCGAAATTCCGCGGAAACAATGGTAGGGCATGGCTCGATCCGGCTGACGCTTCACAGGGCCGTTTTTGTCGAATTGCGGGGCATCGCTGTTTTCTCACCATGATCTAAATGTCGTGGTCGTCCGGCGATGTGTCGCGGTCCCGGCTAGTGCGTCAAAAAGCGTGCCAAGATCGATGGCACGGTAGCTGCAACGTGCGCGCGGGCGCGTGCGTTAGTGGGATACACGCGCGGATGAGGATGCCTCTCCGGGCTGCTAGAACGTCCCTGGGAAGGTTCGCCGGGCGGTAGTCGAGTCTGGTCCTGGGAAGGATCTCCAAGCGTTCTAGACGTTCCCAGGAAGGATCCTCGAGGGGATCTCTGAAAAACGAGGATCTAGGCCGATGATCCCCATTGTGATCTTTTCCGAGAAAAGATCGTTGCCGCGCTACAGGATCGGGCTACTTGAAGATCATCGGGAACGCCGCTCCGGCCGCGCCCCGATGGACGCAAATAGCGTCACCCGCGCTAAGGTGCGGATCCTCGCGACCCTCGCGATCCTCCCGGCCAGAATGAGCCGACAGGATCGCGCAACCGGTCGAAAAAAAAATGAGGATCGCACCTTGACGGGACACTAAAGCGGACATAAGCTTTAGACATCGAAGCAACGAGCTTCGAAACAGAAAGCGCAAGCCGACCGGGCGGTGTCAATCCCGGGCAATCTCCAGAAACCCGACAAGCGGTTAGCTTAGGTGCCACGCTACCGGGTACGCTGCGCGAGTGACGCACCGGGGATTGTATCGTTAATGCGGCCTAGCATCGATGCTAGCGGGTTCCAAGCCCCGACAAACGCAGAGGAACGAACATCTAAGATTCGGAGGCTACCATGGGTGAGGCGCACAAGGCTTGGAAGGACACTGCATCGATGATCGAGTGTCGGGCGCGTTGGGCCAATTTCGATCGCTGGTCGCGGTTCTGGGAATTCTCCGCCGCTGCGTACGTTCTGGCCTCCGTCGCGTTCCTGGCGGTGTTCTAATGCGGTACGTTTCGACGGGTACCGCGGACACCGCGAACCGGATCGCGTTCCTCGCGTTCCTGCTTTCCTCCTTTTGCTACGTGGTGGCGTAAAATGAATCGGTTCGATCGGCTGGTTCTTGAAACGATCGAGGAATTCCGTTTGATGCGTGAGATCATCGATGCTATCGAGCGTGGAGATCGTGACGCTGCGGACGCGTTGCGGCTGATTCTCGCGGATCTGTTCTACTGACAACGCAATGGGTGAGCGTATCACCCAGCAGATACCAACCTAAATGGTATCCGTCGCTACCTGTTAGATGGTAGCTAGCCCCCGCAATGATCCCTAGTGTAGCGGGGTAACTAGTCCACGGACGGACACTACATACAAAATACGTTCGGCGTTGTTCACACAATGCGCACATACCCGATCCGTATCGACAGAGGCAATGGTCCCGGACGGATGGCACAAGCCAGTAACTCCCGGTCCTAGTCGAATCGGCGAATAGAAAGCGGGCGCACACAATAGTGTGCGAACCGGCGGATCCTTGACGCTACTAGAACGGGCGGATCCGAGAAGCCCCTAAACATACTCGGCGCACGACACTGGCGACACAGTGTCAACCCTTACCACCATTGGAGCCTAATTTATGCGTTACCCCGCGCATTTTGGTTATTAGGTTGAAAGGCACCCGATACGTCGTGAGCGTATCGGGTGACTCCGTTAATGCAGCCGATCAATCCCGATCGCCGGTTACAAGCCCGGTCAATGCAGAGTAACGGAGGCACAATGTTTACCGATCTGACCTTCGCTAGCCTGATCGTTCTGTTTCAGGGCTCCGCCGCTACCGCGTTCTTCTTGGCGTGTGTCGGGTGACGCTCGTTGATTGGGCGTTCGTAGCGGTTTTCTGGAGTCTGCCGATCCTGTTCCTGCTCACTTGGCAGGACTAGGATCGGCCGCTGTAAATAGTGCAGTGTCCCGTTTAGCATGGTACGGGCCTCCTTTGACACTGCACTATCTACAGCGTTTCCCACCAAACGGTGCGAGTGCATGCGGGACATTCGCGCCGTTCCATTAAACTAGTCTCCCGCCCTGTGGAGTGTTCCAATGTCCGTTGATCCCAAGCCGTTTCGTCTCAATGCCCGTAACCTCGCGTTCCTGTTCGCGCTCGGTACCGTCAAGGGCGACAAGATCACGTTTAGCGTCGCTGATCTGGAGGCCCTTGAAACTACCCGGTCCCGTACCAGTGAGAGCGATCTCGGGGCGCAGATCGATGCGCTGGTTGGTCCGCGCCTTTCCGAGCTTACCGATGGTGTCGGTACGCTCACCTTCCGTTCGCGTGAGATCAAGGCCGCTGGTTTCGCTGACTCCGCGCTTAAGAACGTGAATTACTGGCGTTCGCCGGTTTCCGCCGCTGCTCGTGCTGCTATCGAGCGCGGTTGGGTTGTGGCGCTGGTTACGAAGTACAACGAGGATGCCGATGCTATGGTGGTCACTGTGACGTTTAGCCGCGGTCCCGCCGTTGCGGATACCCTCGCTAAGCTCGAAGCGGCCGTCGCTAAGCATCTTGCCGATAAGAGCGCGGAGGATAGCGCTGCGGACGAGGTTAGCGAGGCTCCCGCGGAGGAGTGAGCGGTATCACGGTTCGATCCCGTGACTCCGGCTCCGGTTGATACGGTGGCTGTTACGGCCGCCGATCTCGGATCCCTGGCTACTGCGATCGGCGTGATTCTCGGATCCGCCGCCTGCATGTGGTCAGGGATTGTAATTGTGGTACTCGGTTGCCTCTACCAGATCGGGCGCATCATCGCGCGCGCCAATGCGCTAGAACAGCAACGTAAGCGGTAACCACCTATTAGCCGGCCATTGCCGGCTAGACCTGTTAGGAGGATAGAGAAAATGCGTATCAGTGTCACGCGGTTGGCGGAATACGGGTATCGCGTCGAGATTGACAAGGATCGGCAGGTTATCGACATTTACCGCGAACCTACTAACTTTAACATGCAAAACGAGCTTGTGGCGACGATCCGCCAGTCCTTTCCGAACGTGGATAGTGACACGATTGCTAATCACCTCGATCGAGCCGTGGCTAGCATCATGGGGGCGGAAATTGTCGCTATCTGCGTGCGTGGTTAGTGGAGGTGCCATTGATTACGGATGTTGAGATTGATCGCGCGTTCGCCGGTACGCAGGAAGATCGGATCCGGTTGCTGGTGAAGATCATTCGGAGACATGGCCCGATTACACAGCGTCGGATCGCGCATGAATTCCTGGGCATGACCCCGCTTGTACTCACTAGCGGCCCCTGGCGTCGCGCCCTGGTTGAAGCGCGCAGACGGCGGCTGGTACGGCAAATTAACGGACATATCGGATGGGGTGCAAAGTGACGATCGCGCCGGAAAACTGGTATGCATATCAGATCATTCGCTACGCTAGCGAATGTGAAGACTTCACTGGCGCCCTGTGGCGGGCGTATTTGTGGCTTTCGGAAGTGTCTCACGTTGAAAGGGAGCCGTATCGAGCTCGGGAATTGGATATCCGAGCGCGTGAGATTTACGGGGCTCACTCCGGAGCGATGGAAATGCGAACGATCTGTATCCGTACGGTACTCACTTTATATGGTCAAACTTCCGTGAGGAATTGATCGTCTGTCCTGACTGATTCGCTACAGTGTCACCGGCACACTGTACGTAATCACCCGAGACAAACATCCGACTGTGTCGGATTCTCGGGCCGGGACCTGGTATAAACTCAATCTCGGGACATGTTTAAATCGGAGTTACGGGTAATCGGGGTATGTTTAAAAATCGGGGGTAGTATTTAAAATCGGCTATTGCCGAATTTTTTGTGCCCAAAATTTCAAAATCTCTTGCCAATTTGGCACCCTTGACGCAAGGTCTCCCGGACCCTCCCCAACCCGAGACCCGGACCCAGGGCGCGATCCCGGTCTCAAGGTTCCTGGCAAGGTTCCCCAGGGCGTGCTAGGATCCTTGAGAGGGCCCGGACAGACCGGGATCCTCGCTCGCGATACGGGAGTAAGCATGGAATTCTGGATTATTGAAGTGGAAAAGGAATACCAGAACACGGACGACACGTATACTGGATACATCGGCGATAATAACGAAATTACGCAGACCGCACCTTACATGTTTGAAAATGAATCCGACGCTAACGACGCTGCTCGTTACGCTCGTTTCCGTAGCAGTCGGATCGTTCGTACTAAGGTGATTCATATGAAGGAAGTTAAATAAATGCTTTTCAGTATTTTACCCAATGGTAAAATCCTCTACCTCGGGCATATTCTTAAAATTAAAACTTACCCAAAGCATGATGAGATAGTAGTCAGAGGATCTGGACCGTGGTTTAAATATCAAGTAGTACATGACATGCATTACAATAGCATGAATCCGCTGCGGCTAGTAACACCCGACTAATGGAAATGGCGAATGTACGCGCTCGAGTTTGAAGATCACTACATCACTGATTCGGAGGGTTTCGTCATGCTGTTCCGTACTTACGAGCTTGCCGCTGATTACGCTTCCTTCCTCGCTACCTACGTCGGCATGATTCCGGCTATTATGCAGGTGCTCTAATGCTGTTCTACATCGGAAAGCACGATTGGAGTAAGTACAATTTCACTGAAACGGAAAAGCGAATGCTCGAAAATGATTCGGGATATCGTGGACATATTATTCAAATCGAGGCAGCGGTAGATTGGAATAATAAGTGCGCAATGCGTGTTCACGGGATCGATCACTTTGATGGAGTAACCGACGAATTTCATTTGCTTATCCTCGATCCCGATCCTTTCTTTCAGATCGTTTGTCCTGACTAAACCACCCGCCCTGTGGAGCGCCGAAAAATGATCCTGAATTTTTTGTCGTCTGCCCTGATTAATGGAGGAAACTGAAATGAATACCTGCACTTGTTTTAAGGACAACGAGGAATACACGATCGGTGGAATTTGTCGGGCCGGTGTGCATTTCGACTACATTAGCGAGAATGGATATAAGAGCAGCGTTACCACCTACGATACTAACGTCGAGCGTAACCTGCACCGTATGGCTAACGGAGGATTCTTTATCGACGCGCGTAATGTCGAGGATCCGTACGGTTACGCTCTTTACTCGCCTATGTTGGAGCTCGATAAGCCTAGCGATTGGAAGGAAAGGGAGAATCCCGGAGGTTTTAGCTACGTCGGTTTGTCCTACTTCCTGAATAACGCTGCAAAGTACGGTGCTAAGATCGGAATGCGGGTTAACGATAAGATGCATTGGAACGATGGAGAGATTACGCATATCGCGCCGTGTGAGTGTTGGAAGGATGTTTGCTTGGGTTGCCATAAGCTCCGCAGTTACGTCGATATTGTGTCAACGGGAGGTTACTTCACTAATACTCGAATCCCGACTAACCCTCACGATCATTGTCCTAGCTGTAAGGCGAATGGAGTTAAGTAATGTACGCAATTCGTGGTCTGCCGGGTATGTGGTTTGTGATGTTCCGTAACGATCATGCAGTAGAAAAGCGCATTCTCTGGTCGATGGTAAACGCAACGGTGTACATGAATAAGGAGGATGCAGAATGGGTTCTTAGTCAGTTTCCGGAAGTAGAACGTAAGAACGCTAAGATCGTGAAAATGGTTTGGAGTGAGGAAGTTTAAAAATGTACGTGATCTCGCTCGGTACTACATGGCTCGCTCGTACGGATCACGGAGTAAAGGTAGCATACAACATTGGTAACGCTCGTATCTTCTTCACTATGGAGGAAGTAATTGAGGCACGAAAGTACGCCAAGCGTTGTGGATATACGGACGTAGACATTTACAAGATCGAAAAGATTGAGATGCAGGATGATTAATGCGATTATTGGAAGTGCTAACAGTGAGTTGTTTGTGGCTGGTTTCGCATTCATGCTCACTGTTTGGTTTCTAATCCGAAGCTTCAAATCCTAAATGACTACCCTAATGCCCCGTACACGTAATGGTGACGGGGATTAGGTGTCAGAGGAGTAAAGGTGGTTAACGCAAATAAAGTAATTTGTGTCGTTAAGCAACAGTGGGGCAGTGATTCGAACGAATATCGTTATGTGTATATGCTTGGAGATCAAGAGGTTTATAGAATGACACATTCCGCGTACGCATGGGATGAATTTATTTTCGAAATTTCCAAGATTGAAAAGATGTTTAAGCTCCTCGGTTATACTCTTGATCATGGATTCTAAGATGGAAGTATGGCTGATTGTTTGCAATTACGGATCCCCAGACGGGCACCTTAACTATCTCACTTATGAGGAATATTATGGGGATCAGGAATTCCACGACATTCGTGCACGGATCTTTGAAAACTTTAAGATCGCGGAAGCTGAATTGATCCTAGCGTTGAAGGAATTTGGTACGATTCGCTTTCCTCCTAACGCACGCAACGGCACTAATGAGTTAATCTACAATAACATCCGAATTGTCAAGCTCGGAGAAATTAAGTGAATAAGCCCTCACTCACTCCAAATCAAAAGCGCGCCCTGTGGACTGCGCTTCAATTCGGACACATTACGGAGGACGAATACAACGAGCGTACGGGCAGATTTGTTATTTACGTAATCGTCAGGACAGACACTAAAGAAACCTTTTATACATGGCTGTCTAATGCCAATAATGAATATTGGCCCTACTTCGGACATACCAATGCTGCAACATTCCTCAAGAAAAGCGTAGCAGAAATTTACCTGAATCAAATTAAGGCCCGCAACCCTGAAATTCCTATTGAAATTCAAACTGTAAGGATCTGAAAATGACTGACGATCGCATTGACGACATTATCAACGTTGGTACTATCGAGGAAGTTAAGGATCTGATTCGGTATTTTCTGGACGACGATCCCTGTATGCCGATTCGAAAGCTGGCCGAGGAGTATATCGGTATCCATCCGAGCAATTTTTCTCCAAGTGCGACGGGCAGGTGGCGCAAGGCAATTGTGCAGCTTATCGAATCGAAGGAAATTCAGCAGGTTAAGCGCGGCACTAAGTCGGTTATTATCAAGGCTAGCTGAAACCATCCCCAAATAAGGACCACCAAAATGCTTTACGATTACGTCAAGGTGCGCAAGGTTCATCTTAACCTCGCTAACAAGGCTTTTGGACGCACTTTCGATCCTCCCCCTGTGGACGAAAGCTGGTTTAAGTGTAAGGATATCCACGGAAAGATCGATTATATTACGGCTACGGATTATTTCAGCGCCTGTGCTAAGATCGAGCGTAAGCATCCTGAATGCTACACCCGTGCGGGTAAGAGTGAACGAGTTAACGGCACGGTTAGGCGGGATTGGAGCCGTGACGTTTAGTTAAGTAATCACCGCAGTTTAAACAAAAGAGCCCCGGGCGAGCCTAAAAAGCTTGCCCGGGGCTTTTTTTTGCTTTAATTTTGCTAAATTTCGCTACTATTACACTCATAACCCTTAAATTCTGAACCTAAAACGGCCTAGACAGGTACATGCGCGTGAGCTATCTCCCGTTTTATGTCTACAATCCGCCATTTTGTTTCTGACGAGCAGCGCGATACCATCGTGGGAGCGCTCCGAAAGGGGCTTCCTCTCCGTACTGCGTGCAAAATTGCTCGTGTACCCGTTAACCGTCTTAAGTCTTTACTGGCTGAGGCGGAGGATTTAGCGGAAAATCCGAATCTTATGATCCATGAATTGGATATTCATACCAATGAGATGCTTGAATTCTATTTTCAGGTTCAAGAAGCATCTGGTAGGTGCGAGGAAACCTGGGTCGGGTATATGACAGATGCCGCTAAGACAGATTGGAAAGCGGCGCATTCCTTACTTAAGGCCCACAATCCGGATCATTGGAACGAGACACAGAAAGTTAAGGTGGATGCGACTACCAATGCTGGACGCCCACAGGCGGCGCTGGATCTTTCTAAGCTTAGCGTCGCAGAGCTAGAGATGCTCGAGAAGCTTATGATTCGGCTCGCCGAGACAGGTAATGATCGTCAGTTGGTACGTACTGAACCGGACAAGATTGTGCTTCTGGATATGAAAGAAGCAAAGTAGAGTTTAGTCATGAATCGTTTTACGCGGCCAGCTAACGAAACACCTAAGAATATCGATCTAAATCCTAGCAAGCTTCCCAAGCTTACTGATATTCAGAAGACGCTGTGTGAAAAGAGCCTAAGGCATTTCATGCGTCACGCATGGCCGCATGTAGAGCCAGCGCAGTATATTCCTGGCTGGCATATTGATGCCATCGCTGATCACCTTGATGCTGTGTCTAAGGGACAGATTAAGAAGCTGATTATTAATGTTCCTCCTCGACATTGTAAGTCTCTCACTGTATCTGTTTTCTGGCCGGCGCAGATTTGGACATGGCGTCCGGAAACACGTTTCATTTACGGCTCGAATGATCAGCAGCTCGCTACTCGTGACAATCTTAACACTCGCCGGTTAATTACCAGTGAATGGTATAAGGAGAATTGGGGCGATCGCGTAAAGCTCCAGCCAGATCAGAGTAACAAGCAGTTTTTTGAGCTCACTTCAACCGGTATGCGCAAAGCGGTTGGTGTGGGTACCCGAGTTACGGGTGACGGTGGCGATATCCTGGTGTGCGATGATCCACACAACGTTTTACAGGCTGTAGCGTCCGACACTATCCGTCGAGAGGCTATCGATTGGTGGACTAGCACTATGTCTAGTCGACTCAATCCAGGTACAGCAATCGGCGCGCGCGTTATTATTATGCAGCGAGTGCATGAAGATGATCTGACCGGCTATTTACTCAAGCACGATCCGGAGTATGAGATTCTTTGCCTTCCTGCTTGGTATGAGCCACAGCATCCTATTCCTTGCAAAACTTCGCTTAGTTACCACGATCCACGTGAGCATACTAATGATGTTCTGTGGGAAGCTGGTATGCCCGATAGCAGGCTGAAAGGTCTAGCTAAGGATTTGGGATCTTATGCTGCGTCTGGACAGTTACAGCAGAGACCATCGCCGGAAGGTGGTGGAATGGTAAAGACAACGTGGTTTAAGATTATCGACCGGCAGGAATGGCCAACGCAATTTGATGAAGTTGCGCAGTTTTGGGATCTATCTATTGACGAGGATCCAGAAGCCAATGAAACTGCTGGAGTTGTGTTGGGAAGGATCGGGGTCCGTTGTTACCTGCTGCATCTTGTGCATGGTATTATGGGTTTTAACCGCCAAGTCGAAATGATTGGCGCTACTAGTAAACTCTATCCAGAGGCTCGAGGTATTTACATCGAGAAGGCCGGACACGCTAACGCAGTGTATGATACACTCGGAAAGACTGTTCCCGGCATTATCCTCGAGGCCAATAGTCAATCCAAGGTTTCGAAAGTTCTAGCGTGGTCAGTGTATGCGCAGGCTGGTAATTTATATCTACCATCCTGGGAGACCTGGGTACCAGAGTTTCTAAAGCACGTCGAGATGTTCCCGAATGGAACATATGACGATATTATTGATGCCTATGGGACCGGCGTACTTAAGTTCATCAATCGCGGAAGCGTTGTTATCCAGCCAAAACAAGACCTTAGCGTCGGTAAGAATTCGCATTGGAGAGTATAAATGGCCACGCCACGTAAAAAGGCCGCCCCCGCTGTGGAGCTGGGCCGTACCGGTTTAAAGCACCAAAGCGGATTTCTGTACGAGGAATATCATCGTCAGTTATCGGGCACGCGTGCAAATAAAGTCTATACTGAAATGCGTGATAACAGTGCTGTAGTCGGTGCTGTTTTGTTTGTAATTGAGAGCATTATCGCGCAAGTTAAGTGGAATATTCGTCGTGGTAAGGGTAAGCGTGCTAAGATTGCAGAAGAGTTGTTAAAGGATATCATGGAGGACATGGAGCATCCATGGTCCAATATTGTATCCGACGCAGTTTCGATGCTTCAGTATGGATGGTCTTACCACGAGATTGTTTATAAGCTTCGTTCCGATGGTTTTCTAGGTATCCAGAAGATTGCATTTCGATCGCAGGATACATTAGATCATTGGGAGATCGACGAAAATAGTGGTAATATTAAGGGACTGCACCAGGCTTTCTGGAATACTGGCAAGACTGCTTATATCCCAGCTTCCAAGTCTTTACATTTCCGGACTAGCACTACTAAGAACAATCCAGAAGGTCGATCCGTTCTACGTAGCGCGTATCGCTCGTACTATTTTGCACAGAAGCTTGAGGAAATCGAAGCTATTGGTATCGAGCGTGATCTTGCTGGTTTACCTGTCGTCGAAGTTCCTCCCGCATTTCTAACATCTGACGCTAGTGCGAATGAGCAGGCAGTCGTTAGTCAGATGTATAGTTTAGTAACTAAGATTCGTCGAGATGAGTCTGAGGGTATTATTTTTCCGGCCGAGCTCGATAACAATGGTAAACCGACTGGATATAAGCTACGGTTGCTTACCACAGGCGGGGCACGGGCGCACAACATCGGTGAGCCGATTAAGCGGTATGATACACGTATCGCTATGTCTCTTCTCGCACAGTTTATTCTTCTAGGTATGGAGAAATCTGGTTCGTTCGCTCTTGCGGATCGGCAGGCTAGCATCTTTACTACAGCATTACAGCTGTATCTCATGAAGATTGCTGATGTTCTCGAAAAGCAGCTCATTAAGCCGTTGTTTGAAATGAATGGATTTGAAGCTAAGGAAATTCCTAAACTTATTCCAGAACAGCTTGAAGATGTTACTTTAACAAGTATTGCTACTTTCGTCAATCAGTTGGTTGGTAGTAATGTTCTCACTCCCGATGATAAGCTCGAGGAACATCTTCGCGAGTTTGCGGATCTTCCTCCAATGGATCCGACTACTCGGCGTGAGAAGGCTACTAATCCATTAGGTGCAGGCAAGCCTACTGCTGGTGATGTAACCAATCGAAATGATCCTAACCTAAAGCGCGATGATCCTAAGAATCCAGAGGATCCTACTAACCTGCGTGTTCCGCCAGAGGATACATAAATGTCTCATCAGTTTAGTGTTGAGGTACCAGTTAACAAGATTGATGATGATCAACATCTCGTTTTTGGTTGGGCATCTGTACTTGTTAACGAAGATGGTACAGAGTTAGTTGACCAGCAAGGCGATGTGATTGAAATCGAAGAGCTTGAAGGAGCTGTTTACGATTTTGTTATGTCATTCTATGCAGTTGCTGGAGTTAATCACTACCGCCCCTGTGGACAGCTAGTCGAGAGTATCGTTTTTACTAAGAAGAAGATCGAAATGCTCGGTCTCAATGAAGCTAACGTGCCTCTTGGTTGGTGGGTTGGTTTCAAGATTTGGGACAATGAGGTTTGGGCAGACATTAAGGCCGGTAAGTTGAAAATGTTTTCAATTGGCGGTAGTGCTGTACGTGTACCAGAAGACGAGACCGAGGATAGCGAAGGTATGAGTTAGAACTCATAACTTGGATAATCGACAAAGTATATAAACGTAACTTGTCCTAACGCAATTAGGACAGCTACGTTTTTGTAGGGGCTAGGTATGGCAAATAAATTGCGGCGCCTCAAAATTCAGGAAGTGAGTTTATGTAATCAAGGCGCAAATCAACGAGCCGATGTGAAGCTTTTTAAATCGTTGGATACAGGAGAGGAAAATATGTTTGACCTTGCTAAGATCACTGACGTTGCGCTCCGTAAGATGGTTGAGGACGAGATTGCTCGTGTTAACCAGCTTAAGGTTGATGCCGAGACTAAGCTTGCTACCGAGGTGACTAAGTCTGCGGATCTTTCTAAGCAGCTCGGCGAGCGCGATGAGCAGATTGCAAAGTTTAAGCCGGTTGATCCGTTTGCGAATCTTCCTGAGGATATTCGCAAGCAGCTTAAGGATCAGGCGGATGAGATTGCTAAGATGAAGGCTGCTGGTGCGCTTAAGGATGCCGAGGTGCTCGTTAAGTCCCTAGTTGGCGATTTCCCGTGTGATGTTACTGCGGTCGCTAAGACGCTTGTTGCGCTGAATGGTGAGCAGCGTCAGACGCTCGAGAGCGTACTTAAGAGTGTTTCGGCGGTCTCTGCTAAGGTTACGCAGCTTACTAAGGAGAGCGGCATCGGTGGCGCTCCTCCGATTGGTGCTGATACTGCTGAGGCTAAGCTGAATGCGATTGCTAAGGCTTATCTCGATCAGAAGATTTGTACTAACATGGCTGACGCACTTCAGAAGGCCATTAGCGATAACAAGGAGCTTGCTCGTGAGTACGTGAGTGCTCGTCAGCGGCGCTAATCAATTTCATTTAAGGAGATAAAAACATGGCTATCGAGACTCCTGGATTCCTTTACACCCGTCCGGCTGCTGGCGATCTTTCCTCGAAGCAGTATTACTTCATGCAGGTTGACAGTAACGGTAAGGTCGATGCTGTTGCTTCGGCTGGTTATGCGCATGATGGTATTCTTCAGAATGATCCTGCCGCGGCTAATCGTGGCGCGGTGATTATGAAGTCTGGTATCAGTAAGGTTGTTACTGGTACTGGTGGATCTACTCGTGGTGCTCGTGTTGCGATTGATTCTAGCGGTAAGGCGATTCTCGCTACGACTGAAATGAGTGTCGGTGAATTTCTTGACACTGTTTCTGCTGGTGAGATTGCTACTATCCTGCTTGACGATGGGCCTTCGCGGCGTTCGCGTATTCGTCGCCAGGCGCGTATCGCTACCCTTACGGGCAATGATACGCTTACTGTCACTTCTACTTACTACCAGAAGCTTGATCCTGGTGGTTCGGCGCGTGACGTTACTCTCCCGGCTGTCGCTGATTCCACCAATCTTGATTTCATGATTGTTAACGCTGCCGACGCTGCTGAGAATCTTGTTGTCAAGAATGCTGGCGGCTCCACTATCGGCACTATCAATCAGAACGAGGCTGGTATTTTTAGCTGCGACGGTAGTTCGTGGGTTCTTATCAATGTAATGACTATCGCTCTCAGCTAATCTGACATAACTTAAGGAGTTTTTTCTATGCTTCCTACCGCTTCCGATGTGCATGTTGATGCCATCCTTACTAACCTGTCGGTTCGATACCAGCAGGAAATGCCCGGTATCGCCGATCAGGTTTTTCCGCGCGTCTCTGTAGCTAAGCAGAGTGATAAGTATTACATCTACGATCTTGCTGATTGGAACCGCGTTTCTATGCAGGTCCGTCAGCCCGGTTCGGAGTCTGCTGGCGCTGGTTGGCGTCTGTCGACTGATACGTACTTCTGCGATATCTTTGCTCTACATAAGGATATCGATGATGCGGCGCGTGCTAATCAGGATCAGCCGCTCGATCTCGATCGTGACGCGGTTATGTTCCTGAACCAGCAGGCTATGCTTAAGCGCGATACTGCTTGGGCTACTGACTACTTCACCACTGGTATTTGGACTGGTTCTACCACCGGTACGGATATCACTCCTGGTACTCTTTGGAGCGCCGCCAACTCTACTCCAGTTAAGGACATTCGCGCGCAGCGTCGTTCGATTCGTCTCAAGACTGGTCAGATGCCGAATACCATCGTTATGGGTGGTGAGGTTTGGGACGCTCTCTGCGATAACGCTGATATCCGTGATCGCATTAAGTACACGCAGCGTGATGTTGTTACTGAGGACATTGTCGCGCAGCTTTTCCAGGTGAAGAAGGTTATCGTTGCGGATCTTATGCAGGTTACCTCCAATGAGGGTGCCGGTACTACCACTACCGCTGCTGTCTTTGGTAAGCACCTGCTTCTCTGCCATGTTCCGGAGCGTCCGGGTCTCAACATTCCTGCGGCCGGTTACACTTTTGAGTGGAGCGGGCAGGCTGGTTCTATCGGTGGTCAGCGTATCATGACCTTCCGTATGCCCCAGCTTAAGTCGGATCGTGTTGAGATTGAGGCTTGCTTTGATCAGAAGGCTGTCGGAGCACAGCTCGGCGTGTTCTTCTCTAGCTGCGTTGCTTAAATAAAACTTAATACACTACCTCGCCTACTAGTAGAAATACTAGTAGGCGTTTTCTTTTTTATAGGGAGTGCAAAATGGCCGCATCTACACTCGTATTAAATGTTCCCCAGCTTGTTACTACATCTAATAGCTCGGGCAAGCTACGTGAGATTATTTTACCGATCGGTATGTCTTCTTTGAAGATGTCCAGCAATGCATTGTTTTATATTCAGGTAACTGGATCGGACGAAGGGGATCAGACTGCCGCGGCACAATTTATGTACCCAGCTGGGGTATATATGGAGCCATTCTGGAGTCTGGGCGAACCGATTATGCATCCATTACGTGCTACCGTGTCTATCTATGCCATTGGAAATAGTACAGCTCAGTCCATTTGGTTCCATGCTGTTTCGAGGTAACATATGGCAAATGGATATTTCTCTGCTTCCACTAGTACACCTGCTACTTTATCATTAGCTGGGTGGTTTGGTGACGGCTCTGATGGTGATTTAACGATTGGGGCAGGTCAGACAGTATCTTTATCTGCCAATAAACAATATGCCAATATTACAATTGCGGCTACTGGTGTATTGCAGACTAATGGTTGGATTGTTCGTTGCTCTGGAACTGTTACCAATGATGGCGTAATTCATGATGATGGTAATGATGCCTCTGGTGCAAGTATTGGTGCCACATTAAGTGCTACAGGTACACGTACAGCAGGACATGCAGCCGGTACAGGTAGGGCTACTACGGGCGTCGGTGCTGCGGGTACAAATGGCACAGTTCATGCTTATAGCTGGTATAACCCAGCCGGGGGCTCGGGTGGATCTGTAACAGGGTATGCGGGTGGAGCAGGCACTACAGCAGTCGCTGGTGGATCTACCACAGCATTAGATTTTAATCCTATTATTGCTCTAGAAGGACGCAATTGGATTCCTATTAGTACAACCACACGTTATGAACGCGGTGGTGGCGGTGGTGGTGGCGGTGGTAACAATGGGGCCACATTTGCTGGTGCTGGTGGAGGTGGTGGTGGTAAGGTACTTGTGCTGTGTAATACACTAGCTGGATCTGGTGTATTTAGGGCACGTGGTGGAAATGGAGGTAATGGGACAGCGGGTGGAGGATCCTGCGGTGGTGGCGGTGGAGGTAGCGGTGGACAAGTTATTGTCTGTGCTAGCGTAACTACTAATTGGAGTGGTACATTATCAGTTCCTGGTGGATCTCCAGGAACAGGTACTAATGAAACAGTGGCTGCGACTGCCGGTGGTACTGGATCTGCCGTACTATTTAACCTTAAGGTAAATACATAAGCAGGAGCGCCCTGTGGCTACCGGATTTTTTAGTACAAATATGCTTGCTGGATTAAGTAGTGTTGTCCAGACATTTTTAGCAGCGTCCACTCAGGCAGCTATGCGTAGCGCATTAGGTTTAACTGATCCATCTGTAATGGATCAATTACTTACCAATTCCGCGCAGTATACCAATAGCACAATTACTATGTCCGCTATTAATGGATGTAGTTTTACTCCTCAAGCTAATGGTATTTATCTAGTTCGTTGGTTTGCATCTCATACAGCCGCCGCCACTACTACTGGTATGGCGATGGATCTTAGTATTGGAAATGCTACCTCATCTTTATTTGAAATTGCACGCGGTACTGGTTCGACTGTGCAGGTATTCTTTGCAGGTCCCGTAACCGGAACGGCATATGCAATTGGTGGATCTACTCCAGCCTCTCCATCCGAAGCCCCATATATGGGATGGGCTATTGTAACTGCCGCCGCTAGTCCAAGTGCCGATATCCAGCTAATGGCTGCCTCAGAAGTTGGATCATCGCAGATTACAATTCCAGCCTATAAAGCAGTCATGCTTTACCGTAAGCTTAATTAAGGTGCAGCAATGATTGATCATCTAGGTACATTCTATATCTGCACCACATGTTATAATGATCTTAAAAACGGCATGTGTACTGTAGAAAAGTACAATTTGCCTACAAGCTATGGATCTCTTAAGGGGCGAATTGTCTTACGACAAGATTTAAATGATGAGATTGTTGATCTCAACATTTGCCCATTATGCGCAAAGTCTTCATTGGTAAAACACGCTGTTAGTTTAGATCTGTGGTCGGCCTCCACAGTAAGTCCAGATCTAGATGATTACAAGCAATGGGCAATTGATTTAATTGAGAAGACCATTGAAGAACGGATCTCACACGGATTCGAATATCCGCCGGGATCTGGACATATTTTTGGTCTAAAGACTCGTGGGGCAATTAACTGGCTTGGTCTGCTAGTTACTGCATCTGCGCAGGATTATGTGAGTGCGCCTCCAAAAGTTGATTCCGAGGATGGTACATTTACATTAGTAATGAATTCAGCCAACGAAGTAACAACAGTTGTTCTACTGGCAATGTATACAGTCAAGCAGCACTTAGATGCTGGTGGAAATGCGCAGCGAGAAATTCGATCTAATACTGCTACAACAGTAGAGCAGGTCGACGCAATTTTAAACCAGTATCTCTAAGGTGCGCACATGCTCAATACTATGATTACTCAAGCTAATCGGACCTGTGTACGTATCGGAATTTTAGGTCTTTTATTTGGATTTATGTCCGTGTCCTATGCTCAGGACCCGCTGGGAATCACATCGGTCGATAGTAGCACAATCAATATCAATGATGTGTTGAATTTGGCTAAGACATTGGGATGGCCGATTACTTTTGGCTATATGCTCTATACTACTGGTGAAAAGCTTCTTAAGGAATGGGCTGCGGATCTAGATCGCATCGCTAAAGATGTTCATGCTATTCGCCGTTATCTAATCAAGGAGAAGGGCGATGACATGGACCTATGATAGTTCTGCTCTAAGTGAGTCCACAGCGGCGGGGCGTCGTTATATCATTCGACTGATTATCGGTGATACTGATACGACGGATCAGCAGCTACAGGACGAGGAGATCGATTACTTCCTAGATAGTAATGACGATGCCCTGTATGCTACCAGTAAGCAGTGTGTTCTAGCCCTCATTGCTAAATACAGTCGTGAAGTTGATACATGGATGGGGCACACGCGTGTTGAACGTAGTCAGCGAGTACGTAACTACAAGAATCTTCTCGAAAAACTCGAGAGCGATATTACTAGGCTACTCGCTGTTATGCGCGTTGGTGGTCTGGTGGTTAGTGAGAAAGTGTCTGATCTTACTGACTCGGACGCAGTACAGCCTTTCTTCTCGCGTGACATGGATAGCCACCTTACTAGGCCTAGCTTAGATCGAGAGGAGTAAGTTATGGACCGGCAGCTTCGAAAGTGGTTGACTGAAACAGCCTATTATAAAGCCACTACAGCTATCACTAGCGCTGGAGTCGAAACTTTCGGAGCTGCCGTGTCCTTTACTTGCCGCACAGAGTATCAGCGTGTCATTCACGGTCCAATGTTTATGCCTCGTGGCGGTGAAGATGAGGAGTTTATGCACCTAATCTTCACTGAAACAAATGTGCCGGACGATGCGCGTATTTGGTTGCCTGGTGATAGTACAAGCAATGATGCATTAGCTCGTAAAATTCGTCGCAAGGAAACGGTGCGCGACGAATTAGGTGCAGTAAGCCACTACGAGATTTATATCTAATGGCTAAAGTAACTGCCAACTTTTTGTTCTCGGGGCTGGACGATATTAAGGACGCAATGAAGCGTGCTACACAACGTCTATCACAGGCTGGGCAAGCTGGTATCTACGCCGCTGCACAATCAATCATTAAGGATGCTAAGTCGCGCGCCCCTGTGGACACAGGCGCATTGAAAGCGAGCGGTTACGCTACTAAGCCAGATCGTAGAAATATGGTGACCTTGGGCTTTGGTGGGCACGGAAGGCAATCTAATTCTGGAGCCTATCCAGAAGATTATGCGATTCCACAGCATGAACGTGAAGATTATAATCACCGTATCGGTCAGGCAAAATATTTTGTAGATGCGATCAATGATGCATT
>JACCDR010563327.1_pt1 | contig 62828 bp, 51 predicted proteins | sample 7446431 | NCBI WGS metagenome assembly JACCDR01 (sample SAMN15323443, study PRJNA562643) | freshwater metagenome | isolation source: river surface water | place: USA:Blue River Watershed | collected 2017-08-17 | reverse complement strand
TGATTGGTAGTAAGCAGAGTAGGAATAGTTGCTGACGTAATATTTGCACTTGCTGTTGAAGCATTTGTTACACTTGCGTTAGTTGTAAGTAGAGTAGGAATAGTTGCTGACGTAATAAGTGCAGTTGCACTTGTCAATCCAGTAGACAGATTTAAAGTAGCACTGCTGATATTAGTAGCCTCTTGATTGGTAGTAAGAAGAGTAGGAATAGTTGCGGATGTAATATTTGCATTTGGAATTGTCAATCCAGAAGACAAATTTAAAGTAGCAGCGCTGATATTAGTAGCCACTTGATTGGTTGTAAGAAGAGTAGGAATAGTTGCTGTCGCAATATTTGCACTTGCTGTTGAAGCATTTGTTACACTTGCATTAGTGATAAGTGCAGTTGCAGATGTCAATCCAGTAGACGCATTTATTGTTGCAGTTGAGATATTTGTAGTGATGGCGTTAGTTGTAAGTAGAGTAGGAATAGTTGCTGACGTAATAAGTGCAGTTGGAATTGTCAATCCAGAAGACAAATTCAACGTAGCAGTGCTGATATTGATAGCCACTTGATTGGTAGTAAGCAGAGTAGGAATAGTTGCTGACGTAATATTTGCACTTGCTGTTGAAGCATTTGTTACACTTGCGTTAGTTGTAAGTAGAGTAGGAATAGTCGCTGACGTAATATTTGCACTTGTTGTTGAAGCATTTGTTACACTTGCGTTAGTTGTAAGTAGAGTAGGGATAGTTGCCGACGTAATAACTGCAGTTGCACTTGTCAATCCAGAAGACAAATTCAATGTAGCACTGCTGATGTTAGTAGCATCTTGATTGGTAGTAAGAAGAGTAGGAATTGTTGCCGACGTAATAACTGCAGTTGCAGTTGTCAATCCAATAGACAATTTTAAAGTAGCACTGCTAATATTAGTAGCGACTTGATTGGTAGTAAGTAGAGTAGGAATAGTTGCTGTCGCAATATTTGCATTTGGAATTGTCAATCCAGAAGACAAATTCAACGTAGCAGTGCTAATATTGGTAGCCACTTGATTAGTAGTAAGCAGAGTAGGGATAGTTGCTGACGTAATATTTGCACTTGCTGTTGAAGCATTTGTTACACTTGCATTAGTGATAAGTGCAGTTTCACTTGTCAATCCAGTAGACAATTTTAAAGTAGCACTGCTAATATTAGTAGCGACTTGATTGGTAGTAAATAGAGTTGAGGCTGTCGCTGATGTTATCGTTGCCGTCGCAATGGATGCGTTTGTAATAGTGGCATTTGTGAGCAAAGCTGACGCGCTAGTGATTCCTACAGATGCACGCAATGTGCCAGTTGACATATTTGTGCTGAATAGAGAAGGAATTGTTGCATTAGTAAGACGGGCTGTTGCACTTGACAGATTCGTTGATACAAGATTAGTGGTGAAAAGTGTCGGTATTGTTGCATTAGTAAGACGGGCTGTCCCACTTGACACATTCGTTGATACAAGATTAGTGGTGAAAAGTGTCGGTATTGTTGCAGAAGTTAGACGGGCTGTCCCACTTGACACATTAGTTGACACAAGATTAGTGGTGAAAAGTGTCGGTATTGTTGCAGAAGTTATATTTCCACTTGCGGCTTGCAAGGTAGATGTAGTCAAGTTAGTAACAAGTGTTGTGTCGGCTGTGATACCAGTCACATTCACACTTGCAGCTGAAAAATTACTTGTAGAAATGTTAGTAGATAACAGCGTTGGAATAGTCGCAGATGTAATTATAGCTGAAGAACCAGTGAAACTGTTTGTTATAATCCCTGATGAAGTGATGTTTGTAGCTAATATGTTTGGTACAGTGAGCGCGGTTGTAATGTATGCATTTTGTCCATTAACTGTAGTGGCTATAAGTGTCCCAGTTGTAATGCTAGCAACATTGATGTTTGAGAGTGCAATAGTACCAGCTGACACAGTTGTGAACACTCCATCGCCTGCATTTAAGAACCCAATTGTTGCATTTGCGACTGTCAGGTCATTTGATATGTTCACAGAGCCAGATGACATGTATTGATTCACTTGAACAGATGCAGCCAAAGATGGAATAGTAGCAGATGTCATAGTGATGTTTTGCACAGTGGTATTGGTAGCTATCATGTTGAGTGAAGTTAATGTGTCTCCAATATGTATGTTTTGACTCACTCCAATACCTCCATCAACAATAAGTGCACCTGTTGATGAGTTGACACTATCAGTTGTTCCTAGTATGTGTAAATTTGTACCAAAAACACTGTCTCCGCCGATGGATACACCACCTAATGCAGTGATGGCGCCACCTTCTGTTAAAGAGCTAGCTGGTGATGTAGCATAAATAGTGAGACCACCATATAACATAAGACACCCAACGGAAGACGTGGATGCCGTTGTGTCTAAAATCTCAATAGGATTCACATAGGAATCTGCGTCGAAAGATGACATCACTATAACTATGTAAGATTACTTACATAGTAGAAACATAAAAATAACATAAAAAGACCTTTCTTTGTAAACAGGGTCGTAATTTTTTTTTTGAAACTTTTTTCTTGTCAGATTTTTATTTTTTTACTCCATTCAACTTTTTTTATTTTTTTTCTGAAAACTAATCTTCTTTAAAAAACTTTTTTGAATATCCTCTTTCTTGAAACAACTTAGACTTTATGACACAGACATGATTCAAATCACAACTATTCAACAACTATTCAACAACTACAAATTACTTGAAGCAAAGTGCATTGTAAATCTTTTTCGACAGAGCGGCTCCGAGTTTTCTTTTCTCTGTTACTTGAAGTGAAGCAAGTAGTTGCTCCTTCAAGTTTTCTGTTTCACAGCTGGAGTAAGCATCTATCAAGTCTTTTAGTGTATTGTATGTTTTGGTGATCTCAGTAGCAGTTTGATAGGAGACCCCAGGAATAGCACTTAGCTGCAAAGCACAGATGTTATGAATAATTTTGTCACCCTTGGCAATCAACTTTGTCGGTGCAACAGTTTTAGATGTAGCTTCAAACTCTTTGGCTGAAAACTTCTTATACAACATTACTATGTTACTAAAAGTGTCATTATGACTTTCAGTAGACAACACTTTGAAGTTGTGTTTAAAAACCATGTTTTGTATTGCTCCATCAATAACTGTAGCAGGCAATGCACCCTTTCCGCGTACTTTCTTACTACCTTCAATGATGTACAGAATTTTGTTAGGATCAAGCACTGATTCCAGCATGCGCTCCTTTTGTTGCCTGAATCGACCATCTGTGATACTTGCACACAAGTCTTGAACTGTTTTTCTTTCTATGATGCACAATGTACTAGTTTCGTGAGTTGTCTGTTGAATCATAAAGTCTCCAACTTCCAAGTTTGCAGCTTTGCATGTAATGTGAACTTTGTCAACGAGGCACTCATATGGTGTGTCCAGTTGTAGTTTGTGACCAGACGTTTCTTCCAGCATAGACAGGAACCACTTTTCCCTGTAGTCAATTATGAGAATCATCCAAATAAATTTTGTTATTACATGTTAGAATAAAAGAATATGTCAACAAACGGACAAACGACAGTACCGAAATCATCAGAAAGAGACATTCAAAAGTCATTAGACAACTGCGCAGTCAACACCTTTTTAGCTAATTGTGTATGGGTGTTTCATATCCTAATTGTTCTTTTCATGTTGCTCACTCCGTTGACAAATGTACCATACTTCTTGTTACTTCATGCAACATTTAGCATTTCTTTGCTAGTTCATTGGTGGGGCAACAGTAATGTATGCTCACTCAGTGTAATTGAGTCAAAGTTGCGTGGTCTTGACTATACTCAAAGTTTTACGCATCAATTTATTGCACCCGTGTATGACATGTCGAAAACAACATGGTCAAACATTTGCTATGTTGTGACTATCTTACTACTGTGTGTATCAGTATACAAAATGTATCAATCTAGTAGATGGAGAGATTTGCGGGAATGTATTTCAAAGGTATCTTCAAATAATGATAAAACCGTCTTTGGTAAAACACTGGCCTACATCAACTGCTTGAACATCCTATTTACTGCCTAAATAACCAAGGTCCAACTTGTGTTTGATTCTAGTATATATTTTACATACTAGACATCAGATAAGAGTAGATGGAATCGATTGATTTCAAAAAAGATTTCTTAGAAGTTGACTTTGACAGTATTCTTCTGGAATGCAATAATCCTTTGTTCAATTCAGACCAGCATCACATAAAGTATAAAAATTTATACTTTGACAAGGCAAAAATTGCGTGTGAGCAGTTTGAACATCTATCAGCTGAGTTGTCGCGGTTACAAGATGTTCAATTTCTGCAATTATCAGATACAAAAGTCATCCGGACTTATGTTGATGAGCAAAAAATTTTAGATCTCAAGCAGCAGCGCAAGAATTTAGTAATCAAACAAAGACAAGAATTACAAAAGACATTGCAGTACTTTAGGCAACTGAACGATGATTATACAAAGCTGCTGTGTACTCCCGTGCAACGCTCACCTTCGATTAGTTCTGTCAAGAGTGGCAATGAGTCTGTCAAGAGTAAACGTGGTGTGCTTGTAAAGATTAGAAGAAAAAAGTAAATTAGAACATTGTCATTAGCGTTGAAATGATCTGTTTTGACGTCTCTCTATCATGCTCCAGTTTGTTTTTATATTCATAGCATGTTCTCAGTTCTTCCTTAAGTTTTTTTAAGCGTTCTTCAATAGCAACAATAGATGTTTGATGAGATTCGAGTTTGTCTTTTGCACTTGAATGGAACTTGCTATGCAGGAACATCAGCTCTTCGGTTTCAAGCTGTTTACTGCATATTTGACATTTTCTTGTTGAAAAGTATTCAGCATCAATAACAGGGTACTTGTTAGTGTCATTGAAGTGATTTTCAACTAGGCATTGTATGTGGAATACATGATTGCAGGACAATACGATATAGTTATCTTTGCGACCAGACTTGTTGAAACAGATCTTGCAGCTTAAGCCATCAGTGTTTCCTGTATTGGCCTGGTTATCAATCGGAGTATTACCAAACTCAGTTTGTATTGAGTCTCTATAGTAATGTTTGATGTGTCTTGCAAACCTTTTGTCGTCATCTACACTGATGTCGCTGTTGTTCTCCATAATACTGAAATCAGCGCTTGAGTTTTGATACTCACTGTCGTACTTTTGCATATGTCAACTTGATTTGTTTAAGAAAGCACTGAATTTCATTTTTTTGAGGCGTAGAAAAGAAGTTATTTAGTTGTTAACGTAGTAGGTGTACTGGTTAGGAGACAATATAGTACTGTTTATGTATATACCACAGTATTCTTGAGGTTGTTCAGAATAGTTTGTGTACGAGTACACTCCGATTTTGATAGCTTCTACGACTAGTAGCTTGAAAATATCCTTGAACTCTTCTCCATGACCATGAATTGGGTTGCCTTGACGGTCATAATTACAAAGATGGGCAAGTTCATGCAAGATAACATACATAAGTATATTCATGTCATATAGTTTTTCGTTTTGATCGCGTGTTCTCAGACAAATATGCATATCTTGCTTGTCTACAGTAAATGTTGTATATCTATTATCTACAGCCGCCTCCGACAATATTGATGGAGAATAGTTTTGCTTAAGCATTTTCAAAAAGTACATCTTTCCTGGGTCACCTGCATATTTTGTATTCAAATGTTCGATTAAACGCATCACTCGTGCATTAATCTCTGACAAGGTGTTTGCAGAGTCCTTAAGATACTTGTCCGACTTGGATAGACCTCTTCTTATCATGTACTTCCTGTTGTCCTGGTCAGCTGCCACAAATATTACTTCACTGTATGTATTGAGAACTTTATAAGAGAAGTAAAAGACCAGAAATACTGCTAATAAAACCATCAAAACAATCATTGTTGTTACTTTCTTAGTAATAACAAACAAAATAATAACAGATATAACCTTTACTTTTTCTCTACCGCTTGACGACAAACTGGACACAATGCACAATCTCTTTTGGGTTCGCACTGTGCAAGGTCTTGCATTACTTTTTCGGCATTTTGCTGCAGAAACTGTCTGAACTGGTGTGAGTTGTTTAAGTTGTACTTCTTCTGAAGCATATTGTTCAGAATACATGATGCATTGTAGTCCGTAAACTCACGGCCATCACTCATAACAAATTTTGGCATGTTGGATGTTTTATATTGTCCCAATATAAAAAATTTGGTTATTTGGTTATTTTGGTTATTACTAACGAAAAACAATAAAGAAAAACAATAACGAAAATACATAACGGTCACCACGGTTTAGCAAACGAACGACCATACCAAACTACTCATTTATCAAGAATCGATTGTAATTGTTTCCAGGGACAATGGGATTCATGTTGATTTCATAAGACAGAGTAGCTAATACATCGGATTGTTCAGCATTTTGTTGCTGAGGTCCATGAGAATGTTCTTGGTCAGATTGTGGGTTTGACTCACCTGATGCGTCGTTTTGCTGCACATGCTCAAGTTGAAGTTGGGCATTTCCGTCTTGGTTTATCTCCATTCCGTCTTGATTCATGCCCATTCCGTCTTGGTTCATGTCCATTCCGTCTTGATTCATGTCCATTCCGTCTTGGTTCATATTTGAAAACAATGTGCTTAGCAGTTCAGGTGTTAGCATTGAAATTCTGTTAGCAGGTTGTGTATTGTACACTGGATTAGAAGGTTGTCCAGAAAACCTTTGGATTTGTGGTTGAACCGTGGGCTGCTTTTTGATATGGTCGTTTATCATCAATAGTTCATTGTCAAGAATTTTGAAAGTTTTTGACACATCGTTCTTGTAAGTTTGTAGGTCTTTCACACGAGCTTTGATGCGCTGGTTTTCATTTGAAACCTCAACAAACCGTTTGTATAGTTTGTAATACTCGCGTTCTGATTCTTGAAATTTGTTAAAATAGTACCACGCAATAAAGCCAACGATAGCACAAATGACCAGTGTATTTTGAAACATAGCTTTCACCTTAATACTGAGACTCTCGAATAAAAAAACACATTTTAAACAAACAATACGAAACAATCAAAGGCCTGAGCTGTACAGTTTAGTTCAATTTGTGTGAAAACCAGTTCGACCTGTAATCAGACTGTGAAGGAACAAAATTGTGCTTTTTACTATTGTAGTAAAAATTTGAACATACGTATTGATCATTCATGTTCAGGATGTCTTGATGAACCTTTTCAATGACATGCTTCTTAGCTGTGTCATAAGGTCTAATGAGACCCATGCATTCATCATAAGAGAACCATCCTATATTCTGCACTTCTCCAGTCTGAACCATGTTGGACTGGTCGATTTGTGGTGCAGGAACGTTGTCACGCATTTTAACAAGGTAATATATATGCCTATACTTGACTCCGTTTGTACCAATAAACTCTTCATGGATAGTAGGGTAGTTTTTGATAAAGTCATAATGTATTTTTGAGTATCCTGTTTCCTCAAGGAATTCCCTTTCAGCACATGTAATGTTTGTTTCTCTCATGTTTCTTCTACCCTTTGGAAAGCCGAACTCTGGCCATTTATATAGAGTAGCAGAATTTTCAACAAGTGACTTGATGTCTAATTTTTCATATTTGGCTTTTGCAGCCTGGAACTCATTTTTGTATGTTTTGCTTTCGTGATTGACCCATAAGTTGTCCCATATTTCAGAAAATGATTGGGTGAGCAAGTTGTGTTTTTCTTGTTGTGTCATCTCTTGTAAGCAAACTTTGAGAAGTTGATTTTTAATTTTCGGGTTATTGTCAGGATACTTGCCTCTGACAAAGTCGATGTAACCCATCGTGTCCTTTCGCTGAATCATCAATAATTTGACTTTAGGATAGTTCTTTGACTTAGGTAAGTTAAGACTTTTGATGATGTTATCAAGATATAAGTTCCTATCAAAGATTTCTTCGATGGGGCTGTTACATATCTTGAAAGCTATGATTCCGAAGCTTGTTATAGGACCATCACAATCTCGGACTACATGTCCTTTTTCGCCACAGTTTACACAGTACACGTTTCTGTACTTTTTTTTGTCAATTTCTGCACTGCACATAAAATCTTGGCGCCACATTCTGTTTGTAATCTTTGATTCAAGACGAGTGATACTGTCTGGAGAACCATAAGGGGTCTCGGTTTCTGTGTCGTCAGTATACTCTGAGTAGAATTGCGCATACAGTTGAAGTTGTTTTTCGTCTAAATATAAAAAGTCACCTTCAGGTTCTTTATCGTCTGTCACTGTTAGGTCGTGACATATGTTGTTAGATTCATTGGTGTCTTTTTCCATTTATTATTCATTAAGTTGTAATCACTTAATATCCTTAAACAAAAAAAGTTGGCATTTTGAATTTAGTTTTTTCTTGTTGGTATCCTATTGATTACTCTAAATCTTTGTTGCAAGGTGAATAATAGGTTTGAAAAAGAAAGAAATTTTAATTAGAGTAAGAAAGAACAGATGGATCTATACATATTCAATACAGTCATAAACACACTTTGGTACGTTTTTACAGTGCTGTTTGTGCTATATCGTTTTACCTCGTTTTTCACATACATATATGGCTTTGTTAGGTTCTGCGGAAAGCTGTGGTCAAGTATCAAATGGTGTTACAGTCAAGTCACAATCTATTTTCGTCGACGCCAAGGCTATACACGTTTAGGAGACGAAGAAAGTGGGTCGTTTTTACTACCTGAGCGAAGCGTGCAATACAAAACACCTTGGCAAAAAGCAAAAGACTACGTGTATGACCTGTACAACAGAACATGCTTTGTGTTTACTGGACGGTATCCTGCGAGGCTTGGTCCCATTTCTTCGAATAGTGTTGCCTCCGGAGCCCAAAATGTGCAAGAAAGGGAGTCGTATATTGCCGGTCCAGAAGTAGAGTTAGGTAGATCGTATTACAAAAGTATATCCAAACAAGATCAAGAACTTTTTGACAGACACCTGAACAGTCACCAATTTAATCAAAACATATTAGCAAGTTACAAAAGCAATGAGCATAAAGCAGGTTCGAGTATGTTTCAGTCTGTAATGCTTCAAGGTGTAGACTCGTCATTCAACAATTTCCCCTTTGACCCATTGCTGCGTTCAAGTATTTTCAACCCAGTGGAACAAAATGAACGCACCAAAGTACCATTCGAGGGGGTCAACAGTGCTATGTTACTAGACTCTGGATTCATTGCATCTAAACTGAATAAACACCGTGGAGTAGACCAGTCTGAATCGATGGGTTTTCCGTTTGCTACACACACAGGTTCTTCCGTTTGCTACACAGATGATACCAAATCGACAAGTGACACTGTCCCTCCAATTCAGATTCCACAAACAAAACCTAACAAGAATACAATGTCCTTTAATGCTGACAAGGCAAAAACGTCTGTAGAAACAATATATGAAGAAGACATCAGGAACCCGCACATCTGACCTGAACCGTAATACGTACGTAACGTGAATACGAACTAATAAACAATGTTGTTTACAACTCTTGAAGAGTTATAAATATCATTGAAACTAAAATTTTTTTTGGTTGTTGTTTTCTTTCAGAAATATTTTACAAAAGGTTGAAAAAATTATTTTCTAGTTTTCCATTCTTGTGAATAATCGGTTTGTAACTGTTGTTCTAGTTCTGATAGAACAGGTTTACAAGATTGATACTCAATCCGTTTTTCACGTGGTATGTTGTGAAACAAGTTTTTGTATGTATTATACACTACAGTTCTTGGTAGCACCTCAACCTTATTTGTTGGAGCTTCAGAAATGTTCAACTTTGATAAAGATAATGTTGTGGACTCTATTGTTGGAACCTTCTTCATATGAGATGTGTCTTTCAAATTTAGAAGATTTTTTTTAATGAAAGTCATAAGTTGTTCGTTGTTTACGAGAGACTGTTTTACTTCTGTTTTTTTGCCTGTTTTAAGTCGGTGCTCGAATTTGATCGTTTTCTCGTATGGATCCTTGTACATGTCTAATGTTATTTTAATATAGATTTTAGCAGCATCAATTACCCACCCATGTTCGCCGCCAGCATAGCAATGGTTTCTGTCAAAGTGTGAGTTGATTTGATGAATCAAATCCATGGATACATCGTAATTTTTCTTGGCGTTGCGAAGACACTCCAAATGTTCTTCAACAAAGGTGTGTGCTTCAGCTGCTGCCAGATACCTACAAGTGTTGTAATCTGTAATCACGTGAACACTGCTTATGTCAATTACAGAGTCTTTCACAGAAACATATCCGTTTGCAAACTCCAACCTGATCAACTTTCCTTGGTTATCGTAGAACATCCATGTATAGTATGCGAGCCTTCCGTTGGAGCGCTGATATGGGAATTGTACGAGTATATCAAACGTTTCTTGATTCATGTTTGAGTTTCTTCAATCATGAGCCTTTAAGCAAGTAATTTTCATTTTTTGTTCATTCTTCTTCGCTATCTATATCCGACTCCATATCTGGCTGTTTAAGTCTCCACCCATACAATTTCGACACGGACTTCTTATCTAGACGGAACTCTGTACACAATGCATTTTCCAGATTCTTTTGAAACGCTATGAATTTACCAAATGAAGACTTGAGAATGCTATCAGACTTGAATAATTCCTTTAACTGGTCCTTGGTGATAAAATCATGTTTCATTCCTGCAACAATGTTCTCATCAATAAACTGTTTGATGATATTGTTGTCGTTTTCATACTTCTTTGTAACTTGCAATACAGGGTCTGGAGGAGCAAGCCCTTCTTCTTTGTATATCTTGTAGTAATTCAGAAGAATACTCATGAACACTGATTTATAGGTATCCAACTTAGACTTTAGTTCCTTGTTTATCTTGAACTCGTAAATCCCATTCTTCAAGTTTTCTGGATTTGGTTCTTCAACAAATCTCGAGACGAACTCTGTGATTTTCAATCTTCTGACCACACCTCCATCCAGATCGCTAATTGCAGGTATCTTATTGCAGCACATGAAAAACTTTGCGTGAGGTTTAAACTCCATTTGAGAGGAGTGTAGTTCTCTTGTTGAGATGCGGTCACCTCCAGTAAGAGCTTTCATTACACCAGCTTGTATCATTTCATTTGATTCTGGCTCTTGCATCACAACAACACGCTTGTTACGAATGCTTGCTAATGCACTGTTTGCACTACTTGCTGACTCGCGTTTTGCTGTTATAAGTGTAACTGGACTAGTACACGCATATTCACCAAGTGCTTTCAATAGCAAATCCATTATAGTGCTTTTCCCATTACCACCTGTGTTGTTTTTTCCAGAGTATATGTAAAAATTTTCATCTCGTATATGTCCATCTAGACAACTTGCCAGTGATTTGAGCGTAAAGTGTCTTACGTCTGGATTGGGGAGAATTTGACAAAGGAGTTCAAAAAGTTCCTTGTACTCTTGGTTGTTCTGGTCACAATGCACATACTCGTAGCCAGTTGAAAGAGATACGTAATCACTTGACGTACCTCCCCTGAACTCCATTGTAGTCAGGTCATACACTCCGTTTTCAAAACCAATCAAATCTTTGTTCTGATCTATGATTTTGTAAAAGTTTGAATTGTAAAATTCCAGTTCTAAGCAGTTAAGCTTGTATCCAGAGCCTAGGATTTTCAGAATGTTGTGGTAATTTTTGACAAGTTCTTCACTCGCATTCTCCTTGAGAAGCTGTTTTCTATGGTTTTCTACTTTGAGGAACACATCGTTGATCATCAATTTCCGTAGGTTGAAACTTTTGTTCTCCTTTACCCAACGTATGCCATTGAAATAGTACCATTCGTTCTTCTCGGGGTTACTGCACACAAAATTTTCACCATACAGTCTATATATTAGTTTTGAAATAATGTTATCGAACGGTCTAAGGTATTTGATATCGTGTTCTGGGATTTCTCCACTTAACTCAGTGTAATCTTCAAGGTTATCGAGCTTTGCTAAATGCATCAGATTGTGAATTGTATAAATATACTCGGAGTTTGCAAATGATTCCCATGCTACGTTTGCGTCTTTTTCATTGTAGTGCTCCCACTTGGAACTGAAGTAATGCCATAGGTCATGATAATCTCTACTGATTGAGTGAATAATGTATCCAATATTAAGCCACTTGTTTCTGTCTGTGTATCTATCTGGTTCAAGAATATCCAAGTATTTTCTTATGACTTCTTTATCTGAATAGATATCACCATCGTTTATCAAGTGGACTTTTTTGTTTTCTTTTTTCTTTTCTAAAGATTTATAATTGTATGGCTCACTGTTCTCTTCTACATATGCTATGCACGTCTTCCTGAACTGCTCCAATGTTGTTTCATCGAACTGTACGATTTCTTCTCTTAGTTCTGACACAAATGCATTTGTGTTGATTAAAAACAGTGGTCTATCTTCCCCTTTTTTTGTACAATTGAGCAATCTAAAACATTGTGATTTTTTGTAAATTGTGGTATCAAATATCTTTTTTTTAAAAAGTTCTTTGAATTTTGGTTCAATCTGTTCTTCAACAAACTTTTTCATGTTAGTATGTGATGTGAAATGTCTACCCTCAAAGATAATGTGATAGCTTTTTTTCTCGGTGTCTGGAAGTGACTTCATGATGTGAACATCAGTTATACCTGGTAGTACAGATTGGACATGGTTGATAATGTTCAGGATGTCGTTTTTATGTGATACTTCTTGGTCTATGAGTTGAACCCGCGCTTTAGGATCAATGTTGTCCAGGGATTTGACTTTCTTATCATAGTCAATGTATAGTTTAAAGCATTTATATTCTGGTAACCAGTACTCGTAGAAATTGTTTTCCCCGTTTTGAATCCTATTGTATATGTTCTGATAGGTATCAGCAACACAAATTTTGGCACCTTTTGTGTTCAAGTCACGCTGAAAGATAGCTAAATTATTTGCTCTGCAGTACTCCTGCCAGGATTCATTCGGTCTTGGTGGAAACTCCATTGTACTTGCTACGTACTCGCTTGAAGTGTTATTTAAATTATTTTTAAGTATCTAACCCAAGATGTTTTAATGAATTACCAGATATATGTAAAGTAATGACTTGGTCTCTTTATTTTGTACTTATTTTCTTTAATACTTGTAAGTAGTATCATGTCTGGAACATCATTTAGTTTCAAAAACAACCTTACAATCGATAACGGCAAGTACTTGAAGTGGCTAAACTCCACTGGTTTAACACGCAATGATATTATTGGTGTAGACAACTTGAACAATTTGAACATCAACTCTGCACAGGGTAGTGTATTTTTGAATAGCAACAACAGTGGAAGCAACACATTTTTGAATGTAAATAATACTTCCAATGTAATTGTTGCTTCTAAACTTGGAGTTGGGTTTTCATCTACAAGCAATATATCTGCAAATCTAACACTTGCAAAGAATGGTTATATAGGCGTTAACACTACTCAGGGGTCTGATGATGGTTATCTAGGATTGACCGGTTCGTATGCTCTAAATAGTACCTCTGGAAGTAGAATGATCATGTATGCTAACAATAATACGTCTGGTAATGGTCAACTGAGGCTTTATAGTGGAGACGACAATGCAGCCTATATTGGATTATATACAGGCAATGATGCTGTTCGTTTTCAAGTTGACAATTCTGGCACAAGTTATTTTACTCCTAATGGTTCAACCGTTGTGTTTAGCGTAGCTGATGCCGAATCTATGTTTACTAATAATGTTGTTCTTGCTAGCACGGACCCTTCAACTGGTCCTACGTCAGGAGCACTGACAGTGGCTGGAGGTATAGGCGTGGCTGGTGACGTGAATGTTAGCGGCACGCTGAACATAAGCGATGCAACTGGCAATCTCAACTTCAGTTCGACTGAACCATCAACGAGTTATACATCTGCTTCTTTAAGAGTGGCTGGTGGTATGTCTATTGCTACTACATCAAACGCTACTGGTATTTCCGCAGGTGGTGCAATTAGTGTTGCAGGTGGAGTTGCCATAGCAAAGGACATGTATGTTGGGGGAAGTGTAGTAATCCTTGATTCTACAGTAAGTTCGAGTGCCCAGACTGGTTCTTTGGTGTTGTACGGCGGTATGGGCATAAACAATGCTGTGCTGTCAAGAACTAATAATGGCCCGCAAATAAGATTAGCTCCTGTTACGAATGGAACTGAAACGAGTATAGCGTTTTATGCAACAAACAACTTTAGTGCATCAGAAACAGGTGGTTCAACGACATGGACCATTGGACAAAATGTAGGAGGAATAGGGTCTGGTAATTTTGGCATATATAGTCCTGGTAATGGGACCCTTATTACTGTCACCAATGCTGGTAAAGTGGGTATTGGGACAACATCTCCAAATACCGATTCTCTCTTGCATGTTAACGGTAATGCTTTGTTAGAGGATATCACTACTGGTAGTATCAATTTTACTGGAAATTTGTTTCAGAATGGGGTTCCTTATGTAGGTTCGCAATGGTCTGGAAGTTCTGGTAGTTTATTTTATATTGGGAATGTTGGTGTGAATACCACAACTGTAACTTCAACATTAACGGTAAATGGAGACGCTAACATTATTGGAGGCTTGACAGCTGGTAATATTAATTTTACTGGAAGCTTGTTTCAGAATGGATTTCCTTATGTAGGTTCGCAATGGATTGGAACCAGTGGTAACATATACTTCTCCGGTGGGAATGTTGGTATTGGAACTACAAACCCACAATATCAATTAGACATTTACAGTAGTACATATTCAAAAGTAAGATTAAAGAATGATGTTGCAGCAGAGTTCTGGGTAGAAAACCCATATACTTTAATCACATTGGGTACATATGCAAGTGTAGGTAATATTTATGACGCTACTGGTTATGTTTATTGTGATACTAACCTTTCATTACAATCCAGGAGTGCTAACTTATGGGTATGTACAAATGGGAATGTTGGTATTGGAACTGCAACACCAGCAGGTCAATTAGATATTTACAGTAGTACATATTCATACGTGAGATTAAATAATGATGATGGTGCAGACTACAGAATAAGTACACCTTATGGTTACGTTTCTATGGGTGTATCGCAAAGCACTGGTAATGTGGTGTACGATGGTATAGGTTATGTTTATTCTGACAAGGACCTTTCATTACAATCAGGGAATGCTGAATTAAGAGTATGTACGAACGGCAATGTCGGTATTGGAGTGACTTCTCCAAGTTCTATATTACACGTAAATGGAACTATTACAGCTACAGCTTACACAGGCGGTTCCATTTCGATCCCTACTGGTTCTATTGCGAGTTTAACAACGCTAAACGCATCTACAACAAATATGACTGCTGGTGATGCAATAGTTACAAACACACTGACTGTTGGTGGTGCTGTTTATGCTGACAGCTTATCTACAGGCATGTCAACTGTATTTTCTGGTACGTTTGTTGGCGCCAACAATGTTGCAGTACCTACTGATGTAACTGGCCTGGCATTCAATAATAGTAGCATAAGAAACTTTAGCATTCAACTTGCTGTTACTATAAATGCCACGAGTGGAAACTTGTATGAATCATTTACAATTGATGGAACTCAGACTGATGCAGGGTGGACGTTGTTTGTTGATAGTATTGGCGATGTGACTGGTGTAGAATTCTATGTCACAAACAGCGGACAAGTTCAATATACATCTACAAATATTACAAGCTGGACAAGCACAACCTTTAGATATACTGCAACCACTTTGGCAGCTACAGGAAGTTATAATTCTTTATCAGTTGTTACGAATGGAAACTTGCTGTTTGACACTATCCAATTGAACAGCACAGCCGACGCTGTGTTTGGAGGAAATAATGGAGCATTGTATTCGTTAGGAGGAGGTACGTTTGCCAAATCAGTTGTTATTAGGTCGTCAAATGATGCAACTGGGGTAGGAACTGGGGGTTCACTAACAGTTATGGGTGGGGCAGCAATAGCAAGTAATCTAGTTGTTGGTACTGGTATTACATCACAAAATATTACAACTAATTCTCTGGTTGCTACTTCTAGTATAAATGGTGCGTCATTCCAAAATGAACTCGGCTCTCTGAGGTTGCGCGCTAGTAATACACAGGGTACGGTTTTCTTAGCAACAAATGGTAACGTCGGAATAAATACAACACTACCAAGTTATCAATTACATGTAGAAGGGGACATTTATGCCACTGGAGCTATTACAGCTTTCTCCGATAGTAGGCTGAAAACGAATATCGCCACAATTAACCATGCACTCGAAACTGTTTCAAAGCTGAGAGGCGTGACATATACTAGCAAGAATACTAACAGGAAAGAGTTGGGTGTAGTTGCACAAGAGATACAACAAGTTTTGCCAGAAGTAGTTGTTGATAAAGGGGAATACCTTGGTGTGGCGTACGGTAACATTGTTGGTGTTCTTATTGAAGCAGTCAAGGAACTACGTGTCAAAGTCACAATTCTCGAGGAACAGTTGAATATAAGATAGTCCATTGATTTGTAACCAGACCAAAAAGTTTGTAATTCACCGCTCATATGTAGGTTTAGGTGAATTACCAAACTATCAATCTTCTTACACAACTTTTTGTACAAACTATTAAGTTCATTGATAAACCGCAAAATTCTTGAATTACACCAGAATTTGAACGTCAACCGGTAAAGAATGGGTGTCAGCAAGAATGGGTGTCATAGTTGGTTATGGAAACCTGTATGTAAGGATGGAACTTTAGGTATTAACATGTCGGTACTCGTGAACAAATGTACGTTTAGGTATGAAAGAATGTAATATACACCAACAAAAGACCCGATATTAGGGCATTTAACTATTCACATAGATACTTTAAAAAATGATTCTATACCTAAAATAATAAGTACACTTATATAATGACTATACTTATATATTTAGTAGAAAAGTATCCTAATAAAGATTGGGGAATTAGGGGGTTATCATTACACAGTGCAATTACTCCAAAATTTATTAAAAAACATATTGATAAAGATTGGGGATTGGCGTTGGGGACAATATGGGTTATCAAGAAACAGTGCAAAATTACTCCAGAATTAGTTGAAAAGTGCATTAATAGGATTGGGATTGGGGATGTCTAAGTAGACTTTCGATGTAGCGGAAAACATAAATTCATTTAACAAATTTATTTGTTAAGTGTATATTCGTTTAGATGGCAAAAGTATGTAGACCAAAGGGTCATTGGGGTCCATATTTATGGGGTTTTATACACACAATAACAGCTGTAGACTACCAAAACAATGTTGAGTACAATCAGCGTGTCATACAAAATCTTCAAGGTATTTATAAGGTCTTCCCCTGCCCTAAATGCAAAGACTTGTACAAAACACACCTGGATAAACTAGCATTTCTCGATTTGAGAGAACCTATGGTGTTGTTTTACTGGAGTGTTGACCTCCATAACGCAGTGAATCTCAAACTTGGAAAGCCAATGTTGTCATACGACAGAGCGGTTGACATTTGGTGTAACAAAATGCAGTAATCTCAAACTTGGAAAGCCAATGTTTTCATACGAAAGAGCTGTTTTATTGTTATTTAATTTCTTTCAGTAAAGTAAGTAATAATGTCATCTAGATCTTCAGATAGACTACGACAAACAAGATTAGCCCGTGATGCACAGATTCAGCAACAAATAGATGACCCAAGGACGAGCACGCACAGGCGAGCGCAGCTTATACAACTACAAAGACGACGACAGAGAGAAGGACGTTCAGCTGCTTCAGAAGCAAACACGAACAACACGACACAAGACACCATTTCAGATGCGAACGCACCAGAAAGGAATTCTGACGCACCAAGCTCATTGCATCATAGGGCATTGCATCGTAGGGCAGGTTATAATGATCTGCGTAACATCATAGAAACAATACTGTCCGTAAGCCGAGATGGTGATATTGAAATATCCGTGCCAGGTACGCGTGTACAAAATCAAACACCAACTACAGACTTCCGTAGTCAGTATGAAGAAGACTCTGATGACTACACTGATTTATCAGTTGATGTTGATACACTTTCAGATGAATACATAAGCGACAATACAGATGAAACGTGCGCAACTGGATCTGCCACAAAGGATAGAACCTGGCTGATGAAAAACTGCAGCGTATGTAAGAGTATGGTAACGTTGGATGATTTTTCAGATGAAGACGTTAAGGATATCGTTTCAATAAAAATATACGATAGAAATTCCAGTAAGTTTGGGAAAGGTCAATGCATCTTAAGGGATGACATCAGAGGTATGTTGCAGTCCGATATTGGTAGTGAAAGGCCAAAATATGTATATGCTATTTATCAAACAAAAGATAGAAGCATATTGTACAGTGAAGGTGAATTACAACGGGGTATTGGTACGGCGCCATCAAAATACTTCGTAGTGCAACTAAACATTGGACAAACTGTCATCTTTGTTACTTTGGGAAGTGTCCATAAACTCTTACGCACAGAACGAGAGAATGTGCTGTATGCAGCACCATTGTATGGAGGCAAGCGCCGCAGGATTGGTAATGTTGAAGGTAATCTTTTCCTAGTGGGCGCTAATCATGGACAAATTCCTGGCTTTCAGGTTTACAAGCTTTTTACCAGAGAAGAAATAGAACGAGGTGTTGAAGTTGACCATGGTGAGAGTGACTTTATATTTCCAATGACAATCTGTAGAAATATGGAAGCTATGCTGAACATTTTCAATGATACAACAGCTATCCGTAGACACGTAGTTGATGACATTCTAAAATATATATTAAGAAGAGACGGAGCGTTGAAGGAATTCGGAAAATAGTAACAAAAAATTTGAAATTTTTTAAAAGCCATGTTAATGTACACTTGACATGGACAGATTTCCAGTCGAAATTCAAGATTACATCTTTGAGATGACAGATGTGAAAACATGTATACTAAATGATAAGCATCATATTGTCAAGAAGTTGTATGACAAAGGGGCTAAGTTAATATGGCAGACAGACCCTCGAGTTGTTGAATACTATTTCCAAAACATGCTCCCCAAAGTTGTCAAAGAATTTAAACTCTACTCACCATTGGTTCATCCAGCATCGGATGGTAATCTGCAGGTACTACAGTTGTACATTCATTATATGCAAAAGCATAGAATCTATACAAAGGCCTTCAAATGGAATATCAAAAGAGCGTTTGAGAGGGCTTGCTGCAATGGTCACATGGAAATAATAGAATACTTGTTCAATACATTCCCTGAAGTGGTCAGTAAAGGTGACCTACGTTGGATATCTGAAAAAGTTACTTCAAACAACAAACTACAAGTAATAAAGTTTTTGCATTCCAAAAGGTTGCTGTGGCACTCTTCTAGAGGCATAGCGAGGTTGAAGCTGATAAACGCAGACCAAACACTTGCTTACATCCAGAGCATCAAAGAGCACATTCCCTGTTCTATGTACTGTCATAGGACTTGAACTAGCTGTTACTTGTAGGCTAGTATAAAGCACTCCTCGACTACATGTTTGTTTTTGATGTATGAGATAACGGTTTCGTACCGTTTGTCTAGAGCAAACGCTGCTGCATTGACACTTGAATATTCTTGAACAACCTGTTTCGTCTCAATGTTCAACTTCACTACTGCTTTTCTGGTTTTCTTGTTTCTCAAACAGTGAATTGTCGTATCTCCATCTTTCATGCCAAACCCAAAATATCCAACTTTCTTCTTTTCTTTTGAATGATTGATGTTTCCGAAGTAGAAATTTTGGTTGAGCTCTGCCTTTACAGCAATCATTTCGTCTGTGGTCAAGTTATGACCAATAAAGGAGGAGAATTGATTAATAAATTGTGTTTCAGTAACTTTATGTATATATCCCACATTACACTTTTCTGTCAAAAACTGTTTAAGCTGTGAAGACTTGATGCATACAACTAACGGCTTTGGTTTTATACCTAAGTAACAGTTAATGACTGCATTGTATTGTGGTATGAACATCTTCTTGGTATCAAAGTTATTTTTAATGTATGAGTAAAACAATTCTTTCTTTTTTGTGTCTATGTTTCTACGTGACCATAATTTGTATGAACCTAGTAGCTCATCTGGTAAACAAAAATAAGATGGCTCAAGCAAGCAACAGTCTTTGACGAAAGAGTTGTAGTCAAATTCCTTGCAGTCATATATTTCAGAACCATTCTTCTGCTTGTCCGTTTCATTTTGTAACTGGTAATTATCCTCTGTCTTTGTCTTTTCGTATTTTTGGAGTTCTTTCAATAGTTGACTTTGTTCAAGAATGTCGATGCTGCCTACAAAGTTATCAAGAAAGTTACATACCAAGTCTATCATAAAAACAGCTGTGTTTTCCGATATTTTAAACCATTCCCTTTCATTAACACGTTCAGATGCTAACAAATGATGGATTACTTTTTCAGTCAAATCGCAGTTTTTACATGTTTTATAGTAAAATAACTGTGATTCCTGATTGTGAGTAAGATAGTTTGATTCTCGTTGTGCAATACTTCTCGTCTTACCAATACTTATTAATGAGTTTTTGTCATGTACATTTGATTTCACTGCGTATACTGCGTGTCCAGGTTTGACATTGAGATATCTTTGTTTCGTTCGTGCTTCAAGTTGTTTCTTTGTAGTTTGTAGTTCTTGATCTTTTTGTTCTAGCTGCTGTCGTAAGCTGACTGCTTCCTGGCTAATAACTTCTTGTAATAGTTCTTCTAATTTGATATAGTATTGTCGGATTTCTTTGCTTTTGTCTGTAGCAGCTAACATACATAACGTCTTGAATGTTTCAACAGTCAAAAGAATATGTTCCTTATTATACCCACCGTCGTTTTTGCGCTCCACCGAATTGTGGAGCGCTATTTTGTAATCTACGTTTTGGCTGAAATGTTTCTGCAGTACTCGTTTTGCCGGATCTTTTCTTGAGAAGCCAAGCCATTTCCATATGTCATCCAAGTTAATTATAAACTCTTTGGTTGAATTATGATTGAGATAACAATAGAAGCTCGCAACAAATAGCTGCTGTTGTGTATCGCAAAACCTTTCTTTTAGCTTGTTTGCAAAAACTCCTTGATACTGTGTTGTTAACTGTACAATAGGGTTACGTTCTATAAGGCTTACTATATCCAATTGCTTCTCCATAGTTGTTGTGTAAGTTTTACATTGTTGTTATCTTTAAGTAGTATCTTGCTGAACTTGACAATGTCAATTATTGACCAAGTAAGGTAAAAATTGAATTTAAAGGGAACCTTGTATACATATGAAACAATGGACAACCCAAACAATCGTCTTATAACAAAGGAACAGGTTGAAGACATTCTAAATTATTTTGAAAACATTGGAGACGATGGCTCCAGGTTGCAAGTAAATAATTTAGAACATTTTCAAAGAGCATTTGTGCATGAAAGTTACTATCAATCTGTACAAAACGCAATCATTAACAATGACATAAATCCAGAAAAAACATATATTAGTTACATTCCCGTAGAATCTAACGAGCGTCTTGAGTACCTCGGAGACCATATTTTGAAGGCAAACTTAGGTAGGTACTTGTTTGAAAGGTTTTCTGACGAGCGTGAAGGTTTTATGACGAAATTGAAAATCAAAATTGAGAAATGTAGCATGTTGCACAAGATTGGTGTGGCCCTTGGATTTAAAAGTTACTTGTTACTGTCATTGCAGGTTGAAAACCAAACTATTCTTGACCTTGACCGTGGTCGTAACACACCCAGTTACTATGAAGATGCGTTTGAAGCATTCATCGGAGCGATTGTGTTGCAGTTTGAGGAAAAAGGGTACATTTATGCGGATAGATTTGTAAGGTCTGTCATTGAGAATGTAATCGACTTTGCGGAAATCATTTCAAAGAACGACAATTTTAAGGACTCGTTGCAGCGCTACTTCCAAGCAAACAAATGGAAAACACCTACATACGTGTCATTAAACGAAGAAGGTCCGTTATACAGAAAAGTATTCACAAGAATGTTAGTTTTTACTTCAGAACAACTTGCACAGATGTCACCAACAATTCAAGAAAAGATAAAACTTTACACACGAAGTGTATCAGCTGAATACAGACGTATGAATCCTGTTGCGTATACAAAGATATTAACAGTACAACAAGATGGGAACTGGGTGCTTGGCATAGGATTCGGACGCAAAGTCGTGAATGCTGAACAGATGTGTGCAAAACAGTGCATGGAGATTTTAAATATTGACTTGAACTTCTAAAAACCCCTAAAACTCACAAACAAATATAAACCCTGAAAGGGAGCTATATGTACTCTCAAGTAAGGGTTTACAGTTTTTTTCTGAAACTCACTCAGGTTTTTTTTAGATGAGATTTTCACACTGGCTGTATTGTAGGTCAAGGTATTCGTTTGCTGCCATTCTATGTGACATTCGAGGTCACTCTTGCTTTTATTATTGACAATACCCGTTCTGTTACTGTTTTTGAATTGTTCTTTAATGCTAACTTCAACGGTGTCATCCCCTCTTTCCCCTTTCCTTTTACGTTCACGTCAGCATTCATGTCCAGTAAACGTAACATCACCTTTTCTGTCACTCTCTTTGAACCATTACGTAAAGCATACATCAATGCTGTCCATCCATTTCTCCTTTGTATATTCACGTCTGGATTGAGGTCTAGTAAACGTAACATCACCTTTTCTGTCACTCTCTTCGATTCGTGATATAAAGCATACATCAATGCTGTCCATCCATTTTTGTCCTGTACATTTACGTCTGGATTCATGTCCAATAAACGTAACATCACCTTTTCTGTCACTGCATTCGATTTGAGATATAAAGCATACATCAATGCTGTCATTCCATCTTTGTCTTGTATATTCACGTCTGGTTGGAGATCAAGTAACTTAAACATCACCTTTTCTGTAACTACATTCGAACCACTACGTAAAGCAATCATCACAGGTGTCGTTCCATTGTTGGTTTGTATATTCACATCGGGATTCATCTCTAATATTCGTAACATCACCGTTTCTGTCACTTTCTCCGAATAATTAAGTAAAGCAATCATCACAGGTGTTAATCCATTTTTGTTTTGTACATTTACGTCTGGATTGAGGTCTAGTAAACGTAACATCACCTTTTCCGTCACTTTCTTTGATTTGTTATTTAAAGCAATCATCAAAGCTGTTAATCCATCTTTGTCTTGTACATTTACGTCTGGATTCATGTCCAATAAACGTAACATCACCTTTTCTGACACTACATTCGAATTGTTTAAAGCAATGATCAAAGCTGTTAATCCATCTTTGTCTTGTACATTTACGTCTGGATTCATGTCCAATAAACGTAACATCACCTTTTCTGTCACTCTATGCGAATCTTCATGTACAGCAAACATCAATGCTGTCGATCCAATGTTGGTTTGTATATTCACGTCTGGATTCATCTCCAGTACTCGTAACATCACCTTTTCTGTCACTTTCTCCGAATAATTACGTAAAGCAATCATCACAGGTGTTAATCCATTTTTGTCTTGTACATTTAGGTCTGAATTCATGTCCAGTAAACGTAACATCACCGTTTCTGTCACTCTCTGTGATTTGTTAAATAAAGCATACATCAATGCTGTCATTCCATATATTTTGTCTTGTACATTTAGGTCTGTATTGAGGTCTAGTAAACGTAACATCACCTTTTCTGTCACTCTCTTCGATTTGTATAAAGCATACATAAATGCTGTCAATCCATCTTTGTCTTGTACATTTACGTCTGGTTGGAGATCAAGTAATCTCAGTATTACGTAATCACTTTCTGTTTCTATTGCATACATCAATACCGTTTTTCCGTCATCGTTTATTGCATTAGGATCTACTCTCGAAAAATCTTGTCTCTTCAGTGCTGCAAGAGAGCTGTTGAAAGTAGGAATCGGTTGCTCTGGTACTTGTACCGTACTGTTGTACATAAGGTCGTGAAGTACACCGTTCACAAAAGGAATCGTCACTTCGCCCCCTATTATACTATACAGTTTCTTTGCACCCTCGAATACAAATACAGTAGGATAGTCACTTGATGTTTCTTCCACTTCTACACCGCCTCTAATTTCATCCGCTGTAAACAATTTGTATATCACAAATCCTGGCACCTGACCATGGTTTGTACTTGATAAGAACGCCTCATCCAAGTTCCCAATTCTTCGTCGCTTACCATTGTACAACGGCACTCCATACCACTTTTTTAACTTTTTTGTTTTAAGAACCCTTCTTATCGATCCAAGCGTAAAGTATATATTGTTGGGTGGCAATTTCACAACCAATTTACCAGTTGCTTCTCCTCCCCTGCCTGTTGTATTCTTGTTACTTGGTGTAGTGTAAAGACTCATCAAGATAGATGGCACTTTAGTGTCCATTCCCGTCTCTAAATGACTTTTTAGTTCCTTCATTGTAATGCAAGTGCTCTTATCAAACTTGCCTTCTGAGTTTAATATAAAAATTTGTATAGGGTCATCTTCAACTGTATATGGCTCCAAAGTGACCAAATTGGGATTGGTACAGTTTAAACCATCCCCTGATACAATATCTATTTCATCTGTTGTAGTAACGGTGTAATCATGAAGGTCTTCCTCATACGTCTCACTCATTTATTAAATATTAAATAATAAGTTTTTATTGAAATAAGAATTACAATAAAAAGTACTATGCTACAGATGTTATGTAGCTCCTTATAAAACTAGCTGTTTCATCTTTGAATCATCTATGTTGTTCTTAAGAATGTCCTCTTCGATTGTATCTTCTATGATGAATCTACAAACCTCTATAGGTCGTTTTTGACCAATTCTATCAGCTCTACCAACAGCTTGAGATTCTATACTATTTCTATACTCAATTGACCCGTAAACCGGTTCCAGTAAGATGATTTTATTTGCTGCTGTAAGATTGATACCACTTGCGGCATTCCTTGATGACAACATGATAATATTAATGTCAGCGTTTGTACTGAACTGTTGAATTGCTCTTTTTCTTTGATATACACTTCCGTTGCAGTACACGAGGTTAAGTTTATATCCCTCAAGTATAGAGCCGACTTTATGTAACATCTCATCCCACTGAGAAAACAATATCACTTTATCATTCTTCTGTATCTCAGTTTGTAAGTAATGTATTATACTGCCAATCTTAGTTGACTTCACTTTATTGATTATGTCTTGAAGACTGTTGTCTACTTGTACTTCTTCTCTTCTGTCTTGCAAAACGTATATATCTTGTGTGCTAATTGGATTGTTGCATATCGGGCATTTGAAATCGTGTTGTTTCACTTTGTGTGTGTCATGTAAACACTCCCAACAAAACTTATGACCACATTTGGTGATAGCTTTCGAGTTCTTCTCAATTGTATCCAAGCAGATTGCGCATGTTTCTTCAGAGTCTTCGGCTACCATAGCATCAATAGCTTGTTTAAGATAATTGTAAGTTCGCTGTACATTGTCGTGTTTTGTCTTTGTCAGAGTGTGGACCCTCCTTGCGTTTCCTAGTTTTTGTCGTAAAGTTTCAAGTAATTCTTCGTCGTAAGTGTTACTAATTTCCTGCTGTATAGCTGTAATGTCATGAGATGCTTCTTGTAGTAGCTCTGCAAGTGTCTGCATCTGTTTTTGGTTGTAGTCTAGAAGCACCTTTTGGATTTCATCAAATGTTTTGCAGTTCTGAATCAATTCTTTAGTATTACTGTACAGTTCACTATGACAACATAGCTTTATCAAAAAATCATTATATTTTGTACGCCCGCCCTCTAAATGACTATTGTAGATACTTCGTTCTTGTGGAGTGAATTTGAGTAGTTTGACAGTCTCCTTTATGATATTTCCAATGTACTGCTCTTTTACGGCTTCTTTCGTATTGCATCTGAATATGTTGGCTGTGGTCTTGACAAGTTTACTGTTTATTCCCATTTCAATCAACGTATAACATTTCAGGGAAGTTCCATGCGGAATGTTCAGTGTCGTGTTATAACTCATCAGGTTTAAATAACCGTCCAACCCATTCGCAAAGGGTGTTCCTGTGATGTTCCATTTGCTTATACTGTCCAGTGTGTAAATAATGCTTTTCAATACCCCACTTTTACTCATATTTTGTATCTCGTGAGCTTCATCAAGCACCACAGAATTCCATTTGAAAAGATTGAACGAGCTGAAGTGTCTGGAATTGAGTAAGTCTTCAATTGTTTTAAATTTTGTACCAGTTTTAAAATCACTCTCGTCTAGTGCTTTTGTAACGTAGTCTTGGTAATATGAATTCAATAAGAACTGATATGATACAACAACTACATCTGCAAATAGGATGTCACTTACAGTTAGGTTTTTAAACTGATCACGTGTTACTACTAACAGTACTCTATGTGAACCATCAAATTTGTCATAATACTCTTTTACCCATTGATCACACAACTGATTTGGACATATTACAAGAGACGCGTTTGTTTTCAATTTTGTGCCATTAACAAAGTTGGATGGGTCGAACTCGTGCAGATTTCTATGTACAAGTTTTCGCTTCTCTATGAACAAACTGTCTCTATGAGCTGTACAATACAATTCTCCAGTTTGAATCTTCTTGTTGCAAAACGTACCTTTGTTTGCCCCTCGTTTGTACGCATAGTTGCAGTTCGTGTCAAACTGAATGAATCTATCATACATGGGTCTCGACTGTTGTCCACATTTCAAGAGATGTGACAAAGCAACTATAGTTTTACCTAAACCCACTTCAGAGATTATATTACCACCACGGAAAGTGATTGTATTTAGTTTGTGTGTAGAATCATTTATGTATGATGCTGGTATCAATGTCTGGTTGAACATCACAAATTGGTCATTTACGACCTTTTTCATGATGGAAAAAGAATATATTATGGAGTTTTGGTTGTTTCTTACAGCATTTTCAATTGTATCCATCCATTGGAGGTCTTGTAGTTGGTAAGGGTAAAGATTGACTGATGGCTTCAAAAAAGGAAGTGTCTGTTGTGTGTCATTTTGACTCGTGTAATTATCTTGTGCAGGGGCTGTTAGTGTTGTGAGTTCGTCTAGTACTTCGGAAATAATTTGACTTTTTGTCTGATTAGATACCAATTCAAATAAAACCATTGACATATGATCGCGCTGTCCTTGTGTTAGCTTTTTTATCGTTTGGTTATTTACGTAATGCTCTAGTGCATAACCAGAAGGGGTTTTGCACAGTCTTGTGAATATGTTTATGTCTGAGACAGTTGTCTTCTTGCTTATGAGAACATTCCTGACTTTTATTTCTGTTATAGGTTCGTTTTCCATGTCTTCCTTAGACTTGTAGCCAATGTACGGATATACAAAATTATGTAAATTAAAGCTTTCCATATGGTGCGTTTTCGGTGTTGTATAGAGGTCAAGGCGTCCGTACCTCATACGGATGTCATTGGCATCAAAGATGTATATATTATATCTTTCCCCATACAGCCGGACGTTTGCGTCATCAATGTGTTTGTTTAAAATAATTGGTTTAGTAGCTACAAGAGTGAAGTTTTTCAAGTATGTTTCCATGATTATCTTGTGTTTTTCTTGTTGTACGTTTTTAAACTACTGTACAAAAATAAAAATGCGATTACAATTTCAATTTTGGTAAGACATACATCTTTAAAATGACATAAATAAAGAGTAGAAATGCTGCTTTGATTAATGCAGAGGTAAGGTCTGATGATGCATATGCACCTAGTACTGGAATGTCCTTGACGTAGACTGATAATGATGGTAATGCTGCAGCAATAAGTGCTACAAACAGCAACATGTTTTCTTCGTTAAGTTCTGCTTTGATAGAAGCGAGAAGTCCTTCCTGCTGAACATCTTCGGCGAATTTTACTTTTTTCCTAACATCAGCTACGATGTTTGATTGGTTTGACTCAACCTGAGCGATTCTTCTGTCTGTTGCATCTAGCATTTCGTCTTGGAGCATGTTAACATTACTTTTGATATCTTCAGGCAATGGACCGGGGAGGTCGTCAATTCTAGTAGCCATGGGGATTGACATTGTATTTAAATATGTAATGTTTTGTTATTAACCTACAACAAAAAAATTATAGAACAACGCAACAAAACGATTTTCTTAGCTGATTATAGGGCTTGTACATGCGTAATGCCAGTACTTTGGATGTAGATATTCTATGTTTGTTGATAAAGTATCTAGATATCATGGATATTGTAAACATGTACCTTGCTGTTCCTCACATAAGAAATGCTTTCAAAACATATACCAACCATTTTTATAAAAATGTTATTGCAACCCGATTTTGAAACGTTTGCTGAAACTGGCTTAAGCGCAGAAGAAACGTACTTTAAGCTGCAACTGATTGAGTTTGAGGTAATGATGGAGTGTTCCACAACAATTTCTATAAACAATGTTAAAAAGTATATTTATATGTTTAGCGCGTTCAAAAAATCTTATATGCTGATTGACTTTATCAATAAGAAAAGATACATTGATGTTATATGGTCACTTGACGAAGAATCCTAATATATTGTCATTACGTATTGATGCCAACAAATGGTTGTTTCAAAAACTGCCTTTGATACTCATTAGATATGGTTGTCATTTTGACAGCAACACTATTGCGTTGGCAGTTTTGACCTGCGATAACAGGCTGTGAAGGTAATGATGAGCATGAAGCAGCACCTGTTGACACAGAATACCACAAAACCTCTTCTATTCCACATTGTGTCTGAGCTTGTCGAACTCGAGGCAAAAACAAAGCTATCTAAGAAGGTAATAGGCTTCACTTGGTCCTGCATAGACTTACTTCGTCATCATGGAGCAACTTCATTATGGAACGGGTGGAATTTGCATGGATATTTTTTCTAAGGAAATTGAACTAGTTTTTATTTGTAGGTAAAAACTACAGAGTGTCTAGAACCCAGCTTTAAAATAGATTGCTGTCTGCTCATCAAAATCAGCTGGTTTTTCTGTGAATGTTTGAAAGAATGGGTGTCTAAGAAGTGATATTGGCGTAGGAAGTTTTTCGAATTGTTTTTCAACTCCATTGATCATTCTACCGTCACTCAAATACTTTGGTGGATTTGTGTCTTTGTCTTCACAAGATTGTTCGTCTGTTGTATCAGACTCTTTGTCCGAGTCAGAGTCAGAAAAGTCATCCAAATCTTGTGATTCTTCAGATTCTTCGCTGTCTGAAGTGGTACTCGACTTTGTATCAGACTCATCGGAGCTTTGAGATTCTGAAGAATCTAAAGAATCAGAAGAATCAGAAGAATCTGACGTAGTAGATGAGTGATAGACAGAAGAATCTTTGTCAGATTCATCCGACTCTTCCTCGGGAATTAATTCTTCAGGATAAATGCTAACAATCCAGTCAAATAGTTCCTGGCTTATGTACAAGTCAAGCAGAGATGTAAGGAAATAATGAAGGTCATATACCTCGTTATAATTGTAGGGTACATTGTAAACTTCTTCATCATCTTTGATGGCTTCTTCATCAACAATTGTCTCATGCTTTGACTTGTCATACTCAAATGGACCAGTAATAAACTTATTGGGATAGCAGTCTGAGATTTTGTTACTGTACACCATACTAAATTCAAAATCCCATAGCTTCGGGATAATTCCAGTATTCTTGATGTAAAATTTTTTTCCATCGACTTCGTAAACAAAGTATCCTCCTGGCTGGATAGTATCATCAATCAGTATATTACCATAATGAAAATCATTATGCATCATTCTATAGTAGTGTTGAATGACAGCAATTGTGTAAACGAGTTGAAAAACAATGTTTTTCCATTGTTCATCTGATGGTTCTTTGTCATTTTCGCAAGCTTCAAAAATCCAGTTGTCCAAACTCCCACCTGATACATACTCCGAAATCAACATACTAGAGCTTGATCTTATCTTTTCAGATACTTCTAATCTCTTGAGATTTAACTGCTTGAGAGCTCGCGATTTGTTACTTACTTTTTGGGTTCCAAGATAGTATGTAATATGAGGTGAAATACCTTTCTGGACAATATTGTCAGTCAGGTCCTTCAAGATTATATGTTCCAAGTGACATGGATGCTCATTCTTTTCATACTTTGTTTCAACGGGAACTACTTTAAGTGCGATTTTTGAATCTCTTGTGATAGAACCCTTTTTCCACCCTTTGAACGGATAGCCTTTCACTTCTGACGTATTCTTGACTTTCATTAACTGAGAGAACTCATCTAATCCAAATCTGTCTTTACCCTCGTCAAGCACGAAGCGTTTTTTCTTAAGCTCATGTCTTATTTCCTTTAATAGTTTAAGCTTCTTTTGCAAAGGCAAAATGCTTTTTGGCGATGTTATTTCTTCTTTTGTCTGGACCGCTGGCTCTGACATTTTGCTTGTTATCTTTATTTTCTTTTTGCCTTATTAACGCGAACTCCGTCTGTCACAAAATTCAGTTTTTGGCGGTTGAATTTAAAGTTTAATTTATACTTTATTCACAATACAATGAGCAGAATTGTTCAGATTAAAGTGTTTAACGACCTTCTTGACCAGCTTTTCAATTATCTTGAAAGTAATTTCCCGTATTTTAGGTCAGATGTTGTATTAACACGTAGTACGGCAGAATTCATTAGAAATAGCAATCCTAGACTTGTGGTGGAGCAGTTTATGATGTACATCGCGCCATACCAAAAGCAAATCTTTGAATGTAACGAAGAGTTTTTCCTGAACTTTGAAAGCAACTTGAACTCCTCTGACCTGACATCTGAAAATATTCTTGTCGGCATGAAACTAAAAAGCATGTGGTTGAGTCCTGATACGACCGATATTCAAAAAGCGCACATCTGGTTATACTTTCAGCGCCTGCTTCGTGCTGGTGAAAGAGTGGTTCAATAGAACTGTAGACTCGAATATTCTCAATAACATTTAAAGAATTTGTGAAGTTCAAGTTTGAACTGCGGTAAGTCTTCTGAATTAAATTATGTACAAAAGCTAACAATTATCACAAATGGAGGAACATCAACAAAAACACCAGACGGAACAAGACCACCAAGAACCACAAGAACAAGAACCTCAAGAACAAGAACCTCAAGACCAAGAACCTCAAGACCAAGAACATCAAGACCAAGAACCTCAAGACCAAGAACCTCAAGACAGTCTTTCATTGGAAAATGTTCAAAACAACATAGAACATGAGTTTTCTACCGTAGTGCAACAGTTGATTAATGAAGTAGATCTTTTGTTTGATTACATAGGCGAAGACAAAAAGAGGAGTTTGAGAAAGTATGCTAAGCAAGTCGAGAAAAGTTCAGAGTTCAGGAAAGCAGAGATAAAAGCTGTATATGAACAACTTAAGCCTTATGAGAGTAACTTGTATCAAACGTGTTATGTTAACAAGAAAGTGCGCACTGCACAGCTTGGGTTTTTGGACAACATCGTGCTATTCAATGGCACGCTGAATTTTGACATGTTTAAGAATGAAAATAAGAACACAAAAATTACGTTGACAAACTACATCAATTCTATATACATGGCATGTTCCTTCTCTAAATTTGGGGCAAGTGGCGATTTTTCAGTTGATGGATTCCGCAAAGAATTGGATGCATTTATGAGTCAACTGCAAGCAAGAACTGAGCGCGCCAAGGATATTGAACAACCAGTTGCGTCCAGTTCTAAGAAAAAGCGCCATGTGCATCGTAGACAAAAGAAAAACGGAATTGATGATATTTTCGGTTCTTTGATGGCAAATCCGCAGATCTTGAACATGGCTGCAGATATTACAAAAGACCTAGAAAACGAACAGTTGGACCCTATGGCTCTATTGGGTTCATTGATGTCTGGGAAGCCAGATGCCAAATTGAACAACTTGGTAAGCAACTTGACGAACAAACTTGAACAAAAGATATCATCAGGAGAGATTAACAAAGACGAACTTGAAAATCAGGCAAAGAACATCATGAATGCAGTTCAAGACTCAGACATTGCCGAACAAATGCCAATGTTGAAAAATTTGCTGAACAAGAAGAACCAATTTAGAAAGTAATTGAAGGATTTTTTTTGTATACTTATTACAATAGTACAATAGTATACACAATGCAACAACAAACGGGTGATGTATTTTGGTACGAAAAAGTGGATGTTTTATGGCAACCAGAACGTCTTACAGAGTTTTTCCCAACGAAAGATCAAACAGTAGAAGAGCGTTTTAATGCCATGATGAGACTTTCAATATACATGTCAATACTGTTGTATTTTCATCATAAGAACTATAAATTCATGTCGATAGCTGTCGGCATGGCGCTTTTCACTTGCTACATTTATTACCAAAAGCCACAGTCCACAGAAAAGGCTGAAGAATTTGGTGGCGAAAATGCAAGTCAGCCAGCAACCGACTCAAACCAAAGGTGTACTCCTCCAACGATAGATAATCCGTTTATGAATGTTACTATGAAAGATTACATGAATATTCAGGATGGAAAAATTGTCGACAGACCGTCAGCGTGTGACACATCTGACCCTACTGTAAAAAAGGCAGCGGATGAGTTTTTCGACAATAACTTGTACAAAGACGTTAGTGATGTTTTTGGTAAGTTCAACTCCCAGCGTCAATTCTACACGATGCCATGGACAACTATACCAAATAAACAAGACGAGTTTGCACGTTGGCTTTACGCATCCCCCGCAACCTGCAAAGAGGATCAAGATTTTTGTCTACGGTATGAAGATGTTCGTGCTAAACGTCCTGTGGTTGCCGCAGATTAAAAGTCGCGTTATCCTTGATGATTTTATTTACTTTGATAACTTAAAGTACAGTTAACAAAGATGAAAGACGTGAAGATTGATCCATTACCTGTAGCAAACTACTTATTTCTTCAGAGTGAAGACCCTGTAAATGCCAAGAGATTGAAGAGAAAATTTAACAAAAAGAAGATGCTACATCTTATGACAAACAAAGAAGTGGAAAATATTCAACTTGAAGGAGCAAATGCACTTTACGAGTACCTAATTGCTATGAAGAGAAAATTACCGAAGCAAATGCAAGTGAAAATACCCAAACCTTTTGGATTCTTTAGTGATAGCAATATAATGCTTCACAGTATTACTACAGTGCCACCACCTCCCCTACAATGGGACATTCTGTGCTTGGATGCAATAGTGTCAAAGTACCACTATAACCATGAAAACAACAATGTATACTGGTGCGCGGCTAATATTGATGACACCAGGCATTTTGTCGTGAATTCAAACTCAATTGACAATGTCCTTGCGTGCTTGAAAGGGTTGAAAACAAAATCTTGGAGTGAGTTTCTTTTGGCTGCTAATCAAAGTTTGAGCATGTACACGATTACCCAACACTTCTTGTCTCAACAGTCAAAATTATATATCCAGTTCCCTGACACCAAAGGTCAACAAGAAATGCTACAGTATAGTCAGAAATGTTACCAGTCCTTGAATTGTGATAAAATTCTGGTGAACATTCAAGAACAGACAAAGCTACTTGACTGTGCAATGTCAGGAATGTCACCTAGTGAACAATACGCTCTTCTTCCAAGCATCAGTCTGATTTGCTTACTTACTAAACCTGAAAGATTTTTTCACACTCTTCACTCCTTTACAAAACTTGATTATCCACGGGACAAACTACAGCTTGTGGTGGTTGATGACACTGACTCTGAAAAGAAAATCAAACATTTTTTACCGGAAGATGCACGTATTAAAATAGTCAACATCTCTAGAAAAGATAAAGAGAATGCGTATGTCAACCTTCCAGCAGCATACAAATATAACATTGGAGTGAAATACGCTGAGCATGATGTAATTTATCACTTTTCTGATACGAACCATTACTTTATCGATAATTTTAGGAGTGTTGTTAAATCATTTGTTATGAGTGGGTGCGATGCTGTGCTGTCATGTGACAGAGCTCTAATCAGTGATGGTCAATCCAAGGTTGATGTATCACCGTGTCTTGCAAATATGTTGTATTTGAAAAACTTTTGGAAGATAGACCCGTTTGAGGAAAAGTTTTATGACGACAACATAGTCATACATAAGTGGATATCACAGCGCAAGAAATGTGTACGATTTGCACCGTTCCTGTACTTTTCATTCTGTATTGGTAACACTCAATCGGAAATGTATTCACAATACTCAATTCTCCCAATGGACTTGTCAACAATAGTGACAGCAAAGACCAAGGAGTCATATATGATGATTAATTCATAAAAGTACGTGAATCTGAAACAATGGTTAGGAGAAACGAAAGCACGGTATTAAGTTGCTTTTATATACTTTCTGTGATAAAATAGCACATATGCATCTTTTGTTAGCATATCGCCTGTATTATAATACTTGGTAACATCACCATCGTTGAACAGATACCAGCTCCCATTAAGGTTCTTGCATGCTGCATAACAATGGCCACCCCTACTTCCACCAGAATGATAGTTTACAGCATATAAAGTGTAGAGGTAGATGTTAGGGTCTTTCTTGTCCTTGCATATGTATTCTGTCAAGTCAAGGTCGTCAAATGGGAACTCCACGTAAGCTGAGTTTTTGCTTCCGTCGGCATTGAATCTTTTTAGCTGAATGATTAAGTAATTTGGTAATGTCCAAACTGTACTTTTCTTGGTACAACCTTGATGACTACATGATTCGCACTTCCACGTCGCAACTGATTCATCTTCTGTAAAACACCGCTTCAAACAAGCCTGTAATGAAGAGGTCTCCTTAGGAATGTCTATACACAATGAATTAAATGGTTCAAACACATTCTCTGTCTTGTTGCATTGGTCATTTGAACATACTACTTTGTCATATGTCATTCCATTAAACAATTCTATGATGTATGAGTATGACTTTTCATAGTGGGCTTTCCATGTTTCTAGAGATTGTTTCATTAATTGGTCTGTTGGTGTCTTCAGTTCACCTTTGATTTCTACCTCTAGTTCATAGCTTAGAGCTCTATGCAGGATATCTAGTATGTACATAAGACATTCATGTGAGTCTTGTTGTTGTAGACTATAATATTTTGGAACTAATTTAGAAATGTTTTCATTGAATGTTCGTGGTTTGATTAGTTGATTATTCTCCCATATATTCACTAATAAGTTGATATAGCTGGTGACAATATGGTACTCTGACTTTCTATGATTCAAATGTTCTGGGTCATCTTCTTTGTACTTTGATGAAAAAAAGTAGTCGGTAAGTTTCAGTGTGTTGCTCAAACACTGGATTGCACTATTCATGAAACATTTGTTACCCAGATTTATCAAACCTGACAATCCTTTTCTAACGTATTTTTCGCGAGGTGCAATCAGCTCATGATGTGTGTAAAAATCATAATCGGTTGCAGTTGTTCTTTCAGATGGCATTATTACACTAAGCTATTGACACCAGAATGTACTAATTATATTCATTTTTTCATGTTTTTAAACACTTGAGGCAGCATTTTAATCAATATACTTTTTTCTTGGTCAATAATAGTAAATAATTAACCATGAACTCGAGTGACATGTCAAGTTTTGGTAGTGTTGTTAGTAATGCTACAAGCGTTTGTTTTTCAAGACAAGATTTCAACATGTATATGTACCTGTTGCTAATGCTTTTAGGGTACATCCTCTACATACTATACAAACAAAAGGAAAGCATGTCAAATGTTGAGATGACTTCTCACCTTAGTGTAAAAGAACTAAGAAGCAAAATCGACACACTTCAAGAACAGTTATACACATGCAAACTGTCTGAGCAGCAGTGTAAGGTATCTTTGTTACAATCCAAGGAATCCGTTCGCTCCGACCAGTCTGTTGCGGCAAACCTAAGAAAATTGTATGACCCGCTTGAAGCACCTGGAAGACTGTATGTCAACAGCCGTACAAGCGCTGGAAGTGAGAACAACTTGATCGGATACGTTTACAACAACAACGAGAGGTATCCGCTTTTTGGAAGGTTCAAGTATCCTGGTCGTTCTGAAAAGTGGGAGTACTACATAATTGATGAAACTAGAAACAAATTAAAGATACCTTTCAAGACGCAAAATGACAATGAACTTTCTGATGGCGATACTGTTGATATACCAAGTGTTGGAAACATGTACTCTGTGAAGATTTACGAGTATGACCAACTAAAGTACAATCCAAACATTTTGTAAAGAACTTGCAAAACTAAAATTTTCCAAAAAACTTTTTTTTTAATCTTCTCCGATTCCAAATTTTTATTTTTTTAAAAGATCAAACTTTTTAAAAAATTATTCTTAGAATAAAAGAAGAACAAAAAAATTTCTTCTCAATATCTCAATGTCTCAATGTCTCAATGTCTCAATGTCTCAATGTCTCAATGTCTCAAATTTAAATAAATCTGAAGTTAGGAATATAAAGTGAACAATGGGTTTGTCTTCAGAACATGTGTTTCTGTCATATAAGCATGCGTATGGGTGTTTTCTTGGGTTGTTGTGTGGCGATGCTGCAGGTGCAACCTTAGAGTTCCACCCGAAGAAGATAGTGCAAGCTGATGTAGACAGTGCAATGCGAATGCCAGGTGGAGGGAGACTTAATGTTGGTCGTGGGCAAATCACTGATGATTCCGAACTGGCTATTTCCTTAGCATTTGCGTTGTTTCGCAAAGACGTTAAGAATGGTTTCCCGTTTGAAGCTGTAGCCGCGGCGTACTCAGATTGGTGGAGCAGTAAACCTTTCGATGTTGGAAGCACATGTGGTCGTGCGTTTAGTGTTCTTGCTGATGCAAAAACTACATTGGCAGAAAAGATGATTGAAGTAGCGCGGGAAGGAAATATGATGTCAGAGTCAAATGGTGCTTTGATGAGAATTGCACCCCTTGCAATATGGTGTGCAAGTGAGGACACGCAAACTTTGATAAATTACGCTTCATTTGATAGTATGTTATCTCACCCAAACAGAGTATGTATAGATTGCAATGTTCTGTTTTGCTTAGCACTTGTACACCTGTTCAAGTTCCCACATGATTATAGAGGTGCTATTGACGCAGTAGAGTTACATGCAAGCAAGCACGCTTGTGAAAAGGTACAAAGGTGGCTATTTGAAGATTCTTTGGATATATCAACCTTGCAGTGCACATCTCAAGTTGGTCATGTTAGATGGGCATTCACGATAGCTATGTACTGTTTGCGTAAGAATTTGCACTATGCTGAAGCAATTAACCTTACACTTCTAAAGGGTGGTGACACTGATACTAACGCGGCTATTGTAGGTGCTTTGATAGGGGCTCTTAATGGAATAAATGACATTCCAGATTACATGAAAGAGCCAGTATTACAGTTTAATCCACAAGATGTACATAGTAGTGGTTACTTGCGTCCTAATGCTTATCGTGCATATAATGTATGCCATTTGACATATCACTTGTTGTTTCATACATGAACGAAATGTTCATGTCAACTAGGTTTAATTAATGAAACCGATTAAAAATCATATCATATGACATGTTATGATTAGGTTGTTATGGTTAGGTTGTTATGGTTAGGTAAGGTGATTTGACTTGGTAAGTGACACGAGTTGGTACCTCTTCAACACGCGTCTATAAGTTGCATTTTGCTCTTGGTGTGTTTGATGGTGGGTTTGTTGCACTAGTGCTAGGTGGTCCAGTAACGTTAATTTCAAAACAATCGTTATAAGGAATACCATTAAGGTCCCACCTCCACCAGAATGTATAAACTCCGGATGTAAGAGTGGTGGGGATAGTGAGTTCTCCAGTGCAGTTTGCCCAGGAGATTTCCTTTTCTACTCCATAACAGTTATTGTAAGGATATTCAGCTACTAGCTCAAACCCATCGGAGCTAACCTGTTTTTGACCAGGATACATATTTGGCTGAGGATACATGTATATCCATACTGGTGAACTTGGTTGTGAGGAATGACCACGAGGAGGATGCTGAAGAGTCAATGTTTGACCAGGAGAGGCCGACGCCATTGGATACTCGTTCGTGTACTCTGCAATCGGAAGTTCTGGGCAAATCTTGTTGATACCTGCTTGAAGCTGAAACTCGCGGTCACGTGATGCAAAAAAGGTGTCTATAGAATCTGAACTTGGTAATGGGGTTGGTAATGCATTGAAATGGTAGTATCGTGGAAATCCTGCGCACTCTTTTGTAGGTAGTGTATCAATGCATGATGGCGCCGAGTGCCCTTGTACGTTGTGGAAGTAGAAAGAAGCAAGTGGTAATAAAATAGTAATTCTCATACTGTATACTATTTTAACTCTTATGACTTTAAATTGATTAAATTAAATGTAACTTGTGTTGAATGACAACGGAACCCTAGAAGTGACCGACAAGGAGAACTTGTTCAGTGTTATCTTTTTCGTAAATGATGTTTAGTTGTTGCATATCCAGGTAATCAGCAGGTTTGTCAGATTTCACACGCAACTTGTAAAGGCCATCGCCATCCCGCTTAAGACTACCAAGCAACTTGCGGTTGTTACCTTGCACAAGGTATGCTTTATAATCGTGTGTTACTTTCTGGTCATTGGCAAAGACGTTTCCATCAAGAACATACATGTTTGCAGTAATTTCCAACAAGAACATTGTAGCGTCTGAGTTGGCAGAAATGTATCTATTAGCTTGTCCAAACATCAAGTTTGAAGGAGCATCATCTTTGCTATTTGGCGCAGTCAATGGAATTGACTTATAATTTGCAGACTGGGTAGATTTGTACGAGTAAAATTTATCATTACTAAAGTCTTCTTGGTGTCCTCGTTGACATCCTCGTTTCATTCGTGGATGCTGGTATGCAAGTGTTGCGCTATCTTGACACACCTGTGACACAAGCGAGAGGAACGTGCAAATGAAAAGGATGACAAAAATAAAATACATTAAGAAGCGTATGTTTGACATGGTACAATCACTCTTACCAAAGACGGAACTCATTGAGCTTGCATCAGTTAGCTGACTTGAGATTGTTTGAGAAGCACTTGAAATGGTGTCAGACATCTGTTTAATATGATGAAATAAAAAAAGTTAATACAATTTTCAGTAAAGTACTTCTACTTACTAAAATTTTGAAATAATCCACTGTACTTACCAAATTTTTCAAATATCTACTGCACTTACCAAAATTTTAATATCTTGCGTTCAAATAAGAAAATCCATTGTATGAATCGTGTATTAGTTCTTGGATACTACTATAAAAACAATCTTGGTGATGATATTTTTCAGTATGTTTTTAGCAAGTATGTTTTTGCAAATGGTAGTTATGATGTGACTATAGTAAATCTTGATAATTTAGAGTCAATAGTGAATGACATTAGGAGTGGTAAGATTGAGACATTTGATTACGTAATAGTCGGGGGTGGTGACTTAATCAACGATTATTACTTTAATCCATCAGCAATTCAAACCATTCGTACGACGTTCGAAGGAACTCCTCTAATATTCTACGGTATTGGCTTGTCATATCCTGACTTGCTTCCAATACTGGATATTGGCGATCACTTTTTCATGCGTAACAAGCCTGATTATGCAGCTGTCAAATCCAGATATACATCGTACTTCTCCTATTACACACCAGACTTGGCCTACTTTTTGATGAATGAACCTTTATTAAAAAATGCTGATAAAAGAGTTCTAAAAACACCAACCAAAATTGGAGTATGCCTACCATATACATGGTTTGCAAATGAGAATCAGAATAATAATCAGAAGTTTTATGAACAAATAGTGGAGCTTCTACAGGAATACAGCCAGTCGTATGAGCTACACATAATTCCTTTTGATACATCGAATAATAGCATGAACTCGGATGTGATGCTACTGAACAAGCTTCGTGTGTCATTATCCGCCTTTGAGTACGACACCTCAATGAATCAACGCATTTATTACCATCAACAATCCTCTGATACGCTGGAAAACCGTATTACTCGAATGATTGAGTTGTTTAACTCCCTTGACATTGTTTTTGCGTCACGCTTTCATTCCGTTATCTTAAGCATCCTAACAGATACTCCTTTTGTATCTTTATATACAACTCGTAAGATTAACAATATCAAGTACGAACTACCAAACGAACTTACGCAGTTGTTTGTCGAAGCAAATGTTGATAGTAGTTTGGTACCTATTTCATTTGACAAAAATAAGTTCAATGATGCGTTTAGGTTTGTTGTGAACAACTATGCGTCTTTGGTGACCACCATTTATAACAAAAAGCTTGGTTTATTCGATGTTCTGAAGAAGAGCAACAGAAAGTTGCTAACCGTGCTGGAAAAGGAAGAATATTCTATTAGATTTGCACCACCACAGTACATATCCCAAACAGAAAAGGATGAGATGGTAACCAGAACCATAGCAAATGTGCTCAAGGTAATTGACAAATGGTCTGTTAAAAACCAGAAGCTAGTTGAATCTAATTTCCCCTTGAGTAAAATAATCTCTAGAAGAAAGACACAGTCAACAGGTCATGTGGAAAAAGTCATTACGGAAGAAATACTGTGGTCCATAACAAATGACCCGTATGCGCCTTACTATTATGGGCTTTTTGATAGTGTGCTGGACAGTGGACTGCCTAAGCGCCTCAGCTGGGTGGTGGAGGATTATTATCTCAGATTCAAGTACAAGTCTTTCAGCAGCAAATGGATCACAATGATGAACAAAAACTTTCAAGAATTGCATAGAAGTGGATGGCAGTTCATTGTTGATAACATTGTAATGGAACTTCATCAAGACCATACAATCAACAAACCTCTTATCATTGATACATATGTTGACAAGACATTTCACTGGAATAAAACATTCTATTCAGACAAAGGCGCTATTCCGTACAAAGAAGATTGGATAGGATTTATACACCATACGTACAGCTTTTATAACAATCATTACAATTGTGACGTTCTATTTCGAGATGATTTGTTTAGACAAAGTTTAGAAAATTGTAAATGTTTGATTGTCATGTCAAAATACTTAAAGGCCAAAATAGAGCAGTCTTTACAGGAGTTGTATGACCACCCAACTAATCCGTTACGGAACAGAGTAACACTTGAAGCAATATACCATCCATCGGAGACAACAGAAAACACCTTTGACTGGGACACATTCGTTTCACAGCCCGAACGCCAAGTTGTGCAGATTGGCAATTGGTTAAGAAATGTTCACGCAATTTATCAACTTCAAGTACCTGAAAATTCATTGATCACAAAGAAAACTATACTAAAAAACAGGAATAGTGAAAATTACTTTCCTCCAGAGGGATTTCTGGATACATTGTTCCAAACATTCAACTGGAAAAATAAACCCTTTAACAATGTTTACGACATTTGCAAGATTTCCTTTGAAAACATGCATGTCAAAGGCTTATACGAGCATGTTGTTGATATGGAAACCTCTGTAGAAACTATAGAACATCTTGATAATGATTCTTACGATGATTTGCTGGCAAAAAATATCGTGTTCATCCAGCTTGTTGATGCATCTGCTGTTAATACAATTATAGAATGCATACTGAGGAACACACCGATTCTTGTCAACCCTATTGAACCAGTTGTAGAGTTGTTAGGACAAGATTATCCATATTACTACACCTCAATGTATGAAGCTAGCAAGCTATTAGAGGACCCAATACGTATGCAAGCAGCACACAATTATTTGTGTTCATATGATAAATCTAGATTCTATATATCATCATTCATAAACCAAATGAAAGCCGTCATTACCAGATACACCGTAATCACCAGTAATGAATAGATGGATTCACCAGTAATGTGTTTTCTCCTTCATAAAGGAGTCTTCAAATGTGTAAATGGTAACCAATGTGTAAAAGGGTAACCAAATGTGTTTATTACGTAATCTTTTGTACTGTATGTTAAACCAATCAGTACAAACGACAGTACAAACGACAGTACAAACGAAATGTAAAGAGCAAAGAGTATTTTGACTTGGAACTAAACCCTAAGCATCACTATTAGGAGTAATGTCATCATAAAGTGAGCAGAACGGTTAGACATCAGTTGTTCAGAATATGAAACTGGAGTATTTCTGGTATTAGTTGTGTCTGGTAAAGTAACTGTTCTATTTGCTTGGTTGTCGTTGTCATTGGGTAAGACTTGTTCTGTTCTGTTGTTCTTGGTAATGCGGTCATCTTTAGGCAGAGTAGTGACATTACATGATACTTTAATATACTCTAATGCAGAAAAGAATGGTCCTTGTGACCAGTTAGTACCATTACCAGCCCAATTTGAATTCTGTGCTCTCCAGATTCCAAACTGTACTTTACTTGGACTATCTGGAAAACTGCTTGTTTGATTTCTGTAAAGTTTTCGGAGTGAGTATCCATTGTAAAGCCATTCGTAGTAGTCTTTTGTCCAGTTGATTACATACACATTGAATGTAGTTGTCAAGTTTAGTTGAGTAGCATAGAATTTTGCATTCTTGTCGTAGATTGGAACGCCTTTATAGAAGAAGTTTGTCTGAATTAATTTAGGGTCTTTTCCTACAAATTCAAAATCAATTTCATCACCGTTGTCAGCCATTAAGATAAAGCTGCTTACAATGTTTGAGCCAGCTGCTGCTTTCATTTTGACTTCAATGCTGCCATACTGCAGCGTTTGGTTTAGTGACACTCTAGTACCACCCACTTCAGTGATTCCAATCTGCAAAGCACCATTTGCTTGAGCAACATTATTAGAACCATAATCAATCAGAAGTCCTTGGGTTTGATATGGTTGCGAGAAATCAACAAGTTGATTGACGCATGCTCCGTGAACTATAGTAGACAATGATGTAGCAAGAACTATCAAGAAGTGCAACATTTTCAGCTTTATTGAATTTACACAAGACTTAACTTTAAGTTCATTTTGTTTCAAAAATGATTGAAATATGTCAAAATTTTATGAGTCTCGATATTGTATGTGCCATTTTCACCAACCAGTATTTCCCAATTCGATGTCGAGGAACCTAGTACATTTGCAACTGGGTCCTGGCGATGTTTTATGTTAAATATACCTGGAAGGGTAAGCAGTTGAGAGTACTTGATAAAGTAATCTGGTACGCCGGCTACATAACATGAAACAAATTTGCAGTTCGTCAAATTATCGACGTTTTCTGTTAAGAGGTCATTAAAACTTATAATTGCTTCTACCCCACCTTTCGAATGCCCACAAAAAACAATGTTATGGGGGGTAGAAAGCTTGGATAATGCGCTGATTACACGTGGTTTGACTCCTTCCCATTCTTTTTTGTAATTACCTGTAATATTTACCCACCAGTCTCGTAGTGACTCTTTTTTTGTTCCAGAGAATGCGATGACGACCAGGGTCTGTTCTTTAAATTGAATCATATTGACAGTGTTTGTGTTGAGCAAAATGTCTGCCGAATCAGGTACACACATTTTCAGTGTTTGGAGATTTTCATATGCAAGCGACATTATACAGCACATTGACTTGGCAATGTTTGTAGAGTAAATAATATCAGATGAAGTACCAAGAGCTACAGCAGCAGGAATAAGATCATGGGAATAAATGTCTGACTGAACGTCATCAGACTGTTGAATTACACTGGATAAACTTCTGGAAGTGTCATTTGACTCCGCAAAAGTAATTGTGCTGGAACTGAACAATCCAGTTATTAGTTGAAAGTGCCATAACTTTAGTGTGTTCAAAAGTTCAATTACAAATGCCATGTATACGTTGATACCTATACATATATGTAGAAAACATTTCTATGAGTATGCCAAATATAAAGACAACAGTTGCAGCTTCAAAGGGCAAGTGTGTTTTACAGAATACCTTTCATAGATGTCAAATAGCTAACCGTAATGCATTCCGACACAAATCAGTAAGAGTGCAAAGCATCAAATTCATACGAAAGAATAGGTGATGTGGAGTTTACCTTAGAGGACTCAGTGAATAACTGCGAACAATTGGCTTTGATTAAGACGTGTATAATAGTGGCATTGTTACTTTGGATATTTGGGCAAACAGGAATACAATATTATAACGGTAACAAAGAAACAGATGCAAATAATTGATGCCGCAGACACGACTGTATCATGTGATGATGCTTGCTGCCATTTGGAACTTTCTAAATCATACTTTCGTCGTGGTTGTATGCGTGTGTAAAACATTTTGTATGCTTGTTCTGTTTGTAATATGTTGTAAGTAAGTTGAGTTTCAATTTTTAGATGACAACGCGCTCGGTCAGATTACGTCAGATTACGTAATTTGTTGAATGTTAGTAAGTAAAGCGGTAAGGGTACAGTTAAGATTAAACGAACGTAACGCATTATATGGTACATACCAACAATTGGTACAATTGTTCTAAAAGTCATCGTCATCAAATGCAATTTCCCTGTCCATGTTTGATGTACCAACACCTGCTTTCTTATACGAACTCACATTCACTTCGAAAAAGTTTTCCTTGGTATTCACAGCTATCATTTCCATGAAAGAAAATGGATTTTGAGAATGAAAAAGCTTATCGTATCCAAGAAGAACAAGCCATCTGTCTGCAACATATTCAATATACTGGCTCATCAATGCGCAGTTCATTCCAATCAAAGATACTGGTAAGCTCTCTGTCACGAATTCCTTTTCTATGTCAACTGCTTCCTTAAAAATGGCATGTACTGCAGCTTGGTCAAGCTTATCATCAAGCATTTTATACAGTTCAATAGCAAACTCTGCATGTAGATTTTCATCACGGCTGATGAACTGGTTAGCTGTGCAGAGGCCAGGCATCAACCCACGGCTTTTTAACCAGTAAATTGCACAGAAGGAACCAGAAAAGAATATCCCCTCGACACAAACAAATGCTAATAGCCTTTGAGAAAAAGAAGGACGTTTTCTGGTAAGATAATCAAGACCACCAATAATTTTCTGCCTGTCATCCATGTTGACGCCTCTACCTAATTTGATGTGACCGTGGTCAAGGAGACTTTTTAGTAGCTCAAATCCTTCCAGATACTCTTTAGGGATAGTTTCTTGTAAAGTGCTTCCCTCTTCAATCCATTTGATTGCCCAATCAGCCTTTTTCTTGACACAAGGAATGTTTTCAATAGCTTTGAATAACTTGTTTTTCTCAGTACTGTCAGACACATATGTATCTATTAGTACAGAATACTGTTCATTATGAATGGCTTCGATCATCATTTGAACAGCATAAAACTGGCGTGCTTCAGGTATTTGGACTTCGTTATAAAAGTTCAACACCAAGTTTTCGTTTACAATACCATCACTTGCTGCAAAAAATGCAAGTACATTTTTGATAAAGTATCTTTCATTCTCACTGAGCTTATTCCAATCGTTAAGGTCATCAGTCAGACGAACTTCTTCGACGGTCCAGAAAGTGGCTTCATGATTCTTGTAGAAATCCCATAGGTTAGCAAATTTAATCGGAAAAACAGTGTATCTTTCAGAACCCTCGTTTTTTATAACTGTTTCCATTCTTTTTATACTCTTTAGAAATTACTTTTCCCCGTTTTAAACTTTTAATTAACTTTTTTTGAGGTTAAACCATATTTTCCTTTTCTATGTAGATACCAAGAATACCCGCTTATGTCTAATAGTGTTGACCAAACGCGAATTTGTGTTATTGGGTATTATGGACACTACAATACAGGCGATGAACAATATAAAGACTCCTTTAAGTGGATAATTGAAAGATACATTCCAAAGGACATTGCTCCCAGACTTAGTCTAGAATTTATTGACTGTGATAAACTTCACTTATTTGACTTCAGTGACGATGACGTAATCATATTGGGTGGTGGGGACATCTTAAACGACTATTTTATGGACAAAATTACGGCAAGGTTTCAATCATCAAAACACAAAATCTTAGCAGTTTCAGTTGGTTTACCATACAAACCAGTGCTGACTGACACAAATAAGCTAAACATCATTGACTACATATTCATTAGAACTAAACAGGACATAGACCTATTTGCAAAGTACTTTCATCCACATCGGGTGATGTACTTGCCTGACATTTCATACGTTCTCGTGAACCAATTGAACCAGGTGAAATCGCCTTACATGCAAGAGCTTACCAAAAAACTAGACACAACAAGGTCTTCAGGTAAAAAAATTGTAGTTATGTCGTTATCAAGGCACATCTACCATAAGGAACATCCTGCTAACTACAAATCAATTGTAACCAGCTTCGAACACTTTGTAAAGTTTTTAGCAAACTTTAACTACCATATTGTATTACTACCATTCAATGTACATCCGACAAGTACAGATGAGAATGACATACTTCTTCACAAGGATGTTTTAAACGCTGTTGTAAAGAGCAGTAGTATTACATATACAAGGATTACCTTAGTTGAAGAGCAGTTGACACCACAAGAAGTAATGAGTTTGTACAAGTACTTTGATTTTTCAGTTCCAATGCGTTTTCATGCATGTTTGTTCTCAATCTATGCAAAAGTACCATTCCTTCCAGTGTTTACAACCAGAAAGATTAAGAATCTTTTGCTGGACATAAATTGGCAATATGGTTATGAGCTCCCGGTAAATGACAAAGGCATACCCACTGAGCTTGATTTGAATGTCTTGACATCCAGGTTTGTGCTGATGGTAGAGTCAGTAAGAAGAAGAAACAACCTAATCAACAAGTTGTCCGATATTAATATAGATCTGTTTGGTAAGGAGTTCAATACTGGTGTTATGAAGTTTATTGACTCGGTTTTAGTACCTTACTCTAAAACAAGTATCCAATCTTTGCAAACTGGTGCAAGAAATGCAGTTGATAGAAAAATCCAACATATACACGATGCAGTACAGGAATTTGCAAAAACAAAAGGATATACAGATTTTAGATTGGTTGATAATGAGTGCATTCAAGATATCATTGTAAGCATTGTTTCTTACCATCTGACAGAAGGCAGTGTAAACTCAAAGTACAACTATGGTCTCAAAACAAAAATGTTTGACGGCAATTGCGAATACAACTATGTGGAAGAATGGAAGTGGATTATCAGGCAAGAGGAGAACCAGTCCAAGCAAGGTAAACTACTTAGCAATCCATTTGGTATGTTTAATCTTAGCTTTGTCGATCAAGTTGATTACTCTGGTTCTCACAGGTCTGGATGGCAATATGTATATGACAGTATAAAGTACCTTCACAATGAGAACAGTGATTTGCTATTGGACATGTATGTAGATAGAACATTTCATTGGAACGCAGCTGTTAACAAGGTATTAGGTTTAATACCTTACAAGAAGAATTGGGTTGGATTTGTACATCACACATTTGATACATCTTTTAGTGACTTCAATTGTTATAATTTGTTAACATCAAACGAGTTTTTACAGTCTTTGGAAACGTGTAAGGGGCTTTTAGTTTTATCAAACTACCTGAAGGAGAAGTTTGAGGAAGAGCTTGCAAACGTTGGTTATGGGCATATTCCAGTATACTCATTAACTCACCCAACAGATACAGCTGTTGATAAATTTTCAATGAAGAAGTTTTTAGCGAATTCTGACAAAAAGCTTATTCAAGTAGGTGGATGGCTAAGAAACATTTATACGTTTTATAATCTAGATCTTCCGTTTACATCAAAATACAGAAACTTGTTAAATGTACACAATGTCGCATTGAGAAAGGTTGCGTTGAAAGGCAAGAACATGAGTAACTATTATCCAGCTGGAAACTTTTGCGAGGATTTGTATACCTTCCTTGCGCAGGGATATGGAGCGTCAGATGGAGTCAGTCAAAACATCAGTAACAACGTCAGTCAAAATATCAGTAACAACGTCAGTCAAAATTCAAGCCAGAACTGTTCAAGTAATTGCTCAAGCAATTGCTCGAGCAATTGTTCTAGTGAGTTCTTTCTTAATCATTCCTCACGGATCAAGAACAACTGGTATAGGTTTTTCTACGATGACTTGTGCAACAAGATCAAAAGTATTGATTTCATAGAGTACCTTGAGAACGGTGAGTACGATTCTCTCCTGACCGAGAATGTGATCTTTGTACACCTTGTTGATGCATCGGCTGTGAATACAGTTATTGAATGCGCAGTGCGAACTACACCAATTGTCATCAACAAGCACCCTGCTGTCGTTGAAATTCTTGGACAGGACTATCCGTTGTACTTCAACGATGATGGTGGGAAGTATTCTGACATTGTGGCAGAAGTAAAAGAACTACTATCTGATGCTGGTCGTATAAAAAAAGCACACGTGTACTTGAAGAAGTTGGATAAGAAACGATTAGGGATTACTACGTTTACTCAGCAGTTTACAGACATTGTAAAGAAAATCAAAGCATTGTAAAGAAAATTAAAGCTTAAACCTCACAAATTGTTCTATACGATCGGAAAAACTTTTTTCTTATTTTGTTTTCTAAATGATAAACAAGATGAACCCAATTCTTTCGACACCTACTGGTAAACGCGCTATATACTTTCACACTAACTGGTCATGTTACAACCGTAATTTTCAAGTAAAGGATATTCCAAGTGATGTAACAGATGTAGCATATGCATTTTACAATCTTTTAAGTGATGGAACTGTTGCGACGGGTGATGCATGGGCTGATACAGACCAACTGTTTATTGGTTCAAATAGTGTATCACCTCCAGATACGTGGAACGACAACCCGTTTTATGGTAATTTAGGACAGCTTAAGAAGCTAAAGGAAAGTGGAAGAGCAATGAATATACAATTGAGTGTAGGTGGTTGGACGTGGAGTAAAAACTTTTCAGATGCTGTTTCCACTGCAGCTACACGAACGAATTTCGTCAATAGTTTGATCTCTCTTTTCAAGAAGTATCCTATATTCAATGGTGTGTCGTTGGATTGGGAATACATTTCAAATGATGGCGTAAACTATGGCAATGCTGGTAATGCTGTTAGGAAAGAAGATGCTGACAACTTTATCCTCTTTGTACAGCAACTGAGACAGGAACTCAAGGCAACTGGTATGGGCCATTATATAATCTCGGTGTGCTTTCCAGCAGCTCCTGAGAAAGCAAAGTTTCCTATTAAGAAACTGATTGACTGCATAGATCAAGCTTTAATAATGACATATGACTTCCATGATGGAAGTTGGGGAGAAACTGTTGCATGTCATCACACCAATCCACGCAAGTCCAGTCATGGTGTGTATTCCTGTGAAGAGGCTGCTGACTTTTATATCTCACAGGGGGTTCCTTCTCAAAAGATTTTCATCGGGGCTGCTTTCTACAGCAGGGGCTTTGCAAATACAGACGGACTTGGAAAAAAAGCATCAGGTGGCTCACCTGATAAGTCATGGGAGGCTGGTATTGTTGACTATAAAGACCTTCCACTTGCTGGTGCGGTAGAGTACATTGACGCAGAATCAAAAGCAGCATACTCTTACGACCCTGTCAGACGTGTATTCAACTCATATGACAACAAAGATTCTCTCATCGAAAAGTGCAGAATTATATATGAAAAGAACCTTGGTGGAATAATTATTTGGGAAAACTCTAGCGACAAGCGTGATTACAATGACCCTCGTAACTTAACACGAACTTTAAAAGAGAATCTTACGCATGGAAAGCCATCTGGAGTTTCTTCACAGCAACAACAGCCACAACCACCACAACAACCACAACAACCACAACAACCACAGCCACAACCACCACAACAACCACAACAACCACAACAACCACAGCCACAACCACAGCTACAACCACAACAACCACAACTACCACAACAACCACAACAACCACAGCCACAACCACAGCTACAACCACAACCACCACAACAGAGTCAACCAGTGCAAACTAGTATACAAGCTTGGAGACTAGGCAGATTATACTCACCAGGAGATAAAGTTACTTATAACGGATCTGTCTATCAAGCATTGATAGCACACATACCACAAGACCCAAGTTGGACTCCTTTAGTTGCTTCACTTTGGAAACTTGTGACTCAACCAAGTACTCAACCAAGTCAGCAACCAAGTACTCAACCAAGTCAGCAACCAAGTACTCAACCAAGTCAGCAGCCTCAACCAAGTCAGCAACCTCAACCAAGTACTCAACAAGAGGAATGCATTTGCAAAAGTTTCAAAGGTGTAAGAGTTTCATTTGACGTAACTGTTAAGAATGGTGTTGCAAGTGTAAACAATACACAACTAGAATGCAAGAAAGTATAAGTACATTCCCATAAGTACATAGCACATTCTCCTTTCGTTCACATGCAACATACAACTTGTTAGAATCAAACAAAAAGAAACAAGCAACAAATCAAGAATGATAGGTAGTAAAGGGGACACGACAAGCACAACCATCAACGACACTATCAAGCAGTTGACACTAGAACAGCGGGAATTCATCAGTGTGATACGCTGCACTAAAAATCTCCATGACGCAATCATTAGTCCTGTGACAATGACAGCTGTAGATAGTATGGTTCAGAAAAAGACTGAGCGGCAAATTTGCGCAGCAACGTGCAAGAAAAGTAGATTAAGTAAGTGAAAGTGGAAAAAGTTTGGTATTGAGTTGCTTTTGTAAAACAAAATTGTAAGCTATATGATATACAATGAATCATATAGTTCGTTTACTCAATATTCCAGCCGGTAAAAGCGAAGTTGAACTACGTGAAGAGTTAGTAGCACATAGCATTTTGTTTCATTCACTACATATGGTGGAAGAAAGCACCACTAGTTATGCGATAGTCCATTTTGAGAGTGCAGGTGATGCTAACACCTTCTGCAAGCTTTTTCACAAGATGAGGAAGAACGTTGTAATTTACAAACCTTTACCTGAGATTGTTTCTGAAGATGAAACAGATGCGAACAAATAATACAATATGCGAACAAAGCCTCGCATTAAACATTAACATTAACATCTTTCGCATACTAAATCCCCTTTTGAATTGCTATACAAAGCCGCTACATACCATTTACATTGTGGACATACTATATTTTTTTTAATAATGTCAACTTTTTTTTGTTCTTCTGGAGACCAAGTTCCACCATTATGTACTCTATTAGCTAATTCTAAATGTTTTTCTAAAAGTTTTTTTTTTAATTTTTCACGTTCTTCTTCTTCTTTCCTATATGTTTCCATCATTTCGTCAAAATAACTTTTTCTACTTCTAATTGACATTTATTCTTGAATAAATGTTATCTTTAAAGTAAAAACTAATCTTTCAAACGGCATTTCAATCATCCTTTGTACTTTTTGTTCTGAAATGTATTTCATCTTCAGGCTCTGAGCCTACAAAAAAAATAGCCCAGTGTCCAAGCAACTATAATTAACTTTGTGGGTTAATTGTGCCGGAATCAACTGGGCTATTTAATGATACATAGGATAACTTACGTAAGTTACATTAACTTTTTGTAGAGATTACTCATTCTACTTTTTTTTAGGTTTTCTGATTTTTAGGTTTTCTGATTTTTAGGTTTTCTGATTTTTAGTTTTTAGGTTTTTAGGTTTTTAGTAGAGGTCGGATTTGAACCGACGCGCTTTCGCAGACGATCTTGAGTCGTCCCCCTTAGACCGCTCGGGCACTCTACCATAATGTGTGAAACTTTGATGTTTTTGTTGTTTGTTGTTTTTTACTTAGAATTGACTACTAACATAGAACTGACTACTTAGGCAACTGCACGCTTAGCACGACCCTTAGGTTTGGCAGGTGCAGGAGCTGGTTTTGGAGGCTCAACTTCAGACTCTTCTTCGTCTGATTCTTCCTCTGCATCTTCGTCGTTGGCTTCTTCATCAGAAGCTCCAGCCTCTTCAACTGGTTCATCAACTTCAAGTGCATCAGCATCTTTTTCAACCACTTGGACATCTTCTTCAGTATCAAGGTCTTCTTGTTCATCGTCAAGCATAGCATATCCAGTAATAGTGTCTTTATTACGGAAGACTTTGGCCTGAACAAGTTTCCACTTGGTTGAGATAGTAGTTTTGCTGAGACTCAAGTACACACATTCCAGAATGCTAACAACCTGGCAGCCTTTTGGAACTGCCTCTTCAGCATTGTCTTCATTCAAGTCAATGCGCTGCTTGGAGTCATCAAAGAGGAGAACTTCGGTCTTGAACTTCTTGTTGCTAAGAAAACGTCCAGAAAAGTTACCGTTAGAGTCTTGCTCACGGTCAATCTTGACTCTAACACGAGATGGGTAAGGAAGCTCATTACCTTCCTTGTCCTTTGGAACTCGGACCATGGGAGTGTACATGACTGATTCCAATGTATTCATATCCAGCTTTGGCATACTAAGCCATTCCTTAGCCTTTTCAACAACCTTTTTCTTGATAAGTTTGTCGAACTCTTGCCACTTTTGATGGAACTCACGGATTTCTTGAGAGTTCTTATCAGTTCCGTTTTCACCATAGAATGAAAGCTCCATTTCGTACTTGTCATCCTTGTTGTTAGTAGCATCGGGCTTGCGCCAACGCTTAATACCATTTGGGGCATACATCTTAGGGGTTTGAACCAAAATCTTGCCATTGTTGAGGTTAAGATACACCATTTTACGTCCGTGAGGGTCACTTTTTACGTCGGAGAAAGTCACTTTGGACAAATCGAGACTGTTTGCTTTTACGACCATTTTTGCTTTGCTTGTTGTTGTTATGATTGATATGAACTGTTGTCTTTAAACTGTTTTCAATTTTTTTTTACTTTAATGCAATTCTTACTTTATTAAGAACAACGCGTCTTTATTAAGAACAACTTAACGTACACTATGTACATGAAATTGGATACTCCACTTAGTTTTTACATAATAAATGGGAGAGCGATAGGAGCAGAATTGACAAGATTCATACCAATTCCAAAGCCCGCACCAAATCGACTTCCTTTACCAACATCTTGCGAGAACAAGTCAAGAATGTACAAGGTAAGAGCCGCGACAATAGAGATTACTCCGACTTCCTTGATGCTAGTGCGTCTGTTAGGAATGACATAGGCGGCAATCGCGACGATAATACCTTCTACAAGGTATCTTACAAGGTTTTTGATGGTCAAAGTTGCTAATACATTTTGAGCAACGGCAGTAGCCTCCGTTTTAAGTTCTTCAACGAGGTTCATTTTTGTTTGTTTTTTGTTTAATACATACAAAGAAAAAAGAAACGCAAAGTAAATACATAGAAAATGAGTCATTCATGCAAACGCGAACACGCGTTTAAAAACTATTTAAACATTTGGCACTGACTATAAGTAATACAATGTCACAAGTAAGTGGAATGTCACAAGTAAGTGGAATGTCACAAGTAAGTGATCAATTAAGCAAACAACAACCTCGCGCCGACAATAACACCAATGATGTTGCTAACAAAATGCAAAGAGCTGAGAGTGATATAGATACGAAGTTAAGTCTCTTGATGAAGTCTCTTACTGAGTTTTACAAGGATCCTCGGTACATTGAGCAAATGCAAAGTATAGTCGATCAGAACAGTGTGATATCCCTTAGGATTTTAGACTGGTTTATCACGAACTTTTCTAAAAAAAACAGGACAATCATTCAAACCAATAATCGAAATGTGGATGTATACCAAAATTACAAACTTCAGCTCAAATCATTCAGCAAGAAACAGTTTGATCCGTTCTGTAGAAAAAACAAAATTATCTTCTACTACACAGATGATGCTTATGTCGAAACCAGTTGTGGCCAGCTATGCTTTTTTAGATGGTGTTTTGAAAATGGAATCTTGGAATATGTCAAAAACAACTTAAGTGCCATCGAACAAGATATGAAGAACTCACTTAAGGATAAGAAAAAGTCGGCAACAAAAGAAGATGACGGGCAGAAACGTCAACCATTGAGTGTATCCGCAGCTCGAAGTGTCTCAAAGCACAACCTCAAATATACTGTAAAGTTTAATTAGTCTACAATCTTTGCACTTTTCAAAATGGGCGTATTGTCATGTGTGATTTTATTTCTTCGTAATGCTTTTATCATTGCTAATAACAACATTACAGCGTATGGACTTTTCACTGGTATATTGTCAGAAACTAAACTGACCAGTTTATTTGATGATTCAGTTACTAGTTTTTTCTTACGTTCTATAAAAGCCTGCGCGTTACATAAAAACCCATTCGTTGTGGAACATGCCTTACTCATATCAAGTTTGGGATTGAAATCGCATATATAATAACTATTGCCAATTGAACCTTTCCTGATGATTGTCTTACACTTTCTTATGATTCGCTCTTCTGCTTCTGTAACAATGTTCATCTTTGCTCGTAACTCATCAAGCAGCTCTCCTGGTATGATTGTAGTACCTTGTAACATGATATATGCGATGATGTCTATGTCACTTACAATCATATTATCAACTACATTCTTTAATTGTGATTCTTCCATATTGTCTATAGCTTCTCGTAGTGACTTTAAGATGTACATTAGGCTTGAGAATATTATATCTAAAATTGCTGTAACTCGAATAACTTTGTAGTAGTCGAATACAGCGTCTGATTTGTACATGCTTTCTACAATGTTGTATCCACCCTCGTATTCTGGAACATATGTTGTCAAGTCAGTGTCATGCTTGTTGTGATAGTCAATAATGGTTTGGATAAGGTCCAAAAATCCCTTGTTTTTCTCAACAAACACTAACGAAACACCATCTGAAACAGAAAAGTATTCTTTGAGTTTGTATTGGGATTGAAAAGCCTTGATGATTGTAGAAAGATTCATTCTTCTTGATATTCCTCAAGAGAATTTGTTTACGAACTTTGACATTCTAATGTAATACATTTGTTTAACAAGGATCTAAGTCAACTTTCTTTGATAATGGTTTGAGGACTAGGAACTTTTCAAAATATTTGTTATGATTTAATAACTTTGTTAACACGGCTCTTATTTCCATGTCTGTGTATGATGACCATATTACAATACAGTCTTGTTGTAACACTTTGTTCTCTCTTATACTTTCAAAGTATATTGTAGTCCTGTCTTCATCCGCCGCAAGTACATGGAATAAGTTATGTAAGTTGGTACCTGCTTCCAAAAACAAGTAGTAAGTTTTGTCCTTCATTTGCAGTATTGACAAGTTTTTGTCAATTCACTTTTTACTTATCACAGCAATACAGTTATTTATTATTGTTAACATAACAGTAATAACTATGGTTGTATAGGTTCTACTTGATGTGCTGTGAAATGAACTCGTCGTGTTGTTTTAATTTGTTGTATGTCTTAATAATTGTGACTACAGACAAGTTATAAAGGTCAGCAAACTGTTTGATATCTAGTTTAACGTCATTGTTCTTGAGAATATAGTAGAAGCAACAAACACCTATTGAAAGTGGGGTGTGATCTAGTAAAAGATCGTTCTTTTCACATACGTCAATAAGATGCTCGACTTGCGTTACTAAAATAGGTGGTATGCTCAGTTTGTGTTTTTGAATGACCCTTTTTACGTGGTAAAATGGTTTTTGTGTTTCAAGTACATTGCATTTGTCGAGGTTGAGCTTATGTGTATTTATTAATTCAAGAATGAGTTTGTCAGCCTTTGTAACATATTTAACATCAATGCCTAATGTTTTGGCAAGGTCAACAGCAGACAAACTTCCGTAGCCGTCATTGGAAACGTACTGAATACAAGTAAGAATGATACCATCCTTGACACGAGCGCGTTTTGTACCATCGTGCTTCTTAATTGCGTTCATGACTGTGATTACGGTATCACACACATTTTTTACCATTGCCTCTGGTATATTCAGCTGACTACACAACGATTTGGTGTATGTTGATAGCTTATATGAGTTTTTTTCCTCATTTGACCACATATACCACTCTTGCATACGCTGCAGCTTGGAGTTTGCTTGTCCACTCGTTTTCCTTACAGAAACTACGCTGTTGTCATAAGATTCGCATGTTTGGATAACAGCGTACTGGATAACTCCACAATCGTAACAAACAACCTCCGATGAGTCGTATGCTAGATTGTCACTTTGACAGGACTTGCATACTTTTTGAACTTCTCGTTGATCTGAACTTTCTTTTTTGGAGTTCATGTCTAAGCATGCCTCCATAGATTTCCATGCGGCATCTATGTCCATTATTTTTCCCGTCCTTACTTATACACTAACAACACTTTGTTTCATTTTTTATTTGATTTCCTTTAAATGGCTACTATCACATTCTAAAATGGTCAAGTAACCTTTGTTTTTCCGCACTTGATAGGTCAACAGCGCTTGATTTTACTTTGTGCTGCAGAAGAGATTCATTCTTTACATACTCTATAAATGGTCCTTCTGCGTACTCCTTACTCTGTTCAATAAGTTGCCTTCCGACGCTTGTAACAATACTTCCAAGTTCCTTTAGAATCAAATTACCTTGACATCTCCCAAGATACCCATATGTTGAGTTCAGACTCACTTTGATAGCAAGCTGCGTAGAATCCATGATTTCTGCAAGCAGCTTATTGCCTTCTTGTTGAGCTTTTGCCATTTGTTTTTTCACTTTCTTTCTTTCTGAATACAATTCTTCCAACAAAGCTGGTAACACTCCTTGATTTACTTTGTTGCCATGGCTGTCTATTGTTGGTTGAACAACTGTGTAATTATAACTAACATCTTTCTTTTGAAACTTCTCATCTGCTCCTCTTTCTTTTTTCAATGGATCATGAATCCTACAATAATACTTGGTGGTGCCAGATGCATCTTTGTGCTCAAAGTAAGCTTGCTTTCCACACACTTGCCCTTTGCTTTTCCCGCTCTTTCCAACACCATCGCACGTTTGTCTCATTTTGTATTCTACTTTATCATCCCACGCAATAGTTTCATAGTTTACCCCTTCTATGTTTTTGTATTTGTCGTCCATCACAAAAGTGCTATAACATAGGTTTCTGGAAATCATAATTGTTGGGTATAGACTAGCAAAATCAAGAATTGCTATGTTATCAGTATACATACCAGGATTTGGTTCGAGAACAGTTGCACCAGTAAAACTGTCGTCAATAGCATCTTCGTTTGACCACAGTCGCGCTACAATGTACTGCTTACCTTTATGTGTTAACGGCCTATTGTAGTACTCCTTTGTAACTTCCGTATCACACAACACGACAACATTTGTTTCATCGATAATTTGAGATATTCTACATGAAACTGGCTTTCCATCACTACCGGGATTACCAGTAATTCTTGGAGTACTGAGACTGAGTTGTACATACTCTCCTATCGAAGATTCATCAAACACATTCTCGTCTTTCATTTTCAATGTTACTGGGTAAGAATCCTCATTGAAGTTTGTATGTGGTACAAGGAAGTCCATTTGTCTTGCTTTCCTCAGGAGTTGTGAGTATACCTTGATTGTTTGACCACGTGTAGTTAGGAAACCAATAGGAACAAACGTAACATTTGCAAGCTGCATAATGTTGGTAAGGATAAGTTGTTTGTCGACTAGTTTTTGTAGAAGTTCTGTATCGCAAATGCAGTACTCCCCAATTACTTTAATCTTCTCAGGAGTGCCTTCTTCATAATAACCAAATATTTCCTTAGCACTAACGTCATGTTTACCTTCTTTTAGGATTTCGTTCGCAATGTTGTCTAACTTGTAGCTCGAGTACTTTTTCATACCTCGTTTGTAATGAATCATCAGGTCATAATTCAGTCTACCAGGAATGTACAATCGATTGAATTCACTGTCTCCGTAAGCACTTGAACTAAAGTACTCCTTTTTGATTACGCACCCAGTATGTTCGAGTCTGCTCAATTTCTGTAGCACGTATCCAGACTTTTTGTCCGCTGAAAGAAGCCCGTGATTGATTGCTCTCTCTACAAGGTACATACAGTCAAAAGAGTCACCATTGTACGTGTAAAAAATGTCTGGGTCCATGTCAGAGATAGTATCAACCCATCGTTTGATGAGCTCTTTTTCATTCTTGCACTCCTCTACAATTACAGTCGGATCGTCTATTGAAGCACACTTTTTAAGAGTTAGCAAGTGTTTGACTAAGATATCAGAATCACCGTAGTACTTGTAAGTTGTTGCTATCTGAAAGATTTCATTAGGCTGTGTGACACTCCCGTCGGGGCCTTTAACTTTTTTGTGTGGATCGGGAAATGTGTAATCGTGACTGTATACTTCAATATCCCATGATGCTTGAAGAAATGGAGCTATGTCTTTTGTGTCTTTCAAACTTACTACTGACTTCCTATCAATTTGTACCTCCAGTTGTGTTGAAGCAGTTTCGCTTGTCACTGTGTACTTTCCTTTTGGTAAACGTATCCAACCGGCCATAAGAATGTCTTTGATGTGACAATAGCGCATAAACCCATCAAAGTTGCTCTCATAGAGTTTGAACTTTGTTGGCTTTGTTGTCACACCAGGAATATTGACTGGTTTCTTAAATAGATACCTGCTTTTCATCAGTGCTGTGTAGTTTGTAAATACAAGTTTGACAAAGTTGAATGTCTTACCGTTCCTAAAACCAAACAAGTCCTTCTTAGAGACAATACACGATTTGTGTTGACCGTTCTGCTTACTCAATGCGTTTGGATATGACTTGATGAAGTAGCTAGACTCGATGTAGTTCAAAAATCTGACGAGTTTTACTTTGTTGAAAGAGCTATCAACTTTGACGTAATAAAAAGGTTTGAAACCAGTGATGTTACATGTCACAGACACGCCGCTCTTGGTCACTCCGAAGCATCTGATCGAATACTCGTCAAGAATACATTTACAAAACTCTTCGTTCTTGTTGCAATGTTTGCATGTTTCATCAATAGATTCATCGCCATCTGTTTGTTCATCTTGAGCCCACCATTCTATGACGTGCATGTCAATATCCGAACTTGCAAGTTGTGGATCGAACTGTTTGATTACTTGTCTACTGTACTGGTCCATTTGTTAAGTGTAATCAACAGTGGTAACTTTTACATTCAAATTTTTTTTAAATTACAAACTACTGTTTTTAAAATGTCAACCTATATAAGTGAGACAGAATGTCAGGAACATCAAGTTTACCATATGACGTAGTGTTCACTATATACTTCCATGTTGATGATTATCAAACTGCTCAAAACTTTTGGACGTTGAACAAGACATTCAATCAAGCGTTCATGGAAAAGTACAATACAGCTTACTTACACTTGTTTAACTTGCTTTACACATCATTATTCCAGTTGTTCTCAACATTCCCTAGCTATGATGGTGTTCTAGATATCGGTGACCTACTTGGTTTGCAGACAAGCCGTAACCGAAACAATCTGAAGAGAGACATCTCATTTGTGTATAACCTATACAGAACCTTCATCGCAGAAGAGCTAAGAAAACAACATAACTACAACAATTTGATTCGTCGGGCTGGCCCATCAATCGTTGACATGTGCATGATACAAGGACCTAAATACTTGAACAGTTACTGTACAATTCATGTTGTGAAGAGTAAAATACGTTTGAAGTCTCTACATACAAGCAACACTATGAATAAAGGATACCTATTAAGCTGTAATAGACAATCAACTTACAGGTACATCAAGGAGCAGTTTATAGCTTTTGAGCATCTAGTTTATACTCAAGTTTGACATGTTGAAATTTTTTTTGAAACTCTTTTCTTGTCAGATTTTTATTTTTTTAGATGATTCAACTTTTTTTATTTTTTTTTTCAAATCTTATTATCTTAATTATAAATTTCCGAAATCTAAAGTCTCTTTAAAAAAGTAAGAATACGACAATAGGACAATGTACATTACTGGGTTTGTTGTAGTAGATGGTGACGAGTGTATTTTAGCAGCTGCTGATGCTGATTGTAACATCGTCGTCTTTGATAGGTTCTTATCCTGCATACCACGAAGGCATAGTCGAGAAATGGGCACAGTGATGCGTTTCTGCAGAGTGAGGATGAACAGGCGGTTCAATTACATTAGGTTGATAGCTGAACGTGCCTCCCAGCACTATGCATCCAATGGAACTCCAAACATCAGTCAATTGGTTCTTGCGTGTACACCAGACTTCTCAGTTGGCCTATGCGAACGCGGGCTACTTGACCCGTGTTTGGAAGCTATCTTGACAAAAATAGAAGTGAACGTCGGAGGAGAAAGTGGCTTACAATGGGCTATTGAGCACTTGGGAAATCCAACAACAGCGAAATTTTAACGCAAAAACGCGTTTGAGGAGAGTAGCGCGGATTGTGACATTAAGTTGAATGTGTGACTAGACAATGTAAGGTGACAGTGTGACTAGACAATGTAAGTTGACAGTGTGACTAGACAATGTAAGTTGACAGTGTGACTAGACAATGTAAGTTGACAGTGACTATACAGTGTAAAGTGGACATTGTAAACTGCTAGGTAAAGCTCTTACAAGTTGTACGGATTTGTAAGAACTCTAGTTTACAAAGATTGTAAAAAACTTTTATAAGAAGAATAAGATTTGAAAAAAAAAATAAAAAAAGTTGAATCAACTAAAAAAATAAAAATCTGACAAGAAGTGAGTTTCAAAAAAAAAAATTCCAACCTTCTGATTCTGTAATTCAACCAAAGTAAAGTTGTCTCAATTGACGTTGTTTGTTACGAATGAACGACATGATACTCAGCTTTATTCTTTCCATTGCTGGAGAGCATTCTTCCATGTGAAGTCTGTACAATACCTCTTTTGACAACCTACTAGAAAGCTTTACACTCCTGTTGTTGTAGGGATTAGAATAGTGAATCTCCCCGTTAACGAGCACATTCTCATACAGACACACCTTCGTGTAAAGATGTGTAGCTTGTTGTGCAAATAGCTCTTTGATAGCTGAGTAGTTTTTACTAAGAAATGGATCGTCAAAACGGTGAAATTTGAAGTTGACCATGTCTGTGAGATCTGCATACCCACATGTTGGACAACACTGTAGAAATTGACTATTAGCAATGTCTAGGTTATAGACACCCCATAATTTTATAAGCATTGGAACTGTCACAACATACTTTGATACTTCAAAAAGGTGTTCGAACGGGATGATGTCGTGCTTTGAAATGATCATGGTAAAGTAGTTCCTTAGTGTGTTCTTTAAGTACACCGACGTTTGTAGGTCGTTCCTTATGTTGAAGTCCTTCAGGAAAGACACAGTACGTTTCAGATCTTGATTGCACATGTCAATTTGAATAAGGTTGTACAATACGTAGAGTTCGAGTTGATTCGAATAATCAACAAGAATGTTGGGCACTTGATGAGGAAGTGGTTGTTGCAAAACAAACAAGAGAACTTTGTGAATCAGCTTGTTGATTGTTTGGTTCTGAGAGAACCACAAGACATATGGAAAAGTATAGTGTGGATTCGGGTGTTTATATGACGTCAAGCAGGCGCTATTCGTGAGTCTCACGTAGTTGAGAATATCAGCAACAAAAGTCGATAGAAAACGATGCATAACACCAATTTCAAGACTGTGATGGTCACGTAGACGTTGAATAACAATGTACTTCTCAACATCAGTAGTGCGCGCATACAAATTCTTATTCGTGTGTTTAACAGAGACTACGTCAGCAAGTGGTAATTTCTTGTGCACGAGATGTAAAACATCCAGTGGTAGTTTGTCAAGCATTAAATGTGACCTCTAATCTCTAATCTCTAAAGTAAAAAGTAATGTGAATTCTTACTTTTCACTTTTTTGTAAGAGTGATTCTTTAAGCAATCCCTTGCAGTCTCTTGCTAAGTTGATTGGTTTAAACCATATATTGATGATAGAAGTGACTAGAACATTATCATATGTATTGTTGTGGCGAACACTACTTTAGTGTCTCAAACTGTTCTGTGGTTATAGTGCGTGGACGTATGTCATCTCCAAATAATTTTTTTGACGCCGTATTGGAAACATTGTAACAAGGCTGATGTGAAAACAATGTCAACAATGTGACTGATTTGGAATTACTTAGTCAAGGTCATCTATAATACATTCTGTTTCAGGTATTGCAGTCTCAATTTTACTTTCAATGAATTTGTTGATAGGGTTCAAGAACATCTTTTGTATGAATCTTTTCCTGGCATCTTGATCGCTTAGTATGTATGATTGCTTAATGTTCTCATCAGACAGAAATCTTTTTTCGAAAACGCTAATAAAAATGTCAAGGTATTCAAGTATGTCAGATGTGTACACGCTGTCTTCATAGATTTCTGTGATTCTTATCTGCTTGTCTAGTTTTTCTACAAGTTTAGACCTAGGAATACCTAACATTTTCATGTACATGTGGATTTGAGTCTTTTCATAGTCACGAAGTGTATTAAAGAAAGACTTAGTCCTATTCTTTACCTCTACAATATAGCTGTTTGTTGGGGTTTTTGTATCAATGTACAAGCCATCAACTTTGCCGCAGATGAACCAGTCGAACTCGCTGTTTTTAGATACAGAAGAGAGGTACAATTTGTTGAACTGTTGTGACGTGTCCAATTTGACATTCAGTCGTTGCTCAAACATTTTGATAGCATCATTTTCCTTGATGGTGCCATGTGCTTTATTGATGAATGATTCTCCTTGTTTTTTCACTTCTGCAAGTTTTTCCGCAGGTAAGTTGAGGTCTTGTATAGCAGCGTCAAGATTCACCCTTTTTGCTTTTGTCTCGATAGAAGCGTCATTTATCTGCTTAATGATATCTTCTCCAACTAACTTCTCAAGTTTCTGTTGTTGAGTGAGATGAACGTCGTTAAGTTTCTCTTCAGTTTGCTTTATTTCTGTTGTTAGCACGGACTGTAGTTCTTCTACATTCTTTACTCGTATGTTGTATTGACGTGCTGTTATCTTTTTTGCATCCAGGTCTTCCTTCAATTGCTGCTTAGCAAGCTCCAAAGCATTGATGTCAACCTGTTTTTTGATGATTAAAGTGTTAATGTCTTGCACGGCGTTGTTGTATCCTATTTGATCACATTTTTTCCACAGACGTTCAAAAGGAGTCACAAAATCGTAATGATTCTGTCCAACAAAGGACGCAACGTCACTTATGTATATGAAAATCTTCTTTTTTGACATCTTAGTAGTTACGTTGGTTACGTAATTGTGTGTAGAAGTTTTTAAATAGTAATTCATTTGCTTTTTGCTCGTAATTTAGTTAGTGATTAGTGATTAGTGATTAGTGATTAGTGATTAGTGATTAGTGATTAGTGATTAGTGATTAGTGATTAGTGATTAGTGAT
>JACCDR011496193.1_pt1 | contig 62891 bp, 104 predicted proteins | sample 7446431 | NCBI WGS metagenome assembly JACCDR01 (sample SAMN15323443, study PRJNA562643) | freshwater metagenome | isolation source: river surface water | place: USA:Blue River Watershed | collected 2017-08-17 | reverse complement strand
GAATAGGACCGCCACGCCCGAACGTCCACGGTCGTGACGTAGTAGTACATCTGCGACCAACCGCTGACGATGTTGCCCTTTCGCGTGACATCGAAGCGGTAGTGTTCGTAGATGATGGCTAAAACTGCACCATTCATGCGGTGTTCCATTCGGAATCAGCGGTGATCGTTCTCCACCTACCGCCGCTTTTCGTGGTGACATAAGCCCCGCCCCACCACGTCCTTGAAAACGTGTCGTAAACGCCGCCTGTTGACGTCACGTCGAAACGGTTGTAGCCGAACAGGATTTGGAAGCCGGGTCCGATCTTCATTTGGGCACGGTGTTGTCAGGATACCGATCAGCAATCATCCTGCCGAATATCGCTCCGAACAGCACGCGCTTCCCGCATTTGTACACAAGGAAAAGATCGTCCTGCCTTTTGTCGCGTACGGCCACCGCCGACTGAAGCACATGGTTCTTTCCACAGCGGTAGCATTCCACCTTGTCACCCTCTTCGACGGGTGGAAAACGAAGCAGTTTTTCAGTTTCATAGCACTTGAAGACAGCAGGAATGTGCCGCTTTCTCTTCATGGGATCTAACGCCTCCAAACAGTCGTCGCACCGTTGCCACGTTGCAATACGGTGTAATGATTCGATGTTTCACTGATGGCACAGATCGGGCGATGAGTCCTGCTCTTTGTGGCGTGACCAGCGTTCCATCCATGCGAGGACACCCTGCGGGACCATCCCATCAAGGTCATCCAATAGATCATTTCGTCACCATGTTTCCCATGCCCTTTTGCACCATGACCCAACTGCCAAAGCGCGTGCAAAACAGTTCGTGCCAAAGCGAGTAGCACGTACCGTACGCGGTCATGTTGTTGATGTCAGACGTCATGCGCGAGTTGGCTGCGATGGCGAGGATGACTTTCATGACCACCTCGTAATGCTAAATGGCCATCCTGTAATGGGGTTCTGCCAAAGGCTCCCATCGAAGCACCTCGTCATGCTCTTCCCATGGATCGCGTACGACTGCGACACCTTGAACTTGAAGTGCCACGATGACGGGATGTTTATTCGTGTGACGAATTCTTTTCGCATGCAAGTTTCAGGATGTTCTTCACGCGGGCATAGATCCCCGGGGCCTTCGATTCCCGCGATCCCGCCACGTTGATGACCTTGTAGATCCCGCCTTGAAAGATCGGGCGCAAGAAGGCGGCAGATTCAAGGTCGTTAATCAAATCAAGTCGTTGAACTACGTGGGGTTTGTTGGCCTTCTGGCAGAGCTTAACCGTAAGACTACATCCCGATTCGGTATCCAATGGCCCAAAATGGAATATGATTGTGATGTCACTGTCAGCAACGTTCTTGGCAGTACGCGGAGGATACTTAGGGGAAGTCGATTCGGTGCAGAGATACTTCGCTGGAAGTGTCCCAAGCTCATATAGGCGACCTTTGGGGACAGTGCCGCCGTAAGCGATCCCGTGTTCGATGGCATAGTCAATCGCGGCTAGATCCGCGCCCGTTTGGAAGCCGGAGATGAGTTTGATGGTCATCTACTTGCCTCAATGAAAAGGTCACGTTGCCATATGTCATTCTTACTGACATTGCATGGGCCACAAATAAGACGAAGGTTATCTCGCTGGTTAAGTCTGACAACATCTTCAATTTTAGAGATTGATGAGACTGGCGTTATGTGGTCGATGTGAGAGTTGCCAATTGTTAACACAATGCCATTGCAGACTCTTTTTTCCGCACACTTAGAGCCTATAAATCTTGATAAGTGAGTAACTAGCTCTTGGCTATTGTAGCCAAGGAGTTCGAAAGTCTTCTTCCCGCCCTTAGAGCTACCGCATTTTAAAAATGCTCTCTTTAGGGCAACCTTAATACGGCGATGGAAAACATAGGCAAGTTTGCGCCATTCGACGTTCGATCCACGACATCCACATGAAAAAACACCGCCCCTAAAAAACCTAGAAAGCCTTACTTGCTTTCTCTCACCGCAATCGCAAAGAATGACGCACCCTCTCTCTCCGTCAACAGACCCTCGTTCTAGTATTTCCACTAGAGTTGCAAAGCCATTTTTCTCTCCAATACGCCTCAGAAGTGCGTCTGGCATTTTGTTGTATGTTTTAACACGAATACATCCACAGGATCTTGTATGACCAGTGACAAGTGCTGTTAAATCTACATTTACTTCCGTCCCGCATACGCATCTACAGTGAACGCGCCTCTTATCATTTTGCTTATCGACTTCTCTGATTACAGTTAAACTGTTGTAAGTTTCCCCACCTTTAAAGGTGTGCTTCCTTCTCTCCTCGCGAAAACAGCCACACGACGTTATTCTTCCGCGAAGAAGAACAGACGGAGCAACACGAACATCTTTGCCACAGTCGCATCTGCAAAGAATAAGACGAACTTTCTGCTTTCGAGATTCATAGTAGATTCCAGTGAGTTCCTGTATCACAGTAAGTCTCTTAAACCGTTCGCCGGAACAAACAGAAACTCTGTTAGCTGATGGCCTGTGTCTGTTGCATCCGCACGACTTTGATAAACCTCTAATCAAATTGTTAGTTCGCACTACGGAGCTTTTGCCGCAATCGCAAACACATTCCCATGCAGATTTAGAGAGATCATTAGACTTCCGGAGCGCTGTTAGCTTGCCAAACTTCATGCCAGCAGTTAGAAGCATCACTTGAACCTAGATGTGTATGAAGTCCGCTTCGTTGCAGAGAAGGGATAACCTTGAGTGAATACAGTCCACCACGATGACGAGCCGTTTATTTCCATCGTCGTGCGAGTCTGGTCGAACGTGTTGTCGCGGATCACGCCAAGCCACGTCTTCTGTGATCTAGCCAAGCTCGCCATCATGTGAACGTGCATCTACCACTCCAGTCCCTTTTTTCTCGATCATCTTAAGTCGTCTCGCTCCCACGAATCCAACCCCACGCTTCCGGTAGGGTGCAGTAGATATCCGGTTTGCTGAACCAGCCATTCTTGACCACGCCAAGATCCTGAAGTCCTGCGATAATGACGCTTACTTCGATGCCGCGCTCCATGTTCTCTTGTGTCGGACCATAGTTTTCTTCAGGCAGAGCGCGAACCAGAACAAGACGATCTTTCGGCATGGCAACACGTCTCTCGTTGCCGTCCTTCCCGACCAGCACGATCTTGATGTAGTCCATCACCACTCCAATCCTTCTTCTTCGATACAGGACATGGCAAACACGCACGCAACGGCAATGTCTTCGAGTTCCTTGTCGACCTTGGTCATGTCGTTGGCCCTGACCGCGTCGATCAGTTCGTCGTATTCTTCCGCAATGATCCCAAGCACTTCGTGGCTTGAAGCGAAGGTTCCTTCCCCCTTTTCCTTCAAGCGGCGTTCCATCGCCAACCTGACACGCTCCATGGCCCATTTCTGGGCTTCCTTCGATATTTGTTGCCGCATTAGAAGTACCCTCCCAAGAAAGTCGTTGTCCAAGTTCTGAGGCCGTTATACGCGCCTGTAAACGTAAACCAGCCGATCTCATCGTTGAGCCACGTCATGTGTCGTTGGACGGATCTTCCGTCGTCTCAGGCACGTTCATGACGATCACGAAGGGATGGATCATGTAACCGCTCTCGCAAACAGAGCTGTCGAGTAGTAGGTTGCCCACGAACGGGTTTCGCAAGCCAAGGTGAAGAAGCCGATTTGGTGGGTAAACCACGTCAAATGGCCGTCCACCATGAAGTTCTCAGGAAGATTCTTGACGATCACGAAGGGATGGATCACTATCGACCCCACACACTTCTGATCTCGCGGCAAAGGTCGCCAATGAAACTATTGGCCTCGCCGTCATGGATGTCGACCACGATAGGAATCATTTGCCCACTGGTCATCGTTGCAAGAACGCAAAGCTCGCCTGTAGGCTGAAGTCGCTTGGTTTCAACCACTTGGATGAAGTTCATCACGATGGACGACTTTGACCCATCGTGGTCTGTCACATGAAGAAGGTTCCCGTCTTGAATGACGGTAGACTGTTTCCCAGTGCGATAACCGTAGAATTGGCGGTACGGGATCATTCGACATCTTCCGGCTTCACGCCATCTAGCCAAGCCGCGATGATTTGCGCGTGACAGAGCACGCGATGAGCGAATCCCGATACAGGACGGCAGAAGCAGGCGAGCCGTTTACCGCGCAACGTGAGGACTGCTGCATGAAAGAGAGCGTCTGCATCAATCCGCCTGTGGAAGTACGTGGCAAAGGCGGCAAGGACTGCTTCGCGGTCGCCGTCACGGCCAATTTGGTAAGGGTTACCAAAAGGGCCATCCATACCCCTGCCTGCACGCCCGCAGTAGACATAGTCTTTGTCGTTTGGATCTAGATGGCGAACATTGACGACGGTAGTTGCCATGACTGCTGAATTCTCCACCACGTACTTGTTCCAAGCGACGTGTTGTTCCACGTTATCGTCAGGTGACAGCCAAGCGCGAGAAGTGGAGTAAACCCCGACTCGTGTTGACTATCCTTGCGGACGTGCTTCGAGCTTTCCCAAATCGTGATGATCAGGCCGGGATTCATGGAACGTGGACTTCTTCCCCTCGCGTGATGCCGATCAGGCGGAATTCGGCGGGACGATAGACCTTGCCGGTGGGCACGTCGTTGTCAGGATTCACGTCATCGAACGGCTCCGACCGCTTGAGCGCGACGACCTTGGCCTTGGCAATGACGTCCATGGCGTCACCGTTCCCCACGATGTTGATCTGGTCTTCCGAATCGAAGGACTCAATGTCCCCGATGGGGCGTCCCTTCTTGCTCTTGTTCGAATACAGTTGCCACAGGATTTCGTACTTCACCGTGTACACGTACTTGGTCATGCTTCCCCTCACTTGCACGAATAGAGAATCAACAGAAAGACAGTCATGCCGAACCAGATCAACGACCAACGGTCAGCGTGGCGATAGCCCTCTTCAAGAGCTTGGATGTAGCCACGGACCTTCTCGAAGTATTCATCGTCTGTCATCGGGAAAGCTTCTTATGGGGCCTTCCGTTCGCGTCGTACTCGGTGATCTCGATCTTGACGGACTGCTCCTTCGCAATCTGCGCGAGAACGTAGTCTTCGTGCATGTAGTGAACGGCAATACACGCCGCCACGAACATGATGGCGAATGCCGCCCACTTGGCGACGTACAAGACGGGGTCCTTCAAGACCTCCTTGATCTTTGCGGTCACGATAGGAGGAGGATCAGGTTGCTCATGGTTGCAGAACTTGCAGATCATAGAGATGCCCTCACGCCACGAACCCACAGGAGCCAATTGTTCAGGAAGTTGACGTCTGCCTTGTCAGGGATGGGCCACGGCTTCTTGGCGTCGATGCGGTTGATCGTTTCCTCCGCGATCTTGATGCCGTCGTCGACAGACATCAAGTTGGTGCGGATGGCCATCAACGTTTCGCGTTCTTGGCCGTCCTTCCAGACTTTGGGCCCTTCACCGCGAGCGATTCGCTCGGCGTCATAAGCAGTGCGGACCATATGGTAGCACCACTTCTCTCCCGGAACGCCTCCGTGCGAATGCACTGATCTGCCGTGGCGCAGACGATGAAGTTGAGCAATGCTGTACCCAAGGTATTGCCGTACAACGTTTCCGACGAGAAAAGAGTGTCGTGCTTCATATAGCGGTTGCCACCGTGGATCAGCGAAATAGTAAAGGTGCGTGAACAACATCTCGATGATGCCCGGATTACCCTTGATCAACAGGTCGCAGAACTTCTTCAGTTCGTGAATCTGGTAATCAGGTTTTGTTCCGGTAAGTGTGTCAGGCGTTGGATGGAGAGACACATAGTCTTCGAGATTTGCGACGTAAACGCCTGTGTAGTCCACGTCACTAGACGGAAGTTGGGTGTTGTGTGAGTGCGAACCCCATACTTTGCAAAAAAGCACGCTCCCCATGTGGAAGTCCGCGTTTTTCCAAGCGAGGGGGTCAAGACCATTCGTGGTATCCATAAGGGCGAGTTGCCCGGTTTTCTTCCATTAAACAAAGAAGGGGAGGGCCCAACGTTTTTTAGGCGTCAGTACCCCCCGCCTCCCTTGGTGTTGTGGGTCACGTAAGCTAAAGCGTCCTGCGGATGTAATTATACGTACTCGAACCGTTCGGTGCAGGATGAAGTTCAAGCTCGTGTGCGTCCACCATCGTCTCGATGATCAGGGACAAGTTCCGCTTGTCCAACTTCTTGACGTTGTCGTAGATGTCGGCCCGCGTGATCTCCTGCCGTTTCACTTTGCAGTATTCACGGACTTGGGCCATCATCTGAACCAGCCGGTCCTTTGAAGACGTACACTCCAAGTTGCCCATGCACGTCATCAGGTTCCTGATCCCTTCCTCCGCGATCTCGATGCCCTTCTCCATGTTGGCCGCACGAATGACCGGATGAGGGTCTTCCGTCGACCAGTCCACGATGGCGTTCAACATGGCGAACTTGACGGCGTAGTGACGAATGCGGTTGATCGAAGACGCCAAGTCCCGATACTCCCCGTGGTCTTCCATCAGGAACTTCAGGCGGTTGTACCACGGCGCGTAAACGGCCTTGGCGCAATCGGCAATCCCGATGGGCCGGTGCGGGTCTAGAACCGCCGTATCCCGAAGCTGCCGAAGCGCTGTCGCAAAGGCGTTGATCTGGTCATCGTCATCACCGGGCGGAATCGGAATCGAATTGTCCGAAGCCGACCCTGTGATGAAGAAGAACCGGGTCATAAATCCGCCACGGAGGTCTTCGAGGTCGAGTGTCTTAACCACCGAGTCTGCTGTTGATGCTGCGGCAATGCTAAAGACCGGGTAAGGAACCATTCGGGTGTCGCCTTCACGGTCTTGAACCCGGTAGGGAAGCCTGTATGACTCCGGGCAATCGTAAACGCTAGTGAACACGGTTTTGACATTGGCAAACGGCCCGTCTTCTGCCTTCAGCAAGCGCGAGAACTCATCCAGCGTGATCAAGCCTTCTTGGTACTTGAAGATCGCCAAGTTCAGGGATGCATCGGTAAAATCGTCCGGAAGGATGCAGTGCTGGTCGATCCTTCGGATTACTTTCTTGATGTTGTTGATCGCCGTCGACTTGAAACTGGCAGACTTCGCAAGGGTCAGGAAATACAAGTTCGGAAACAGCCTTCCACCCGCCCACGGCATCCACGCCCTTCTCCCCAAGGCCACGCTGACTGCCAAATACGCCATGTACTTGTGGAACTCACGCGGTGCTTCCGTTCTGTCACTAACGTAATTGACCCAACGATCTACGAAGCTCTGCCCCTCTGCCACTTGCGGCATTGCCCCCTCCACGTCCTCCTAGTCCACACGGGCGAAACCATGCCCGTAAAGGATGGGGCCCCGAAAGGGGCCCCATCCCATCACGCTGGTTTACAGGCGCTTGACGCCGGAGGAAGCGGTGGCCGCGCCACCAGCCGCCGGAGCCGTGGCCGCAGGAGCCGTGCGGGCTTCGAGCGAGAAGATCGCCGCGACCGACTCGCGCTTCTGGCCCTCGTACTCCTCGTGAGCCACGCGGATGCCGACCTTGCGCCCGACGAGGTCGGGGAGGTTCCACTGCACCGCGCCCTTGTGGCCCTTCTGGACGATGCCCGCCGCGATCAGGATGTTCTTGAGCTTCCAGATCGCTTCCTTCTTCAGCGAGCAGTTGGTGAAGGCGTTGCGCTTCGCCTGCGGACCCTCCGCGATGGTGAAGCGGAAGTTGAGGTACTTGCCCTCGCCCTCCCCCTTCTCCTGAATGTTGTTGATGTAGGCGGGATACTCGCCCACGGGCAGCAGCTCAAAACCACCGCCCTCGTCCCCTTCGAAGTTCACTTCGAACGTCATGTTCCACCTCCGAAAACCGTATCATCACGCCACAGTGGCGTTTTTCCACACTTAGAGCACAGTTCGTTGAGAGACTAGCCTTTCGGTCAGGACGGATGCGCCTACCCTTCTTTGCAGCATGCGGCTCCGCATGTACAAGCGGAAGAAGGTGTACTTCGACTCGAAGTCGAGTAGATACCTGCTAGTCTCGGCGGTGACTATACCTTTGATCATGTAATCAATTTCAGCTTCTTCAGGATGTTCGTCATGTCGGCTGGTTCGTACGACAGGCAGTTGTGGCGGTCCTTGGCGATGGCCTTGGGCGTGGACACGAACTGCACGATGCGGTCGGTCTTGCCGGGTTCGGTCTTGGATTCAGCCGTGTACATGTAGCCGTTGATGTCAAGGTAGGCGGGGAACTCTTCCTTCAAGCCGCCGGTCAGCGACGGGTACTGGCAGATTTCGCCGGTCAGGTCGTTCTTCTCGCCTTTCGAAAGCGTCGTGAACGCCACGTTGATCCGGATGTCGCGGATGTAGCGGATGAACTTCTCCATGCGACCCGTAACCTGTCCCCACTGACGCATGGACATCTGCTCGTCCTTGTTCGAGGCTTGAATGTCCTCGATGACGCGCTTGTTGACGTCGGTCAGGCTGTCCACGATGGCCCAATCGTACTTGCCCTGATTCTCCATCAGGTAGTCGAACGCACCGCGCACCGAATCCCACGAATCGACGTCCCACAGGTCGAGGTTCGGGTCGATGCGGGCGAAGTTGTTGTGCTTCTGGATGGTGACTTGCGAGAACTCGGACGACATCATAAACGTCTTGAAGTGCATGGCGATGTCGGCCACGAACCACGTTTTACCCACGCCCGACTTGCCGTGGACGTTGATCTTGGTCTTGACCTTCTCCGGGTTCGACCCAAGCTTGTAGACCTTCGGGTGCGGCTTGGCGAGCGTGGTAGGTACGGCAGTTCCTGCCTGTGGCGTGGTCATAAGTATCCTCTCCAGACCTTCAAATGAAGACATCTAAGCCTGACGTTCCTCTTCCGGCACTAGTTCCTGATGAGGGTTTTCCACCTTGATATATAGTTCTTCCATGTCAGTCGTAGGCTCAAGGCAAAGCTTCTTGTAGTCGCAACGCCATGAACAATGGTCGCCGGATATCCGATACACCTCGCCCGATTCCCGACGTCGCACCAACTCACGGCAGCGGATGACAAGTTCTTCCTCCGTACGCTGAATCTCATGGCGAGAACGGTGGACCTTCGTCCTGACGAAGTACCTGTTGGGGTCTTCGTTGATCGCGTTCTCAATGCGGGCGAGATACTCGGCTGTCGTCTCGTCCTTCTTCTGCCTGAGCATCGGCTTGATGATGACGTCGTAGAGCATGTTGACGTGATTCAAGCCAAGCTGCTTCATGAAGGCCCATGCGTAGACCGACACTTGGAAGTCGAGCATCAACTTGTTGACGTCGGTGTCGAACGTCGCAGCGGTCTTCGTTTCGGTGGGAAGGAATGCGCCTGTTTCCTTCTCGGTCATCGTGCGGTCGATTTTCCCCGTGATGAAGATGTCATCGACCAGATGGATGCGGAACTTGGATTCGACGGCGAGGACGTTGTAGATGTCGTGATCCGAAGCGTAGCGGCGAAGGTACGCTTTCATCAAGGACAACGCTTTGGCCAGCGTAACCTCGTACTCTTCGTCGATGTGAAGGCCCGCCTCGTCCGCTTCGTCTAGAACTTTTTGGCAAAAGTCCTGAACGACTTTGATCGGATCGGGATGGCGATTGTAGAACGCTTCGACTCCGGCGTGAACCGCGCTACCCAAGGCAAGCTTGATGTTCTTCTTCTTGGGCCGAAGGAGACGGTTGTACTTGAAGTCCCAATTGAGCGGGCAAAGGCCAAGCGACGACAGTTCGCTTTGCGTGATTTCGATGGGCATCAATCTCTCCAGCGTTACTTCCCCGGTCGGCAAGGATGACTATATCCCAAGGTCAAACCGGATGGCAAATGGAATCAATTCACATTGATGAAAATTCTAGTTCGAACGGGTTGTGGTAAGCCCTTGCGGCCCACCGATTAGTTGTGCTTTTGTTCAACGACCCAAAAAACTTGGCACAAGTAGCACAATTTTATTTCGTCGCGCTTGACGTCCATCATCAAAAGTTCTTTTGGACTTGGTTGCGAATCTAGCAAACCGAAGATCGGACTACCGCACGTTGGGCAGCACCACGCGGACGAATCAAGTCTGACAAGTTCCATCACGCCATGCTTTCCTGCGTGACGACTTGCAACTTCGGTGGACGGCCACGGCGGCGTTTACGGAACGAAAGAAGACCGGACTCTTGGTCGTACTTCGCTTGCCCTTGTGTCGGGTGTTCGTACCACGGCGTCTGCGGCTGCATGCGCCGTAGCGCAAGCGTGGCTTCGTTCATGACCACATCGGTGTCGAAGATCGGAACGGCTTCACGCGGAATTCGCAGCGGCTGTGATCCGTCACAAAGGGCAACGTGTTCCTTCATGTCGAGGGGACACGCCCGGGGATTTCGTGATGTCGGGGCAAGCGGGAAGATCCTGCCGCAACCTTTTGGGCATGCACGGATCTTCTTCGATAGACCAAATGGAATCTTGGTTTCGCGGTGACGTTCGAGGTGAACGCCTAAGTCTTCTGGTTTCTGGACGACGTAGCCACATTCGGGACAAACAAAGAATCTTGCCGCGTTGGTGCGGTGAAGCCAAAGGGCAAGACCAAGTACCCGATCAGTGGTCGAACTCACTCATTCTACTCCTATGAGTGTCGTACGTTACGAGGACGCCGTACCAGTTAAACCCTCGAAAGCTGGAGTTGAAGACCTTGGCCTTCCACGCCTGAGACTCGCACTTCGCGTTCATGATGACCGAAATCACTGCGGCTTTTCCTCACCGATAGGAACCGTGCCGAACGGATCGTCATCGAGGGGTTCGCGCTGGCCAAGAATCCACGGAGACGGAGACTTGGCAGGATGTCCGTAGCGGCAGAAGCTGCCGAGGTGCCACGCATTCTCGTAGAAGATGCGCCGCCACTCAGGCCAGTCCTTCTTGGCCTTGGTCTTGAACCACGCCAAGATGAACTTGCCGTACAGCTTATGGGCAAGGTCTAGAAGGTGGAAGTACGACTCAGACTCCATCTTGGAGAATAGAATAGGCGTCGTCCGGTGACCGGACTCCATCCGTTTCGCCTTCTCCAAGATGCCTTCATTGAAGCCGTTCATCTGGTCAAACAGGGTCATGACGGCCCGCCGTTCGGCGGAACCGGGTGCAAACTGCTTGGCCGCAACGTCGAGAACGTCCTTGACGAAGCCGTTCATCTTGAGGACGTCGTTCACGTCGTCCTTGTTGATCTGGATCTGCGAAGGACGCTTGCGCTCTTCGTGACCGCTAGGATCGTTGTCTTGGTAGGACCGAAGGGCTTGAAGAACGACGCTGGCTAGATCGCCGTCTTGATACGGGTAGCTGTCCTGATAGCGGTCAGGAACAAAGCCGTCGTCCACAAAGGATGTGCAGAACTGGCACACGCCCCCGGGTTGAACTTCATTGTGGCTAAGGGAGACCCCACAGTGGATGCACAACGCCATTAGTTACCCCCAAGCGGCTTCCCGTCTTGATCGACAAGCTTCGGGATGCCGTTCACGATCTGGTTCTGCATCACCTTCAGGAACGGGATATCGCCGTACTTCTTCACTTCGGTCGGAATGAACTCGGTCGGCTTCTTGCAAATCATGCAGAAGATGCGCGGGACGACCTTATACGCCAAGATGGCGTCGATGACGTGAGGCGGAAGGGCCCGCTTCGTGGCGTCAATCGTGCCGTGCGTGTTGCACTTGGCGCACCGGCCCATGATCTGCGTGACGGTCAAGCCTTCGGAGTTCTTGATCGTCGTGGGATCGTCCTTCTTTTCCTCGCCGTTATCCATTTTCTTTCTCCGTGGGCGTGAACGCGCCCGACAAGAACCTGTCGATCTTCTCGAAGATGTACTTTTCTACTTCAGATTCGCCTTCTTTGATCATGCCACGAGCTTCGGTCACAGCCTTGCGAACAGTGTCTTTCAGTTCACCGTTGCCGTGCTTGACCTTCTCGACAAGCTCGGTCAGGTTCGAAATGCCGGTCTTCAGGTTTTGAAGTACCGGGACGAATTCGGATTGAAGTTGGACAAGGCTGTTTGCAGATTTACGGCCCAATTCCAGTGACTCCCTGCCGATCTCGAGTGTCAGGTTCAGCTTGGCCATCGACGCCATTACAGCCGGAATACTGAAGCCGATACCGAAAGCGACGAGGAGAATCTGGAATAGGACTGTCGAGATAACACCCAGAAGCTGAACGTTCCCCCGTGAAAAGAGTACGAACGACAGCACGGAAATACCCGCGACCACTTGGACGGCTGCTGCTGCAATAGAAAACCGCCATATGCGACGGAGGGAGGCTTCATGCTGTTCTTGCGAAGGAATACTCACGGCGCTTCCTGATCTCCGAAATCGGAAAGGCCGATACAACAACGTCGCAGGGTGTTGGCTATGGCGAACCGTTCCTTGTCGTCAGCCGAAAGGAAGTATTCAACGAATTCGGCGTCGGTCAGGTCGATGATGTCCATATCGACCATTTCGAGTTGCTTGGTGCGTTCGTTTTGACGTGGGGCTGTTGCAACAATACCTGATCTGATCATCGACCCTCCGGACGTCGCTTGGGTTGAAAACCTGCCTGACGGGCCGGAGACTTGTTGTTCAGAAAGCTCTCGTTCGGATCTTCGTCATCCATACCGTCATCATCGCCATCTTCAGACGGCTCAGGAGACGGCCTTTCAGGAATGTCATGGGCGAAGTCAACGTCGTCTTCATTCTCAAGCTCGTCTTCGTCATCCTCGTCACCGGGACCGTCATCCTCGTCTTCCTCGAAGAAGGCGACTCGGTCCTTGACGGACGCTGCAAGAAGGTCGATCAGCGCGGCACGCTGCTCCTTCTTGGCTTGCATGACGACACTTCCCATGGCGTGAACGACGGCGCACAGGGCTTGTTCGGCGTGTGGGAACATCTCCATGATCTCGCCAACAAGTTCGTCACCGTACTTGTCAGCGCAACGTTCCCAATTACGATCCTTCTTTTTGGGGTAGAGGTTGTCTTTGAAGATTTTAGAAAGGTTGTCAGGCATCTGTTTCCTCTCCACCCATTCACAGAAGAATACGCTCACCCATAACTGTTGTCAACAAGTAGCTACGACAAATATACGCACAGCCCGCCATCTGTAAAGCAGAATGCGAAAGGTGAAGCATTGAAGTCTGATCTTATTCTCGTGAGATGCGAGCGTGGACTGTTCGACATGACAGACATCTTGATGGGAGGAGTGTGCATCAAGAACCACGAGATCATGGTGCGTCCTCGTACATGCCTAGCACGTCATCAATTGTATCGTTTCCTGTAGTAAATATGCTTGTACCGTCTTCCGCTTCATTGAATCGAGGCGCTTGCCTGTCTGCGCGAGGTTGACAGCGGTAGCGGTGCCTTGCACCGCTACCTAATGACATCAACATATCGACCAGCCGTTCCGAAAATCTGGCGATAACGGATGCTTGCGCTTCCTTGTCATCAAGCCATGCGGGGCGATACGTCATCAGTTAATCCCGGGGTGGGCCGTGTGCGTGGTCCTTCTGGCAAAAGTCCACGTCTGCATCATGTGAGTTACCATGTTTGGCTAAAATCCTCGCGGGGCATCTTCCGGTTTCATCTAGCCACAGAGCCTGTCACGGTCCACAGAGCCCACCCCCGGAAGCTTTATTCAGGCGCAGGGAGCATGCTAGCAGCACCTGAATCCCAAATACGGAACTGCCAATCTTTGTTGCGGTCATGCTCGCACTTCTGGTCATGACCCATTGCGGAAGGCCCTGTTACGTAAATGAAAGGTTTACCGTTTGCCCGATGGGCGCATCCGACGATGGCCTCGCACTTCTTGCACCAGATTAGCCCGTGAGCGTTTGCCATTTCTCCCTCACGTAAACAAGACTTTCGCGGCCCGCTTGAACATGGTGAGACACTTGTAGTGCCACAACTTGTTGAAGCTGTGGATAAGGTTGCTCTTTGCGTACGGCCCCACGAACAGGCCGCAAAGAGGACACCGTTTCGTATTGGCCATCAGAACAACTTCATTTGGGCAGACGTGAACTTGACGCGGTCCTTGGCGATCTTGGCGTAGCGTTCTTCAAGCTCGATGCCGACGTATTCCCGGCCCATGTCGGCTGCGGCCACACACGAACCGCCTACCCCACAGAACGGGTCCAAGATGCGCCATCCCGGTTGCGTCGTGATGGCGATGGCCCGTTGGGCAAGTTCGACGGGCTTCTCGGTCGGGTGAACCATGGCCGTTGCAGGAACACGCGGCACGTCCCATACGTTGACGTCGCGCTTGCCGAACAGCTTGGGCTTCCCCTTCACCGCGAGAATGCAGAACTCATGCTTATAGGCGAGGTTCCCCTGAAGGTCACCGGCAGTATGATTGTTCTTGTTCCAAACAATGACATTGATAACAGTGAAACCACTCCGAGTGACGTCAGCGAACCACTGAGGGTAAACATCCCATCTTGTGTAAATGAAAGCGAACCTCTCAGGCCGGAGAAGGCGATACCCCTCCTTAAGCCAATCGGTAGAAACCGACTTGTCGCCCTTGATCTCGCCAAAGGGATTTCCGTTTTCGTAATGGGATGAAACGTAGTCGATGCCGAACGGTGGGTCTGTGTACAGAAGATCGAAGGACTCGTCAGGAAGTGTCTTCATCACTTCCAAGCAATCCCCTATGTAGATTCCAGACGCTACTTCATCAGCCACACGTTTCCCCCATTACATGCTAGAATACTGACATACGTCTCGCCCCACAAGCGGCGTATGGGCGGTTGGCAGTTCCGACCGTTCATACGCCGCTACCCTAAATAGCGTCGTCAGACACAACTTCAGGTTCGTACTCGAACTCGTTCTCGCGCAGCCACGTCTGACAGCGATGCACCATGATGCTCACGCTTTGAAAGACGAAGCCCATTTCGACGATGCTGTCCGGTGACACGTAGGGATACCTTTTGGCGTACGCTGGACGAGTGCGAAGCCGGAGAAAGTAGACCGCCTCACGTTCCATGCGGTGCATGGATGACCGTGGGCAATGGTACGCGAACGTGACGCCGTCGATTAGTGGCACCATAGAACTTTGAAGAACGTTAACGGTGTGCTATTACGCCAAAGGCTCTTAGGACATCAAATGCGGCATTGAGGGGCCGTCATTCCCGATGCACTGCACCCCGCTTAATTCCGGATTCCTCTCGTACTACCGGAACATACCGCACTCTCACTGGCTTACCTATGTCCGTCCGTACCCCCAGTAGGAACATCGGTAGTACGGTAACCAAGGGAGGGTCGACCATAGGTGCTCCCATTTCCGGCGGTTCTACGCCCTGTCCCCTCGGGTACGGGGGCCGGTTGCCAAGCCGTTTGTCAGGGACGCTTGGGTTTCATGGTTTCTCGGCGTCCATGAATTGCCCTTCCGCTGGCCACTCATTAAGGCTTGCTGCTTCTAAGCATACCTCCGTTAACGTTCTTCAAAGTCCTAGCTGCGAGGGAAGGAGTCGAACCTTCACGAACGGATTAACAATCCGCTGGACTACCGCTATCCGACCTCGCACTAATTTCCACGAACCATCCAAAGAGTGTACGACCTGTTGTTGAAGGCAGACTGCATTTCACGCATTCCACTCGAGTACCCGAACCACCACCATTGCGAGTCACTGTAGTTCGTGATGATCGAAGCTTCGGCGTAGCCTTGCGTTACGGCTATTGTCTTTGCGATGCTCATAGTTCCCACCGACCGATTCGAACGGTCACGTACGGCTCCAAAGGCCGTTGTTCTACCAGATTAAACTAGGTGGGAATTCGACGAGTATACGTACGAACTCGATGACAATTGGCGCACACGACATCACACTTCTCTGCTTCTTTTTTAACAGATTCAATTGATCGAAGCTTATTTGCCGCAGCGGCGAGCAAGAAGTTCTTTACCCCCCTGACATGATCAAAGTCCATAACATAATATGGAAATCTTTGACCACAATCACCACATGGAACGTTTTTCAGATCCTGAATAAACTTCCTTACTTCTTTTCGCCTTTTCTTTGATGCTTCGTTTGTGTACTGCGGTTTCTTTTTGTTATACGCCTTCTGATAGGCGTTATGACAAGGTGGACAATACGATGACGTTGTATCAAATTCACTGCCACACTTCGAACATCTCCTCATACGACGTGGGAGTTATCGCGCCGACATGCGTCCCGACACCCCGGCGTTTCGCATGTCCACTCAAACGCCTGTCCAGTCATCCAGATCGTGTCCAACGTTCTCTCGCAATGTTCACAGATGAAGACATCGTGTCCGAAGATTCGGCATAGGACGGCGTTGAACCACTTCTTCATTTCATCTTCTTCGCCAGCTCAAGGTCGTCAAGTGCCTTCCAGATCTTGCAGAGCAATTTTGATGGCTACCTGTTGGCTATGTCGATATCTCCGCTTTGCAGTCTTGCGGGCCTTACCATTCCGCACTTTCGACACCTTGCGACGTCCCCTTGCACGAGATGCCATGTGTTGCCTCCGGATTTCATGTGGCATGCGGGGCACGCGAGCATTTGGTGAGGATGCGGATCACAGAGCACGCAATCCCCACGCTCTACGATATGCACGCAATAAATTTCCCCGCAGCGACATGGCTCACTATCGCAAAGCATGCATGTTTCGGCCATAAGTTTTTAATGCCTCCCCCACAGGCATACCACCCGACGCACGGGCATGGATAGTTTCCATTCGTGTGCCTCCCCTTATTGGTTATTCGGGGACACCCGTTTCCGGACGCTTGCGAACAGCGGTCATCAACTGGTGTTGATACAGCAAGGTCGGTACGGGGTAGCACCAACCATCACGAACTTATCGCTATCCAATCTGCCCCGCAGGGGAGGCAAGTTTTCTATTCGACACACCACGCTCCGAGACGGAAGCAATGGGTCATGCAATGCGAATTAAAGTTTCCTCCCATGTTGTATTGAACCCACCTTGCATTCCACTCATCCATGATGACGTTCTTGGTCGTCATGTGGCAAGAAGACCATGGAAGCCAAGAAGTCTTCATAGTTTCGTTATGTGATGCCCTGACGTTAGGCCACACCTACTAGGGACTGCAGGATTCGTGTCCTATTAAGGCCCGTTCGGGATCTCCACTGCGATTCTGTGGAGCCGCTCACTGGCCTTTACGAGAGTCCTACCTCGTATTCGCCGGGTCGGTTAAGTCCGGTCGGCAGGGCAATTCTTTTATCGAGATGTCATTTCCCACATGCGCGGCTCGCCCTCGTTCGTAAAACGAACGAAGGCCGTTTTGCCGCGTTCGTCACAAACTTCAAGCTCGTAGCCGTAGTCGTACTTGTTTGGAATGGAAACTGTGATCTCGCCCTTGAGCCCATTCTCCTTGGCGTAAGTCACGGCACGTTCAAGCACCTTCTCGACAATCGCGTCGTCGTGAATCGGTGGCACGACAGGCGGATTCAGGAAGACGGTTGGAATCAAAACAGCAGGGACTTCAGGTAGCTTACCGTTGTTGGACGACGACAGTGTTCCGTTCAAGGGTTTCTTCCTCGGGCGTCTGCCCATAAAACGTTCTCCAGCATCCCGATGTCTCTCTGACCGAAGTAAATGAACAGGCCATACTACAAGAGAAGTAGTGAGCTACGTGAAACGCTGCAATGAAGCGCGTGAAGTCACGGGAAACCCAAGTGTCACGCTCCGCGAGCAGCGGTGTCATTTTTTTGGTTCGGCACGGAAATATCGCAAACGTGTTCCACGGCAAACAAGACAGTCTCGCCCGGAAACAAGTCCTTCAAGAAGGCGGGACTCGACCGGATGACGCCCGTGAACAGGTCGCCATTGGAACCCGTCACCTCGACCCATAGCCGTTCGTTATCCGTGTTGTTTTGGACGACTTCGCTTAGGAACGCAAGCTTGACGAAATAACCCGGCTTAAGGCGTTTGCGGGCTTCCGGGTGCGGCGTAAACGTCGTACCGTGATCCCGGGCGTAGGCTTGCGCGGTGTCGATGCGGTGCGGACGCGATGATCTGGTGATGAGGACCATGATTCACCCGTCTATATTGCATTACGACGTTTTTCTCTGACACGGCGAATGGCTGGCCCAATCTCCTCCATCATTTCTTTGACCGTGAAGAAGTTGCTACGGGCCACATTACATTGCCGACAACATGGATTTACGTTGCCGACAAAGTACCCTTGATCATTGTCGATCCGGTCGAGACTTATCTTCTTGTCGTAACCGCAATAGGTACATGGGTTGGATACGATCTTGAAAAACGTCTCGACATCAATGTCCCACGAAAGGTTTCGGTACTTTGCCGAACACTTGAAAGCCGTAAACTTGGCTCTCGACGTCTCCTGTTGGCGGGAAGTCAAAGTCCGCGCATTCTTACATGGCTTGCATACGGAATTGACGCCGCCTCTAGAGAATTTATTTCTGTAGTATTCTCGAAACGGTTTTTCCAAACCGCATGCGCTACACGCCTTTACTTCGAGAACACTAGTCATCTAGCCCCCTTGGGGGTGCGGCGGGCGCTCGTGGTCGTCATCTCCCGAGACGTTGCCACTATCCTCCCGCCGCACCTTGAAGCGGGCTACCACGAAAACCGGGGGAGGCGAACAAAACTCAAGTCCGCAGTCCCCCGGCTTCCGATGGTAACAGGCTCTGGAACCTTACCAACCTCGGTAAGTGCTATCTTAACCCATCAATTCACATTTGTCACTGAAATGTGAATTCAACCGACGAACTTCTCCATTTTTTCGCCGCCGTTCTTCAAGAAGTAGACGACCCACGCTGCGCCACCCGCCTTCTTGAAGTTAGCCAGTTCACGCTGCTGGTGAGGAAGCAGCTTCTCTCCCTCAAGCTTAAACTCGATGCTGATGGCACCGAGATACGGGTCGACGATGACTGCGTCAAATGGCTTACGGGAAACAGGGCTGTCAGAAATCCGATACACAAACGCATCTGGATGGTCGTCCTTGAACTTCTTCAGCCATTTGAGGCCAAGTTCGCGCTCGTTCATATCGTGATAACAGAGAAGTTGACGCGCTGGCCAAAACACTGAGTGTATCCGGTTTCTTCATCGTCCTTGCTAAAGTGAGCGTCCGACGTGACGTTCGGACCCCAATAGAACCGGAAGGAACAGACCCACGTTTTGACGAACGGCATGACTACTTCGAGAGCATTTGCTCCACGATCTTCTGCGCGAACTTCTCGTGAGCCTCTTCCTGCGCGAAGATTTCCATCACGCGCTTCTTGAGGCTCGCACGGAAGCCTTTCTCGCTGATGATCTCGCCCACGATCTCGGTCATCACTTCGCTGACTTCCTCCGAGAAGTCGAGGTCGTCGATGACCGACGTGATCGTGTCGTCGAACGTCTTGCGAAGCTTGGTCGCCACGACGCGCTCGAACAGGTCCGCACGATCCGCCCGCATGTTGCCGGGAGTGCTGATTTCGCCACCCATGGTTTCACCTCTAAAAATCTTCATGCCTATACCGCCAACTCAAAGGCCGAAATTGACGCGATATTTTGGATTCTGAACACATCCGTTTGAAGCTGATGGTCCTGACGATCATTTCAGGACACATCGTGTACTTCTCGATGTAGTACATCGACACGATGGTCTTGGCGAAGATCATCTGTAGCTCGAAAGGTACTGCCAGCCGGTTTCGACGCCACGCCACTCGCAACGATTCGACCTATGGAAGCACGTACTCCAACCGGCACTGCTCATGATCCATGTCGTGCGGCAAGAGCCGTATATGCCCCATGTCAAGGTCTTGGTGATCACAGACTTTAGGAACCCAACCTTACCCAACCAAACGTCACCTTACCTTGCCCCGCCATACCACACCGAAAGGCTTACAAGTTCTCCATGCAAAGCTGTGTTGCGTACCGACAAAATTCATTCTTACCAAGAACCTTGCAGTTCAAGCACTCGTACCGCTTGGGATCATCTTTCGGCAAGATGCAGTCAATTCCCTTCTCCGGAAGCTCGATGGTCTTCTTGATCAAGAAGTCGATGCGAGCTTGAGCGCGCTCTTCAGCTTCCTTTTTGTTCATGGATAAAAAATCCTCCCGTTAAGGGAGGATTGCTGGAGAGAGGGGTGTTGGCAGCACGCCTTGACAGTGTTGCCACTCGGACGAAAGGATAGCACATTGCAAGGTCTTGTCAAGTAGGAGTTTACGTTTCCATCTCCGGCTTGTAGTCCGCGCCCTTGTCAAAGCCGAAGGTCCACGCGACCGCGTCCTGACACGTCTTCGTGGTCGGCGGAACTCGGAGATAGTAGAACTTGTACCAGACCTTGCCATCTTTGAGTTCAGGCACAAATTCCATCTGAGTACGGCCCTTTCCACCGCAAGAAGGACACGTTCTGTTGACCTCCTCTTCAGGGGTACTCTCTTCGTGTCTGACATATCCAGTCTTGTTGCACTTTTGGCAATCAAGACCACCTTTCCACTTTCCTTCTGGCGTGGAGTTCTTCACTTTCACCATCACCATCGGCTCGTCTTCGCCGGGAACCTTCAAGCTGACAAGCGAACGCTCATTCTTCTTGTCTTCTTCGAGAACCTTGGGTTTCATGACCTCCATGAAATCCTCAACTCCGTAGCTCTCCATCCAGCTGCGCCGGATCTCGACGTTCTCGATCTTGAAGATTTCGGCGGGCGTCTTGGAACGCGGGTTCATGATGACGTCTTTCGGAACCGGCGTACCGCGCCAGTAGAAGATCGTCGTTCCAAGCTTGGTGCGAACGGCAGGACCGTCGTCGCAATGACGACGTCCGTCCACCCACCACTCCTCGCGTTCCTCGCTCACCACCGCAGGACCGTCCACGCGGTGAAGCCGCGCCCTCGGGTCGCGGTATTCCTTGTATGCCATCTGTCACCTCAAATAAGACATGATTTGGCGAAACTGACCACCAAAGTAGGTCATGTGCAAAAGTCCTGTCATCGTCGAAAAAGCTTGCCGCCCTCTGAAGCCGCAGTAACCAAGAAGTCCGCTGACGAACGTCTTGTTTCCTTGGGTTCTCCAGATGACGCTAGGGTTCTTAGTCACTTGCCGTTCCACGTCGTAATCACCCAAGGCGATGCGCTTGCGTAAAGTGATTCACTGAAGCAGCTTGAGATTTGAGCCCACCGGAAATGTGTCATCCTGATGTAGCCATTTCTGAAGGCGTGTGTGATGTGCTTCATTGCCAGAAGATCACGGTTCGCATGTAGACGAACCATCCACAAGCATCGTAGCCGCTACTCCAGCAGAGCGACTTCTTTCTGCTCATGGCTAGATAGCTAGTATACGGATTGCTGCAAATGATCCAATGCCCGATGTGGCGCATAAAAAAACCGACCCCCGGTACCGTTTGTGACGGTACCGGGGGCGGAGAAGAGAGAGGTTCAATTCTAGGGTTAGTCCTGAACCTTGCGCTCTTTGACGGGGTCGTACTCGCGCTGGATCGTGACCCCGTAGACGCCCTCGGTCAGGTTGATCTGACCGTGCTCGTCATGCACCATGCTCGCGTTGCCCTTCACGCAAACGAACATGTTGCCCTGCTCGTCCTCGACGAGCGTGACGCCGCCGCCCGCGTCGACCTCCACCTTGTGCGCGTGGCCGGTGACCTCACCGTACGCGATCACGTTGGTGTTCAGCTTCTTGACCTTCGCAGGAAGCTGGTCGACACGACGCAGGAAAACGTCACCCTGCCTCGCTTGATTCATACGTCCACCTCCAATGACCGTTTCCTTAGTCGCGCCACACAGCGCAACAAGTTCAGTATTTCCAATGGGTGCTAGCGTGTCAAGGGTAGAAACACCCGGGATTCATGCGGTACTAGTTTATAACCGCACGTCCGCGAAAATGGCGGGGAAAAATAAAAGGGCCGGATGAAAAGGTTAAATTTCCACCCGGCCCTTTGTGCCTACCGCCGCCGCGAAGCCTCGGGCTTGGCGGGAGGGGCCTTCTTGCCCGCCTTGCGCTCGGCCTCGGCCTTCTCCTGCTCGGCCTTGGCCTTCTTGACCGACTCCTCGTCGAGGTCCGCGTAGCACCACGTCGGCCAGCAGATCTGCTCGATGAAGTCGAGCCGGATGATCAGGTCGGACGGGATCTGGTCCTCGCGCTCCGGGCGCTCGGACTGGGACGAGCCCGTCACTTCCACCGCACGCGGATTGGACAGGACCACATAGTCCTGACCGACTTCCGCGCAAAGTCCCCGGTACCAATACCGGGCGCAGAGGATCGAAATCGGTTGACCCTCGTACCGCTTGAGCCTCTGGCTCAGATTCATGGAATCCATACCGCCTCCAAAAAGGTGTTAACGTGAACGATGAAAGAAAAACTTTTTGTATCCACCATCTATCTCGATGTCATAGGCAAAGCACATCGACACAGCGTGATCCATGCACGTATACTGGTACCCACCACGCTGGAACTTAGAAATCGGGTAAGACGTAGCGGCGAAGATCATAGGATCGTGTGAGTCTCAAAGTGGTTCTCGAAGGCAATTCCGGCCTTTGAGAAGCAACATGTCACCACCGTGGACGTCTCTTGGTTCGTAAAGGACCCGCTTCGGTATTCGAAGAGCGGCCACGTCGTGATGGCATAGATCATGATCTTCGCCTCGTGTATTCGTACATGACCGGCAACGTCTCGATGAAGTCGACAAGCTCATCAAACTGAAACGTGAAGACGAATTCCCCGCCGTACATGGTGTACATGCTGCTCGACAACCTTCCGCCCAACGGCCATTGGGTCATGTTGTAGATCACCTTGGCCTCTTCGTGTGACCCCAATACATCGAAGTGAGTTCACTACTGTCATTGAAACAATGAGACACGACAAGGACAGTTGTCATCCTGCTATATCTGTCTGCCAGCAGCTGTCCGCCAACAACAAACGACGTTATTGCCCAGATCATTTCTTCTTGTCGCACGCATCGCAGAGAGTTCTGATCCATCCACCGCCGCGCTGTTCGCCTTGAAGGCCACAAAGTTCGCACGTTTCGAGAGACGCGCTTTCGGCACGGTTGATCAGGTCACGGATCACATCGTCTTCCCAATTCGTGTAGAAGCGAAGCCCACCAAACTTCTCCTTCACCTGAAGGACTTCAAACGGCGAAGACGGCGGGACGGCATTCGTCCGGTCGATCTCGTCTAGATGGTCTTGGATGCCTTGGCAAAGTCGATAGATGATGTCGTACCACCCGTCACCGTGCGTGAAGCCGAAGCGCATCAAGCTGTTCGACTTGTCGTTCGGATTAAAGAATCTGAACGTCTCGAACAGGCGCTTCTCGTTCTCCTCATTCATGGATGACTTCCACCGTCCTTGCCGACACGTCAACATCGAACAGATTCGGCTTATGGGTCGGGTCATAAGCTTCATCCAGAAGGACCCCGTTCGAGAACGTGGTCCCTTTCACCTTCCTGATGCCATGTTCCGAATGGATATGGCCGAAGCAATGGAGCAGGATATTCCGTGTTGAAACGGCCTTTGCCAGATCCGGGCACCCGACATGTTCCCGGGTAAAGTATGTCAAATCCAAGATGTCCTTCGGCGGGCCGTGCGTGACCAGAATGTCCGTCGAAAGCGGGATCAGGGACCACATCGAACGCGCTTGATCGTCCGAGTCAATCTGGAAGGCCCAATTCTCGAAGCGACGAGTCCACGGAGATCCCCAGAAGTTGATTCCCTTCACCTTCTCGCAAGTGTTCTGAAGATAGATAGCTTTCTTCGGGATCATGGACCGAGCAAGCATCGGGTCGATTTCGAACAGGGCATCATGGTTCCCGACGCAGAACACGATGACTTCATAGGGCAGACTCCCAAGCCATTTCATCGAGTCCTGAATTTCCATCACGGAGCCTTCGAACGTGAAGTCCCCGGAGTGAACGAGAATATCGGCCTTCGGCGGCTTGAAGCCGTTGGGTTTCATGTGGAAAAGATGGCTGTCGGAAATATGACAGATGCGGACTTTAGCCATTGGTCGGCTCCAATTTCTTGATGCGTTCCAAAAGAAGCTCGAACATCTCGACACAATCTTGGCTCATTCGCCTGATACGTTGTTGGCATTCATAACATTCATGTTTGCCATTGTCAGGAGAGAGAGGCCAAGTCTCGTCGAACGTTTCGACTTCCCGGCACCATTTGCAAATGTAGGTCATAAGCGAGGAGTGGGAGGGGGGCTTTGGGCCCCCCTCCCACGCAGATAGGGAGGGTTCGCCGTCCCGTTGCGGAACGGTCGTTTCTTTCTACTTCTTGTCGAACCCGAGGTTCTTGAGGGCTCCGAGTCCACCGTCAGGGATATTGCCCTTGGCGATGAGTTCCATCCGGTGCGCGATGTCCCGGTTGGCGACCTTCATCAGAGCCTTGGCGCACGAAATCGCCCGCTTGTACATCTCGACGTGCGACTTCTCACGAACCGCCGTCACCTCGTTCCAGATGGCCGCGTCTTCCGGTTCGCCAGCCACGAGGCCGAACGTCTCGGTGTCGACGAGGGCTTGGATGTAGAAGCACATCTCGCCGCCCGCCACGACCGGCACGTACGTCATGCACGGCATCACGCCCTGACCCTCGTAGAACCGGGTCAGGTACTTGCGGTAGCTGTGGGTCATGGTGCCCAGTTTCGCGCACTGGGTCCGCCACAGGCTGTCCGAAAGCTCGTTGAAGTCCTTGACGTTCGTGATCTTGCGCTGAATGGCCTTCAGCTTCTCACGCCACTCCTTCTCGAGCCCCGTCTTCGACATCAGCTCCTTCTTCGTGAAGAAGGACGCGCTTCTGCCGATGCGATGTTCGATGATGACCCTACGACCGGACCCGTCCTTCGCCTTCAACGATACGGGTGCAGGAAGACGGAAGATCCGGTCCAAGCCCTTCAGGCTCGCCTTCACTTCCCTCGACTTCTCCTCCGAAGTCGCTTCCTGCGACTCCGGTGCCGTCTGTGTGTCCGCCATGTTGCTCGTTCTCCTTCGCGGCTTTTGCCGCATCCGAGCCGTTGCCTTGGGCGACATTGCCCATCTGGAGCATCGCGTCGAGATACTCCTTCACTTTTTTATCTACGAACTCGTAGTTTTCCTTCAGGATATGCCGAAGCATGTAGATTTTGTTGAAGACCGTGAAATGATGTCCCCCGGCCTCCGGCACGAATGATGCCATGTCGATTGCCATCTGCACCTTCATGCGCCAGTTGGTCCCGCTGATCAGAATGTCTTCCAGAAGCTGATCGAACGATTGCGGAACGGGACCGGCCTTCTCCGCTTCGATCTGGTACTTGTTGCGCTTCGGCGGTGGCGGCTTGATTTCGTGGACGACTTGCCCCATGGCCTCCTTGAAGGCTTCGTCCCACGACTTGACCCGGCCATTCCGCATGAGGGACCGTGACGTTTCAAGCTGGCCAGTTGTCATCCCTCGCTCGACCATCTCGTCGGCAAGGAAGTCAGACAGTTCGGTTGTTTCACATCCGCCAAGTTCCCTGATCACGCCCAAGGAAATCTTGTCATCCAAATACATCTGGAAGACGCGATCCGACACTGTGCATGCGTTAATGTACGCCGGAATCGTTTTCGGCCTGAATTGCGGGAACCGTTTCAGAAGTTCCTCGACTTGTTCCTTCTGCTTGAGCTTGGTAGCCGTGCTAAGGACATAGACCCGCATTTCCTTCAGGATGTCCTTCGTAATCTTGACCTCGAAGTTGCCGACCATCGTCCTGTTCTTGCCAAAGTCGGTAGCCAGACAGCCACAGGATCTCGTTGTGCCATTTCTCAGAAGGGCTCCGGTAATGACCTTCGTATTGCCGCATTCGCAACTGCACTTCCACGTCGCCTGCCCACGCTCATTGTTGCCAGCAAACTCTCGAACACGCAGCCTGCCATACAGCTTTCCAAGCTCGTCGATTCTCTCTTCGGTCATCTGTTACCCTTTCTGCTTTCGGCACTTGGGACAACGCTTCGGAAACGTTGCCTCGTCACCGAACTTGTCTTGGTAGAACTTCCACTCCTGAACCGTGAACAGGAACTTGTCCATGCACTCGACACACGTCAACTCCTCGTCCTTGGGCTCATCCTTCATGAACGGAACCAAGATTTCCACGGGCAATTTGGCGATCACACCGTAGGCAAGTCGGTCCCATTCCATCTTGGAGAACTCGTCCTTCAGGGCCAAGGCGTTGTCGTGGTGGCCGATATTGACGATGCGGGCGATGTACTGGCACGCCAAGGCGTTCCAATACCGTTCCGGCATCAACTTCTTCAGGAAGCGTGTCGCCATCGTGTAGCGGTCGATAGTCGGAATCGAACCGCCTTCGAACGACTCGTTGATGGCCTTGACGATGTCCTTCGGCGTTTGCGGCTTCTTCGTGACGTTCTTGAAGACAGGTGCATGTTCGACAAGCTTGCGCTCCTTCGGATCTTCCGAAGGAGGCGCGTTGTCGATCAGTGTCAGTTTGACGGAAGCGTCATGGATGACCCGATAGCCATCCTTATCCAAGAATACCTTCCCCGCTTTGATGGCCTTGGGAATGATATTCCAGTAGTACGTTACGGCGTACGGCTTGCCGTTCGGGAAACTGAACTCCTTGTACCGTAGGGCTTCACGCCAAAGCGATGCCATAGTCGGGTAGGCCCTATCAGGAAGGCCACCGAAAAGGCTTGTCGTATAGACGGTCGAATGCCTGTTGGTCGAGACGATCTTGCGTTGCGGAAGGTCTTCCCGATCTCGCTTCTTCTTCTCGACAACCGGAGGTGTCGGAACATCGGCAAGAACCGACTTCACTTCTTCGTGATGATCTTCTTCTTCAGGAATCTCGACGCCATCAACAATCGTGTTGTGGTCTACAAGTTTCCAAGTTCGTCCCTTACTGTTGGCAATGATCCCACGGATCGAAAGCTCGGGTAAGAGTTCCAGCGCGTCTTTAGGGGGCAGCCCCACGCCACCGTCGATGCTGAATATAGCAAGTAGATCGTCCTCGGTAACTTTTTCGCCGGGTTTGAGTGCGCTCTTGAGGGTGTCGATGGCTTTTTGCCCATATTGGTCCCACAGCTCTTCGGGCGAAAGGCCCACGGTTTCCGGTTGGACAGATGTGGAGGGAGACGAAGCAACCGCCCCATCACCCACGGCGTCCATGGGCCCCTCAGTGGCCCCTCCACCCTGTTCCACGATGCATTTTTCGGACGCCTCCACCTTGGGCTCCGGATGCTTGTCGATGATCTTGTGGTTGATCAGTTCGTGAATAATGTAGTTTCCGGTCTTGGCCGACACGAACGGAATCCCACGCTTCCTAGCGATCTTCTTGGCGAGGCTTGCAATGGCCTCGCGGCTGAACTTCGCAATCAGGATGATGCACTTGGCATCCGGGCAGAACGTGTCGTTGAACGTTTTTGCCGACTGCTCGACATGCTTGAAGTCGAGAAGTTCCCTGACTTCCGAAGGGATGTTGCGGTCCTCACCGCCAACGATCAAGGCTTTAATTTTTTCGGCCACTTGAACTTGATACCTCTCTCTTTTTCGATCTTGATGACTTCTTGCATCAGCAAGACCATGACCACCTTGCTCTCGGTCAAGCGACATGCCGCCGCAAGTTTCTTGATATAGAGTGCGACATGCTTGGGGAGTTCAATTTTCAGGACAGAAATCTTTGGTGCCCGCTTCATGGGCGTTGGACGTATTTTGAGCCGTGAGCCGTCAGGAAGTCAATGGTGAATGACTATTGGTACCAGATAGAACCGGGTCCGTACTTGAAACCGGGGACAAGGTTGGTCACCGCTTGGACAACCCCGGGAAGGTTCATATCGTGGCCGCACAGAAGGCCACCCGGCTTCAGAAGCTTCTTGGCATTCTCGATGTCCTGCGCCACGCTCTCGAAGCTATGATCTCCGTCGATGAAGATCATGTCGGCTTGCGGAAGGGCGGAAACCGCATCCTTGAACGGCTTCCTGACCAAGACAACCTTTTGCGCTTGAAGTTCAGCCGCCATGATGCGCTTGAACTCTTCCGCGAAGTAGTTGCTTCCGTAGATTCTGACCTGAACGGCAAGCGTATCGGCAGGATTGACTCCACCGCTGAAGTCATCAACTGCGTAGACCGTGCCGGGACACGTAAAGGCAATGGCCTTGGTCGACCGGCCCTTCCACGACCCGACCTCGATGATCGTGTTTGCCTGTTGGGCTTTTGATGCAAGCCACGCAAGCTCGGTCGTCCCCATCCACCCCTCAACCTTTTCGGCTGCGTAAACGGCGTCCCTCACCATCCTGCGCTTGACACGCAGTTCATGGTCCCCTTCACCGTGAGGACGGTAGTTCAAGGGATGCCAGAAGTGGACGCCGCGCATGTCGGTATCGGTCGTATGGATACCGGCACACGGAAGCACGGTTTCATGGTAGTCCAAGTCTTCGCCGCCGTAGCCTGAAAGCCCTTCAAAGTAGCGGCATTGGGTGAACACGTTCCGATGGGTCAAGAAACGGGACGACCCAACGCTCTCGTCATAGAAGATCGTCCGCGAACGTGCCCGCTCAAGCACGCTGTCGTGGCTTTCCTGTTCCTTCGTGAAGTAGCACCGCATGCTCCCATATCCTGATTGCGGAAGGAACGTCGGCATCTTCAAGATGGCCGTGTCTGCATCGCAATCGAGAAGCCAGTCGTATCCGTTGGCTGTGGCGTAGTCGATTCCAGCGTTCTTGAGCTGCGAGAACATGATCTTGCCGTCTTTGAAGAACGGCATCCTGACAACGGTGCAGTTTGTCTCAGGAACTTTCTGGCCTTCCTCGATGATGAACAGCTTCGGAAGCTCGTCCCAACCGGGAAGAATTTGCCGCTGGAAGCGCATCATCTTGGCGAGACGCTCTTCGCAATTCTTGGCGACGATGTAGTAGGCGAGGAGATTCACAGGTATTTCGCTATGGGCAAGATGCCCTTTTCTTTCCAAAGCTTCAACTCTTCAGGCCATTCAGGCTTGCCGATCTTTGTTCCAAGATGCCACGAACCGCCTCCGTTGATGAAGCACTTCATGTGGTGATGGACGTAATCATCCACCTGTTTCATCGTCATTCCCAAGGCGGGACACGCAATAGCGTGCCGCTGTGGATTGCCCTCAAATGTGGGGTTGTCGAATTCTTTAGGATCAGCCTTGTTATACGGAAACGTGACGTCCATGCTGCCGTCCCACGCCCGCCTGTGATACTCATGCGGGAAAAAGTAATGCTCGCCATTGATGTCCACATGGATCGTGGGGATCGTGAGTAGAGAGTTTTTGACTTCGCGCTTAAGCAGGTCGACAAGGCCGAGTGTCCAGAATTCATCACAGTCTGTATAGACAATAGCTTCCGGGGTCATGGTCTTCGCCACGTTGTGCGCCCGGTTCAGGGCGTCCATCTGGCGAAGGTACTTGTTTCCGTGACCGTAGATCGGTTCGTAGATCCATGTCACGCTGCTTGGAAGCTTTGTGAACGTTTTGTGGAAAGATTCAGGCGAGTTGTCCAAGACGACATGCCGCCCCATTTGGGCGTGATGGGCCATGGACCCAAGAAGGAAGTTGTACTGCCTGTCTACCACTTCCTGCGATTCGCCACCGCAGATCGTGAAGAAGACAATGTCCATTTATTCCAAGGAGCCGTTTTTCAGGATTTCCTTGCCGTCCACCTTGACGCTGATATCGTCAAACCAGATCGAGCCGGTCTTTGACGCAAGCACTAACGAAATCTTGTACAGGATGGCGTTCGCCGGGAACTTCCCTTTGTAGCTGAAGTATCGCCACGCCGGGGTGTCCTGCGGAAGCGCAAGCTTCACCTGATCGACCAGACGAACGCCCTGCGAGAAGACGTCCATCTTGATATGGTCTTGCGCCGTGTCGGTTCCATCCGAAAGCGCCCATCCGGAGAATTCGTATTCCTTGCCCGCGCCGGGAATCGCTAAATCGCCCGTGGTCAAATAGCCGTAGACGGTTTGGGCTTCCGGGTCGATCCGTACCGATTTCGCCCCGCTAACGGCGTATTGGCCGCTAGAAAACACCTTTCCGGCGGCTTGCGGCCACCCGTTTAGCTTTTGAATCGCGGTTTGACCGCCGCCCTTGTTCTGAACCTTCTTAAGCTGAGCGCGAAGCTTGTCTCCCCAGACAGGGTCGTTGGCGACACCGGGCCACGCATCGCCGTACCACTTCACGCCACGCATTCTGAACGTGTTTTTGTACTTGGCAACCTTATCGCCAGCCTTGACCCACATGTCGCCTAGTTCGATCTGATCATACTTACCGGCGGGGTTCTCCGTGTCCTTCGCAACCACGTCTTGAAGCTCCTTGATCCCTGACTTTGCCAAATGTGGCAGTGCGTTTTCCCAATCCCCTTGAGATGCGAGATACGCCCCGACAACAAGATTGCCGGTTGTGTCATTTGGATTCTTCGCCAAAAGGGCTTGGGCCCGCTTGTAGTCCGCTTCAGACTGAAGCAGAAGGTAGCCCAACGCAGCGCCAAGACCGCCAAGGACGATATTTATCATGAACGCCATTGTGCCGCAGGACTACGACAGAGTCACGCGGATCTCGCCTACTTCGGCCACAGGATATAGAAACCCCACGAATAGGGCGATACCTGAAGCCGGAAGCGATCCGGGTTTGCAAAGACTAGCTCGTCTACGGCACGAGCCACGCCATAAGTAGACCGTTCTTCCTCGGTTGCCGGATAGTAGTCATGTCCGCAGATGATGCCGCGCTTATCCATCTTGGGCAACCACGCAGCCAATTCTTCCTTCACGAACTCGTAGCGATGGTTGCTGTCGATGAACAACAAGCCTACGGACCCGTCTGCGAAGTCTGCCGCGCCGTTACAGCCCTTGGTGATCGTCAGCCTCCATGACCCCCTACGGGGGTCATCGGGGCCGATTCCCGCGTACTTGAAGGCCCGGGACGCCATGTCGCGCACGGCTTCCCAAATGTCATAGCTGTTCAGGATCTTCCCACGGTCATGACACGCCAGAAGAAGCGCGATGGTTGACCATCCGCCACCGACGCCCGTTTCGACTACGTGTCCATCCGCTTCACGTCCAAGAAGATAGAGAAGCGGAAGGTGCGGAGACATGTCGGACCCAAACTTCTGCGACTCCCCGTCCATGGCACGGCAAAGCACTTCAAGCGAAGGTGTCATTTCAGCCTGACGATCTGCTTGCCACCACAAACAGTACACTTCTTGCTAGGGAATTCGTGGTCGTGGTGTGTGCAGTAAACGTAGAAGCGTACGTTAGGCTGCGTGGTCCCATCGGCCTTTGATGAGCGAAGCCTTCCACTCATAAAGGAAATCGGAGTCTTGCGAGATTTCTTCTTCGCTTTCGGCATTCAAGAACCCACGGATCACGTCAATCCACTCTTCGAATACTTCATTACTCATGATGCAAATTTTATCGGACGAGACAGAGCCGATCCACTCCAATCGCAAAGCCGATCCCTTCCGGGTACGTGCCGCCACCGCAGACTTGCTTCTGGGCTCCTAGAGATGGGCAAGAGATTTCGAAACCGTCGCCAACGTAGTAAGCGAGGCCTCGTTTTGCTTGCCTATCGACCACAAAGTCAGGTGTCGCCTCCCGTACCATACGTACCGCGAGCGATTGTAGTAAGTCTGAATATACCCCGCTTGAAGGGTTGATAACTTCGACCCCGAATTGAGTGAACTCCCGATACCGCCCAGATTGTGGGCGTTCGTAGCGATAGCAGCGTGCTTCATAGAACAACTTCACATCCCGCTGAGAAGCAAAGTACGTGCGAGCGGCAAGTTGACATGTAGCTGTACCTTCCGGACGGAGACACAAGCGGCGTGACTTCTTATCGTCGAACGTGTACATCTGACCAAGAATCTCTGCTCCCATCTTGTCAGTGTAAAGTTCCAGTGGTTCGATAGCGGGTAGCAGTATTTCTTGAAAACCATTCTCAACCGCTATCTCGCAGAACCTACGGATGAAGGAGCCTCCGGCGGTCTACTTCCGGACCCACCGCGAGGCGCATGCCCCGCGTCTGAAGGGGAATCGTAATGTCCACAAAGCCTCCTGTTAAAGTGGTTCCCTTACGCTACGACGTACACGTACCTGTACGAGGGCGTGGCACAACTCTACTTCCGCGTACAGCAAGACGCATGATTGGGCCCGTTTCCAGAAAGGCCGCGACGTAGGGAACCCAGTCGACGTCGGTACGCAGTCCGTCACTTTTTCTTCCGGTAGTATTGTTCGATACATCTCGGTGGGCAATGGTACCAAGTTCCGTTTGAAAACGGGCGGCACGAATTGCTGTAGCCAAACGACATCGTGATCGACCCGTTCCCCGTGAAGGCATGTTCGAGCCACGCAAACGTGTTTGTCCAAGAGTCGTTGTAGTGGTTGAAGGCCGATACTTCGTGCTTGGCGATCCAGTGAACTCCTGCCTTCATTCGTAATCCGGAATTTCCTTCCTGATCCTGTCGATCTCGTCGATGGCCTTCACGATCAAGTCTTGCGTCTGAAGATCGAGCAACAAAGTAAATGTTACCTTGCCGTCGATCATATGCCGCCGGATGCCACGCCGAAGAAGGTAGATCATTTCTCTGATCAATTTCTTCTCTTTGACAAACGGTCTACCGTCTCCATCCAGATAGTCGATGGTCAGTTTGACCAACACTTCTTGGCTGTCACTATCTTGTGGCGCTTCACCGTACTTCTGCGTGTATTCTTCGCTCGTCAACTGCGACCATTCGCCCCACCTGATCAGAAGCTCGTTGGCGCGAGTGACAAGACCGCCGCCAAGGTTCTCGACGTTCTCGACGCCCTTCTTCTTGGAAAAGAGGGACCGCATGGCTTCGCGGGTGACCCTGCGGAATTCATCGTTCGAGGCGATCAGGTCGTTGATCCGCAGGGTCAACTCTTTGATCTTCTTGTCCTTGTCGTCCACTAGACACCCATGAAGCTCTGAAGATCGTCGTACGTGCGAAGCGGCTCGGCCTTCTTGGCTTCCTTGCCGCTGACCCGTTCACACGGCATCAAGACCTTCTGGAAGAAAGTCATGTTCCACGAACACCAGCAGCCCTTGTCGCACTTCACCTGAAAGTGTTCGTTGAGCTTGTAGACCTTGTGCTTGGTCAGGTAGCCATGGCTGGACATACCGCCATTCTCGCTGTCTAGCGTCCAGACGACATAGTCACCGGGATTGAGGTTGGCATGCTCCAGAATCTTGACCTGTCCAAGTACCTTCACCTTCTTCGGTAACTCCTTGTTGACCGCATTCGGCATGTTCCAGATCGTAGCCATATTGACCTCTCTATTCTTTGACCAGCCGCTCCCGCATGAAAGACATCAAGTCGTCAATCGTGGCGTAGGGCGCGGCCTTCTTGATCTCGTCGTCGGTAATCGGTTGCTGCCGCAAGATGACCATGTACTCGTTGTCTAGGACATACCAACGAGGGTCATCCTTGCCATTGTCCCACTGGATGCCGTAATAGCCATCTCTCTGGCTATGAACCTTAACGATGGTTCCTTTTTCACCGACTCTATTACTGGAATAGGCTGGAGCACCGTAGTTTTGAATCCGGTCACCAACTCCAAGTTGCAGCGGGATTGCCATATTATTTGTCCTCCGGGAGGACGGCATTTCTCAATTCTTCGTGCGAGGCAAGCGGTTGAGCCTTGCCCATTTCGTCGGCATCTACCGGAAGGATGGGCGTCGGCACAGGTACCGGCAGCGGAACCGGGGGCCTCGGGATGTTCGTGTTGACCTTGACCCAATACTGGGCCACATTGAATTCAGCCCATTCCTTTGTGGGAGCCAAAAACCATGCGTGGCCTTTGCCACAGCGCGTGGCTTCCACCGTCTTGAAGACGGGACGGGACTCTTGGACGCAAATTTCACTGACAATAAAAGCGTCACCAATTTCTACGCAATTGCCTTGGAAATTGCATTGAGCAAGGCGTGCCTCCTTGATGGCAACGACCCGGTCACCAACCCTGAGTTCTTGCATAATAAAAAAACGGCCCATAGTCCCTAGCACAGGACTATGGGCCTTGAGTGTATTCGATCAATTACAAGTTGATCTGCATACAAGTCTGACGTTTTTGTCCCCACTTACGCAAACAGCCTGACCTTTATTCTGATAACCAAGCGACTTGCTTTTCGTCCACCCGGGTACGTGACGTAGGCTTTCCTACGCCATGCACCCGGGGCAGGATTTGCACCTGCATCTCTCAGTTCAATGTATCAGGCCAAGATTAAGCGGGTCCGTCCTTCCAGAATCTTACAGCAATAGCTTAAGCTTGATTACAAGTGGCTCTCCGGCGCGTCTGCTAAGTTGCGCCACCGCCCTACATGGTTGACCCGAACCTTCGCTTGCTTTGGCGGGGACCCACCGCCGATCCGCGAAGCACTGTTTCTGTGAGATCAACCATGCAGGGCGGGTAGGATTTGCACCTACACTGTTTCCGGAAAGTTACCCTGATTCTGATTCTGAGCTTATGCTGTATTTTTCTTACGCCATGTCTCCGAACACGAACTTCATCAGGGTGCCGCCGATCTTCTGATCGACCACGTCGATCTGGTTGGCCTTCTCGCGGGCGAGCTTAACCGCCTTCTGAAGCTCCTCCACGCGCTCCTTGATGGCCTTGATCTGCGTGGCCTGAAGCGCACCGCTGTACTTCATCGTGGTGTAGTAGCCCACGATCTCGTCACGCACCTCCTTCGACACCTGAGCCGGGTGCTTCTCCGTCGAGGGCGCGAGAAGCAAGGCGTACGGGACCTTGTTGGTCCGCGTCGTCTTGATCTCGTGCTTGTTCTTCCAGCACCGCTGCGCCTCCGACCAGTCCCACTCCGTGTCCGCCGGAAGGACCGGAAGCTGGCACACGAACGTGTGCAGGTCGGCCAGCTGCTTCTCCAGCCAGAGAAGGTAGGTGGCCGGGACGTTTTCGAGGATCTTCTTGCCGCCGACCTCGACATCGGCGCGAGCCGCCATGTTGGCGAAGTCGCGGGTCGCCACGACGTCGTACTTCTTCTCGAAGATCCGCGCCGTCTCCTTGATGACGTCCACGACGCGGGTCTGAAGCTCCGTGCGCTCCGGAGGAAGCTTCTCGCCGGTCGTCTCGTCGTTGGCCTGATACGTCCGGAAGAGGCCCTTGAGCATGTCCGGATGCTTCAGGCCGTGATGGGCCGACGTCAAGTCCTTGTCGGCCTGATTGCGGATGCCGCTTTCCACGGCAAGAATCTGGTGAAGCTTGGCCACGTTGCCCTCCTTATAGGCGAATCATGAACGAAATCACAAACGTTGATGCAACAATCTTGATTCTAGCTACTTGCGCGGATGACCACGTTCCTACGGGATCATTTCGAAGTCTTTCGCCTCGACCCTCGTGATCTTGTAGGCGGTCGCCTTCAGGTGATCCGCAGCGAACTTGAAGAAGCGGACCTTGTCGGCGTGATGCTTCATCGAGGCTTCCATGCGCTCCTTGTTCGAAAGCGCCGTGGTGTTCGAGTACATGTTCTCGTTCTTGCGGGCGATCTCCTCGGCCTCGTCCTTGAAGACCTTGACCTGTTCCTCGTAGAACTTCGCACGGCCTAAGTGATACTCGGCCTTCACTTGGCAATGCTTGCGAAGCTCCTCCCCATCGACGTCAAACCTGACGTTGTTCTCTTCGTACACGGTTCCTCCTAGCACTTCTTGGGACACGGAGACACGATGACCATCATCGTGTCGTCAATTCTGTAGTGGAAGGTCTTGTACTTCTTTTTGGACTCATCAAGAACGTTCTCGATGGTCGGATACTTCCCGTAGAAACTGTCCCCCACACGCGAAATCGTGATCTTCCCGTTGATGACGCGGATGATCCGGTCGATTTGGCGTTTGTGGGCCCTTGCAGGATATTCGTCAACGTGACAAGGCATCGAACCTCCATGAGCTGCACCATGCGCCACCGTCAAATCCGTGACTCATGCAGCTATCGTTAAAATTCATCAGTCTTTCGTACTGCGTCCACTGAGAGCTGAAGATGGAGACTCTGCCAAGTGCCGCCATAGCAAACATGGACCCCTTTCGAGGAACCCACGGCATCCAAGAAGTCTTCATAAAGAGCAGCCCCCGGTGCGCCTACTTAAAGCCGATTGCCAGCCCGTAAAGTAGAAATCTGGGTGGAATAGCATTTCTGCCTGACCTCAGACGCAATGCGTACCGCTTCTTACTTCGCGGGGGCCGCTCTCTATGAAGACTTTCTGACCGTGAAGTGAAACATCATGTGGCTGTCGCAAGCACCGCAAACGACTTCAGCGTGTTTCTTGCCGTCTTCAGTTGTTTTGACTCGCCGGATGACCGTCATCTTGCCCTTGCCCTTCGGGCCGCACTTCGGCATCGGGCAGTTTTGCTTCCACACTTCGTTCTGGTAGTCGATTCTCATACACGTTCCTTCCATGGCGCTCGCACCACTTGAAGTTGCGTTGAGCGCACCGTTCGGCATGACTCATCGTCTTGTGGCACCAGCACCAGCAGATCATCTTAAAGCCCCATGAAGTCCTTTAGTTCCTTGATCGACGTATCGGCCAACCTATCGGCGTTCGCAAGATCCTTCTTGGCAATTCTTTGCTTCTTCTCGATCAGCTCAAATTCGTTTGCGTAGAGCGTCCAGCAATGCTGATCACCGCTTGGGAACTCGATATCTACCACAGACGTCTCATGGCCTCCGTATTGGTCGATCTCATCATTATCCTCTGCGTCATGGACCTTGATGATGGTCCCGATCTCACCTTTCTCCGGATATCCATCGTACTCCTCTGTGAGCACACGGATTTTGTCTCCCTTATTGACGGTGAGAACTTTTTTACGCCTTGTTGCCATTGATGAAGTTCACTAGGTCTTCGTGTTTTGGAATGGTCGCAGCCCGGTCGAACTCTTCTTCCGTCACCGGACGAACCATCGTCACGATTTCGAACTCGTTGACATCAAGCCACCACGAAACGTCGGCTGTATCTTCCAGAAAGACGACCCGGTCAAGGCCGTTGAGAAACAACGTTCTAGAAACCGTATAGAGAAGGTTCGGATTCAAGCGGTACTTGGACGTCTTGATCCTGACCTTATCACCAGCTTGCGCCACCCACCACGACTCGCCCTTCTGGCTTGTCCTAAACGGTCGCTCCACGATCCATGGCCCCTTGGATGGAGCTTTCTTGCGAGGCGGCAAGAAGAGCCAAGCCGCCCAACACGGAAGCATGAAGAAGATGAACCACCACTTGTGAGTGGCGTACATCGCCATGCAGACCGTGGAAGCTTGAGCTAGCCAAACGACGATGAAGCAAACGTAGCGCACGTTACATGCCTAAGAAGTTCTTGAGGTCATCGTGTGACGGCATTTCGCGGGCCGTCTTGGCTTCTTCTTCAGAAAGGCTTGATACAGATGTTTCGACAATCTCAAACTGCGAAATATTCATCCGCCAGTTGTACGGAACGCCTTTTAAGACGACTCGCGGATAAGTTTGCTTCCTAGAAGACACGGAGAGTTCGATTCTCTCCACAATGTACGTAAACCCCGAATAGATGTCAGGCGCAAGGGTTACGAGTGCTTTAACGGTGTCTCCAAGATGAACCTCCCAACGGGGCTCCCTACCGACACCGTCATGAATGATCTTAGCCATTGAGCAACTGCTCGATGTGCTTCAGGCCCTTCTTGTCGACCTGACGCTTGTCCTCGACGTAGAACTGCTTGTTGTTCATCGTGATGACCTTCGTCTGCTTGAAGCGGTAGCTCTCAAGCATCTGGTGTTCCTTTGCCGAAACGATGAAGCTGATCCTTCCGTTACGGATGTTTTGGATCGACTTGTATTCGCTGATCTGGAACTCACTTGCAGGACGGACCTTCAGGCGATACCAGATGTCGTCGATCCTGCGGTAGCACGAACCGTCCGCAAGGTCGATCTGGTCGCGTTCCCGCGCTTCCTTCTTGCGACGTTCGACGGCTTCTTGCTTCGACTCCTTGACGCGCTTGTTCTTCCGCAGGATGCCCGTCTTCGGATGGACATAGAAGTCGGGGGCATAGGACGAACGCCAGCTTTGCATTTCGTGCGGCTCACGATACGCCCCGTCTTCGCACAGAATCACGTTCCGTCCGACCCATTGGTAGACATGGGTAAAGACGTGAGCATGGGTAAGCTTCCCCTTGTCGAGAAACTTGCACATCTCGCTGTAGACCTTGTTCCACGGACGGCCCACGTTCTTCTGGATGTAGCCTTTCAGGGGGCCAAGAACATCGGTGAACTCTTTCGTTTCCCATCCGTACTGGCCATGGGCCGAAATCTTGGCCCGCTTCGGCTGGTTGTCGTAATTGCCGTCATGACCATCCCACCGAACAGCCTTGCCGTCTTTGCTGGACGGAAGCCAAGAGCGCGCCCGCTCCCGTTCGGTGATGACTTTGCCCATGTCACTTCGCATTGGTCGGCTCCAAAGCACTGATACGTTCTTCAAGACGATGAATTCTTTGAGCCAGAACTGCAACAGCCTTCTTTACATCCGTAGACGCATGCTGAAGCATACTGTAACACTCCCAACAGAAGCTAACAGCTGCTCCTGAAATACCGTCCAAGAAATAGCCGCCGTTGGCTCTGCCACAGAGTTCGCAGCTCATCTAGTCCTCGAATCCCTCGGCACGGCGGTACGCACGGCGCTTCTCGGCTTCGACACGCTTGGCTTCGGCTTCCTGCTTGGCCGTGTCTGCAACCTGACGCATCAGATCTTCCGAATGCTGCCGTTGACGCTCGACTTCACGCGAACACTCTTTCGAGTGGTCGTACCACCCGACAGGACGACGCATGCCACAGAAGTTGCACCTGATTCCGGCAAACATGTCTACACTCCGAAAAAGTCTTTCAGTTCATCGTGCGACGGAAGGGACTTGGCTTTGGCAAGTTCTTCATCGCTTATTCGTGGCACCAACTCGAACCACCGTTTGTCCATGTTCCAGTTGGACTTCTCCTTGCCTTCCCTGTTCTTGATCGTGTACCGCTTGTCGACCCCTACAGGACCGTCGTACGAGACAACTTCGAGAATCTCTCCACGAAGGAAGGAGAAACCATCCCAACTGAACGGTTGGACAGCTTTGATCTGGTCCCCGATCCGGACCTCGAAAATTGTGCTGAAATTTGTCACGTCGATGTTGACCGTGTTACTTGCCGTCGAAGAAGTGTAGTATGTCGTCAACGTTCACCTTCTTCATGTCTTGGGCCTTGTCGACTTCCTCTTGAGTCAACGGAGGTTCGGCCATCTCGAACCACTCGTCAGGACACGTCCAGCCTGAATACTTGGCACCACCATCAGTTTCGAAGCTCATTGACGAATCAAGCCTCGAAAACGAGCCAACCTTGGTGACGGTGACAATTGTCCCGGCTGGCAAAACAGCATCGAATCTTTTCTTGATCCTGATCCTGTCTCCGACCTTGACGATCATTTGTTGTTGTCAGCAAGCTTCTTCATGATGGACTCAATAAGTTTCCGCTCTTTGAGCGGAAACTTATGACACTCCTTCGGCTCAAGCCCAAGCTGGATCATCAGGCTCTTCCACGTCTCGCCGTGCCCCTGCTTGTTGTTCAGGACGCCGTCAAGAAGGTGGGCGAACTCGTGTCCGTACGAGAGCTTGGCCTCGTAGACGTTCAGGAAGCGGGAAAGGGCAATGACGTGAAAGTGATGGTTCCCGGCATGAACCCCCGCCGTCCCGCCCATGTCATCCACGCGGTTGATGATGGCACACTTCGAGATCACCTTGAGCTGGTGGGCATCAAGCTTGGCCTGATAGTGCTTCCGCCATGACGGAAGCATGTCGAACCAGTGAGGCTTGTTCATCTTGATTTTTCCTTCCACAGCCAGTCGTCGATAGATGCCGCAAGTCGCTTGGCGTCTTCCAGAACACGCCTCGTAAAGCGCCCACGTTCGACCATCTCGGCCTCTTCCGGCGTCATGTAGATTTCGACGCCATACTCAATCTTGAGGGATTCCCACGTATGGATTCCCGTATACGTTCCGTAATGGACGATGACGCTCTGCGCGTATGGGTCTGCCTTCCCAAGATAGGGAAATAGGCCGGTCGTGAGCTTGTGGCCATCGACTTGACCAAGAGGAATTCTGATCATTTAGCACGTACAAGAGAAGTATTCGAAGTTGTCGTAATCAACACGTCGCCCAAGAACGATCTCGGCATGATGGCGCAGTTCTTCTGCGTCGATCAGGTCACCACGAGAATGCATGTCGACCCCGTGGTACGTGATCCTGTCGTTGGCCAGATCATCCATCAGAGTCTGGTAGGCTTCATCATCGCTATTTCCGTCCGTACCATCCACCATGTAAGGATTCACCTGTTTCGCGTACTCGCGCAGCCACTTCTCGGAGGCGATCTTTTCCGACATGGGTGGCTTCACGCTGGATGGAGCTTCCTCAAAAGCAGGGTGGACCCATTCGTGCCGAAGTGACGTAATGCTGCCCGGGAACAGGAACACGTAGAACATCTGTCCCGGCAGGACCACATGGGCAAGAAACGGGTCCACGATGCCCACTGGCGTTCCGATACCGGCACTGGTTGCCTTGCCTTCATGAACGGCAACATATTCTGCGGGTTTCAGCTGGACCAGAGCTTCCATGGGAGCAACGGCAATGTGGATGGCGTCCCGATGACGCTCTTCCGTGATGATCCTGCCGATTCCGATGTCGCCGTTCATACGTGGGTCCTCTCTTGGCACGTCAGAGCGGGATGATGGTCCCCGCTGCACTTAGGACAGGTCACTTGGTTTTCCATTGGAAATCGACGTTTCCTTCCGAATCAGCCTTCCACTCGCCGTAGCCCTTCTCGACCGCATGAAGATGGAGCTTCTTGCGCTCTTGCTTCAGGATGTCAATTCTGATCGCAGCGTAGAAGCTGAAGATGACGAGTGCGATAATCCCAATGACCCCAAGGAAGCCGGGGATATCGCTCTGGCGTTCCTTCTTGTCGTCTGGATAGTTCATTCAGGATCTTTCTTCAGGTGCCACGGCAACTTGTTGAACACTGCCAAGATCAGCCACCATGTTGCCAGTTGCTGATCGCTCTTGAACCATGCAACCATGGACATGATCAGGCAACCGACAACGAACAGCGCCATGAATACTTTGAATTTATCCATATAGGAGGGGATGGAATCGAACCACCGTCTCAGCGTAACGTGGCTCCAGCGACTTGCTCGTCGTCACGGCCTCGTGACCGCCGGAGACTTTAATAAATCACGTTCTATAGCTGTGTAATGCCTTTATACTACCCCCCTTGGGGCCCGCTATCCTTGTTGGGGAAGCGTCCGGATTCGCGGAGGGTGTCCGGTTACTACCCGGGCGCTTGTCGCGAGCGTACGCGGCAGTCGTTCGATTCGTTCACCGTGTGGGGGCCACCGCTTTCCGCCGCTTGGCTTGCGGCAGTCTTCCTCCGGCATCGCCCCGCACTTAGGACACGTCACAAAGTTTTTCGTGTCCGTAAAAATCCAGCCGGTCGGTTCCATTAGTTACCGGCGATGTCGTCCTTCTTCTTGGTCATGTCAGCGAACAGAATACGGGCGCATTGACGCCCGATGTCTTCCGCGTCCACGGCAGACGTCACGACACCTTGGAGGCGTTGGATCAGCTCGTCGACCTTTGCCCGCGCTTCAGGCGAAGCGTTGGCGTACATCTCGTCGAAGATCCTGCTCGCCTCGTCGTCGTCTTCGATCATCGTCCACCCATGCTCTTCAGAACGGACGTCAAGGTCGATGTCACATGCAGATTGGGAATGGCCTTCTTGAAGACTTCCTCCTCGTCCCCGCCGTAGTAACGGCGAAGCGCAAGGACGGTTCCCGGGCTACGGGATACGCCAGCCTCGCAATTGACGATGATCGGCACGTCGTCAGGAACCGACTTCACGAACGTCACGATGGACGCGGCGTGACTGGTTTGCATGCATCCGTCGAGAAGTTCCTTCTGACGCACCGGGTTCTCGCGGAACACGCCCTGACGGTTGATCGTGTCAGGATCAAGGTCCCAGAAGGCGAGATAGATCGCCATCCCCTTGCACGGAGGATGTTTGATCTCGGCTTCTGGGCTCCTGATGATAATGTGAGCGTGCCTGAACGGAAAGAAGGCCGTACACTTCTTCATGCCTTCTTCGGGACACCAGAGGAATCGTTTCATGGCTCTCTTTGGCTTGGGTGCCTACTTAAAGACGACCGGCGCACCGTGAGGCACTATTAACGGGGTAGCCGGGTTAAAACTTCAAAAAGTTGACGCAGCCGTTCCTTGCGTAGCCCAATGTCGTCCAATACCTGTCACAATAGCTCGTATCGGCACGGCCTATGTAGACTGTCCAACTCTTCATCACGTTCCGTATCGGAAGGATGATTCTTTGAAACTTCATTTCGTCAGGTCGATCTCGGAAAGGATCTGGAGAAACACCGACATCTTCTTGGCGTCCTGCGCTGCCAAGGCGAAGTTGCCTTTGGTGAAATGCTCCGCGACGGAACGGTCTAGAGCTTCCACCTCGTCCTTCAAGAAGGCCACGGTCACCTTCTTGCCGTCTTTCACTTCCTTCTGCTTGGCGACGTTGTCCATGGTTACCCCTTGGCGATCATGGCCTCCAGACGGGCCCGCTCACGGACGGCGCGGAAGTTGTTGTCGTTGAGCCACTGGAGCCGCTGCTGCGGCGTCCGCTTGAGGTTGGCTTCGGCACGGGCTTCGGCGGCGAGGCGGATCTTCTTCTTCTCGGCCTCGAACGCCATGACGGCAACGTCCCGTTCACCGGACGAACGGTAGCGCCGCGAAACCCAACCGGCCTGACGGGCCTCTTCGGCCCTTGCGAATGCACACGGGCGAGACATGGTTGCCCTCCTTATAAAGATTTCTTGAGATTCTCAAAGAATGAAGCTGTAAACGCCTCGACATCCTTAGAGTCGTGCCCTTTCTTTGTTTCTACAAAGACTTTCAAAACCTTGTCAACGTCCTTCTTACCGAACTTTCCTGCCAAGGCGCTTTTGATTGAACTCTTGAGTGCATTCTCTTTTCGTTTTGAAACAACTTTTTCGTGAAGATCCATGCACTCGTCAATGGCCTCTCCTACTTCATGTCTTATGGACGTCAAAAGTGTTGGAGGGAACTCCACCGACGCCTTCTTGATGTCTTTGAACAAAATTCCATCTGCCGCTGAAGTAAACCCAAGCTCAAGCCTTATGGAGTTCGTCCTGAATCCACGTCCACTGAAAAGAAGGATAGAGACTGTAGTGATCAGTCTATCGTTCCTGTAGACGTAGACATGAGAAAGCACCTTACCCTTGCCGTCGACTGTCGAATAATACTTCTGTTTTCCATTCTTGTCCAAGTGGACAGACAACGGAGCTTGCGTCATTGCAAGAGTTGCATCGAGAATACCATCGGAAGTCTGAAATCTTGTGTTCTTCCTCTGAAAGATGAGACGGACCTTTCTCGTGTCGTCCGTTTTTACCGCTTCGTCAAGAAACAATGGATCTATGCCCTTGACCTCTACGTTATCAACAAATATTTGGCACCTTCCGGACAACAGAAAACGATTGTAGTACACTCCGACTGAAGACGGCATCTCAGACTTCAAAAGCTCCACTTCATCAGACATGATCTTCAGGCGTTCAAGCCTAATTACCGTTCCGTGAAGACTTGGGAAAAGCCCACGCGCATAACGATCAGATTTCTCATTGACCCTGCTAACAATGACCTCTTCTACATTTGGAACCATCCAGAAAAGATCATCTTCGTTATTCATCCAGTAAACCATGCAATCCCGTGCAATAAAGGAAGCAGAACTTTTCAGTCCTACTCCATACTTTCCGAGATTCGGTTTGTCATCCTTTCGATCTGCGGCAATCTGATTTGCCGCAATAATACGATCTGGAGCGATACCCGTTCCGTTGTCGATGATCTCGATCATGTAGCCATTGCCGATCTTCGACTTCTTGAATAAGATGTCGATTCTTGAAGCTCCAGCCTCAATTGAGTTGTCGATCAATTCGAAAAGAGCCATCCTTGGCGTATAGCCAAGGTTAGGAAGAATCCTATCCTTGACCTTCGACGCGGTCGTCTCGATCTTTTCTGACATGATCGGCTTCGACATTTTCTTTATTGCTCCTTAAAGATGAACCCTATCAGTTCATCGTGAGACGGAAGACTTGGAGCATTTGCAAGCTCTGCTTTTGTGATTTCTTCGAATCGCTCGACAAGCTTCCAGTAGGGATCACTGATGTAGTACCGCTTGCTGATGATTCTGCCGGGACGCTTCATCAGGACTTCTTGTACTTCAGGACCCCAACCGCCTGCTGGCCTTCCAAACGCCTTCGTGATCGTACAGATTTCGCCACGACGGATCGTACCGTGGCCCATCGTGAACTGGATGACGTCCTTGGGCTTTAGAAGTCTTGCGTTGCCGCTCATTTGCCAAACTCGAAATCAGTGATGTCCTTCGGGAACGTGTCTGCCTTCTTCAGTTCTTCTTCGGTCAGGACCGGCGGAAGCTTCCTGAAAACCGTGTCTACGGCATACCACGATTGTCTTTTGCCCTGCCACATCGTCAGGAAGTGATAGTGTCCTGAAATGGAAGATCCTGTAGTCTCAAGGACTTCGATAATGTCTCCGACCTTGAGGTTGTACGCAGGTTCCGGATGGATGACTTCTAGCCTGTCGCCTTTTTCTACTTGCATGGCAGGAACATGGTCAAGGTATCGTACGACGGGAACTCTTGGGCCTTGGCGATTTCGTCATCGTGCAACGGCTCGACGCGCTGGAAGGAGCCACCTCCATCATCCCAGATGTAGAACTCGTTCATGATCTCCTTGGTCCGTTCGAACTGAACCCGGCACGACATCGCACCGAGGTCAGTCTTCCTCGCCTCCAAAACGACGAAACGGTCCCCGGTCTTCAAGCCGTCCTCCGGTTCACCACGAGTGTACTCGTAGCAAAGTTCGAAGACGTCCCCGACTGAAGCCTTGCGGACTTCGGTTGGCGTGACAGTCACCTTGTACTCCTGCGCCATCATTTCTTCGTTCTTGCGGCATGTCATGCAGTCGCACTTAGAAGAATCACTCATCGTCGCCATCGTCATCCTCCTTCTTCTTGCGCCTGCAATGCTGGCACATGTCGCACGAATTCGACTTCCACGACAACAGAAAAACCAAGCCTAGAAGCGGCCACGGGCTTTTATCGACCCATACGGCTAGGGCTACCGCCCCGCAAATGCCGATATTCCCAAGAGCCCACGCCAAAATGCCCATCTATAGACCTAGAAGCTTGCCCAAGTCGTCAGGATCTGGCAACGTTCCCGCGTTCTTCAGTTCTTCGTCGGTGAACTTGATGACGACTTTCTGAAAGCGGTCATAGCCCATCCACGGGCCGCAGGAATTCGGTGGCCTTCTGTTGTCGGTGACCCTGTCACAGTGATGATTGGCCTTTGCCTGAACGAACACTTCGAAATCATATGAATTCGCAAATACGGAGACAACCGACAGATCTACATCTTTTGGGAAGTGACTCGCATAGGTATGGCTGTCGGAGATCAGCCTGATGGTATCTCCGGGCTTCAGAAGTCGAAATTCACTTTCGGTCATTTGAATAGCTCGTCAAGCTTGTCGTACCCGGGCAAGGACGGAGCGTTTTTGGCTTCTTCAGCCGTTGCTACGCATGGAAGGTCAAAAGACCTCACCCATTTCGTGTTCGAGGACCACGGGCCGCAATACTTCCCAGTGTAGTAGTTTGCGAAGCCATGGGTCGCTTTGCAGTTATGACCCGGTGCTGAAACAAGGTACATGCTCCAGCCGTCCATGATGGCGACTTCCTTCGTCTCGCCAACAGCAAAGTGACCCTCGTACGCGGGATCACTGTCGGTACACTTGACGAGTTGACCCGGCTTAAGGGCCTTGAAGTCTTGTTCGTTCATGCGAAGAACCTAGTCGAGAAGTTTTCGAGGTCATCAGGCATCGACGCTGCGGAAGCCATTTCGGCTTCGGTGAGCTTGATTTCTTGGGAAAGCATGAAGCGGCGTTCGTACCAGCCGCAACTTCCGCTACAGACGCTATTGCTGCACTTCTCGATCTCCGCGATGAAGTCCCACCCATCGCGCTTGACAGCGCTCACGGTGTAGACTTCGCCCCTCGTAACGTGGTTCTCGAACCCCCCTTCAAGGAAGGCGGGATTCGGGGTGACCAAGTCCCCGGCTACGAAATTGCTCACTTGAAGAACCTAGTGGAGAAGTTTTCGAGATCGTCAGGCATCGGCACGGCAGACTCTACTTCTGCATCAGTCAGTCTTTGTTCTGCTGCCATGAAGCGCCATTCGTACCACGTACAGTCGTCGTTGCCGTTGTCGCACGTCTCCAACTCGATGATGACGTCAGTTGTTTCCCTCTTGACCCTCTTGATGCAGTAAGTCTTCCCTTCCGTCATGTGCCTTTTCATGGCCGAAGCCTCCCTGTAGACCTTCGGGATGGGCGTGACCATGTCCCCGGGCTGAAAATGGCTCATGTGAAGAACCCCATCACGTCGTCAGGATTGACGGATTTTGGCAGTTCCTGCGCGTTCTTCATCTCTTCTTCTGGAATGACCGTTTGGACGAGGGAGAAGTTGCCGTTGGCTCCCCATGCCCCGCAGAGCCCTTCCAACCCGTCCCGGGTGCAAGCGTGACCGGGCTTGACCGACTTCACGTAGATTTTCCTTGAGATTGGGCCTTGCCTAACGACGACGGTCAAGGGCTGTCCCATGGTGAAATGCCCCTCGTAGAGGGACGGTATCCCCGTACATTCGATGGTGTCTCCGGTTTTTAGGGCATTCCACTGGTCGCGGGTCATGTTTTGGTAGAGTTCTACCGCCCCCCTCTTGGGTCCATTTTGCGGTAGTTCTCCCCTTCGTAAGCGTTACTTGAACAGTGACGTAAGCTCTTCAGGATCAACAGGCTTCGTCATGTCACCTGCCGTCGAGAGTTCCTCGGCGGAGATGACATAGACTTCGAAGTTTTCAAGAATGGCCCACTCGCCATCACAAATGGACGACTGGCATCCCGGCCTTTCTTTCCTTGGGCACCATTCGAACTTTAGGTGCTCGTGAACAGTTGGGTCTTCACGAAGCACGAGAATGTCATCAAGCCCAAAGTGAGGGTCATATGCCGTATGCGTTCTGGCAACGCGGACCCTGTCCCCCTTCCGGAGCTTGAAGTACTCTTCTCGCGTCATTTCTGCCTGTAGACCACGAGAATGTCACCGGGCTGGCACCCGAAGACCGGGAAGAAGCCGTCGAGCTTCGGAAGCTTGACCACGTTGTCCACGCTGTACGTGACGACCTTCGTGATCTCGCGCCCGCTCTTGATGAACGGCAGAAGCTCGTCGGCAGGGGCCTTCGGCGCGTCGAACTTCGCCATGTCGACGTGGTCCCCGCAGTCCTTGCAGATGGCCACTTCCTGACCTTCGATCAGGGTCTGACCGACGTTCAGGTGTTCGCAGTCGTCCTTCTTCTTGACCTTCTTTTTCACCGTGATTCCTCCGTTTCTACCGGGTGTAAACCATTGGTAATCCGTGGGACATTCTGTCCCGAAAAGCCACTTTTAAGCTTTTAGCGAGCCCCTATATATAGATAGGAGGGACGACACGGATTCCGATCCGTGGAGTCCCCGCAGGTTGTACGTCCACTAGAAAATCCGGATTTCTTCACTTGCTAAACTTATTTCCGGTAACAAAACACCCCGCCCCCCAGTCCCCCGTTGCATACGTACCGCCGTGTAGCAGAACACATCGTGACGAGCAAAGATCACGTAGGCCGACCGTACTAGGATCTAGCAGGTTCCGGTCTAATGTACGCGACTTCAGATCTAGATATCTTACCTTGCTCATCACGATCTCTTCTACTACCGAATTCGAGGATGGGGGCCCCCTAAAGGGGGGCCCCCTCCTGATCATCTAGTTCCCTTGTAAACCAAAGTACAAGTGTGCCTGTCAATCTTATAGTTTCATATCAATATTCCCCGGGCCTCCGGGGTACTGCGTACCAAATAGCAATCTAGCATCATTCAAAAAGTATCAGGTTTCTACCATTCTAGGTTCACGGTTTCTCGCCTCCTTTTCAAAAGCGTTTATATCAATGTCGGGGGTCCCCCCAAAAAGGGGGACCCCTTCACGTCCCTTTTCTCTTCCGGCACCACAGAATCATGCCGCCGGTCACCACGGCAAGAGAGAAAGCCAGTATCAAGAAGTCCGAAATGGTCATTACTTTTTTTGTCTGGCGTTTAAGACAGCAATTCTTATGGCTGGACCAACAATATTCTTCATGTCTTCTACGCTTATCAAAATTCCACGGCAGACATTACATCTACCACAAGCAGGAAGGACGTTTTCTATTGTATATCCTTTGGAATTGTCGATTCTGTCAAGTCCATGACCTTGTTCTGGTAACGGTAATTGGCAGTAGCTACATGGAAGCTTGATGATCTTCGTATACTCTTCTAGCGAGAGACTGAATTCTTGTTTCTTCAGTCCCGCTCTGTACACGCCTAGATCGTAGTTTCTCTTTATTCGCTTTGGGCCCATGCAAAAGTAGGAGCGAACGGATCATTCTTATGATCCGGTCGCTCCGGTATCATTATTATTTGGCTCCGATAGGAGCCATTTATTGAAAATCTAGTACGTCCGTTACGTCCCGGTCGCTCATCCGGTCGGCCATGGCTAGCTCGGTCTTCGTGAACCGTTTTTCCTTCTTCTCCTCTTGCCGACACGTCCAGCAATAGTAACAAGATGACTTGGTCGTATACTTGTTGTCAGACCCTCTGCATGGCGAACACCCCGCAATGGCGTTTCTAGCCCACGTAGCGAGGTCGGGGCACTGTAGACACCTTTCCCCGTATTCCGTACCGCCAAATCGCGCCGTATCGTCTTTGACGACGTAATGCGGGCCATGCGCCGTGCAGGTGTACTTGCCGTTGGCCTTGACATCATGCTTGGCGATAGGCTTGAAGCTGATCAGATGGTGGTTGCAATCTGAGCAGATGCCGTCCTTGTGGAACGTCATCCTATCGCAGTATGGACACTTCAGTTTCTTGCTGTTGGCCATATCAAAGGTCGAAATGCTTGCTGAGATCTGTTGGGTCGTAGACGGTAGCACGATCTAGTTCTTCTTGTGAGATTGCATTGCAGACTTGGCACGGAGGACAGGACTTACATGTCCTTGCCGTTCCCTCCACACGGAGCGGGTGACCGGGACACGGACAGATCCATCCAAGGTCAAGTTTAAGATGCTCAGGACACAGATTGCAGAATGTTGTGTTGATGTTGAGCTTGTAGTCGTAGGTGGTCTTCATCCCATGCAGCCTGTGGTCTGTACATCCCATTTGACCGTTGGATGCCGGATGGGCGTGATCTGCCCGAAAAGCCATGTCTAGATATCGTTAAAAAGGTCTGCGAGGTTGCCTTCGCGTTCCATCAGCCAGTGCGAAAGGTTTCTTCCTCTAGAAAGTACGTTCTGAATCTTGCGATCCACGGAATTCTCGACGACCACGTCAATGTACGTAACGTTACGAGTCTGGCCGGGACGGTGATGCCGGTCCTCGGCCTGTTCTTCGTCCATGTAGCTAAACAGGCGGCTATAACGGATGGCATAGGCACTGCACGTCAGGTCGATACCCATTCCACCAGTTTGAGTCTGGATAGCGAGAATCCCGCCGGTACGACGGAATCCGTCAAGGACAGCATCACGGTCTTTTGTATCCCCATGAAAAGCGTAGAACGGACGGTCTGGGTTTGAGTGCGCCAGCTTATGGCCGATGGATGCAATGTCCTCTCGGAACTTGCACCAGACAGTAAGATGCTCGCAATCATCGACTTCCTCGAAGACTTCTAGAAGGGCATTGAGCTTGGACTCACTGAATCTATGAATACTGCCGTCTTCGAGCACGACGAAGCCATTAGCGATTTCCTGAAGCTTGACCAGTCGACTAGCGGCATTCTTGATGTCGATGGTTCCAGCTGCAAGCTCCACAAGGAACTTTCGCTTGGTTTCACGATAAATCCGTTTCTGCTCCGCATCCATCTGCACCACCCGCTCTTGATGGATCTTGGGAGGCAGGTCGGGAAGTGCTTGCGCCTTGGTAACGATATGGGATGGAGTGTCAATGATTCGACGCAGCTCGGTTTCATTCTTGTAGCCTACGATTTGATGCTGCATCCACCCGCCCATGACGCAGTACCGATTGCGAAAGAACCAAGAAGACTTTCCCAACCAGAACCAGTCCATGACGCGGAACATGCCAAAAATGTCCACGAGGTTCTTGGATACGGGAGTACCTGTTGCCACAATGACGTATGGCACAGGGTCCGTGATTTCAGCCAGAACCTTGGTCCGTTGGGCGCGGGGATTCTTGACTTTAGTTGCTTCATCTGCTGCGACTAGGCCGAAACCAACTTTCTTGATCTCGACCTTGAGAGACGCCAATTTCTCGTAGTTGACGACGACTATGGTCGGTTCAGTCTCCGGGGAAAGCCCTTCTAAAAGGGCTTTCCCCTTCTTGGTATTCTTGATGATTACTAGCTTCCCGAATGCCGCATGGCGGGCAAATTGCACGGGCCATACGGTGAATACGGAAAGCGGACATACGATTAATGCATGCCGAATTCTTCCGGTCCAGATCAGAAACCCGATGACGTCGAGGATTGTTTTCGACTTGCCGCAGCCCATCCCATGCATGAGGGCGGCACGTTTCCATTTAAGGACGTGAGCCATTCCCTCGCGTTGGTTTTGCCACGGTACAGTCTTGAACGGATACCCATCAAGTACGACAGCGGATGGGTGAAGCTTAAGATCCTCGATGGCTTGCGCTTCAGGCGGAATGGGGTACGGCTTGTCCCTGAACCACGAGAGAGCGCTGTGCGAGAAGTCATATCGGGCATTTTTGTTCGTTCCGGAAACGACAAGGTAGTTACCTTTCAGTCTCGTCGAAACTGTCATCGTCATCCTCGTAGTCGGTTTCGTCCTCCGGACTTTCCTCGACGGGTGGGTTTTCGTCGACTCTACGAGGCTTCGCTACAGAAAGCGACATGAATTCTTGAACGATCTCAATCGGGACGGCGGGATCAACGATGATCTCGGTCCCTTGAATCTTCAGCGTCTCCTGCTTGGCGTGAATCATGCGCGTGACGTAGGAATGAAGCCCTCCAAAGGCTCCAGCCCAACGGGAAAGCTCCAAGATTTCGTCAATCCCCCTCTTGCCGGTTGTGCCGTCGATCATCATGCCCATCAGCTTCGCCTGAAGCTTCTTGGCATCGTTCTGATGCTGCGTGACTTTCTCGGGCGTGATCGTGAATGGAGTCGTCATACGTTATCCACCTGTAATCTAAAATCTGACCTATGTCTCAAATTTGGAAGTTGGAGTCCTGCGTATTCGTGGTCCTCAATCTTGCGAAGGTTTCCACTGACAAGCAGACCCGGTAATGTCGGATTCGTAATGATCACTTTGTAGGCAGGATTGACCTCGAAGTAGTCGGCGTCATTCGAAGCACCGTCTGACCCGAATACTTTGATGATCGTTCCGCCCGGAAGGGCCATCGTTTCGCTCCATTGACGGAACCCCGTCTTGACGGATGTCCGGTTGTCGCACGTAAACGACTGCTTCCAAGCCGTCATTTCCATGGGCGACCCGTTGGCAGGAATGTGGACAAAGACGTACATCCTGCAATTGTCCCGAGTGCCTAGATTGGCCTCAATCGTGTACGTGCTGCTTGAAGCGTTGATGGAGTCGATGACCTTGTCGATGGGCTTGACGACGATTTCCTTCTCCTTGAGCCAGTTTGCTTCGACGTTGGTAAGCAAATTTTCCAGTTCTTCAGGGTTTACCATCTTTACGAGCCTTCACCTTGCACCAGATGTGCTTGCAGAATTGACGACACATGGCGCAACAGACGGAGAATCCCGCGATCAACACGGCGACTAGCGGAACCGCTAGCCGGATCTCGTCCATTCAGCAATGGATACCGAAGATGCTCATGGGATCAGGTCTTTCAGCGTGTCGTAATTGATGGTCGGAGCTTTCTGGATTTCTTCCTCTGTGATGACTTCTACAAGTTCGAAGGAGTCCTCATAGACGTTCCAGCCGTTTCCGTAAACGCTACAAGGCTTGCACTCCAACTTCTTGCAGAAGTCGAACTTCACACATCTCTCGTAAGTATCGTCATGGGGGTGCTTGTCGATGGATTTGACAGTAAGAACACGGTCATCGAAGTGTTCTCTGTTGTAGATCGGGTCGATACACCTGACCTTTGACCCAACATCAATTTTGACAAGCCTTGCAGCCATTAGGCTTTCGTGTCGATAACCTTCGACGTGGTCACCTTGTCGTTCGGGCAGAAGGGCGCATGGCCCTTCTCGCTACGGCACTTCTCGCAGCGCATCGTCTTGTCGATAAAGACTTCCGTCTTGACGGCGGTCGGAGTCAGAACGTGCTTGGTTTCCTGCTTCTTGCCGTCCTGATGTTCCGCGACGAACGGCCTAAGAAGATCCTCAAGCTCGTTCAGGATCGACATGTAGTGATCCGGATTCAAGCCGGAAGCCTTCGACAGCGCACGGAACGTCGAAATGTAGGCCGTAGCCTTGCCCGTCAGGTAGGCCGGGTTGCCCTTGCCGTCCCGCAAAGCCGTATACGACTTGTTGGCGCTTGCAAGGACGGCGAGACACACGCTTTTGACCTCTCTCTCGTTCATTGGAAGAATCCTCCTGCATCGGAAACGTCGAATGAATCCATGGAAACTGCGTTCTTGGTTTCTTCTTCGGTCAATGGCTTCGGAGGGTCTGCAAGTACAAAGGCTTCACTGACCCACTGATCACGCTTTGTACGCTCTGTGCAGTAACAGGGTGGATTCTCACAACGGTCCAGAAGGATGCCTTCGTTAGTCGCAGAGACGACGGTATAGGTTTGCCCTTCTTTAACATGCGTCCCGATTCTGTTTCGACCGGGAGCAAGCGTGACCTTGTCGCCTACGTTGAAACGATTCACGGAAGCATCTCGTCTAGAAGATTTCTTGATTCGTCAAGTGATGCAGCGAGCTTCATTTCTTCTTCTGTCACGGGGATGTCGTCGACTTCTGAAACAAACCTGAAGCAGTTCGTCAGAAGAGCCCAATTGCGACTGCGCTGGTCCTCGTCTCTGCCGAATCTCACAGACTTGAATCTGTCATGCTCGTCGACAGAAGTAACTTCGTACACCTTGCCGACAACGATCCCGGTAAAGCTCGCGTAGTTGTTGACATCGCTGAAGTACACCAGCTTGTCGCCAACCTTGGCTTCCCAGAACTTGTAGGAGCCGCTTTCAAGTTGTCTACGCATTAGGGAAGCATTTCATCGAGTAGGCTTCTTGATTCGTCAAGGGACACGGCGCGGGCTAGCTCTTCGGGTGGAATCTTGTACTCTTCTACGAGGTCAAAGCAATCGGATACCCAGTGACCAAGTTGCTTGTACCGCTCGACGTTGAGACAATTACGACCTTCGTTGCATATGTCAGCGGAGCAACGGTCAAGAACAACACCGGCAATTCTTCCTTCTGCTGCAAAATGAGTAACCGTGTAGACTTGGCCTCTCTTGAAGCAGCTGTTGGAGTTGTCCAGAGGTTGATACGCATCTGTATTAGCGCGTATCCGATCTCCGACGTTGAAGACTTTGAAGTTTGCCACTTTTAATCCCATATCCTTCATGGATGCATCACGCAGATGCAACCGTGAAGGAAGGGGGCCCTTTTGGGGCCCCCTTCCAAGCTTGTACATCAGTGCTGTACTAGCACTTGACGCACTGGGCGCAGCCCATTGCGGCTGCACCCGTCATCGTGTCGATCCCCCGCAGCTGCCCGCCGTAGTACGCGGTCGTCTTGATACGGCGCTCGACCTTCGAGCCGCACGTACCACAGGGACCGACGTAGGCCGTCATGCCGATGATCGGCAGACGTCCGCGAACAGGGACCGCCCCGGCCTTCCGGTACCGGAAAGCCTGATAGGCAGCCACGACGGGGCGAGCGACCTGCTTGAGCGCGGCAAACGGAATGCCGAGCACCCACTTCAGGGTCGCCCACACCGCCTTGCGGAGGAAGAACACGACGAGCATCCCGGTGACGCCTGCGGCGATGCCGGAGTAGACGGGATGCGCCTGCACGAGGACCAGACCCTTCAACGCCACGGTCTGGAACCACTGCTTGAACGCACCCTTCTCTCCATCCACCGCACACACGGCGAGAGCGAGAAGCTGGACCATGATCCACCTCCTTTAAAGGTCAAAGATCAGTAAGACATTCTCCTGAATTTTCTGTAGTAATGACATCGAACGTTGACCTCGAACCACGAATACGCCCACCAGAAGATCCTGCCGCGATGACACGGGCCGGGATATCCAGCAAGACGTTCCAAGATGATCGAGGTCCACAACGTGAGCCAATCCATGTTTAGCGGATCGGGGGCGTACGGCCCATCTCCATGCAGAGCTTGACGACGGCGTCATAGATCCTGCCGTCCTTCTGCCACATGGGCTTCATGAACAGGACCGTCTCCTCAAATCGCCTGTTGACGTCCATCATCTCCTTGTCGCGCATGCGCTGATCATCGAAAATCTGGTAGATATCGTCACGCCACGCGATCAGGACGAACAGCTGTGCAAGGCGAAACCGAAAGCGATTCCGCTCTGACCGCTTCTCGTCATCTGCGAGATCGTCCAGCTCGTACCAGACGGTTTCTTCAACACTCATCAGGCTCATGGTTGTCCTCTAAAGTTTCTTGGCGCAAAGCCCACAACCGGACCAATACATCCCACCGGAATCCCTGATGGTCACGTACTTCCTGCCCACCGTCGTCGGAACGACGGTTCCCGCCACCTTTTGCGGCGGGTTCTTGCAGATGATGCACTTCCCGACTTGCCACGTCTCACCGATCTGCGGTCCCAACTTCGCCGGGGTCACCGGAGTGACCGGAGCCGGGGCGACGGGGCCCGGAGTCATCGCCTTGATGGCGGTGAGCATCATGTTCGGCGTGATCGAGGGAGCCGGAGGCGCACTCGGAGGTACAACCGGAGCCGGAGGCGGCTTCGGCGTTTCCTTCGGTGCGGTTTTCTTCCACTCATCCTGAAAGCGGCGGATGAATCCCACCGTTTTCTGAATGACGCCGGGGCCCTTGGGCGGGCCGGAAACGGCGGGAATGGCCGTAGACGACTTGCCCAAGGACGCGACAACCGCCTTGACGTTGTTTGCCGTGACAGCCACGGGCGAAGGCTTCGGCGGCTCTTCCTTCACTTCCGGGGGCGGAAGCTCACCGCGAAGCCGACGCATCTCGTGCTTGCCGATCCCGCCACGAATGGGACCGGAGATCAGAAGCTTGCACTTGGTACACATCCCGCCTTCTGCTTCTTCGAAGGCGTAGACCTTGTCGCTGTAGCACTCCGGACAGCGAGTAACCTCGAATTCTTCCGCTGCCTTCAAGTCGCGTGTTGCGTCCATCCTGTTACCCTTAATTGTCGATGTCAATTTCGACAAGATTCCACACGTACTCTTCTTTGCCGTCGTCCAGAAGGGCGGCGAACTCCCCCGCGCTTCCTTCCGGATACGTCAATTCACGGATGGACACAACGTGCAGGAACTTGCCCGTAGCCTTGCCAGCGTGAATCGACCCGTCAAACGGGTGACACCGCCTCACTACGCTACCGGGCTGGATGTTTTGCACGAGCATGCTATTTCTTTTCGAACGAGTTTCTGTGGGCAAGCATCAACGAACTACAAAGAACCATTGTCAGGCAAATCTTGTCAGCGTCCTTCATCGACGGCCATTTCTTCCTGATCTCGATGACTCCGTAGATCATGCCCACAAGGACCACGATCCAGAGAAGGACTAAGAGATTAAAGTGTTTCATGTGTATTCCAAGAATCAGAAGGATGGGCTACCCATGTAGCCCAAACTTACGACGCTTGGCTTACAGGACAGGATCGTCTCCGTCTTCCCACCCGCACGACCGACACGTCAGACTTTCGTCGATGTCGTTGATGAGCGTCTTCCAGTTTTCCGGAAGCGGCTCCGCGCACTTCGGGCATTTGCCCTTGCCGATGCACTCGGGACAGTACGGATACTCGGTGTCCTCCTCGATGTCTTCGAACTCGTCTTCGTCCATGAGTTCTTCGACATCGTCCTCCGTCAGAGGCACGTCGCCGTCACCTTTGCACGTCGTACAGGCGTCGGGCCACTGATTCTTGCGCGGCTTGCGGCGGGACGGGGCCGGGGCCACGTCCACGGGGCGCGAAGGCTTGACGGGCGAAGCGGGAAGGATGAAATTCCGATCCTTCACCTCGAACTCTTCGCCCTCGACCACGCAGACGAACCGAACTGGTTGCTTCGAATCCGCCATGGTTGCCTCACCTTGTTAAAGACCGACGATGCTCTTCAGCTCCCCCGCCATGTTGAACTTCATCATCGTCTCCTTGCGACCGGAGACGATGTACCGCCTGATCGCCCGGATGACGAACGCCGCGCTGAACAGAGACATGTCGATGACGCCGCGCTCCGCACAGGGAAGCTCGGCCCCCTCCATGCCCTTTTCGTCCTTCGGAAACGACGCCTCGTAAATCTTGACGTCGTCGGGGTTGCACGGGTCCACCGCGTAGACCTGCATGAACTGCCCGCCAAGCCTCGCATCCGCGATGATCTTGACGGCGGAGTCGTACTTCACCTGCTCCCAGACCTGCTTGCGGACCCGAAGGCTGTCCGCCGCCGGGACAACGATCTCCGTCTTGAGCGGCTGACCGTCCCACTTCTCCGACACCACTTCGATCTCCGGGGACTCCGGGCACATCTGCGTCAGCATGTCGCGGGTGGCGACGGCCTTGTTGCAGCCGATCTTCCCCACCTCGTGCATCTGGACAGCGATGTTCTCCTTGTCGACGGTGTCGAAGTCGAACAGGGTCTGCCGCTTCACGCCCATCTTGGCGAGCCCAACCGACACAAACGACCCCACCGCCCCGCAACCGATGATCGAGGCGGCAACGTCGAACTTGTGAGGGTTGAAGATGCCAAGGTGACGGGCGTACGGCGAGGCGACACTACTTGCCGCCTGAACCAGCTCCGTCAGCTTTGTCGTCACCTTTCTCTTCTCCCTTCTTTTCTTCGGTCTTCGGATAAGTCGTCACCACGGGTGCCGACTTGATGCACTGGAAGACCTCGTCGAACTCCGATTCGTCCTTGGCGGGCGTGTTGGTCGAAGGCGACTCCGAAGCGGACTCCTTGCGGGCCGTGTCTGCCGAATCACGGCGGGCCACGACGGACCACTCCTCACCGAAGCCTTCCTGTGCGAGGTGGCCGAGATCGTCGAGGCTGCTGTAGCCACGCCCGCCGTAGCTGTACTGCGTGGGGGCGGGACCTTCGACGAGGGTCTTGACCTCTTCCGCGATGGCTTCGTGATCGTCGTGATACTGCTCGATCTCGCACGGCAGGGACGCTTCGAAGGGCTTGTACATGTCGACCTTCGCCTGATACTCACCCTTCACGTTCAGGACGAGGCTGAAGAACCACGAATTGCTCCCGCCCATCGACTTGCCGATGGTTGCGAGGCCATTCGAGGTTTCCCGGTCGCACCCGCTGAAGAACGCCGACATCTCGACATGGCTGTGCCACAGGCACTTGACCTTGCCGATGTCGTCCCCGGTCGCGAGGAACTTGGCGAATTCCTTCCTGTCGAACTCGCAGTTCGCGGGCCCCACCTTCTGCTTCAGGATGAAGGGATCGTACAGCCGGAACCCGCCTTCGACGGGCTCGATGTACGCGAGGCCCATGATCTCGTTGGGCTTGGCTTCACGGCAGTACTGAAGAAGCTTCGCCCAGTCGCTGTTCGTCACCCAGACCTTCATCTTGGGGTCTGCGTTGTAGTGACTGTGACTGTGTTTTCCACCCACGACTTATTTCCTCCTTATTCGATTACGAATTTCACAGTCCGCTTTTCGGCGGTCGCCACGTCCACGGGGGCGGGAGCCTTCGCTTCCGCTTCGGCCTTCGCTTTCGCGGCTTCGGCGGCTTCAGCGTCGGCCTTCGCCTTCGCTTCCGCCGCTTCCTTCGCCTTCCGTGCTTCCTCGTCGCGCTTCTTGCGCTCATCGGCACGGGCGTGGTGGTCCTTGATCCAGTAGAAGATCCGGCGACCCCACGTATCCTCGATGGCGACGTTCTCCAGCCACTTCAGGAAGCACATGATCACCGCCTCGAATTCGCGTTTTGCCGCGAACTGCGGGATCTTGTCCTCCATGTTGCCACGGCAGACGTTCCCTTCCTTGACGTGCGGGTGATGCCAGCGGTTCGTCTCATACGACAGGACTTTCGTCATGTTCGTGATGGACACCTGACACCCGCCCGTAATGTTCAGGGACACGTCGAACTCGCCAAGCTCGATGGGATCGTCCCTGTACGCCGTGACCCGTTCGTTGCCTTCCGGCATGACGGCGACGTACTCCTTCTGCGGGGGCGTCCACTTGATCATCCTCGTGTGGAAGGAAATCCTGTCCTTCGACACCCGGATGTTGCGAGCGACACCTTTCCGCTCCAGAACCTTGATGCGCTCCCACTCTTCCTTGGCCTTCTTGTCGATGGCCGCTTCACCATTCTGGCGAAGTGCGTCGAGCTTGATCGAGTTGTCCTCGATGGAGCGGATGGCTTCGAACAGCTGTTGCTTGAAGCTGGCCACGTTCTTCTCGGCCTGCTTCACCGTGCGGTCGAGCAGGTCAATTTCCTGCTTGATTCCGCCCGCGAACATGTCGCGGAACTGCTTGATCTCGTAGGTTTCCCGGTCCTTGGCTTGATGCTGCCAGATTTTGTCGAAGACTTCCCGGGACTTCGGTTCGCCGTGGTCCGCGAGCATGATGGCGTAGATCAGCATCAGCTCGTAGATCTGCTTCGTTGCGGCGACATTCGCCCTCGTATCGAAGAGGACGTAGATGTTGTAGCCGCAGATTTCGAAGATCGGCACTCCGTTGTCGTCCGACATCACGATGCCGCTGTACGCCGGAACGAACGAAGAGACGTTCATGTCGATCTTCGTCGTCTGTTTGTTCCGCGTGATCGAGATCTGCCCGATCTGCTTGCGGTTGACCGACGTATCGAGCCCGTCGAACGGCTTGGCGAACTCGATGATGGCGAAGTTTCCGGCGGAGCCGAAGCGCTCCGACACGTTGCCGATGTACTGCTGCGTGATCTTGATGTGTTCAGGCACCTTGATCACGTAGCCGTGGAATCGGAAGGCGTTCTCCTTCTTCGCAGCGGGAGCCGCCGTCTTTTCCCCGGCCATGATTTCCCGGGCTTTCTTGAGGTCGGACTCTTCCATCCAGACCTCGCCGCCACGGTTGATGAAGCCCAGTTTCGCCTTCTTGAACTGGTCGATCACCGACTGCGGCAGGGAACCAAGACTCTTCAAATCTGCCATGTTATGCCTCCGGATAGACGACGGTCGGTACCTTGTGGCCGTCGATGTCGATGGTCAGCTTGTACGTATCCTTCTTGTCAGTGTCATCCTTGGAGGGGAACATGAAGCAGACGTCGGCCCGCCGCATGATGTCGCGGCTCAACTCCTTGGGCCCGCCCTTCGACGACGTGGCGATGTAGATCGAAGAGCCCATCTCCCGGGCGATCTTGATGAACTCCTCCTCGGAGGACACGCCACGGACGAGGTATTGCGCTCCACGGAACTCCGTCGCGGCGAGACGCATCGAACGAACGTCCTTCCGCTTGGAATGCACGAAGAGCGCAATCTTCATCACGTTCTTCTTCTCGTTCTTCGCATCGACGCGCCCGTCTTTGACGCAGGCGTGACCGGAGAACTGTTCTGCCGTCATCTTGTTCTGGCAGACACCACAGGTGATCTTGGCTTCGGGCTGCGCGCCCATCGGAGAACTCCTTCTCGAAAAACGGGAAATGATACCGTCAAACACTCCCACCTTTCGACCGCCAAGCATGACGTCCGAAGGGCAGTTGTGATGCTCGTAACCGTACTCGGTCGGAAACTTCGTGTTGCACCGAACGCAAAGCCATTGGGCCATCGGTCGACTCCTTCTGTCGTTGTGGTAAAGACACTTGTGGAAAATGCTGTAGAACTGGCTAAACAGCGAGAAGTCATCGTGGCACTCCGGGCACCACAAACGAGGATCAGAATGCTTCTGGTTTGGCATTTTTTTCTTTTCCTTCAACGAATAGACACGTAGGGCTAGTGTGGCTCCGGAGATCCACACTAGCCCCGCCGCGTTTACGCGCTGACCGCGAACGCGCCCTTGAGGTTGGTGGGCATGAGAACGACCGCGTCGTTCTCCGCGACCAGATGGGACGTCCAGTTGACCATCTGCTCGCCGTTCACCCAGACCTCGAGGTTGGAGCCCGCCGGGACGTCGATTCCCACACGGGAAAAGACCTGTCCGAGCGTCTCCCCGGGATTCGTCGGCACGTCCTGCCGATCCGAACCCGGAGCGCTGATTCTCACCATGAGAATCCCTCCTAAAAGCTTGTTATCCTTCCGTGACCTGCACGGAGAAGTTCAGGGGCTTGCCGTCCTTGACGGCGTACTGCACCTTCCAGCCGTCTTCCGGGTCCGTGATGTCGGCCTTGAAGCCGTCCATGGACCTGTAGTGCTTGAAGACGAAGGCTTCATCCTCGTTCAGCGCGAGGTACGCATAGATGCCGGTGGTGAACTGCTTCAGACTTCCCTGCATCATCGTGAAGGGAATCTCGAAGGCGTCATCCACGTCGTCATCGCAGAGAGCAGAAGCGAAGTCGTCGGCAATGTCGTTCCTGTTCTTGATCCAGTCAGGAAGATCCGACAGACATCCGTTGCACAGGAAGACGTCGTTGTTCCCGGTCACCAAGTGCGACGAGGTGTTCTCGCCACACCACGCGCAGGAATCGACATCCTCGTTCTCATCCGCGACGGGACGCCCGAAAGACGGCGTTCCGACGCCCGTAGCGATGACTTGACTGCACTCGACCACGATGCGGCGAAGGTTCTCCTTCATGTCGACGTACCCCGCAGGGGTACGCTGTTCCGCCATGGTCTTGACCTTGGACGCGAACGTTTTCAGATCCATTGCTAGATCACCTCAAAGACGAAATCAGGAAAGTAAATCCACTTGCCGTAATTTTTGCCGACAACGTAGACCTTTTTCGTCTTGAAGTCTCGATGCTTCAGAACGCCTTCGTTCCAAGAACTCGCAAACATGCTGCGAAAGCGCCAGCGAATCTTGGTCCCGCTATCGGGAAGCTGGTAAATCGTCATCTGACGTACTTGTTTCTCTTCACGATGACGTCTTCCATGTCCACCCAGTCGATACCAATGCCTTCGTTGAAGTCATACAGGCATCGCTCGATGTAGCTTGCGTCATCTTCGCGCTGTTTGGCTTCCTGATGAAGCATCTCGGCATTCTCTCGAATCGACTTAACGCCGCTCTCGAGAAAACGCCGACGTGCTTGAATCAGGATTTCAGGGTTGATGTTCAGCCAATTGCAGATGAATGGAATGATCTCGTTACGAACCTTGTCCCGTGCAGAATCGGACGGGGATTTGTAGTCCTTTCTGGAAAGGTTGTACTCCCTGAAAACCCACTTTCCGTTTTCGTCGAGCTTGAGGTATGCACGGAACGTGTATTCGACTCTGTTGAGAACAAGAGGCGAACTCATGTCGATAGAAGCAGTCGTCGCCCCAACGGAGTATCTGAACTCTCCGAAGAGGGTGTCAATCTTGCCTTCCGGGTCATTCCGGAACGTGTCGGTAGGACGTGTCTGGATTTCCATCAGTTGTTCCAAAGCATGCTAAAGAACCACAGGGTTTCTCCAAGGAACCCATGGCCCATCCCTGCATGGCCTCGATAGGCGCGATGGAATGGAAACCGCATGGTTCAGAAGCAAAACAAAACGCAGCGGCCAACATGAACGAGCAGTCATGTCTGAGGTCCCCGGCTCTCTTTCGGGGCCATGGCCGTAACCCTTGCGGGCTAGCTGCGTTTTATTGTGCCTCTTCTCCTTCAACAGGTTTCGGTTCTTCCTTCTTCCGGCCACACCAGCCGCAGAAGGCCATGTGATACTCGAAAGCTTTCCGGGGGCCGTGGGCTGCGCTTGCCTTTCCGCAAGCGGTGCAGACGTTGTCGAGGGGGGCGTCAAGGCCCTTGCCCACCCGGCCCACCTTGTGAACGTTGCACACGGGACACCACGGGCGCTCAGCCTTGTCCTTCTTGGCGAAGAGCATAGCCATGCGTCTCTTGGCGTCCATCTCGTCGGGGTCAACGTGGACCGTCCCGCCGTCTGTGAACGCCAACTGCTGGTGGGCCATCATTTTCTGACGGCCTGCCGGGGTATACGACCCGGAATTAGAAAATCCCTGATCGTATACAACCTTGACTCTCTTCTTCGACATTTCCCTCTCCAGAATTCCCTATCGTTTCCACCTTGCAGCGTTGAACTCAAACGCCACAAGGAGGAAACGGCAATAGGCGTGAGCCTTTGCCGTTTCCGGGAGAGGGGGAAACAGGAACAGTAGCTTGCCGATTGCTTGTCTAGCCCTTGCGGGCTACCGGACTAAGTCTCGCCCACAACAGGAGACTACTCGTCCGGATTTGGGCCGATGCGGGGTAAAGCATGGATACGGCTCGTTTTCTTGAGTCGCCACACTCTCCACTGGTCCCTAAGCTTGTTAATGCAGGCCATTCAGCCATTTGAGCCCCTTCGGGGCGTTTCCGCCTTGCCGTTGATTACTTTCGGACAATCCCGAAAGCAGAGCAACAGACTCAAACGATGCTTGAATGCACGAGCAAAACCCGGTCAGGGGTCGCAACGGGCTAGACGAACAATCGCGGAAAGCATGCGGGAATCGGTAGCGCGAAAGGGCCCCCCACCTTAATAGGTGGGGGGCCCGTTGTCACGCTACTCCTCGTCGGCTTCGCCTTCCGGGGCCGTTGCGGCTTCCGGGGCGACGTCGGGCGCGGGGGCCGGGGCCGGGGCCGGG